>Ga0180008_1000470_pt1 | contig 33842 bp, 55 predicted proteins | sample MM_PW_MetaG_FD_121121 | JGI IMG/M metagenome (GOLD analysis project Ga0180008, IMG submission 121121) | Groundwater microbial communities from the Aspo Hard Rock Laboratory (HRL) deep subsurface site, Sweden - MM_PW_MetaG | ecosystem: Environmental > Aquatic > Deep subsurface > Groundwater... | reverse complement strand
TACCCCTGTTCCCGCAAGGACTATCAACAACATTCCGTGTATGGTATCTCCAGCAACTAATCCCCCAGGTGGGTATGCCGCCACATAAGCCATCGTAACAAGCCATCCTGCTCCTGCTAACAATCCCAAAAGAAATGCCTTCTCTTTCAAGGCAAACCAACTTAGTAACCCTGCAATGATTAGTAATACATATAACATTTAATCACCTCCTATTGGTAAGCTGTCGCCACTATCTCCACAAAGTTAAAAGCCGTTTGGGTATTTGCCACTGTGCCAAATGTGATAGTCAAGGTATGAGTAGCGGAAACCCAAGTTCCTACTCCAAAGAAATAACTATCATCAACAACATCATTACCGCCATAGGCTATAATAACATTGGCAACATTATTCTGAACGCCGACTGAACCTATAGCACCATTATTGTCTATTAAGGATGTGCTATTAGTATTATAAGTAATAGTATCTACCCCAGTCCTAGTTATTACACTATGCCCTGTAGTATGCCCTGACTCAAAAGAAGTGTCGTGCCTACACCTGCTGGAATAATCTACCACTATCACATCGGGTTCAAAAAGAAAGGTTAATACCAATGTATCGTTTAGAGCTATATCTAAATCTGACGCTTGAACCACATCTATTGAGTAGCCTTCAATATCACCTATTAGCCTGTCAGCTTCCACCTTTCCAGTTGAATTTATATTCCCTGCATTAACAGTAGGTGCGGAGATTGTTCCGAGGTCACTAACAGTAGCAAGAGAACTCTGTATTAACAACCCAGTAACCCCATCATACCTTGCTATGGCATGGTCGGTTGATGGTGGAGTGCCAACCACATCACCAACACCCACTGCTGCACCGTTGAGAAACAGATTTTGGAAATAGCCATTGTTATATTGATATGTAAGACTACCTATATCATAAGTGTTCGTAATTCCAGGATAGACATTCCTTGTCCACAAGTCATCCAGCATCGAGTCTCCCTCAAACCCACATGACGGCATAGCCAAACTAACAAGGAGCAACATCCCTGTTAGCACATAAATAATTTTCTTTTTCATTTTATACCACCTCCCTTACCATACATTTTCCAAAGCCTTCGCAATCTGCCCCTCTGGTATCTTGAACTGCTCATCAGTATCATAGTATTTCCAATATTGCGAGGCATAATAAGTTATGATGCGTGGTCTCTTGTATTTATGCTTATTTTTTATCATCACAGTTATCATTTTTGTTTTACTATCATAACTGCACATGATATTCTCTGTTTTCGCCCACCTGAACCTCCAGTCCAAGTCCCTTGAGTTGGGCGTAGCAATATAGAAATGCAAATGCCTTTTACGAATCTGGTTTGCCATCTTAGTTATTACTCCCACTAATGCCGTCATGCCTTCACGAGAGTTTCCGCCAATGTATCCTTCGTCCACTAATAAGTACGCATCCCTTATTAGCCCACTATTCAGATATTGTATCATTCTGTGCAATGGCAAATAAACCGCTGGTATGCCATAAAGGTGGAAGTTGGCGTATATCTTTATTGTATTGTCTTTCTTGTAAGCGTCAACAACTCTGGCTACCATAGTATTGGACTTGCCGCTACCCTGTTCGCCCTCTACTATATGGATTGGTGCATAACTTAAAGGTTTCTTAGTCATAATACGTGGGCGGTGGAGACTGCCTGCTTTAGCTGGCAGAGGAAACCGCCCGAACCTCCCCTCTTGTCAATCGTTGAATATTGTGGTATAATCAGACTATGAAGCTGATAGCACAGGTTAAGTTGACGCCCGCTCCAGAGCAATGCGATGCCCTGCTGAACACGCTGGAGACGGTGAACGATGCCGCCAACTATATCAGCGAACGGGCCTGGGAGTCTAAGACCTTCCGCCAGTATGACCTTCACCATCTGCTTTATTACGAACTGCGCAGCCGCTTCAATCTGACGGCGCAAATCGTGGTCAGGGTGCTGGCTAAGGTGGCCGATGCTTATAAGGCCGGGCGCGATAATAGGCGCACTTTTAACTGGCATAGTAGCATTGCCTATGACAAACGTATCCTGTCCTGGAAGATAGCGGCTGGCACCGTATCCATCTGGACGACTGGGGGAAGGCTGACCATCCCGTTTGTTGCCGGGCCACGCCAGGCGGAGCTTCTCCAGCATCTTTTCGGCGAGGCTGACCTTGTTTACCGGGACGGCACTTTCTACCTTTTCCAGACCTGCGAGGTTGAGGAACTCCCGCCCGGCAACCCGGCTGAGTTCCTGGGAATCGACCTCGGCATCGTGAATATCGCTGCCGACTCCGATGGCGCTGTCTACTCCGGCGCTCAGCTCAACGGGCTGCGCAAGCGCCATGCTAAACTCCGGGGTAAGCTCCAGTCCAAAGGTACGAAGGCCGCTATGAGATTGCTCGTTAAGCGTTCCCGCAAGGAACGAAGGTTTGCCACGCACGTCAACCACTGTATTTCCAAGAGTGTTGTTGCAAAGGCCAAAGACACTGGACGCGGTATTGCCCTCGAAGATTTGAAGGGCATCCGCTCCAGAATTACGGTTCGCCGGGGCCAGCGGAGACAACACCACTCCTGGGCTTTCAATCAGCTTCGCCAGTTTATTGAGTACAAGGCAAGGCTCGCCGGTGTGCTGGTATCCCTGGTTGACCCCCGGCATACTTCGCAGACCTGCCCCCGGTGTGGCTTGATTTCCCGTTCTAATCGTCCGTCTCAATCCCTATTCTCCTGTGTATCCTGCGGATTCTTCGCTCCCGCTGATACCGTCGCTGCTGGTAACATTTCCAGCAGGGCCGCTGTAAACCGGCCAGACTTCTCGCCCGTCCCTGGTGGGGCTGGGCAGGGAAAAGCTGTCTGCTTTAGCTGACAGTGGTTTACTCTACCCCATGCCCTTCATTAGACTTTCCAAGTCATCAGCTTCCTTGGCACTCCCTGCCAGTTCTATGGTATCTATCCTGCCCTTGCCATCCAATCCAATGGAGGTTAAGACATAATATAGGGATGCTGTCTCAGCTACATTCAATGGATGGTAAGGGTCTTGCCTCTTTATTGCAGCATTGACAAGTATCCTCATAAGAGGAATAAACATATCTGGCGCAACCCTTGCCACCATTATAGCTTGGTCAATCTTACTACCGAGAGCAGGAAATAACTTCTTTATTGTCGTCTGCAAGTCGGAAAGGTTAGGAGCATCGTCTTCTCTTTCTTCCAGCGATTTATAATTCTCTTCTTCTACATCCACATCTCTCGCAGGAACTTCTGTAACCATACCCTTATAGATGTCTGTCTGTTCTTTCTGCTCTTCTTCTGTTCCCATGTTTGCCCCCTTATGGTCTTGCCCTAATCATTTGCTCCAATAAATCCAAACGCTGAGTCTGTGAATAAATAAGAAACGCTACAATAACCCCGACTGCAATTAGTATGAAGGGTAGATATCGCATAAATACACCTGACTTCTTGCCAACCTGTTGAGCCATGCCCTTGTTGAATCCCTTCCAATCTTCCTCGGAACTGGCAGCATTGCGGGCTTCGGGCGTATCCCAAGTATCTTCAAATTTATCGGGGTCATGCGGAACATCAGAATAGTGACCGTAGTCTAGGCTGGGAACCCATTGCGGGAAAAATTGATTGATACCACGATTGTACCATAGTAGAATAATACGCTTTTTATCTATCTTGTATCTCCCACCATCAAAGATTACATAGCGGGAAATCATGGGGACAAATTTATCTATCTTGGTTTTATTTATCCGCCTAAATGTACAATAGATTTTGTTCCTCAATCTGGCAGTAGAATAGAATATCATGGCAAAGAACACGAGGAGAACAAGAATAAGTAATGTTGACGGTTCCAGATTCATAAATAGCCTCCATTTTTGCTTTTTCAGCAGACCCCCAGTTATATTTTATGCTCACGACCAAGTCAGTCCCCCGAATATCAAGCCATATAGCAATATGCCTATACTGGCTACACTTGCCACGACAAAAGGTAAGCATACTATCCAATAGAACATATGTCCTAAAGTATCATAGAATAAAAAGTCAAACTGCCATGTCAGCGTCTTGAAAATCGCATCAAAGTAATCACCACTAAGGAATGGTATGGATATTGCCCCGCCGAATAATGGCGTTTGCTGAATAGCATTTTTCAAATTTGTTAGATATTGCAGGGTTGAAGAAGGCGACTGCTCCAATCCTGCAGAGCCAGCACCAGCCCAACCGCCTGATACTGCCATAGTATAAGGTGCGGCGACACCACCTGTTCCTGTGTATTGATAAGCCAATGTTATTTCAAGGTTGCCAACTACCGTATCTATCTTACACCATATGCCATCGGTATTATTCTTCATAATACCACCTTCCATGCCAGCTACCCACACAGTACCAACTCCGATTACCGTAGCACTTCCATTGGTAAATGCTGCATTTCCCGTAGATGCCTGACCCTGTGAAGCATCGGCACTGTGATATTCAAAGGTTGAACCAAGGAACATGCCAATGACATATGTGAACACTATCAAGGCTAAGAACTTCATGGACATTATGTAAAGCACCTCCCTAGTTTTTCCATAATATCATCATCGTATAATTCACTTTCCCAAATGACTGCACAATCATAACCATATTCCTTGAAATAATCTATCCTATCCTGTGGATTTTCCCCACGATGCCAATAATCACCATACAACTCCATCAACCTCTTGTCGCCATCCCAGAAATCAGGGCATTTCCCTCCGATAATCAACTCACCACTTCCAGTATATTTCCACAGTATTCCCAATAATGACGCTAAATATTGTTCAGGTTTATTGGGGCTAGCACATACCGCTCTCATTAAGTTGCGTAACCTATGTGGACTTTTGTAGGTTTCCTCCCTATTCTTCAACACATTTACTTCCCTCAGTCTTTTTTGTATCGCTTGCTGGCTAACCCCTAACTCCCTAGCTATTTTGTTTGTAGATATACCAGAGTTATAACTTTCCACAATAGCATCTATATCCAAATCAAGCCTTCTAGCCCTCCATTGTATTCTTCCCGCCTCCCCACTTGACCTTGCTATCCCAAGGCGTTTAACTATTTCCCACACTTTCGCACTAGAGCATCCCATAAGTTTACCTATTTTACTAGGAGCATATTCTTGCTTATAGTAATCACTGATAATTTTCTCTTCTTGAAGCCTTTCACCTCTTAGTGCATTACGCCTTCGCTTCCACCAGATATGATTTGCCTCTGGGTGACCCCTCATTTCTATATTACGATTGAGGTATTTGCGTACAGTTAAATAATTGAGGTTCATCTCTTGAGCAACTACCATAGCAGGCTTATGTTCGTTTACATACTTATGTATAATTTGGGGTATTTTTTCTTGGCTTATTCTATTTGGTCGTGTCAACCCATCATCCTTGAGATATTTAAATATTGTTGAATAATCCCGCCCTAGAGCATTCGCAACAACTTTCACTCCATCTCCATTCAGATATCGTCTCTTAGCTTCATTTATAATTTCAGTGTCTAATTTTCTCATCGGCTACGCTAACCCCCTATTGCCGACCTGTTCATCAGGAATATTATACCGACCACCATTATTATAAACGCAAACACAATCCAACCAGCAACAATAGTAGCCTGAACTCCATACACCATAACGGCGGCGAAAAATGCAGAGCCAACCAGCATAGAACGGGTCAGCATCGTGGTAACTACTGCTGCAAACATGGCAATACCAAATATTAAAAAGAGATATATTGTCTGCTCTGGTATCCCAGAATCGGTGGCATACACGGAAAACTCGTCATGGAACGGCAAACCAGCACCAACAAAGGCATCACCAAACCAGTTGGCAAATAGACCAGAACTCGGTAAGACAAACCCTACCCCTGTGGCACTTGATGTAGAATATGCACTTTCCGAAGATACCATTTCGCCAAATACTATGGCAAGGTCTACATCGTTAGTTCCCCATGTTATCGTACCGTCATTGCCAGCCACCTCATTGTCTGGTACTGTAACATCGGTTATCATCCCAGAAAGTTCGTATTCTGTTACCAATGCCCCAACAGTATGTGAATACTTGTCCATATAGGACATTACATTTTTCATTAATACCCAGCCATTGGCATTGGGGGAAACACTAGCACCCACAGCCCTACCCTCTACTGTGCCACCAGCAGAAATAACAGTAATGCGAAGGTCATATTCCAGTTCAACCATGTAGTCTGCATCGTAAGGAATATAATCTACAAAGTTATCTATCATTGTATTATAGTTTGCCTTAATCCAAGCAACAGAGCGGGTAGTATTAGAAACACGAACTTCATCTACTAGGCCGTCTAGATAAGCGACATCAGCAACAAAACCAATTCCAAAATTATTAGCGTTCTGCTGGTCATAGGCGACTAAACCAGATAAATCAGGATGTACTACATCAACTCCATTTAGATATATGGTCAATAAGCCATCCCTATCAAATACAGCTACTACATGAGTCCACACATTTCCGTAGGCTGCATAGGCTACTAGAGCATTTACATTTGTAGCGCCATTACCCAGCCTCGCACCCAGGTTATTATTAGCGAAATACAGGCTGTAACCAATTATACCTCCAGAGGATGTATTAGCTTTACCCATCACACCAGCATAAACAGTTTGGGCCGTCTCATCTGCATATAACCAACACTCCAGAGTGAAATCACCTGTTCCCATATCAAGGGCATCACCCAACGAGATCTTATCATTAATACCATCAAAATCTTGCGCCTTACCAATTCTACCTGCTGCCTCTATCGGCTCGTTAGCTCCAGTCTTAGTACCATCGTTATTGTTACTAGTAGAATCATAGGTAGAAGCGTTATTGACTCCATCTGCCAGGTGGTCTGTATCAAGATAGTTGACATCCCAGATATTCTGAACAACCGCATCATTTGGGACACCTACCCTTGCAGTATTATCGGCATGGTCATTATCATAATAAAGATAAATTGTAGTGTCTACCGTATCATCTATTACCCATCCCGCTATACTTGTCCAAAGCCATGCTTCTTTGGCACCGTTATCCCACTTTTCCACTTCAACGTAATTCTCAGTTGTGCCGTCAGCCTGAGTAATGGCGATTTTTAAGTGGTTAGCCCCAACCTCATCAAACACCGCCGTAACATCATCTGCTCCTATACCAGAAGAAGAACTTAACTTCAATAATACTGGAAAGAATGTTAAATCAGAATCAACTTGGTCGGCGTCTATGTCTATTCTTATTCTGTTATCCCACCCTGCCAACCAGCCAGCACCAGTATTATCTACCTGCGTGGTGGTTACCGTCATTTCTCCGCTATCTATACCAGTGGCGGTTACGGAGGTAAATGTTTCATAATCATAATTTATGGAAACATACACCTGTGTACATATACACCAAGCTGCTCCCGATGGACTTCTCAATCCTATACCAGCTTGTAATGTATCTAAGTCAGCAGCAGTCCAAGTTCCACCACCTGGTCTAGCCAAAACCTCACTAAAAGTATCAAAGGTTGGTTGCGTAGTACTAGTTGATATTTCAGTCCCTGTGGTTTCGCTTGCCCCTAACCTAAGCCTCGGTTTGGCTTTGCCCTCGGCTGGGTCGCCAGAAAGAGTAGCAATCCTAAAATACACAGTAACACTATTTATAGTTTGCACATCACCTAATAATGCCGGAGCCTCTAAATTATAAACGTCATACAAGGTAGTAGCATTTAGTGTATAAACTACTGTTGCCATAGCATCAGGAGAAGCTACTGGGTCATCTACATTAAGATAATGGTCAACAGCGGGGTCGGCAGTAGTTATATCTGCATAGGCTCCAGCAGCATTTGGTAATATATTTTTAGTGATTCCAGTTGTCATTGTAGATATAGATGAGGTTATATCAGTAGCCCCACTTATATATGTTCTAAAGGCTTCTTCTTTATAAATAAGGTTTTCACCAACTGCACCAGCACTGGTATCCACATGACCTGTCTGCTCTATCTCAAAGTCAGCACCAAGGTTCATGCCAATATCATAAGGAATGGTAACAAAGCCACCATCACCTACGATAACTGGAAACGTGGTTGCCACTGGGTCATATCCTGTATATAAATTGTGAGTTACCTGTCCACCTGCCGATAATGAACCTGCTACCGTAGCAATTTCGGTGGTAGACAGCATATATTTTTGGTTGGTAGAAGCCAGTTTCATTCTGGTATCCGTGCCAGTAGCACTCATGTAGCCAGCGTCTACCATACTTTGTCCTGTACTACCAATTAGAACAGGATAAGAAGATAGTGCTGCGCCAGCATTAGTTATTGTAATCGGGAAATATTGCTTCCATGTATCTGCTGCAAATACCGCAATGCTCGGTATCAGCATGAAGAATATGACTGCGATTGCAATAGCACGTCTTAATCGCTTCATTACAACGAACCCCTCGTGAGAAAATAAAAGCCCAAGAGTAGAACTATCATTATAATCAGTATGAACATAATAACCAGAGATGACAAGCCAAGGAATGTGGCGACTGGCATAACTGCTGCTATGCCTAGAACCATCACCGCTTTCCCACTCTGTGTTTTATTGTAAAGCCAGATAGATAACATTATCATAAGTGTCATCATTATCAACCCTGCTGCCATTTGCTCACTTACGCCAAGCCAAGAACCTATATTTGCAATCGCAACACCTGTAGTAGCACCCAATCTTTCCGTTGCGGTAACATATCCCACGTATGCTCCAGTAGCATCGGGGGCTTCCGACTCCAAAACTTCTGTTGTTATCTGGAACAACGAAGGAACCCATACATTAAGACTTGGAACTCCCGCCAAAAACAGGCTTGCCCCTGTTGGATTAAGATATTTCACGCCTTCACTTGTTACCAGATAATCTGTAGGGGTATCTTCTTCTTCCATATTTGTAGCAATATAGATACAAGCATTTCTTAATGGATTAGTGTCGGGGTCTCCCTCTACCGCAGTTGACTGGTCTTTCCACTCTTCGGCAGACAGGGTATGGGTTATCATATCAGTCCCCTCAAGCATAGGTGCGAAATACAATGGGTTGCCCGTAATCCTTATGACATAGGCACTGCCAGAAACAAACGGTAAAGGTAAAGCATCTACTTGCGCTTTCGTAAGGTAAATTGATATGGGTCTATCCCCATACGATTGCAAGGGTCTGGATATTAGAACTGCTGTATTAGCAACATTACGAACTTCAAATATATAATAATCAGTAGCAGTCCCAGGCGGTGTAGCAGGGTCATATTTCACCCAACCCTCTGCCAGAAACAGCATATCACCTGTTTCTGCTACATTCTCATAGCATCTAACATAACTTACTGGCGACTTTGTGCCGAAGTAGATTTCATCAGGGTCAGGGAAAACAGCAAATACTGGCGTAGCATAAATAAGCAAGGCAAGCAACACCAATATGATTGTTAAGATTCGCCTTAACTTTATCAAATCGCTACCCCTAAATCCTGCGAGTCAATTTTACGCCCAAGATAGTATTCCTCCGCTATCACACCACCATTATCCCTTATAGGTTTCTTCTTTACGACTACCCTTTCTTCTTCCCTCAACTCCCTTTCTATCTCACGGGTTTTCCTCGGAAAACCAAATTTATCTTCACTACCTCTATCTATATTACCATAATCACCATTGGTATTGTAGGTTTGCGTCATATACTTAGGAATATAGGACTTCGGGATTTTCTCGCTTATTCGTTGAGGAACATCTGTAGGGCGTTCAAATCCTGTAAGTTTATAAACATCCTCACCAGCCTTTGCCCGTTCTATCAATTCGCCCCCACTAATACCCATAGCTTTAGCAGCATCGGCAACTTCCAACGGTATCTGCCCTCTGCCCATACCGATAGTGTTTTCCCTTTTGCCTACATTGGAATCGGTATCATGCACGAACTCTATCTCTAACTTGCCACCTTTGGTGATTAGATTCACTCTTGCCCAGCCAAGGTCTATATCATGGACATCACGAATTGACTTTCCACCAATTACCTGAATTGTACGATACGCACTACCCTTGCCAATCGCAAATTTGTATGTGCCAGGAGGAGCTTGCCTCATAACAAACATATCTTCCTCACGATATGGAGGTGGGAGCACACGCCACATTTCGCCACCTTGTGGGCTACCTTGCCGCCAAGTTATTGTCCCCGCCGTAATTTTTGCAATCTGCTCTGCCAAATCCATTTCCTTTTCAGGAAGAGGCGGCGGTATTACTGGCGGTGGCTCTATAGGAGGAATAGGGGTAGGCGTTGGCGTTGGTACTGGCACAGGTGTCGGTACTGGCACAGGTGTCGGTACTGGCACAGGTGTCGGTACTGGTACAGGTGTCGGTACTGGCACAGGTGTCGGTACTGGCACAGGTGTCGGTACGAGAACTGGCACAGGTGTCGGTACTGGCACAGGTGTCGGTACGGGAACTGGCTCAGGTATAATTTCAGGTATAATTTCAGGTACAAGAATAGGCTCTAGTATTAGTTCGGGAAACGGCTCCAATAACGGTTCTCCCATCGGAAAATCAGCGGGCAACTTAAACGGGTCTGGAATATCAGTTATTGCTGGCTCTGCCACAACTCCTACTTCCCTTATGGCAATCCTTTCCTCTTTAATAGGAGTTACTTCTGGCTCTGCTGGTTTTGTAACTTCGGTTAGCCTTTCCAATGTAGCCACCAGAGTTTCAACTTCAGGTTTTGCCTCTCTTACTTTTTCAGCACCCAAGTCAACCACTCTACCAAGTTCTGGTGTAACTTCAACTGCGGGAATTCCACCAATAGGGCTTACAACCCATTTCCCTGCCTCTGGTGCGAGTATTGTTGGTTTTCCAAATTCAGTAAAGCGTTGTCCTAAATTCTCCAAGGATTTAAGGATTGTTGCCCTCTTATCAGGGCTTAATTGGTTGATAGCCTGAATAAGCCTTTCATCCTTAACTAACTTACTCAATGCATTGCGTAGTTCTTCCTCGGTCATCCGCCAAGTTTCATCTTCCTCGGCTATCGCCATTTCAATGGCGTAAGGATAGACGGCTACTACAGGTAACATACCGAATACTTCCAAAGCCCTACCATAACCCTCATCCCTTACTGTCTTTTCAATAGCCTGTTGCAGATATTCTGCTTGCCCTTCATAGTCAGTGCCACCAATTGCTACCATTGTGCCAGTAGTTCTAATTGTGTATGTGCCAGGTGCTTCTTCAATGAATAACAACTCATTCTGCAATAACTCCGTTAATTCCTTGCGAGCCTCTTCAGCTTTTATTGCACCTAAAGGTTCTGGGGTTTTTGTCCTGATTTCCCCAACACGACTTGGAACTTCAAGCATTACCTCACCAGTTGGTTCTGCCATAAGCCCGCTACCTAGAAGTGCCAGCCATTCTTCATTACTAGCTATTGGCGCACCCATTTCACCGAATGCCTTAATAGTTCCTGCACTTACTGCCCTCATTTCTGCTATCATAGATGGGTCAGTAATAAAAACAGGATACTGCAATTTCAGTTTATCCAATACCTCATCTGGTAATATCCCCTCTGGTTGTAGCATCCAAGCCCCACCAGCAGTTAACATCGGCTCTGCCAATGGTATTGATGCTAGCTCAAGTATGGCTTCGTTGCGGCTTGGATAACCAACCTCAATGATATGACCTTCGGGTGCTTGCAGGTATCCAGCCCTTGCTAGATTACTTAGTTCTGATTCAGTCCCGACTGTTCCTTTCAGATAATATTCATAGCCTCTCGGTATTTTTTCAACAATGAACCTATCGGCAGGAGTTCCTTTTGCAACCATATCGTTATATTCTGCTTGGCTGATACGGCTTGCCTTTAAGTCCTCATAGGTGAACTTGGTAATAGCATCGGCAATCTTTTGCCTTTCCGCAGCCCTTTCAGGTGCGAGTATCTTCTGCAAGTTGGCTTCAGCCTTGAGATACTTACCAGTATCAGGAAATACTTTGCTCACAAGGTTCTTGCCGTAAGCATCTACTGCTGCCTTAAATCCTTCTAATTGTGCAGTTTTTTGTATCCCCTCTACATAATATCTGGCAGCACTTTCAGGTGTGATAGGCTCTTTAGTAAGTGGATGTAAAAGCAAACTCTTACCTTTGATTTCAGTGTAAACCTCAAATTCAGGTGGTGTCATATTTCTGGTAAGTGGCTCAACGCTCATCTGCTCATAATATGTTACCTTTGGGATTTTACCCATTTTCTCTAATGCCACATAATCAGCAGTTCTCGGAGTTGTCTTTAATGGAGGTACTTCATATGCACTCGGCATATGGATGTTCAATTCCTGCCCTGATACAGTCCGTAATGGAATGGTTCTGCCCATGCCCCCTATGGTAGTGATAGTCCCCTCTGAAATGATGTTGCCCAACTGTATTTTACCAGTGGCGATATTGGCTATCGTCTTGGTAGTCCTTAAAGGGTGTATCAATGGCTCAACTGTTATTCCAGCCAAACCTTTTAATGTCGGAATTGTTGTCTTTGGCGTAAGTAGCCCCTTCGGGAAGTCATACAACATACCCTTCGGCAATGCCTTTGCAGCATAGGCTACACTTCTGGCTGCTTGGACTGCCCTTGCTGCTCTTGAAACTTCTGCTGCTGTTCTGGCTGATGCCATTCCTGCCTTGCCAGCCCAACCTATTACTGGCAAGAATATCGCCAAGTCCATGACTATTCCACCAACCCTACTATCCAGATTAGTTTCAAGTTCCTTGACCATCCTATTCTCTGGGCTACCCTGTGCTGTTATATCGTGCCATTCTTTGGAGAATATAGGAACTGATTCTAATTGCTTACTATAGTCGGCAATCAATTGTTGGCGTTCTGCATCAGTGTAAACCTTGCCAGTTGATGTATCACGCCAACCTTTAGTTTCAACAGATGGTAGCCAATCCATTTCACCCCAATGCTTGGCAAGATATAAGCCAGGTATTACTGATTCAGCAACTATTGTCGCAATATTGCCACCTGTTATACCGTCAACTGGTGCTTGTCCAGGCGGATAGAACTGCGGATTGCCTTCAGCATCAACACCAGCATAGGTGCTACCTTCAGCAACCAATCCCATTCCTATCAATGTCGCTAGTTTTTCTTCAGGACTGGCATTAATATACTTATCATAATCCTCTTGCACCATTGTCATTTGTGCAAGTTGAAATTGCTCATTAACAGGAATATCAGGTGTTTCTGCTACTAACTTATCAAGTTCACCCTTAATCGCATCATATCCCTTTGCTTTATATTCCGCATAAATTGCTGGTGATAAATCTTTCAGGCTTGTTTCAAACTCTCGGTTCATTGTGTCGTATTCTTGCTTAAAGCCATCGTATCCACCAACTTTATAGGCAGATTGCAACCTTTCGGGCATATCCCCAAGTTTTGTTTCAAACTCTGCTATCTGCTGGTTATATGTCTCACGTTCTGCAACGAAACTTTTTATATCTAATGGATTATAGCCAATATCAATCAATGCTTGCCTGATTGTCTCATCACCTTGACTGATAGCGTTGGCAGCAGAATACAAGTCAACTACACCACCTTTGAATAATCCCTTACCTGCCAAAGTATTTTCTGCTTGTGCTCGTGTAGTTTGTAGAGCCTTAATTTGTGCTTCTGGCAAGAATGTTGCCTTCGGGTCGGCAAGCCCGAATTGCTTATATGCGTCAAGTAGTTCCTCGTCTTTGAGTGTAGATATTTTGGCAACTTCATCTGGTGTTAGGACAACCGTTTGCCCCTGATAACCTTGCGTAACCACATAATTGCGTTTCTGTAATTCTTGCGTAGCAATCTGCCCGCCAGCCTCTACCGCTTTTACTAATTGCTCAGATGATTGCTCTTTGACACCAGCCTCAAGTTGAGGTTTGACAACCTCCTCATAATGGCGTATATCTTCGGCTGATGGTGGTGGCTCTGGAGCAGTTACTACAGGAGTTTTAGGTGGAGTTACTGGTTTAGGAGTAGGTTTGGGTGGAATATACGGAGGCTCTGGAGCAGTTACTATAGGTGGAGGAGTAGGTGGAATATACGGAGGCTCTGGAGCAGTTACTACAGGTGGAGGAGTAGGTGGAACATATGGAGGCTCATAAACATCCTTGGGGTCATAAGAAACAGATGCCACTACAGCTTCCCCTTTAGCAGCCTCTTGCATTGCAGGCTTGGTAACTTCTTCCCACTGCTTCTGTTCTTCTTTAGTCGGTGGTGGTTCTGGCATTACTGTATCTCCCTATTCAAACTGTTTGCCGCAATCATTACACTGATATTTCTGCCTCAAAAACAAAAAGACACCCTTAACTCAAGGCATCCTTATATATGCTAACTTGATATTCAGACAGAGGCATTTTGCAAACCTCCATTAGAGCCAGCCGATTTTTCTCCCCTCTCCACGCTTACGGGTAACTCCCCTAGCAATAGCCCGCTTGGTTCTCTTGGATACTTTCGGCAGAGAAGGTAATCTCCTGACAGGTCTTAGCCCTTTTTCTGCCCGCCTCTTCCTATTATATGCCTCACGCTCTTCAGCCTGCGCAACATACAAATCCTTTTTCTTTTTAGCGTGTTCTATTGTAGCCCGCCGTTTTTCCTCGGTACGCCTCTCTTCCTTCTGCTTTTTACGTGCTTCAGCAAGCCCTTTTGTAGCTTGCCTTCTTGTCTTATCTCCATTCCCCCCAAATCCAAAAAGTGGCATTTTATCCTACCCCCCTATTTAGTAGATAGGGGTGGGGTTTTGAAGCCCACCCCCATATTTTGCGAGTGTTACGATTGCACTGGAAAACCGCCATATCATTGTTAAGCCTGGTCTCCCATTGCTTTGATAACCATGAAGATTATCATTGCGGCTACCACGATGAGCACTACGTTGATTAGCCCTGCAACGCCTGTGTCATATGTCGGAGTGGTGATGGTGGCTACGGTGTCGTTGATGCCTGGGAGCAGAGCAACGCCAATATAAACTCCGATGACGGCCATTATAAGCCCCATTATCATCCTTATGTTAAATAGACCTCCAGTTAAATTTTACTGAATGAGGTTTAGGGTCGCTAACCCTTGCCTCTCTTGTTCTTGCCCCGCTTAATATTCTTTCGGCGGGCAGCAGCCTGAGCTTTCTTCAAAGCTGCTCTTCGCTTCGCTGTGAAAACATACTTGGCGATAAAGCCTACAGACCTCCCGTTAATTTAGGCAAATTATCTTTCTAATACCCTTAACCTTATTGATAGCACACTTTTGCAGACTTGTCAAGTCTTTTTTGAAAATAATTGGGTTAACCCTTGACAAACCTTAACCTATAATCTATAATAATGTTATGAATAAGTATGATACAAGGACAGCAAAGATTAAAAGAAAATATGGTGCAGATGCTTTTAAGAGATTCGGGAAAATGGGGGGTAGTCCTATTTTGAAGCTCTGGAAGCAGGGTAAACTCAAACGTGTCAGTTAAGATTTACCTATAAATTTCCGTATTTTACCTAACACCTTTTCAGGTGTCTTTAGTTCATGCTCCCACACAATAATAGTGTGAAATCCGTATTTCTTGAATAGGTCTATCCTATCTTGTGGGTTTTCACCACGATGCCAGTACGTACCGTATAATTCAGCTAGTAATTTTTCCCCATTTGTGTTGAAAAAATCGGGGTTTTTCCCGCCAATGACTAATTGTCCATCACCAACAAACTCCCATTCATTTGGAGATACTTCTTCCAATAATGCCAATAAAGCCGTTTCTGGTCTGTTTGGATGAATCCTTAATCCCAAGAGAGCAGCTTTAACTGTGCTATCTCTATATTCGGGGTCTTTCCAAAGTTCTTTGTGGGTTACACTCATTTTCTCTATAGTTTCTTTCTTGGTCACTCTCTTCTTTCTGGCAACAGACATCTTTGCCCGTGTCTCTAGCGTAGCCTCAACTGCCCGCAACTTGGCTAGCGTTTCTTCCGAGTGCTTCTTGCCATAAAAACCATTTTTATCACCTTTGCGATATTTAGACATATTGTTACGAACTTCCAATGAGAATTTAGTACCCTTTTTAGCTTCACCTATCTTTCTCTTATGTTCTTCTGTCAGCCTATGACCCAATGTATGCCGATTTCCCTTCTTGGCTTCACTCATTTTCCTTATTGCTTCAGGAGAATGATGGCTTCCTAATCTATCCTTATTACCCACTTTGGCTTCACTCATTTTAGCCCTTGCTTCCTTAGAATGATGCTTTCCGAAAAATGGGTTGAGTGTTCCGATGCTCATACCTGCATGAGCTTGTCTCATTTTCTCAATAGTTTCTAGTGAGTGCTTTATTCCTGCTTGCATCACTAACTCCTAAACTTTGGTGGTTCTGGCAGAGGCATCCAATGGGTTACACGCTCTAATGGAAATCCGTCATAAACATAGCCGTTTTCGTCTCGTTCTATTCCTATTCCGAAAACGGGTCGTTTTTTATTGAATGGTCTAACGAATTCTGCAATCTTAATATCAGTTCCATATGGGAATTTTTGAAATACCAACACCTCGGTATCAAGTGGCGGTTTTTGTTTTCTTATACTAATCCACTTCAACAACTTTTCTTCATGTCTTGGTTTTGGCGAGCTTTTAATAACACGCTTATAAGTCTTTTCCCTCAATACTTTGGGTGTAATTTTGGGGATTTTCCCTTGGTGCTTCATTTCACCACTCCCTTATCGCCCGAAGCGACCTCCAAATTTGATTTGTCGTATTTCCCCCAATATTGTCTCCCTTCAAATACTGTTGGTTCTCGGAGTTTATCTACAAGTTTCTGGTCTAAATAACGTACGATGCCACCCAATGGAGGAACTTCCACAACTTCAACCTTTGCCTTATCCCCGAAAGTATTTTCAATTAACGCCTTCATTTGGGGCGAATTGGTATAGATTGGAGAAACACCATCATGTTCATTAACACAACGCCCTATTTCTTGCATTACCCTTAACGTCTTTTCTGTCATTTCGCCACCCCCTTATCGCCTTCTGATTCTGACTGCTCCAGTTCCTCTATCAGCCCTTTGTATATCTCATGGGCAAACTTCTTGATTTCTTCTTCTGTCATTCTACTCCTCTACCCCTGAAGGGGACTGCCACCTTAAGGTTAGTTTATTCATCGGCTCTTCCCATATCCGCTTACTACCATATTCTTTAATGAGCCATCCTTCCATCTCTCCACAACCTGTAAAACCGTCAGCCCTTGCTTCCTCCCCTTCAATAATGCCTACCCCTTCATTTCCCAATATCCTATTCACAACCCAACGTGGTGATTTATCTGTTATCTCGGCAATCCCTAGGAACTCCCGTTTAGGACTGCGGTTTTTGTAGTATACCTGAACCACCTCACCAATATGCCAATCCCGACCCTTAACTGTATCCTTGCGGGGAAACCTAAACGTAGTAAATTCTATTTGCCGTAATTTCTGCCATTTTTTACTAAAGCTGATTATTCTCATTCTACTCCCCGTTGCTTATCCTTACCCCTCATACTAAAAGCTTTTACGGGGTCGCCACGTGCCTTCTGCTTCCAGTGTCCGAGCTTCCCCAACTCCTCTTTCAGCAGGCGGTACAGGCTCTTGCGGTTGTTGAGTTCCCTGATTTCTTTTCTTAATTGCACGAAGTCTAACTTTGTTTTCTCCCACATAATTACATTATAGTAGACTTAATAGGGCTTGTCAAGGTTTTTATAAAAATAGTTTGTTTTGAACTTGGACTTGACAAGCATACCCACTTGCTGTATTATGGTAGTGGTTAAGCGTGGAGGTGAGCAATGACCTATCTTACAATCAAACGTATCAAGGGTAATCCTTACCTGTATGAAGTCCGTAGTGTGCGAGAAGGGGATAGGGTAAGGCAAGTATTTGTAAGGTATCTTGGCAGGGCAGATAGAGCAAGTGCGACAGAACGCCGAACTGTTGTGCCAGAGGCGGTTAGTGTTGAACCTGAAGTAATGGCGGTTGAAACTGAAATTGTTATGCCTGAAGTTGCAGAGCCTAATTTAGAACGCTTCAAGCAGGGACTTATAACTAGAGATGAGTATTTAAGTGCCGAGGGTTTAACTGATATTTCTTATAAAACTGAAGTAGATACTATGTTGGGAATGGTTGATAAGAAGCAATATTCCAAGCTCAGAAACTATGTAAATCAACTAGAGTTGGATGATGAATTTGCCAGAGATGAAATTATTGATTGGATAGGTGAGGTTCGCCAATTAACGGAAAGCCCTCCATTTAGACTAGCAGATTTAACTGAAGGGATGGAGGCATTGAGGGAATCAATAAAAGGAGTATACCCCCCAATCTCTAAAGCAATCCCCAAAGCTGAAGTTTCACCTGCTACCCCAGAGGTTACACCCACTTTAGTCAAACCAACTACAGTAAAGCCTGCTATAGCCAAACCTGTTACCCCAGAGGTTACACCACCACCGACTGAGGAAGATGCAGAGGAAGAACCCGAAGATACTGAGCAAGCATAAGCCTTAAAACATTCGCACCAAGTTAAGGGAACCCCATTCTATTTAATAATAGACTTGACAAACCATTGTTTATGTTATATACTTATATTATGAATATTGATATTAACAAAATAAGTTGCAAGCGATGTGGTTACACCTGGTATCCCCGTAAACCAGAGGTGCGAATCTGCCCCAAGTGCAAGAGTCCATACTGGGATAGGGAGAGCAGGAATAAGAAATGAACGATGCTACCACCACTGATTGGCTGATATTACGCTCCAATATCTACTTACGAGACAAGGGTATGTGCTGGGTTTGCAATACCTTCGTAAACTTGGATGAATATGACCTCGGACACTTGATTGACCGTTGCAATGGGGGGCATGATGCCTATGACAATTTGACGGTAATGCATAAATCCTGCAATCTATCTAAGCCTCGCCACGAAACATTAGAAGAAGCTATGAAATGGAAACTGACTGCCTTTATTCCATTTCGTAGGATATCAAAACCATCAAGAACTATGCTTAGGAAAGCCAGAAAGCAACAAAGGCAAGAAACAAGAATCGTCTTCGTAGAACCCCGCAAGGACAAACCACTTAAGAAGAAACAAACTAAAATTAATCACCGAGAATTACTACGAAGAGACAAACTACATCAAGAGCAATTGGCTAGGATTAAACCATCTACCATCGTTTGGTTACAAGGTAGCCCACAAGGTGGGAAGATGTGGAAAGTCCTCCCTCCACCATATCAACGATGGAATATATTTTCTATGCGACAATTACCACCAGGTGCGATTGATTATGATGTTGATACTTGCTATTCATGCGATACAATTCAGGTTATCGGAGGGAAATTAATAGAAGATGTAGATATTGAAATAAATTCAGGAATCGTCAAATGCCATATCACTTCTATTAATGGAATACCAAGCATAACCTTTGGCAGTAGTTCCAAGTCAAACATAGGTGAACGGTCACAAACTATAGGAATGGGTAAAGGGCAAATTCCTATAGAGTCATGGAACTCTGCCAAAGAACAAGGGATAAGCCTAAATGACTTTAAGTATGCCTATTCAAATAGGGAAAATGCTACCCCCGACGCCTAATTTCCCGCTATTTTCAGCTATACCCCGACGCCTAAACCCCGTCGCTTTTAGCTATGCCCGACGCTATACCCCGTCGCCCCCGTCGCCCCCGTCGCCCCGTCGCCCCGTCGCCCATGCCCCATGTAGTGTAGTGGTTAAATAACTCCAGTGAGCCAAAAATATTATAATTGCGTAGTGGTTAACTATCCCTTTCCCGTTTACCAAAAATCGCCATTTTAGCTATACCACGCAATGAGAGCCAAAAATACGCCCTTGTTTTATCAATTGCGACATATACCCCTAAAAAACTACCAGGTTATAGAGCTGGTAAACTATTTTTAAAATCTTTATAAAAATGGCAGTATAAACTATTGACAAACGGGTGATATTAGTTTATACTATTTAGAGTAAGTAAAAGCACTAGCACTAATATAATGTAAGGGGGCAAAATGAAAACGTATAGTTGTCCACTTGGTAGAATGAAGGAACTAGAACACGCTAGCCCTGAACGAACGGCCTATAAAATGGGCTATGGCGTGTTTGCCGATTATATATTCCAAGTTTGGCCGAATAGGGCGGCAATGGCACGCTCTATTAGAATGCAGCAAAAACGGGCTAGCAATGTCAATGACTGGCGGCCAGTTGTAAAGTTATCAGACGGCGAAGGTTATTAGTAAAATAAAGTAAAGGGGAATAGTTAAAATGGTTATGAATTTACGCAATCCTGAAGCACCCGCAACCAGCAAGCAATTATGGTTATTGCATATACTAACAAAAACCGATACCCGTAACCTTGATATTACAATGGCGGAAGCTAGCAAGCGAATAGAGCAATTAAAGGGTAAAACCAGCAAGCCTAAAAGCGATACAGTAAGGGCGGATTATAGGGTTAGCGGTACTCGACCATTAGTTAACCCGCATCATAGTGCAATTAAACAGGATAAACAAAAGATAGCACAAGCCCGCTATGATAAGTCTAACCCGCAACCAGAGCGGGAAGTTATACAGGGGGATAACCCTACTGGCGAAACTGATATAGCTAAAATACAAGCTCATTTTATGGCTAATGCCTATCAGTTAGGGCGGAATAAAGCCGAGAACGATACCGCTAGAATAGACTTTTATGACTTCAGTTGTAAAGATTGCCTATTTGGTAAAACTGGCATATGCGAGCCGTCTTGGCGGGAAGCTAGTTTTATGACTGGCGGCGGGATAACCGAACCGCTAAGAGTTGAGGCTGTATCATTCGATTGCAACCACTTTGAACCATTGCGCTATAGTATAACGGAGTATTGCCACCGCCCCAAAGGTAAGCAATGCCACCGGAATAAAATTGACAACAAGTGCCTAGAATGTAACTATCGTAAGCCCGCTTTCCGCGATGGTTATAATCATAGTGCCTGGGGAAGGTACATCCCCACAATGCCAGAGCGGTTAAAATCTCAAAACTACTGGCTAGAGCAATTTACAGAATCCGGCAATAAAGACGGGTTAGACAAAACCAATAACATTATAAGGTTACTTAATAAATTAGCGTAAGGGGGAAGCATGATAGCGACAATAATAATTTTAGCAATAGCCCTAGCATGGTTACTTTATGAAACCGATTTTCTGCGGGTTAGGTTGCTAGTTGGCAAGACTGTTGATAGTAGCAAGATTATGCCAGCGAATATCCCGCAAGTAAACTATAAACCTAGTGTATTTGAACCGCTTGATATGCCAGCCACTACCGGCAATATAAATATAATCTGTGTGAGGGAATGATATGATAAAAGTATTAAGGGAAAATGTAATCAAGCAACTTGCCAGTATTAAAGATGATAACGTATCAATAGCGGGGATTGCCATTGAACGGCGGAAACTGTTAGAAGCTTTGAGGCTTCAAAATCAAGCGGGTGCCGATATGCTCACTATTGACTACGGTAATGTATCCTGGGAATACGAATATGAAACCCATAGCGATGGTACATGGGAACTTGCCCCATACGCCTTTGAGCCGAAACCATGTATTCAAATATCCTGCGACCATACCGTTATGCGATTTATGAATCACGCAAAGTCTAAAGGTTATGGAGAACCTAAAATAATCCCGCTTAACTTTGTTGACCGTGAAAGTTATACCAAGCCCGAACTAACGGGGATACCTCTTGATACACGGGAACTAATCAATGTGTTAACCTATGTCTTACATGGAGTTGCTATCGAAGAGGGTAGACCAGTTTTATGCTGCGTTCTGTTTGACAGTGGCGATAATGTATTGAAGTTAGTTAGTGCCGATGGCTTCAGATTGCCGATGGTATCAATACCCGCCGATGGCATACCCACCGATAAAGTATTGATACATTCTAGTGATATAAACAAGTTGCTAACATTCCTGAAGTCTATAAAACCAATCGGCAAGGGTAAGGGCAAGTGTTATCCTGAAGTCTATCTACAATATGATTATAAGGTTATAAAATTTGCCCACGATAACGGCTCAATAGAGCTTGCAAAAAAAGCCGGCACATTCCCTGATTATAGCCAGTTGATACCTACTATTGGAACGCACATACAGTTAGTTGCTTCTGATATGCTAGAGGCTGTAAAAGCTGTAAATGTAATGGCTAGGGATGGATCAGGAATTATCCGGCTTAAATTCAATAAATATCCTAGCAACTTGACTGTATCCGCTAAAAGCGAAGAGGCAGGCAATAGTGCGGTAGAATGCCTAGCTAGGGTAGATAAAGAGTGCCACATAGCAGTTAACGCTAAATACCTCATGGACTTTCTGAAAACTTGCGGAGATAATATTATAGACTTATTTATTACTACGCCGTCAAGCCCGATGGTAATGCATGACGGTATAGATAAAAGCGAAGTCGTAATGCCGATGTTCGTGCAATGGTAAGGGGGAATTATGAAGCATAGAGTCAAGACCTGGCAAAAGGTAAACCGGTATATCAGCCCGAATACAATATTAGTGGCTATTAAAACAAAGGGGGGATAATGAGAATAATATTAAAATTCAGAGACACAGATGCACGTACCATAACCTATTTTTTAAGATGCCGATACAACAGCAAGGCAGATTTGCAAAAGTTGGCGATGGTAGCCATAAGGCGAGAGGTAGCAAGGGAAGCGGAAAAGGAACTTGACGAATTAAAAACAAAGGGGGTATAGCATGACCGCACAGCAAAGGTTAAGCAAGGCACTAATAGAACAGACCGAACCAATCAAGCCTAGTATGGCATACCTTGTCTACCTGATGGAATGGGTTAACCTGAATAAAAACTAGCCGGTAGCCTAGCACTTAATAAGAGGACAAAATAAAAGTATAAAGGGTTAGCCTAATAAGGGGAGGTAAACAGATGGAATATACAAAGGGTAACTGGAAACGAGGTAGTTTAGATGATGAACCATTTGCTAGGTCGTGTTTATCAATCTATCAAGAAGATGGGCGGAGAATAGCCGAGGTAAGCCGTGAAGGTTTTATGCGCATTGAAGAAGCTGAAGCCAATGCCCACCTTATAGCAGCAGCGCCAGATATGTATGAGGCACTGAAGGCACTTACATTCCAGTTTGCTGCGGCAGTAGAACGCCCATACTCTGCTGATACGAGGGTATATACGCAAGCAAATGAAGCCCTAGCCAAAGCAGAGGGGAGGTAATAGAATAATGTCAGATATTATGTTAGCAGTAGCCAAAGCCTATTGCAATAGATGCCATCAAGACGAATGGTTATATCTTAATGACAGCAAAGAATATGGATTACTTTGTGAAAAATGTATGGATGATATAGGGGCGATAGCCTTAACCCCTAAGAGTAGAAAGCAAAATAATTTAGGAGGGAACAATGCAACTACCAATAAATAAGCCTTTTCTACGGAAAGATTAACCTATCTAAGTCATGAGGGTTTAGCCCCTAGTTTTATTAATAAGGAGGACTGAAAATGAAAAGGGAGATATTAATTACTATTAGGACAGCACTTATATTGGCGTTATCGGTATTATCTGTTGCATGTTTAGCATGGATACTTGGAACTTATACGCCTGACCCTGAATTAATATATCACGGTTCAGTTGATAATATCTTATCAATTGATGGTTCCTCTACGGTTGTTATTATGACACCAGATAAAAATATTTCCTGTTCTAATGACTTAAGATATTTTGATGGCGGTGATATTACTCACCTCACGACATATAACATATGGACAGGTAAATTAAAATCATTGGATAAAGTTACAATGGGAGTGTATTGGATATATATAGTCCACCCATCTAATAACCAAATGTATTATCTACTATCAACTAAAGAGATACTCACATGGAATGATACGGAAGGGTGGAACAAATTAAATCCTCGTAAGAATATAATACCATTAATTACTGCTGGTTAGAGAACATACGGGGGTGTATAAACAATGGCTGATGTTATACAAAAAGCACAAGACTTGGTGGGAGATAAGCCCATAATAGTTGTATAAGGTTAGCCCCTAGTTTTATCAATAAGGAGGCACTATGAATAACTATGTTAAGCGGTTAATCTTGCAACATACAGTCCAGACCGAGACCAGACCTGAAGTAAATATGGAGAAAGTAATCAGGGCAGAACTTGCCAAGTTATGTAAGAATTAAAAGGGGGATACCGTGAACAAGGGCAGGTACATAAACAAACTACACCTTGTCCGACAGCATAGGCAGAATTGGTACTTGAAAACCTTTTATGAGTTTATGGATAAGGTTAAAAGTGAAGCGGAGGCAACCCCCGAAAAAGTAGTGGAACGCTGGAATAAAAATAAAGAGGTGCAGAAATAATGAATAAGAAGCGATTTTTCGCCAGCTTGAAATATGCCCGCAATACCAACTTCATGTCCCAAAACAAAACCATGAGAAGACTACTATTCAGCCTATTTCAGTATGCCTATACCTGTGGCTGGAATGACCGATTAAACGGAGAAGTGAGATATTATGAATAATCTCAAAATCACCCCAGAAAGTATTGACTTTTGCCCAATATTAGTTTATACTATTTATAGTAAGTAGTGATAAGGGGGATTATATGAGCAAGGCAGATTTACAGGAAGGATTACCAAGCGGGGTGAAGTTGGAGGCTACGTTCCTTATTGACCAGGAGATGTGGCTGGAACTGAAGGGGGAGGGGTGGAGCGACAAGGACTTGGCGGAGGCGATTAAGAAGTCCATAACCTTCAAAGGGGGTGTCGGTGGGGCATTAGGTAAAGTGCCTTTGTCTGATGTCATGGATGTAGAACTAGTGAAGTATTATTAGGGGAGGAACATATGGAACTAACAACTAACACTATACATTGCGGTGATAATCTTGAAGAATTATCCAAATTGCCTGACAATTCAATTGACTTGATTTATGCCGACCCGCCATTTTTTAGCAATAAGCACTATGAGATTATATGGAATGATGGGGCGGAATTGAGAGCGTTTGAGGATAGGTGGCAAGGTGGAATAAATAACTATGTTAAATGGATGAGGCAAAGATTATTTGAATGCCATCGTGTTCTGAAAGATACGGGGTCAATGTATCTCCATTGTGACTGGCACGCCAATGCCCACTTGAGAATACAGATGGATAATATATTTGGGGTGAATAATTATGCGGATGAGATAATTTGGAGTTATAGCAAGGTAGGAGGTACAACTAAAAAACTCTTAAAGTGGCACGAGACTATTTACAGATATACTAAAAATTACAAGCAATCCATATTCAACGTTGACGCTATCCGTATTCCATATTCTAAAGCAACTCTTAAAGGTGCAACAAAAGGAGAAGATGGAAAACTATACTACCATCGTGGGTTGGGGAAAGATGCTAGTGTTAAAAGATTAAAATCCACACCAATCAATCCTGCAGGTAGGCTATTGGGTGATGTATGGCATATGGGCGATTACGCAGCCCCCAAAGGAGAACGCATTGGTTATCCTACACAAAAACCAGAAGCCTTACTTAAAAGGATAATAGAAGCCTCAAGTAATAAGGGCAATATAGTCCTTGACCCCTTCTGTGGTTGTGGCACTACAATATCAGTAGCTCACCAACTTGGTCGCAAATGGATAGGAATAGATGTTTCCCCTACTGCTTGCCGAATGATGGGGAGGCGACTCAGTAAAATCGGGGCTGAAGTAAACATTGTGAATATGCCAGAAACCATAGAACACCTGAAGGCACTTGCTCCTTTTAACTTCCAAGGATGGGTAGTTGATAAAATCAATGGTACTCATAACAACAAGAAATCAGGTGATATGGGGATAGATGGATGGACAATCCTAAAACACGAACCAATCCAAGTAAAGCAATCCGAGAATGTAGGGCGGAATTTTATAGATAATTTTGAAACAGCAATCCGCCGAGCAAGCCATACTTATGGTGAGATATATGCCTTCAGTTTCGCAAAGGGTGCTTATGAAGAAGCGGCAAGGGCTGAATTGAAGGATGGTATTACAATTAAACTTATAAATATTTCAGAGTTATTGACAGATAGTGAAATGAAACCCATCGAAAAGCAAAGGATATTAGTGTAATAGGGGGAGGCAAGTAATGAGTAGAATGGGAGAGGAAGACCAGAAGTCGCTGGAACGGGCGGCGACCTACTTACTTGATGGCTGTATAGCCACCGAGAATTATCTTCAAAATCCCGAAAACCTGAAGCTCAAGAAAGAGGCAGCGGAGTTGGTGGAATATGGGTTGAAGCAGATGTTCGGGGAGAACTGGGGAACTTCAATACAAGACTATCAGGTTGAAAATAAGTGGGTTTAGCCTAGCCGACACTAATAAGTAAAAGGAGTAGGGAAAATGAAAAGAGGATTATATCTACCAATAGTAGGGGTTTTACTTTCACTATATTTAATTTCAATGTTACTTGAGGCTCAAATCAACTCTTTATCCCATGTGTATTTCTGTATTTTCCTTGTATTAGTGGTGTTGATTGTCTTTGGGGTAATATTGTTGGCTATGTGGGATACAGGTATGATAGGCAAAAAGGTGAAGGATGAGGATTAGCTGACACTAATAAGTAAAAGGAGCAGGGGAAATGGCTGATTATAGAGAGTTCTCCATGACTTGCCCGAACTGCCACCACCAATACAGGGTAAGACTGTTAAGTATAAATGAAATCGAGGACTGCCCTATATGTCCACACATAGCACCGTTTTCAGAGTTCGCCAACAAGGATAATAATGGCTTTGCCCTTGACAACCACCCTGTAATAGTCTATACTAATAGTATAAAGATGTAAGTAGGGAGTAATGATGCATGAAGGTAGTAAGACCGTTATTCAAGTCGGGCAGTAGTTGGCACGCTACGATACCTATGACTTGGCTGAAGTTCATTAAGGCTAAGTTGGGGTTTATGCCGAAGCATGTTATGTTTGTGGAGCAGGGCGATGACCTGTTGGTGAAAGCGGTGAAGCCAGAAGATAAAGAGGTGAAGAAGTAATGGACTTATTCAGTAGTATCCCTCAATGGTTGTGGGGAATAGCCGCCATTGCTTTCTGTGCGTGGTATGTTTTCGGACGAGGTAAAAAGAAGTCCAAGAAACGTACTCTAAGCGGGTTGAGAAGGAAAGATGAGGCTATCAGGAGGGCATTGAATATCGCCCGCAATGAGGAAAAACTTGCCGAGATTGAGCGGAAGAAAAACAAGAAAAGGGATGGCTTATTGAAATGGTAAGGTATATCTATTTAACGCTGTTATTAGTTCCCCTTATCCTGCTGGCTTCCTGCTCTACCTTTCAGGGTGGCATAGACTTCGGGTTCGGTAAAGTCCCGTCAATTCTTATATTCTTTATTGTGTGTGCCTTTGCCTGGTGGTATCTTTTCAAAAGAAAATAGGAATGGTAAATGACAGGATATATCGTAGTATTTCTTTTTAGCCTACTCTTGGGATATTATATGGGCAACAAGGCGTTTCGCCACCGAGTACACGATATGATAGCCCGAATGAGAAATAGAGATGAGGATTACTACTACGAAGATGATGAGGATGAGGACTAAATATTTTCGGAGGGCATAATGTTATCAGATGACGGCATTGCACCACCAGCGAAAGGCAGGCAATTTCAGCCATTAAAAGACCTGCGGTTTTTTGCCACACCATCGGAAGTCAAGGTAATTGAACCCAATGGCACTATAAGGACTGAAGAACCTACTTATTGGGAAGACCGCAATATGGCACAATCATTAAGGGGGAAAAGGAAATAATATGGGAGCACCCCGCTGGACTGAAAAAGAACGAGAAATACTGAACGATTATGCAGGGCTAATGAGTTATGAGGACTTGTCCCGAAAATTAGGGCGTAGTGTGAGTGCTTTACAGCAGTTCCGATGCCGCCGTAAAATGCCGACATTCTTTGATAACTTCTATACCTACTCACTATTGGCAAAGGAGTTGGGTGTCCAGAGGGCAACCCTGCGGAAATATTATAATCGGGGGTGGCTAATCGGTAAAAGAGCAACTTGGACATCAATGTTCGGAAAACGCCCGATGATGTTTCTACACGAAAATATAGTGCAATTTCTGCAAGATAAATACACGCTTTTTGATGGGCGCAAGATACCCAATATATACTTCAGGAATGTAGTTAAGGAAATGAATGGTGGGTAGCCCCGCAACAAAATAAAAACGGAGGTCAACATGGAAAAGGAATTTGGATGGCTGGATAAGTTAGAGGAAACTGCACGAAGGATTGACAATTTCGGAATGGTAAAGCCTGCCGAAACAGAAGAGGTTGAAGAAGAAGTAGAAAGCGAGGATGAGGACAAGGATTAAATCAGTCGCCCCTCATTAAGTAAAAGGAGTCGAAATGCCACGAACAAAGGCACACACTCAATATTACTCGCAGCAAGGAGATGGTTTGCCAGGAGTCACAACCGTCTTGGCGATTTTGAATAAGCCAGCCCTCGTGATTTGGGCAAATAGGCTAGGACTTCAAGGCATTGACTCTACCAAATACAAAAATAAAATGGCAGATATCGGGACTATAACACATATGATGGTTCTGGCACACCTAACCAAAGACAAGTTGGACTTGACCGAATACAGCCAGCAGGATATATCAACTGCCGAAAACTGTATGCTCTCATTTTTAGAGTGGGAGAAATCCCACAAACTAGAACCGATATTAGTTGAAACAATAATGGCATCGGATATATACGGTTACGGTGGAACGCCTGACTTTATAGGATTGGTAAATGGCAGGCTGGAACTAATTGATTTCAAAACTGGGAATGGAATTTTCCCAGAATATCTATACCAGTTGGCAGCTTATCGTCAACTCGCCAAAGAGCAAGGGCACAAGGTAGAACACGCTCGGATACTCCGTATAGGGCGAGATGAAAACGAAGGCTTTGAGGAACGTCTGATTGCTCGGTTTGATAATGAGTTTGAACTGTTCAAACATTGTCTTGCAATCTACAATCTTCAAAAGCTTATGAAACGGGGCTAAAATAACCCCAAAAGGTATTGACATTTATCCCATAATAGTTTATACTAATTATAGTGAACGTAGGAGGTCTAATGAATTACCATATAATCTACATCCCCGAAGTTCATGCCCGAACAAACCATTCCAAGGGGAATGGCGGAAATTCGAGGGTAGCTCACCACAACCTGCCAGCACTAGACCCGATTACAGGATTACGATTACCATTAGGGAATGGGTGTTACCTCCACGCAAATTGTTTTGAATGTACCGAGCCACCCAACAAGTGTAAATATGGTAACAAAAGAAGGAGTAGGGATAATGGTGAAATGGATTAAGAAACACTGTGTGGTTTGTGGTAAGAATTTTGAATGTCCTGACGGCGGATACCAGCCGAAAACCTGCAACGATTTTGACTGCACGCAGAAATTCGCCCGACATCCCGAACACTATATAAGTTTTCACCAGTATGTTGATGATTGTAGAATGAGGGCAGGGATTTAGCCCTTTACCATAGACTAAGGAGATTGTGCGAGGAAATGATAGTAATTTTAGAGTTGGAAAGTGGCAAGGCAATCTACATTGATGATGGTGGGATTACAAGGGATGAAGCTCACGAAATCATTGTTAGTCTTACAGAGATATGGGGGAATGATATTGAAAAGGAAGAACTCAAAGATAGAATCCTGATGATGTGAGAGCAGATTCTAGTCCCTTACCATAGATAAAGGAGGCGAACAATGAAACAGTTTTTAGTATTTTTAGATAATCACACTACATTGAGTGTGTTACTCTTTTTTATTGTGTCGTTTATCATTGTCGCACTATTATGGATAGGAGTCAGCTTTTTGCCAGGAGCAAATTTGCGATGAAACGCACAAGGATGAAACCCCGTAGACATTGGATGAACCGCTACTCACCCCAACGCATCCAAGAGTTCTACGAAGAGTTCCCAGAGCGCATAGCCCTTGCCGAAAGGTGTGGTGGTGAAGCCTTTGTCTATTACGAAGTATTTAACCCCTATAAGGGAGAGCGTGTTTATATACCTAGAGTAAAATGTGTTGGCGGAGTATGCGAGATTTGTGGATTGCCTGCGAATGGAGAGGTGTTAGAACCTCACGAAGAACTCCGCCGAAGTCATGGGGCGAAAGTAAGTATATCAGAAAGTATCATGGTTCATAGACATTGCCATAGCGGGAAGCATCCTGGTGTGAAATTGGAGTGGCTAAAATGATACCCGGTTTTGATTCTAGTGCGTCTGGTAAGGAGGAAACGAAGTGGCTAACCCCCAGATTATATCTTGTCATTCCTGCTCTGCGACATTCCCCGATTACAAGGCATTAGCCTTACATATACTATCCAGTAAAAAGGGACACCGTAAAGGCAAGAGGTGGGCTGCCAAATATATGCAGAGAAGTGTAATGGTTGCGGAGAAGAAACAATATGGCGGGCAAGCCCCGATGACAGAGGAACAGAAGGAAAGCCCGCAAGATGCCAAAGAGGATATCCGCCGAGTGCTATCGGGTAATACCAAATCGGTTGTGGTGAAATGCCCGAAGTGCCATAATAACCACAAGAAATTACTTGAAGAAGAATTTGCCGAATGTCCAGAGGTTTGGAGGATTGATAAATTGGTTGCCACACTATGTCCTAACTGTGTAAGGTAAAAGGGGTGAATTATGGAAGGTGATTTCAAGCACAATCTCAAAGCACTATTTGAACGCAGACACGGCAGGAACAACCCTATTTCACGGCACGAATTACACAGGATTTTCCCCGATATTTCAGACCGCAAACTACGCATGGTAATACACGAACTCCGCCGAGAGGATATGCCCATACTATTCGCCACCAAAAAACCCACTGGCTACTATATACCAGCCAACTTTGTAGAACAGGAAATGGGTTTGAAAACCTTGCGGAGTTATATCGTAGACTTGTGTATTACCCGCCGAGCCTTGAAAAGGGGTTCAGCCCGATACCTTGAAGGGGATAAACAACCGCACTTGCTCTAGGTAAAATAGCATCGGGCAGTAGGGAGGGCTGAGAAAAATGAATAAAAAGATAGTTTGGAGAATGATACAAGGGCTTTTTCTCGTCTGGACAGGCATGGCTATATTTTTGTTGGTTCTCATTCTGAGACCTTATGTAGAGGAAGCAGGGAATGAAAACGCTATTTACCTTGCTTGGTCGTTAGTGGCAACAAGTATGGTCTGGTTGGCTATCTTCTGTATCAAGGCGTTAGATAAGTGGTTCGGCAAATAAGGACAAGCAATAGGGAGGGGATATGCTAGAAATAAAAAATGCTGCATTTTTTATTAATGATGGTTGGGATGGCAATAATTGGAGGATTTATTGGGTATCTCGTAGCCAGAGATGATAATCAAGATATACCTAATTCAATGCCAGAAGAATTGAAGGACGTTTTTAAAGGCAAATAAGGTTCAGGTAATAACCCATAGAAAAAAGGGGCAAATGCGTGAAGAGAACCAGTTTACGGCAGAAGACCTACTTGGCGAATTACTTGACGGCGACCCCGCTATAAAACAAAGGCTTGAAACTGAACGACACAGGGAAAGAATTAGATTATAAGCAATGGTATAGGATTTGATAATGAAGATGACAACGAGTAGTTCGCCACCCCAAAAACCCGATAAACCTTGCCATACTTGCGACACAAACACTTGGTGGTGGCAACAACATGCGATGAACCCCAGAGGCTCTTGGAGATGTGGTACATGCCACCCAAACCCGAATCGTGAGGACAAAAAGAGGTGATAAACTGGCGATTCAAATGCTTGGACTGCGGGTATAAATTCAGGGCGATAGAGCCACAAAAACTGTTTGATATTTATACGAAGTGCCAGCGGTGTGGTAGCACTAATTTTGAGAAAACAGTGGTAAAACCGCCCCAAAAAACATGGAAGGAAATGAAATGAATAATGGAAAATTAATAATGGAAACAGAAATAAAATTACCTGATTGGGTAGACCCCAAGGTGTGGCGTGATTTCGCCACTTACAGGAAACAGATTAAGAAACCTATGACTTTAAGAGCTAAAGAGTTATTAATCAGTAGATTGGAGAGAATGAAAGAAAATGGGGATAATCCCAATGAAGTATTAGAGCAGTCAATAATGAATGGGTGGCAAGGGATATTCCCGTTAAAAAAAGACAATAGAAAGAAAACAATAGACCCAGATAAGTATATAAAGGGGAAATACGGACATATGGTACAGAGGTAGATAATGGATAAAAGAGAACAAGCAATAGAGAAGATGAGGAAAGAGATAGATATGTACACCGATATACCACGGCACGTTGATAATATCCTTGAAGCCGTCAAGGAGGCTGGCTACCGACTCTTCCCAAATGATAAGACAAATCCGTATCCGGCAACAGTAACAGACGAATGCACAGGGCAGGTATTTCCAGATAATAGGCATGTGGCATGGCAAGAAGGGAGGAATTCTCTATTAACCCTTGAGCAGACAGACTTGAGGGGGAAACTAGTAGCTCAACTCAAAGCTGTATGGTTGGCCGGTAACTGCATAAGGAAGTTTAGACCAGATGAAGTACCAATGGAGAGTCTAGGTGATATAGCCGACAAGTTCCTCTCTCTAATCCATCAACCTGAGCAGACCGACATACCAGAAGAAGAACAGCATGCCGATGGTCATTTCCTTGATGCGCCCAATCAGGCCGACAAGAGGGAAGTGGTAACGGGAGGTAGAGTAGATGCTAACAGACAAGCAGATATGGGAAGCATGGGACAAAACCTTTGATACCCCTGTAGATTTTGACCATAAGCCTACACCTGACGAGATATTACTGGTAAGAATAAAGGCTGTTCTTAAAGCAGTTGAAGAGGTTAAAGAAAGTTATCGTGCTATTGCCAACCAATCCATCCCCATAATCAAGGAGGAGATAAAGAGTTGGTGTGATGAGGATTGCCCACATGCTGGATATATTATGGGTTATGCGGTATTGCATAAGGGTGGATGTTCAAAGTGCTTAAGCGAACTTGGCAAGCCTTCTGGGACAATAGAGGGGTAGATAAGGAGGGAATTATGACGGAACATAATCATGGTACAACAAGCAATACTGACGAGGTATTTAGAACCTTTATAGGTGAGAAAATCAAGTGAATGTTACATGGGTTTAACTTCGGGCATTCAAAAGTAACATTAGTTTTTGAGTGTGGTTGGGGTCTTACATTTAATAGTAACGGTTCACATTGGGTAGAAAACCCAAGAGATATAGCGTCAATGACTAGGGAAACAAAAGATAAAATAGCCGCACTGAAAAGGGAGTCTGAGGAGATAAAGTTAGAACATGATAAGTGGCTTCAACGTGATAAAGAATATGGCAAGGTTTATTGGGCAAAGTGGTTAGCCCAAGCCCAACTAGATAAACTTAAAGGAGAGGGATAATGAAAGAATGGATTAAACCGCTAGAAAAGATGGGGGCTTGTGAAGAGGCGATAAAATGGTGTGGGGATTATGACACACTAGGAGAAGCATGGCTAAAGTGCAAACGTGGCGACTGGATGCTCTGGTTACTAGGTAGACTATCGGATGAACCAGAAAGCGACAGCCGCAAGAAACTAGTGCTAACGGCCTGCCGCTGCGCAAGGTTAGCCCTGCCACACGTTAAAGTGGGCGAACTAAGACCACTGAAAGCAATAGAAACAACTGAAAGGTGGGCAATGGGCGAAGATGGCATTACTTTAGATGATGTAAGGACTGCCGCCTCTGCCGCCTATGCCGCCTATGCCGCCACCTCTGCCGCCTCTGCCGCCTATGCCGCCTATGCCGCCACCTCTGCCGCCTCTGCCGCCTATGCCGCCTATGCCGCCACCTCTGCCGCC
>Ga0180008_1000469_pt1 | contig 33845 bp, 30 predicted proteins | sample MM_PW_MetaG_FD_121121 | JGI IMG/M metagenome (GOLD analysis project Ga0180008, IMG submission 121121) | Groundwater microbial communities from the Aspo Hard Rock Laboratory (HRL) deep subsurface site, Sweden - MM_PW_MetaG | ecosystem: Environmental > Aquatic > Deep subsurface > Groundwater... | reverse complement strand
GTGTTGATCCATAACCCCAGCTCGTTTTTCTCGTTGCCCTTGAGCATCGGTAGCTTGTGCTCGCTGGGGCGGTCCGGGTTGATGTTGGTCAGGTGCTCGATGATCTTTGACAGTGGCTTGGTCAGCAGCCAGTGGTAGACCAAATACAGCACCAGGCCCATGGCCATGGCGCGCAGCACGCCGGAAATAAAGATGACCACCGAGTTGGTGACGAAGCTCTCGCCGTAGGGGGCTGTGTCGAGGGTGATGCTGAGGTCGCCGTAGTACTCACTGTAAGGGCCGCGGCCGACCAATTTAGTGGTGAAGCTCTGTTCTTTGCCGAGGATCTGGTCGGTCAGCCAGCGCGTGGGGCTGGCAACTTGGTCGCGGGATTTCTCTGCCAGCATCGGCTCGTTTGGGTGGCCGATGGAGGCCATGCGCACGGACTCATGCTGGAATAGGCCCTCAATTACCTGCATGCCCATTTCCCGATCCAGGCTATAGACCGCCTGGGTAGAAGGGTCACGGAACATGCCAAGGATTCGGTGCGCCTCGTTGTCGACGGCCTGACGTGTTTTGTACGCGTCGAAAACGATTTGGGCGAAACTCAACACAACCCCGACGATGAGCGCTGAGAGCAGCACTACGCGGAGTAATTTAAGTGACAAACTGTTTTTGAGTTCCAGCTTCAAGTGGCTATTCCTTGTTCGAAGCCGTGGGCATCAGACGCACTGAGTATTGGCAAAGTCGTGCTTGCAGTCAAAGGGCCATTACTCACATATGTCGAACACATTCTGTTGCGCTGCGATGGCGCGAATTCTGGCGTATCTAGCTGTCGTTTGCAGTGTATCGGTGCGAGCTATGTATGGCTTGAGCGCCGTTGGACGCTTTTTTACGATTGGCCATTTTGATTGCAATGCCCGTGCTGATTGGAAATGTATACCAGCCTTAAGCTGATTATCCACAATACCTTTGGTGCAGTATTCGCTGGTGCTATGGAGGCTTGCGGGCGACGCGCAGCTCTATTGGTTCAGTGTTGTTGGCTACCCCAGGGAATGGTCGGTTGAGTTGCCTGGCGGATAGCCGTGCCAGTTGTCAGAACCATGATGCGTATAAACAACAAACCCGGCACTTGGCCGGGTTTGTTGTGGGCTAACGCAAGGCTTAGGCCGCGAAGTTTTTCGCGACGAAGTCCCAGTTAACCAAGTTCCAGAACGCTTCGACGTACTTCGGACGTACGTTGCGGTAGTCGATGTAGTACGCGTGTTCCCAGACGTCGCAGGTCAGCAGCGGGGTGTCGCCGCTGGTCAGCGGGCAACCAGCGCCGATGGTGCTGGCCAGTGCCAGGGAACCGTCAGCCTTCTTCACCAGCCAGCCCCAGCCGGAGCCGAAGGTGCCGATGGAAACTTTGCTGAACTCTTCTTTGAACTTGTCGAAGGAACCGAAGGCTGCGTTGATTGCGTCAGCCAGAGCGCCTGTCGGTTGACCGCCGGCGTTGGGTGCCAGGCAGTTCCAGTAGAAGGTGTGGTTCCACACTTGGGCGGCGTTGTTGAAGATGCCACCCGAGGAGGTCTTGACGATCTCTTCCAGGGTTTTGCCTTCGAACTCGGTACCAGGTACCAGGTTGTTCAGGTTCACGACGTAGGTGTTGTGGTGCTTGTCGTGGTGGAATTCCAAGGTTTCCTTGGAAATGTGCGGCTGCAGGGCGTCATGAGCGTAAGGCAGCGGCGGCAATTCGAAAGCCATGGTTTATCTCCTAATCAGGTCAGGTGCGGTGTGCGCGAGGCCGATCACGGGCGGCCATTTGAGCGGCGTGAGTTATCTCTTTGCGCCGCAAGCCAAAGATCATAGCACTGGCCCTGCGCCTTAAACACGCGACAACTGTGTGGGAAACCAACTTGGCGCAGTACGCAGGGGCTTATTTTAGAGCTGTTTCAGCCAATGCTGTGTCGCGTAGCAGCTGCCAGGCGATGCTGAACATCATCAATGCCACGCCCAGGTCGATAAAGCGCCAGGTGCTTGGGCGTGCAAGCCAAGGGGCCAACCAGGCGGCGCCCAGTGCCAAGACCGTGAACCATATAAATGAGGCGCTGGCTGCGCCCATGGCGTAAGCCCCTGGCACTGTTTGCTGGGCGCCGAGCGAGCCGATCAGCAACACGGTATCCAGATAAACGTGCGGGTTGAGCAGGGTGACGGCCAGTGCCGCCAGCAGTACCGCGCGGCGTGAGCGTGGACCCGTCTCGCCAGCGTGATTGAGTGCTTGCGGGCGCGCGGCGCGCAGCAGGGCCTGGGCGCCGTACCAAAGCAGAAACGCCGCACCGCCCCAGCGGGCGACGCCCAGCAAGATCGGGTTCTGTGCCAGCACGGCCGCCAAACCGAACACGCCTGCTGTTACCAGCAGGGCATCGCACACCACGCACAGCATGGCTACGGGTAAGTGATGTTCGCGGCGCAGGCTTTGCGCCAAGACGAAGGCGTTTTGAGCGCCCAGTGCAATGATCAGTCCGGCTGCGATCAGCAGGCCGTTGCTATAGCTTTGCCACATGCTGATTACTCCGCGCCGTTGGCCAGTTGCTGCAGCACGCCGAGGGCGCGCGGGCCGTCGGCATGGGCGACAAACAGGTGGTCGTGGTAATAGCCGGCGATCACATTGCAGCTGATCCCAGCGTCCGCTAGCGCGCCGGCCACGGCCGCCGTCAAACCGACTGCCGCTAACGCTGAGTGAACGTTGAGGGTCAGCCAGGCCGCTACATAGTCGATTTCAAGATGCAGCTGTTCGGCCTGCTGGCGCTGCACAATCACGGTTAGGCCTTCGCGTTCCTGAAAGCTGCCCAGTGGCTGCACACTTTGCAGTTGAGTGGCGTCAGTCAGGCTGCAAAAGACGTAGGCGCCCTCGTTCAGCACGGGGGTCATGCTGCGTAACAAGGTCGTCAGTGAGGTTTCGCCGGCCATGGGGAGTGCTCTGATTGTGGTGGGGAATGTGGCGAGTCTGTTGCGCGCGGATGTATAAGAGAAACCAATATTGGTGATTACTCATTAGGGAAACTGATTTGCTCGACTACAAATTACTCGCCGCCCTGGCGGCTGTTGTGGAGCAGGCCGGCTTCGAACGCGCCGCTCAGGTGTTGGGTTTGTCGCAGTCGGCGGTGTCCCAGCGCATCAAGCTGCTGGAGGCGCGCGTGGGGCAGCCGGTGCTGGTGCGTGCGCTGCCGCCGGTACCAACGGAAATCGGCCGGCGGTTGCTTAACCATGTGCAGCAGGTGCGACTGCTAGAACGTGATATTCAGACGCAGGTGCCTGGGCTGGATGAAGGCGGGCCGCCCGAGCGGCTGCGAATCGCCTTAAATGCAGACAGCCTGGCCACCTGGTGGGCGCAGGCCGTGGGCGGTTTTTGTAAGGCGCAGGGCTTGCTGCTGGAGCTGGTGGTGGAAGATCAGGATGTTGGCCTCAAGCGTATGCGGGCCGGCGAGGTGGCGGCTTGTGTGTGTGGCAGCGAACGGCCGGTGGCCGGTGCACGGGCACTGTTGCTGGGCAGCATGCGTTACCGTGCCTTGGCCAGCCCCGGGTTTATTGCGCGGCATTTTCCCCACGGTGTAACGGCCGCGGAGTTAGAGCAGGCGCCGGCGATTGTCTTTGGTCCGGATGATCTCTTGCAGCATCGCTACCTGTCGGCGCTGGGCGTAGAGGGCGGATTTACCTACCACCTGTGCCCGTCGTCCGAAGGCTTCGTGCGGCTGGCCGAAGCCGGTCTGGGTTGGGGCTTGATGCCTGAACTGCAGGTGCAGGCGGAGCTGGCGGCGGGCCGTTTATGCGAGTTACTGCCCGAGCGGCCACTGGATGTGCCTCTGTATTGGCATCACTGGCGCAGCGGCGGTGAGCTGCTGAGCGCATTGACCCAGCATTTGCAGCGCCATGCGGTCGCCGGTTTGGTGGCCGCGAAGCGCTAAATCGTTACCACCAACCGTGGCGCAGCCGGTATTGGTTTAGTCGAAGCGGATGGCTTTTGAGCCAGGCAATTGCTCCACACAACGTGCGCCGAGGAGTTTCGACGGGGTGAAGTAGCCGCCAGGGCCGTTGTAATCAAGCAGATGCCTTACCGCCAGCAAGGCTCCGTGCACGGTCACGTCATAGCCGTTGGCGGTTTCCACGCGAGCGGTTTTCACCACGCCAGCGGCATTGCGTGCCTCGCCCCAGAGCCAGGTGCGCTGGCGCGCGCGGGTGGCTTCATCGGGGCCACTGACGCGTTTTTCAATCAGCCGCTTGAGCCAGTTCTGCACGGCATCCAGCCCCAGCAGAGGGCGCAGCGGGTCGATTAGGCGCATGACAATCGCAGCGGCTGTCGGCGTCGGCAGATACACCTCGATATTGTCGATGCCCGTGGAGTGGTAGGCGGTGGAGACATCGCCCCAGGGAATCGTCACCGCGGGTTTTTCACCGCGACCAAAGTTGATGGCGCGGCGTTTATAGCCCAGCGGCACATCGGTGATGACACCTGCGCGGCGCACTTTGCCGCCCAGCTTGAGGCCTTCCACCGAGGTTTTGGCGGTGCCTGGCGACAGCCCGCTGCCCGAGTCGAAACCCAGCGCCAGGTGGGTGGCATCCGGCAGCGCCTGATGCAGGCAGGCGGCCAGGCAATCACTGGGGATTACATCGAAGCCTACGCCGGGGCATACCACCACACCCAGTTCGCGCGCCTGTTGATCACGCCGATACGCCGCCTCAAACACGCTGATCTCGCCCGTAATATCGACATAGTGGGTGGCGCTGGCCAGGCAGGCATCGAGCATCGGCGCACTGGTGGCAGAAAACGGCCCGGCGCAGTGGGTGACCACCGCAATATCGGCCAGGGCCTCCTTGGCGCGGTGCGGCTGGTGAATATCGAAAATCCGGCATTCCAGGCCCAGCAGGCTGCCAAGGGCATGCACCGCCGCCGGGTTGCGCCCTGCCAGAATCGGTGTGAGACCCTGGCGCTTGGCTTCGGCGGCGATCAAGTGGCCGGTGTAACCGTTTGCGCCGTAGATCATCCAGTGCGTGGCCATTCATTTGCTCCTTTGTCATACGCTGTGGGGCACAGCTTAGCTGCTAGCGCGTTGGCTGCTGGCCTATTAGAGGGTAGGCGCAGTCGTTGTTCTGGCCTGCAATGCCACGGCGAGCGCTGCTGGGCGCTGCTAAAGTGGCGCATCGAGTATGTTCAGCGGGGGCGGCAATGAAGATTCTGGTAACCGGGGCCAGCGGTTTTATTGGTGGGCGTTTTGCCCGCCATGCTCTGGAGCAGGGCATGGATGTGCGGGTCAACGGTCGCCGCGCCGAGGGCGTTGAGCACCTGTGTGCCCGTGGCGCGGAGTTTATCCAAGGTGACTTGTCCGATCCGGCGCTGATGCAGCAGCTGTGCCGGGGCGTCGATGCGGTGGTGCACTGCGCTGGCGCGGTCGGGGTGTGGGGGCGTTACGAGCACTTTTATCAGGCTAATGTCAGCGTCACTGAAAACGTGGTGGATGCCTGCCTGAAGCAAAAGGTGCGGCGGCTGGTGCACCTGTCTTCGCCCTCGGTGTACTTCGACGGCCAGGCACACATTGGTTTAAAAGAAGAGCAACTGCCCAAGCGGTTTTCCGACCATTACGGCAAGACCAAGTTTCTCGCCGAGCAGCACGTGTTCGCGGCCCAGGAGTTTGGCCTGGAAGTGCTGGCGCTGCGGCCGCGGTTTGTCACCGGCGCAGGCGACACCAGTATTTTCCCGCGCTTGATCAATATGCAGCGCAAGGGCCGCTTGTCGATCATCGGCAACGGTTTGAACAAAGTCGACTTCACCAGCGTGCACAACCTTAACGAGGCCTTGATGAGTTGCCTGCTGGCAGCGGGGCCGGCACTGGGGCAGGTGTACAACATCAGCAATGGCGCGCCAGTGCCGTTGTGGGATGTGGTCAATTATGTGTTGCGCAAACTCGACCTTCCAACGGTCACCCGCCATCTGCCCTATGGTCTGGCCTACGGCGCCGCAACCTTAAATGAAGGGCTGTGCAAGCTTTTGCCGGGCCGTCCGGAGCCGACGCTATTTCGCTTGGGCGTGGCCGTGATGGCCAAGGACTTCTCCCTGGATATCAGCCGCGCGCAGCAGTATCTGGGGTACGACCCCAAGGTCAGTCTGTGGAGTGCGTTAGATGAATTCTGCGCCTGGTGGCAGGCGCAGCACCGGCGTTGACTCAGGCGTAGACGCGTTGGCCGCGATACATGCGTACCGAGTCACTGGTCGGCCGAGGCGCATGATCTTCCACCAATAGTGGGTGCCCGGCCTGCATGCGCGGGGCAGCGCCGGCCGGCGCGAAAGGGCGGTCGCTGTACTGGGCGAGTAGCTGCCCCAGCCGGCGGGTTTCCTCATTGCTTGAGGTGAGACAGGCGCTGAGCATGCTGTTGATCGCGTCTGGCTGGCTCAGGCGAATGTCCAGCGCCAGCTCTTCTCGCAGCCGCCGGCGCAGGCTCTTCATACAGTCCAATACTTCTCTGTTTAGCTCCATGAACCTTCCCCCATTGTTGCCGCCGGACGGCTTGCCCTGATGTTGCGCCGATGTCGCCAATCTGTGACTGCAAAGCGCATACCAGCCCAGCATCTGCGGAACTGCGCGGGTTGCAGCGTGTCGATGAGCTGTGCCGTGCCCTTGGTCAGTGCGTTTCGCCCCGACTTGGCGCGACACTGAAGCGTTGCGTGCGAACCGTTATACTGCGCCGCATTTGTGACCCCCGCGCTTTCTTGAAGGTTGACCCATGCGTAACGATGCCCACGACGAACTTGATCACGTGCCCAGCCTGCGGGCAGAACAGCGCGATCACGATGAGTATGCGACCGATCACCCGGAGCCCCCGCGCGGCAATGGCTATGGCCGTGCTGCTACGGCGGCACCGATGAAGCCGGCCAGCACGGGCCCGCTGTGGGCGCTGGTTGGCGCGTTGATGATTGCCCTGGGCGGGCTCGGCTGGTGGAGTTTTCAGCAGATCAGCCTGATGGAGCAGCAACTGGTGGCCACCCAGGAGAGCTTCGCGCGGATCAGCGAGGAAGCGGCGGGCCGAATTCAGGATATTTCCGGCAAGGTTGTAGCCACTGAGTCTTCGGTGACCAGCGGCAGCGAAGCGCTGAAGCTGCGCGTTAAACAGCTGGAAAGCCAATTGGCGGAGTTGGGTAAGCGCCAGCAGGGTGCGAGCAGCCAGCAGAGCGAGCAGGGCAAACGTCTTGAGCAGCTGGCTGTGCAACTGAAGAGCCAGGAAGGAGGTGGCGCCAAGCTGGAAGCCACGCTCAACAAACTCAGTAGCGAACAGGCCGCGCTGGCAAAAGAACAGGCCGCTCTGAAAAGCGCCTTGGCGGCTCAAGCCAAGCTCGATGAGAAGGTGGCCGGGTTGAGCGCTGATGTAGCGGCATTGAAGAAGCTCGGCAACCCGAACCAGGCCATCGCTCGTCTGGAGCAGGATCTGCTGGTGGTTAAAGGTGATCTGGAAACCCGTTCCGCCGGTAACAGCACCGCCGAGTTTGATGCCTTCCGCGCGCAGATGACCCGCAATATCAACACCCTGCAGGCCCAGGTGCAGAACCTGCAACAGCAGATCGACGCCCGCTGAGGCGCTTTACGAATTGGCTGAGCGCGGGGCGTCTGTTGCCGTGGCACCCGTGAAGTGGGCGATTAATCGCTCGCCTTCAGTTATGGACCCGCCAATCGGCGGGTTTTCCCATTTTGGCCGCGCATGGCGTGACGGCTCGTCAGTAGCGCTCAGCAAAGACGACAGATGGACAGGGGTATTCCGGGTATAAAATGTTAGCCAGCTAATAATTAGCTGGGAATGTTTAGCTGCCCCCGTCATGGCCAGCTACTTTTTGTTTAGTGAATCATTCAGGTAGCCGCTGTGCGCGACGCTGTTTCCGCTTTTCTGATGCCCAGTAATGCCGCTTTGCAGTTTGCGGGCAAAACCTTGCTCAGTGGTGGGCTGGCGCTTTGGTGTGCCCTGCGTTTCGGGTTAGATCAGCCACAGTGGGCGCTGATGACGGCCTTTATCGTGGCCCAGCCGCTGGCCGGCATGGTCGTGCAAAAAGGCTTGGCGCGCCTATTGGGTACCCTGGTGGGCACGGTCATGGCGGTGGTGTTCATGGGCGCGTTTGCCCAAGCCCCGTGGTTGTTTCTGCTGACTATGGCGCTCTGGCTGGGGCTCTGCACGGCGGCGTCCACCTTGCTGCGCAGCGCCTGGGCTTACTCCTTCGTGCTGGCCGGCTACACGGTGGCGATTATCTGCCTGCCGATTGTCGACAACCCCTTGCTGGTGTTCGATGAGGCGGTGGCGCGCTGCACCGAAATCTGCCTGGGTATTCTCTGTTCAATGGTGGTCAGCGCAGTGCTCTGGCCGCAGCGCGTGGAACAACAATTGGTGCTGCAGGCGCGGGCTGCTTTGCTGGGCGTTAGCCATGCGGCGGCGGCCGCGCTGCAGGGGCGTGAAGCCGGGCGGCAGGGCCTGCTGGAAAACCTCGGGCGTATCGTCGCGGTAGACGCCCAGCGTGAACATGCCTGGTTCGAGGGCCGTAGCGGCCGTCAGCGCGCGCGCGCTTTGCAGGTCTTGAGCCGGGAGTTGCTCGGGCTGTTGCGGCTGGCCCGCGGGGTGGCGCGCCAGTGGCAACAACTGGAGCCGCAGGATGCGCATGCACTGGTGCCATGGCTGGAACAGGTGCAGGCGCTGCTGGCCAACCCTGATGTGCAGTCGCAGCAAGCGCTCTACGACAATCTGCGTGCAGCGTCTGATGAGGGCAGCATGACCTCGCCCCGCCACTACTGCCTGGCCCGCCTGGGGGTGCTGGTGCGCCAGATGATGCGCGCGCAGCAGGCGTTGCTGGCGGTGGAGTCAGGTGAGGATCTGGACGATGCATCGCCGGCGCTGTCCTGGCACCGTGATCTGCAGACGGCCGCGGTGTATGGCCTACGCAGTTGCCTGACGCTGCTGGTGCTGTCGGCCTTCTGGCTGGCGACCAGCTGGCCCGCCGCCAGCGGTGCGCTGCTGTTGGCGTCGGTTGTGTGCAGCCTGTTTGCCAGTCGCGAGAACGCCGACCTGATCGGCATGTCCTTCCTGCGCGGTATTTTCTATGCGTTGCCGGTAGCCTTTGTTGTCGGCCAACTGTTGCTGCCGCAACTGAGCAGCTTTGCCATGCTTGGTCTGGTCCTTGGGGTACCGCTGTTTTTCGGCCTGCTGGGGATGGCGCGCCCGGCGTTGGCCGGTACGGCAACCTCTTTCAGTCTGCACTTCATCGTGCTCTGTGCGCCGAGCAACACCATGACTTTTGACGTCGCGTTCTTCCTCAACGAGGCACTGGCCATGCTGGTCGGCGTTGGTTGCGCGATTTTGGCGTTTCGCCTGATTACCCTGCGCGACCCGCGCTGGCATGGCCGGCGTTTATTGCGGGCGACCCTGGATGACCTGGCGCGGCTGTGCACGCGAGCGCTGGAAGGGGCGGAGAACTGGTTCGGTGGGCGCATGGCCGACCGCTTGCTGCAACTGGCCCGGCACTATCCGCAGCTGCCAGAGGCCGCCCGCAGTCGTTGGGACGATGGCGTCGACAGCCTCGATCTGGGCGATGAACTGCTGCACTTGCGGGCGTGCCTGGGGGCGGCGAGCAATCGGCCCCGCGAGGCTGAGCAGCGCTTCTTCAATGAGGTACGCGACCTGCTGCGCCGCGGGCCGGCGGCCGAGCGTGCGGATGCCTTGCAAGCGCCTGTCGAGACGCTGGTGCACGCTTTGCACGCGCAGCCGCCGGCCATCGAACTGCGCCTGGCCGAGGCCGCTCTGTTGCAATTGACCCACAGCTGGCGCCACTGGTGCCTACGCCAAGGAGAGCCGGATGGAATTGCGTGAATGGGCCGTGGGCGGCGTGTTGCTCAGCCCCATGCTGTTATATGCGCTGCTGGCGTTGCTGTTGACCGGGCTATTGTGCCTGGGCTTACAGCGCGCGGGCCTGGCGCGCTGGATCTGGCACGAAGCGTTATTCGACTGTGCCCTCTATGTGTGCGTGCTGGCGGCGTTAGTCGCCACGCTGGCGACCTGGTAAGGAGTTGGAAATGAATGCACTTCCCCGCGTGGTCGTGACCCTAGTCGTCGTCTTAGTGGCCGTACTGGCCGGTTGGTGGCTGTGGCACTTCTATATGTTTTCGCCCTGGACCCGTGACGCTCGGGTGCGCGCCGATGTGGTGAGCATTGCCCCGGATGTGTCTGGCTGGGTCGTCGAACTGCAGGTGCAGGATAACCAGCAGGTCAAGGCCGGTGATCTGCTGATGACGATTGACCGTGAGCGCTATCAGGCCGCTCTGGACAAAGCGCGGGCAATGGCCGAGACCCGTCGCCAGCAGCTAAACCTACGGCAACACGAGGCCAGTCGGCGCGCCCGTCTAGGCACGCAGGCCATCAGTGCGGAGTTGCGTGAAAACGCGCTGATCACCGCGCAAATCGCCCGTGCCGAGCTTCAGCAGGCTGAGGCGGATGTGAAGGTGGCCGTGCTTAATCTGCAGCGCAGCGAAGTACGCGCCCCGCGTGATGGTCAGGTCACTAACTTGCAATTGGCCCAGGGCAACTATGTGCAGGCCGGGCAGGCGGTTATGGCGTTGGTGGCCGACGGCTCCTTCTATGTGCAGGCCTATTTTGAGGAAACTAAGTTGCCCGGCATTCAAGTCGGTGCGGCAGCCGAGGTGATCTTGATGAGCAGCAATGAGCCGCTGCAGGGCAAGGTGCAAAGCATCAGTCGCGGCATCACCGACCGCAACGCGGTGGTGGATGCGCAGCTGTTGGCCAACGTTGAGCCCACCTTTAACTGGGTGCGTTTAGCCCAGCGGATTCCAGTGCGTATCGAGTTGCAGAGCCTGCCGCAGGATGTACCCCTGAGTGCGGGGATGTCGGCCAGCGTCAGGGTTGACCCGCCAGACCCGCGTGATTAAGGCCTAGTCGAGGCGGCTGATTTGCGCCGGTGTACGTTGCATCAGCACCTTGCCGGCACGGATCGAAACAAGTGCGTGGCCCTGGCTACGGAGCATTTCATAGTCGTCAGGCGCGGACAGAATCAGCAAATTCGCCGGGCGCCCTACCGCCAATCCATAGCGCTCGCCCAGGTTCAGGGTTTTCGCACTGTGGTCGGTGATGAAGTCCAGGCAGCGCTGCAGATCGTCATAGCCGAGCATGTGGCAGATGTGCAGGCCGGCTTCTAGAATACGCAGGATGTTGCCGTTACCCAGTGGATACCAGGGGTCGACGATGGAGTCTTGCGCCAGGCAGACATTCATCCCCGCCCGGTCAAGCTCAGCCACGCGGGTCAGGCCGCGGCGCTTGGGGAAACTGTCGAAGCGACCTTGCAGATGGATGCTCTCGGTAGGGCAGGAGATAAAGTTGATCTTCGATTGCTTGAGCAGGCGAAACAGCTTCGAGCAATAAGCATTGTCGTAAGAGCCCATGGCCGTGGTGTGGCTGGCAGTCACGCGCTCACCCATGCCGCGCACGCGGGCTTCCTCGGCCAGCACTTCGAGAAACCGCGAGTGCGGATCGTCAGTTTCGTCGCAATGCACATCCACCAGGCAGCCGGTGCGCTCGGCCAGGTCCATGAGGAACTTGATCGAGCTGACGCCTTGATCCCGGGTGTTCTCAAAGTGCGGAATGCCGCCCACCACATCGGCGCCGAGGGCTATCGCCTGCTCCATCAATACGCGGCCGTTGGCGAACGACTCGATACCTTCTTGGGGGAAGGCCACAATCTGCAGGTCGATGAGGTGACGCACTTCATCGCGCACCTCGACCATTGCTTTAAGTGCGGCGAGCGTTGGGTCGGTCACGTCGACGTGGGTGCGCACGTGCTGGATGCCATGGTCGACCAGCATGTCGATGGTCTTGCGCGCCCGCTGCTTGGTGTCTTCATGAGTGGCCAACGCTTTGCGCTCACCCCAGCGCTCGATCCCTTCAAACAGCGTGCCGCTCATGTTCCAGGCGGGGTCGCCGGCGGTGAGGGTGGCGTCGAGATGAATGTGCGGCTCGATAAAGGGCGCGGTTACTAGGTTACCGGCGGCGTCCAGATCGTTGGCAGTGGCAGCGACGAGGGCCGGCTGTTCCGTGATCGCAGCAATGCGCTCGCCGTCCAGTTCGATGCGGTACAGGCCGGGTTGCTTGCGTAGGCTGGCGTTGACGACATTCATCCACTATTCCTTGTACTTAGCGGCAGCGAGAACCGCCAAATTTGCAGGGCTACGGCGATATTCAGGCGCTCATGCGGCTTGTCGAATGAGCAGCTGGTCAGGGCTTCTTACGTGGCAAACCCATGTTGGGCTAAGGCTAATCTACCCGAAGTAGTCTGTAGCAGTGGCTGTGGGGAGGTCAGTAGCCGCCGCTGAAAAATGGCACCGTAGCGATAACCATAATAGGCAGGTAAGCCGAGCCAACGTGCTGTCAGTATTAAAAGGCTTCTTCGGGTTAAGGGCGTTGCCCAATGATTCGGGCGCTTACGTGATGGGTATCGCTGCGCTCAACCCACCCTACGGGCTGACAATCACGGCAGGCGGGGCCGGCCAGAAGCAGTCATCCAAGTATGTCTAAGCAGAGCAGTCCATCAGATGGCCATACTTTTTGTCTCACGCCCTGATCAGGCAAAAACAGGTAGAGCGCTTCTAATTGGCTAAGGTTTGCCGACAACTTCCCATTTGGTGAGTCGTGCGCCGGAACTGGTGCTGATTAGCTGAACAGTCATTCCAAAATAAATTGTTATAATGTAACTTTCTCGTCCATTTTTACATCAAGGACGCGCCTACATGACCGACGCCGCCGCAATGATGCCCGCAGCTGGCACGTCGCACTCTCTTCATGCCAAGGCGCAGGCTCGCACGCGGATGCTTGCGATCGATGCATTACGTGGACTGGTCATGTTGTTCATGCTCGTCGACCACGTGCGAGAGACCTTCTTCCTGCACGTTCAGGTGGGCGATCCCATGGATCCGCTCACCACGCCACCGGAGCTATTCTTCACACGTATCTCCAGCATGGTTTGCGCCCCCGTCTTCGTATTTCTGACCGGCCTTTCAGCCTGGCTATATGGGCAATCCCATAGCCACGGTGAAGTGTCGAGGTTTCTGCTCAAACGGGGCTTTTTTCTAGTACTGCTTGAGCTGACCATGGTGAACTTCGCTTGGAATGCGACCTTTGTACCGCCGACGCTGTGGTTACAAGTTATCTGGGCCATTGGCCTGAGCATGATCATATTGGCCGCGCTCATTCATATGCCGCGCGCTGTCTTGGCAGCATTGGGCCTCGCGATCGTGGGCGGGCACAATCTGCTCGATGGCATCGTGTTGACGGCAGACTCACAGTTCTTCGAAATTTGGTCCATCTTGCACCAGCGTTCATTCCTCGAGATCACTGAGCACACGCGAGCACGTACCACCTACCCGATTCTGCCCTGGATCGGTCTCATGGCGCTCGGTTACTGTGCCGGGCCGTGGTTCGCCCGTGACGCCGATCCTGCGCAACGTGCACGCCGCCTGCTGTCTTTGGGGCTCGGCTTGTTTGTGGGTTTCATCCTCATTCGCTATCTGAACGTCTACGGTGACAGGCCGTGGAGCACGATGGAGGATGGCTTACGCACATTCATGAGTTTCATGTCGCTCACCAAATATCCGCCTTCCCTGATGTTTTTGATGCCAACCGTCGGCGTCGGTTTGTTGCTGCTTGCCTGGTTCCAGCAACTGGAAGGTCGTCCTGTGCTGCATGTACTTTCATTGTATGGCGGTGCACCCATGTTTTTTTACGTGGTGCACTTGCTGGTACTCAAGGCGCTTTACCTGATTGCTGTGCAGATATGGGGTATGAATCAGGGTAACTACTACGGCTTCGACCACCTTGCCGGTGTCTGGATGTGGGCGGGAATACTGTCGGTGATTCTCTACTACCCGACCCGCTGGTTCGCGCAGGTTAAACAGCGTCGTCGTGATATCGCCTGGCTGAAGTATTTCTAAAGCTCGGGGGCGAACAGGCAATTTGGTCACTGGATGCGAGGGCCTAAGGAGTAAGTGACCTTCAGGCTCAGTATCCAGGTTTAGATTTCTCGTGATGGTTTCGTTTTGGGCATTAAAGCCTTTAACAAAACCTTTATTGAATTTTCCCGGCGGATACGCGAGCGAGGCTAAATGCCCGCTTACCCGTATCTGATTAGTCGAAGGGGCTGTGTTGGCGTCTATGCCTGGCGCACGGCGAGCCTTGCCAAGAACATTCAGGTGTTCCCACCGCCCTCCATGTCAGCGCTCAAAGCCAATGCGACCTGCGGGCCAGCAGGTAAATTGCGCACCGCTGTGGATTGTTACGTTATAACAATAATAAACTGTCAGGCGGCCTGCTTAGCGCTGGCCGAGATATCCGGCAAATGAACAGAGATTCACGCCGCGCCGTCGCCTTCTCACATCGCTGTCCGCACTGCGTCCTTATGCAGGCAATCAGGAGCTTTCATGAAAAACACCACGGCCTCCCTCGCTGTTCTGACGGCGCTGGTTACGCCCGACCTTTATGCGGCCCAGTCCGGCAATTCCACTATTACGCTGGGCGACGTTCGCGTTTTGCACCGGGAAAGTTCAGCCTTGCGCACCGAGAACGTACTCACATCTGTCGATGTCATGGGCAGTGACCAGATAGAAGACAAGAACGTGATGAACAGCTGGCAATTGCTGGGGCAGATGCCCGGCATCCAGTTGACCGAGACCGGCCAGGGCGCCGAGTCCGGCAAGGCGACTTTCCGTGCCTTCAACGGCGAGGGCTACATCAATGGCATCAAGATGCTGATCGACGGCATCCCGAGTAACGTCAACAGTGGCAACCAACGTTTCGTCGACATGATCTTCCCCCTCGATATCGAGTACATCGAGGTAGTACGCGGCACCAACGATCCGCGTTACGGGCTGCACAACATTGCTGGCAATATCAACTATGCCACCCGCCAGGGCGGTAACTACGTCGATAGCCGCCTGACCTATGGCAGCTTCAACACCCGCGAAGTGCAACTGGCCATCGGCCACGAAGAAGGTCATTTCGCGCAGAACTACATGCTGGCCAAACAGGACTCGGACGGCTCTCGCGATCACAGCAACTCCAACAAATATGCGCTGGGCGGCAAGTGGTTCCTCAGCAACGACGAGCAGACGTTCCGCATCGGCGCTATCGCGCGGCTCTACCATCATCAGGCAGACGAAGGCGGCTTCCTCACCCTTGATGAGCTGCACGCCAGCCGTACCGATTCGCCGGCCAAGAACGACAACGATCGCAGTGACCGCGACATGAAGCACCTGAGCTTACATATGGACTGGCAGCTGAACGACGACCTGAACTTGAGCAACAAACTTTATTACAACAGCTACAACGATGACCGTTCGATTACCTTCACCAGCTATCAGCCCGGTAATGCGCCACGCCAGCGCCGCCTCTGGGACGAACAACAGCTCGGAATGCTGAGCAACCTGACTTGGCGCGCCAATCACCTGCTGACGCTTGATGGTGGCATCAGCTATGAGGAGCAGGACAACGCCTACGAGCGCAGGCGTTTTGCCTATGGTGTGCCGACCGACTTCGATGCGCCGCCGGCACGTATTCAGAATGACGACCACTACACCCTGCGTAACCTGGGTGGCTACGTTCAGGCCATTATCCAGCCGACCGACTCGCTGAAAATCATCCCAGCCATGCGCGTGGACAAGTTCAGCGGCCATACCACCGCGTTCGACGGCACCACAGTCGCTAAAGGTTCGTTGCAGGACTACGGCTGGATCGAGCAGCCCAAACTCAGCGTGGTCTACAGCGTCAACCCGAGCATTGATGTCTATGCCAATTGGGGCCGCACCTTCCAGATCCTTACCGGCAATGCCAACCCAGGCTATCGGGTCAATGGAGCCTCCGCATACGATCCGTCCATCAACACCGGCAAGGAAGTGGGGGTGAAATTCCGCCCATTCGCCGGTACCGAGGCGCGCATCGCCGTGTGGCAACAAGATGCCACCGACGAAGTGTCGAACATGCCCGCCACCGGCACGACGGTCGGGCTGGGAGAAACACGCCGTCGAGGCATCGACATGCAGTTCACTGCCCAGCTTGACGACCAGTGGACTGTTTGGGGTTCCCATGCGATCCAAGAAGCCAAGGTGGTCAAGGCATTCGCTGCCAACGGTGAATCTATGGCCGGCAAGGAGGTTTTCTCCACGCCGCGCTACATCAGCAACCTTGGCCTCGACTATCGCCTGAATGATGACTGGCGCTTCGGCATGCAGGCCCGCGCCCAGGGCGACTACTACATTGATACGGCTAACGAGGCCGGCAAGAACGGCGGCTTCGCCTTGCTCGACGCCAATGTCAGCTACCGTTTGAGCGCAGCGACTAGCCTCGACTTGCAGGTCAAGAACCTCACAGACCGAGAGTATGAATACGTTTGGTACGACAATTTCTTCTGGGGCGGCGATGACCAGGAAATGTTTTCACCGGCACCAGGTCGTTCGGCTTATGTGTCGCTCAACATGAAGCTGTAAACCGCGTCACGGAAAGTTAAAAGCCAGAGGTGAGCGCTGGCTTTTTTGTTTTGTGCGGCGCCGAGTACGGCTGTTGATTGTTGCCGTTAACCGAAAAATGCAAATAGCGCTGCGGTCCTGGAACAGGAAGCCATCGCCATTGCTGGAGAACGCGAGCGGCACATCCAGCGATTCGGCATAACCCAGTGCCTGCTGCATGCCGAAGTCAACGGAGTGTTTGTTGTCTTTCGCCTCGATTACGCCGATAGGCAGGTTGGCCTGTGAATCGGCCCGTCTTCGGTAGATGCTCGATGAGCACTATTAGCCGATATTTGCCCATTAGATCGGCGCTGCGTATTGAGAAAGTCGGCTGCAGTTACGGGTTAATCCTGATGTAAATAACTCATCAGAAATCCTGCAGTTAGGCGGGTAAGTGGGGGCGCATTACGTTGCGAAATACAAAAAGCCCGGTGCACTGCACCGGGCTTTTTGCGTTATTGAGCCTGCCCGGATAGGTGTAAACCTATCACCGGGCGAGACATTGCGACCTTGGTTTACAGCGTCGGGTAGTCGAGGTAGCCGACTGGGCCTTTGCCGTAGAAGGTTTCTGGGTGCGGGGTGTTCAGTTCGGCGTCTTGCGCCAGGCGGGCTGGCAGGTCTGGGTTGGCGATAAACGGAATGCCGAAGGCCACGGCATCGGCTTTGCCGCTTTGCAGCCAGGCGTTGGCCTGATCCTTGGTGAAGCGTTCGTTGGCGATAAACACGCCGCCGAAGGCTTCCTTCAGGCTTGGCGACAGGCTGTCGTCGGCTTCTTTCTCACGGGCGCAGATAAAGGCCATGCCGCGTTTGCCCAGCTCGCGCGCGACGTAGGTGAAGGTCTCGGCGCGGTTAGCGTCGCCCATGTCATGGCTGTCGGCGCGCGGTGCCAGGTGCACGCCCACGCGGCCTGCGCCCCAGACTTCAATCGCGGCATCGGTGACTTCCAGCAGCAGGCGCGCGCGGTTTTCCAGGCTGCCGCCGTAGCGGTCAGTGCGCTGGTTGGTGCTGCTCTGTAGGAACTGGTCGAGCAGGTAACCGTTGGCGCCGTGGATTTCCACGCCATCAAACCCAGCGGCCTTGGCGTTTTCCGCGCCCAGGCGATAAGCGTCGACGATGTCGGCGATTTCTTCGGTTTCCAGGGCGCGCGGGGTGACGTAGTCCTTCATTGGACGCACCAGGCTGACGTGCCCGGCGGGCTGGATGGCGCTTGGCGCGACAGGCAGCTGACCATTCAGGTAAATCGGGTCGGAAATGCGGCCGACGTGCCACAGCTGCAGGACGATTTTGCTACCGGCGGCATGCACGGCTTTGGTGATGTTGCTCCAGCCCCGTACCTGCTCATCCGACCAGATGCCGGGGGTGTCGGGGTAGCCAACGCCCATCGGCGTGACGGCGGTGGCTTCGCTGATAATCAAGCCGGCTGAGGCGCGCTGTACGTAGTACTCGGCCATCAAGGCGTTGGGTACGCGGCCTTCGTCGGCGCGGCAGCGGGTCAGCGGGGCCATGATGATGCGGTTGTTCAGTTCAAGCTCACCGATTTTGATCGGGTCGAAAAGCGTAGTCATGGGACGGTCCTCTCAGGTTATTCGTTGAGTGCAAGTTCAGGTGCAGGGGTACGGGTGCTGAAGGTCAGCAGGGTGGCGAGCAGTGCCAGTACGGCCAGGGCTGCTGCTGCCAGGGGGACGCGGGTGAGGCCAAAACCTTCGGCAATCACCAGGCCGCCCACCCAGGCGCCGAGGGCATTGCCGAGGTTGAAAGCGCCAATATTCAGGGTCGACACCAGGTTCGGGGCGCCGCTGCCGAAAGCCACCACATTGACCTGCAAGGCAGGTACGGCGGCAAAGGCGGCGATGGCCCAGAGGAATAGGGTGACTTCGGCCGGGATCAGCGCCTGGCTGGTCCAGCTAAACAGGGTCGAGACCACGGCCATGGCGACGAATACGCCGAGCAGGGTGGCTTTCAAATTGCGGTCAGCCAGGCGGCCGCCGAGCACGTTGCCCAGGGTCAGGCCCAGGCCGATCAGCAACAGGGTCCAGGTCACGCCGTTGGGTGACACGCCGGTGACATCGCCCAGCAGCGGCGCGATGTAGGTGAACAGGGCGAACATCGACGCGGAGAACATCACCGTGGTGCTCAGGGCCAGCCACAACCCAGCCCCGCGCAGGGCGCGCATCTCGCTGGCAAAATCGGCCTTAACTTCATCGGTTTTATTCGGCAGTACGCGCCACAAACCGATCAGTGCTATTACGCCAATCAAGGTTACTGCCCAGAAGGTCGAGCGCCAGCCAGCGTACTGGCCCAAGGCGGTGCCCAGCGGTACGCCCAGCACATTGGCCAGGGTCAGGCCGGTGAACATCAGCGCTACGGCCGAGGCGCGGCGGTTAGCCGGCACCAGGCTGGCGGCCACCACCGAGCCGATACCAAAGAACGCGCCATGGCAGAGGGCGGTGATCACCCGCGCCAGCATCAGCATCTGATAGTCGCTGGCCAGGGCACAAAACAGGTTGCCGCCGATAAAGATGCTCATCAGCGTCAGCAGCGCGGCTTTGCGCGGCCAGCTGGAAGTGACCAGCGCCATAAAAGGTGCGCCGATGGCCACGCCGAGGGCGTAACCGGTGACCAGCCAACCGGCACCGGGGATCGATACACCGAGGTCGCCGGCTACTTCTGGCAGCAGACCCATGATGACGAATTCCGTGGTGCCGATGGCAAACGCGGATAAAGCGAGGACGATAAGCGCTGCAGGCATGCCGTCAGCTCCTGAAAAAAGGTGGATGAAAAAGTCGGGTTAAAGCGCTTGGCCGATGTGCTTGAGGAACGCCTGGATGGTCTCTTCATTGCGTTTGAAGAAATTCCACTGGCCGACCTTCCTGCTGCTGATCAGGCCGGCGCGTTGCAAGGTCGCCAGGTGCGCGGAGACGGTCGACTGCGACAGCCCGGTGCGTTGGTCGATCTTGCCGGCGCAGACGCCAATTTCCAGCGGGTGGTCTTGGTCGGCGAAATAGGCCTGCGGGTCTTTCAGCCAGTGCAGGATGTCGCGCCGTACCGGGTGGGCCAGGGCCTTGATCACTTCATCGATGTCGAGTTGCATGCGGGGTATCCCCTGTGTGCTGTCACGCCATATCGCGATGGGGCGAACCTTATATCGGTCGCTGACGATATACAGATCGTTCGTGACGATAGTCATCATCACGGCTGCTGATGTGTAAGCTGACAGGCATGAATTACCTCGCGCATTTACACCTCGGCGGCGACGCGCCGGCTCAACTGCTGGGTAGCCTGTATGGCGATTTCGTCAAAGGGCCGCTGGCAGGGCAGTGGCCGGCGGATATCGAAGCGGCGATTCGTCTGCACCGGCGCATTGATGTGTTTACCGACAGCCATCCGCTGCAGCTGCAGGCGCGGGCGCGTTTCCCTGCCGAGCGGCGGCGTTATGCCGGGATTCTGCTGGACGTGTTTTTCGATCACTGCCTGGCGTTGAGCTGGGCCGACTACGCCGCCGAGCCCTTGCCGATTTTCACCGGGCGGGTTTATCAGGTACTCAATAGCGAGCCGCGTTTGCCCGAACGCCTGGCGCTGATTGCGCCACACATGGCGGCGCAGGACTGGTTGGGCAGTTACCACGAATTTGCCGTGCTGGAGCAGGTGGTTACGGGGATCGACCGGCGCCTGTCGCGGCCCGGGTTGCTGATAGGCGGCCTGGTTGAGTTGGAGCGGCTGTATCAGCCGCTGCTGACGGATTTTCAGCAGTTTTATCCCGAGCTACAGGCCTTTGTGGCCCGTGAGCGAGGGCTGGCGGATTAAGCGGCCTGGTCTTGAATGGCTGCGGGTCGCTCAGCCTCGGCCGCACCAAATAGCGCTTGCCGGATTGCCTGCTGCGCGGCGCGCGCCAGGGCATTGCGATTCAACTCGGCGCTGGCAATCGGCGTGAGCAGCTGGATTTGCACTTCGGCCAGGTCACTGCCGAGCAAGCGCAGCAGGTGCGAGAGCATGTCGTCATCACCAATAAACGGCGCCACGCTGCAGGGCTGGCCGCCGCGCAGGTAACGGATGGCCACCGGTTGCACCGCGACGCCGCTGTCGATGGCGCTGCTCAGCAGGCGGCCGTGAAAGGTGCGCATGTCGAGGCCATCGGTGGTGGTGCCTTCGGGAAAGATCAGCAGGTTGCGCCCCTGCTGCAAGTGGTTGCCAAGCTGCTGATTAAGCAGGCTGCTATCCGCCGAACCGCGGCGGATAAACAGGGTGCCGGCCTTGAGTGCCAGCCAGCCAGCGACGGGCCAACTGCGCACCTCAGCCTTGGACAGAAACGACAGCGGAGTGAGCATGCCGAGCAACGGGATATCGGTCCAGGACACGTGATTGCTGACCCACAGCATCGGCTGCTGCGGTAGCTCACCCTGCACCTGCAGACGAAACGGCAATGCCGCCGCCAGCCGTGCGAGAAACCAGCGGGTCAGGCGCTGGCGGGTTGGCATCAGGTCATGCCGTACCAGGCGCTCCAGCAAGGTGATGCCCGCCGCCAATAGGGTGCCAAGGCTGATCACTGCCAACAGGCGCGCTAAGCGCAGGTATAAACGCAATTTCTTCATCAGGCTCTCTCGTTGCCAAGACACAAACGCCGGCACTGTCTACAGCGTGCCGGCGAGTTGCGCAACTGTGCTCGACGGGCGCTTATACCGCCGCCTTAAAGTGTTTGGCATAGCGCGGACACAGCTCATCACGCTTGAGCAGAATAAACACATCGGCGACCTGGAAGTCCTGGTCCCAGCACGGTTCGCCGCAGATCTTCGCACCCAGGCGCATGTAGGCCTTGAGCAGCGGCGGCATTTCGGTAATCACGTTGCTCGGCACATCCAGCGCCGGCAGCGGAGTCTTCGGCTCGGCGCGCAGGTGTTCGGTGCACAGGTAGCGCTCACGCAAGCGCTGCATGATCGCCTGGGCCTGAATCCCGCCGTCTTGCATGGAGATGCTGGCGCAGCCCATCAGGTAGCGGTAGCCGCCTTCATTGAGCACTTCGGCCAGTTCGCCCCAGAGCACGGCAATGGTCGCGCCGTTGCGATATGCAGGGTCAACGCAGGTGCGGCCGATTTCCAGCACGGGCCCTTCGAGGTGCACGAGGCCATGCAGGCTGAATTCTTCTTCGCTGTAAAAGCGCCCCAGGCTGGCTGCTGCCTGGTGATCGAGCAGGCGCGTGGTGGCCACCAGTTGGCCGCTGTTCATGTCACGCACGCCGATGTGCTGGCAGTGAATGTCATAGTCATCCATGTCCAGGCCCTGTTCGGCCCCCTTGAGCTTGGCATCGAACTCGGCGCTGAATACGCGAAAGCGTAAGGCCTGGGCTTCGCGTAGGGCGGCAGCACCGAGTAAACGCTCGGCCTGCAGGCGCCGTGCTGGAGTAGTGCGGTCGCGGGTGATTGCCATCTGAGTCATGCCTGAGTCTCCGTGAGCCGGTTTTTTGTCTTGCGGCCGGTCGATCTTGTTGGGCAAGCTCAGGCTAGGTAGCGGTGGTGTCACCTCCGTTAAGTTTTGGTGATGCTTGTGTGACAGATAACGCCAACAAGGAGCAATGCATGCACTGGCAACAACTGTTGAGCCCGCAGGCGCGTCTGCCCGTCGCGGGCCTGGAGGCGTGGTACGCCAGCCTGCTTGAGCGCATCGCCAACCCGTCCCCGTTGCAGCTTGCGGTGCTCGGCGGGCGCTTGGCGGCAACACCTGGGTTGGCGTTTCTTGCCGGTTACCAAGGCGCATTGCGCGCACTCTGGCCGGCGGCGCCCTTGACGTTGGGCGCATTGTGCGTGACTGAAAACCGCAGCACCCGGCCGGCGGACATGAGCACGCGGATCAGCGCACTGGCCCTCACTGGGCGCAAGGATTTCGTCACCGCTGCGCAAGCTGCTGATTGGCTGCTGGTGGCTGCGCGTGAGGAGGCGGTGGGTCAACCACCGCGGCTCGCCTTGGGTGTGGTGCGCAACGGCGCACCGGGCGTGCATATCGAGACATTGCCGGCGTTACCGCTGATGCCGGATATCAGCCATGGCCGTCTGCATGTGCACGAGGCGCACTGCGAACGCCTGCCTGGTGATGGCTGGGATGACTACGTGAAACCCTTCCGCACTTTGGAAGACACCCACGTGCTGGCGGCGCTGACGGCCTGGCTGTTTGCAGTGGGCCAGGACTCAAACTGGCCGCAAGCCTTGCAGCTACGCCTGCTTGGTCTGTTGGCCGGCTGTGCGGAAGTGGCGCGACAATGCCCGAGCGCGGTTGACAGCCATCTGCTGCTGGCCGGCCTATTTGCCCAGTTCGACAGCTTGGGTGGCGAGTTGGATGCCGCCTTTGCCGCAGGCGATGGGCACTGGGCGCAGTTGTGGCAACGCGACAAGGGCCTGCTGTCGATTGCCAACAGTGCGCGGCGCAAGCGGTTGGAGAAGGCTTTGGCAGTGCTTGGTACAACGCTGTAATGCAATGCCTGGGATGTATCCGCTAGCGTCTACGCAGACGTAGGGTGGATGGCGCTCTCTTCATCCACCGTTGCGAACGAATGACTGGATAACGCGCTATCCACTCACGACGAAATAGAGATCAGCGGTTTATGAGTCGTAACGAACGCATGCCATGTCGGCTTGATCCAGGTCAGTAAGGCTTAGCCGCTGCGCCATTAAGCTCGCGGGCTTTCGGGAGAGAGCCTGCCATGCGACGCGAGCCTATAGTGCTGTTCGATAACGGCGAGCATCAGTGCATGATGTTCGATGACCTGGTCAGCGGTGAGGGCGTGCAGTCCAACCAGTTTCTGATCACCGACAACGAGCAATACCTGCTGCTCGATCCGGGTGGCGACTTGACCTACACGCCGCTGTCGATGGAGCTGTCCAAGCACATTCCGGTGCAGGACCTGACCTATATCTTCGCGTCGCACCAAGACCCGGACATCATCGCCTCGCTGGACAAATGGCTGCTGCACACCCGCGCACAGGTGATCTGCTCCAAGCTGTGGGCGCGTTTTTTGCCGCACCTGACGGCCAACTACCTGGCACTCAGCCGTGGCATCAACACCTTTGACCGGATCATCGCACTGCCGGATCGCGGTCAGTCGTTTGCCCTCGGCAAATGTAAGCTCAAAGCAGTGCCGGCGCACTTCCTGCATTCGGTGGGTAACTTCCAGCTGTATGACCCGGTGAGCAAAATCCTCTTCTCTGGCGATATGGGCGCCTCCCTGGTGGATGACGCGCACCCGGTGACGGACTTCGTCAACCATGTGCCGAACATGCTCGGCTTTCACCGGCGCTACATGGCCGGCAACAAGGTTTGCCGACTGTGGGCGGCCATGGTGCGCGAGATGGATGTGGCGATGATCGTGCCGCAACACGGGCGGCCGTTTATCGGCGCGGAAATGATCAATGCTTTTCTCTACTGGATCGAAAACCTCGAATGCGGCATGGACCTGATGGGCCCCGAAGACTACCGCCTACCCAAGTGATCGGTGGCTAACGTACTGACTTTCCGCGCCGAATCGCCGGATAAACCGGCGCGTTCGACGCTTTTTGTCGTCATCGACGCCATGCTAGGGTGCCGCCTTCGATTCTTGTAGAGGCGGCGCCATGTCCTTCACTCTGTTTCCTGCACGACGGCTGATACTGGCGTGTGTCTTCGGTCTGGGTGGCGCGGCAGCGCAGGCCGAAAACTGGCCAGGTGACTATTGGACCAGCCAGTTGGCGGCGCCCAGTGCCGCGCTCAGTGAGCTTGAACGTTACGCCTTCCCAACCCGCGATGACGCCACCCGCCAGGGCGTGCGCACCGATGCCCTGCTGGTGATCCGTGACGGTCAAGTGGTGTACGAACGCTATGCCGCGCCCACCACGGCCGATACCGCGCACCTGACTTGGTCAATGGCCAAGAGCCTGTTGGCGACCACCATGGGAGTGGCCTACGGTGAAGGGCGTTTCCGCCTGGATGCCCCAGTGGCCGATTACTACCCGCCATTCGCCGCGCATCCGCAGGTAAAAGTCGGCCATCTGCTCAACTGGGCATCGGGCCTGGACTGGCAGGAAGACTATGAATACGCACCGCTGAAATCCTCAGTGGTGGCGATGCTCTATACCCGTGGTCGCAGCGATATGGCGGCTTTCACGGCCGCACACAGCGCCGACGCCGAACCGGGTGCGCGCTTTCGCTATTCCAGTGGCGACAGCAACGTACTGGCTGCGGCATTGAAGAATATGGTCGGCGCGGAGGCTTATGCCGATTACCCCTGGACCGCACTGTTTGACCCACTTGGCATCAAGACGGCGGTGTGGGAGCGTGATGCGGCGGGCACCTTTGTCGGCTCGTCTTACGCCTACATGAGTGCCCGTGACCTGGCCCGCGTTGGTCTGCTGATGCAGCGCGATGGCCGCTGGGGCGAGCAGCAGTTGCTGCCCAAAGCCTGGGTCGAATTCAACCGCACGCCGTTTGCCAATTACCAGCCGCAGGCCGAGAAGCCTGGTGACGCGGTGCCTGGCGGGCAATGGTGGCTTAACGTGGCGGTGGCCGGCGCGGGTAAACCTTGGCCGGATGCACCGAGCAACATGTTGGTCGCCTCAGGCCACTGGGGGCAGGGCTTGTACGTGCTGCCTGACGAGCAGCTGGTGATCGTGCGTTACGCCGATGATCGTGATGCTAGCTTTGATCGCAATCACTTCCTCAAACTGGTACTCGCGGCCATGGCCACTGAGGTGCAGCCATGATCCGTCGCCGCCCGTTCAGTACAGTGTTGTTGCTGATTGTGTTGTTGCTCGCCGCCTTGATCTGGCAAAACCGCACCCATATGCAAGCCTTCCCCGACATCATCGGCGCGTACTCAGCCAAGGAGTATTGCTCATGCCGCTACGTGGCCAACAATCCGGCGGATTATTGCGAGGCTTACGTGGCGCAGTATGTGCCGTTGTCAGGCTTTTGGGATGATGCAGCGCATAAACGTGTCACGGCTCGCGGTCTGGGCCGTACGCACAGTGCGCAGTGGCTGAGCCTGCGCCAGGGTTGTCAGTTACTGCCTGAACCAGCTGCGTTACCCAAGCCTTGAGGCCAACGCCATTGCGCAGACTTGCATTGCCGGGCAGGGCAGCTATGGTGGCCTCTTCATTGCTGTCCGTGAACTGTCATGCCTGAAACCCAGTGTTGTGTGGGGCCCCATGGCCTATAGCGTATTCCCTTGGCGGCGCGGCAATGCGGTAAGCCTGCTGGTCGATGGGCCGTGTTTTTTCGCGCAAATGCTCAAACGTATTAATGCGGCTCAGCACCATGTTGAGTTGGAGTTGTATCTGCTGGAAAGCGGCGCCTGCGCCACGGCGTTACTGGATGCCTTGTGTGCTGCGGCGCTGCGCGGTGTCACGGTGCGCTGTCTGTTTGACGGCTACGGCGGGCAAGGCTTGCTGCTGGCAGACCGTCAGCGCTTGGGTGCCGCGGGTATCCAGGTGCAGTGGTACAACCCGGTGCGCTGGCGACATGGCGTGCGTAATTTTCATCGTGACCACCGCAAAGTGTTGGTGGTCGATGAGCAGTTCGCTTTTGTCGGCGGCACCGGTGCCACAGATGCCTTCTGGCTGCCAGGTGAGGACGAGAGCCGCTGGCATGAGGTGATGGTGGAGATCAGCGGCCCTTTGGTAGCCGACTGGTTGCAGCTGTTTGAACGCCAGTGGCGGGTGGATCAAAGCTGGATCGTCTGGCGACCGCGCTTGCCACTGCGCGTGAAAACCTTGTTGGCAATACCCGCTGTGGGCGATGGCTTGGGCCGTGTCGCGTTTGCCGATGCGGTGCAACATCGCGACATTCTGTTTTCGCTGGTGCGCATGATGCGCAGCTCCAAGCGGCGTATCTGGCTGGCTACACCTTATTTCCTCCCTACGTGGCGGGTACGCCGGGTGCTGCGCCAAGCGGCGGCGCGGGGTGTTGATGTACGCCTGCTGCTGGCCGGTAACAATACGGATCATCCGCCCATCCGGTTTGCCGGGCAGCGCTATTACGCCAGTTTGCTCAAGGCCGGTGTGCAGATATTCGAATACCAGCCGCGCTTTCTGCACCTGAAGATGGTGCTGGTGGACGACTGGGTGAGCATTGGCTCGTGCAATTTCGACCACTGGAACCTGCGGTTTAACCTGGATGCCAACCTTGAGGCGCTCGACCCTTCGTTTACCGCCAGCGTGGCGGCATGCTTTGAGCGAGACTTTGCCGACAGCCAGTTGATTGATGGCAAAGCCTGGCTGGCTAGGCCTTGGTACATCCGCATGCAGCAGAAAATTTGGGGCATTCTGGATCAGCTGATGTTCAAGCTGTTGAATCGTCGTCGCTGAATCGGGCTGCTACCCAGAGCGGCGGCGCACGCAAGGGCGCGCGCCACTCTGTTGCAGGCTGTATTGCCTTAAATCAGCTCGACTGCCACGGCCGTCGCTTCACCACCGCCGATGCACAGCGAGGCGATGCCGCGCTTGCCGCCGGTGTTTTTCAGCGCATTGATCAGGGTCAGGATGATCCGCGAACCGGTGGAGCCGACTGGGTGACCCTGGGCGCAGGCGCCGCCGTAGATGTTGACCTTGGCGTGATCCAGGCCGTGTTCACGCATGGCCAGCATGGTGACCATGGCAAAGGCTTCGTTGATTTCGAACAGGTCGACCTCGGCCTTGTTCCAGCCGGTTTTCTTCAGCAGGGTCGTGATCGAGCCAATCGGCGCGATGGTGAACTCGCTCGGGTCCTGGCTCTGGGTCGCGTGCGCGACGATTTTCGCCAAGGGCTTGAGGCCACGCTTGGCGGCTTCGTCGGCGGTCATCAGCAGCAGGGCGGAAGCGCCGTCGGAGATCGAACTGGCGTTGGCTGCGGTGATTGTGCCGTCTTTGCGGAAGGCCGGCTTGAGGCCAGGGATCTTCTCCAGGTTGGCGTTCAACGGCTGCTCATCGTCTTTGACCAGTACATCGCCCTTGCGGCCGCTGACGGTGATCGGGACGATTTCCCCATCCAGCGCGCCGCTAGCGATGGCAGCTTGGGCGCGTTTGAGCGACTCAATGGCATAGGCGTCCATTTCCTCGCGGGTGATGCCGTACTGGTCGGCGGTTTCCTGGGCGAAAGAACCCATCAGACGGCCCGTGCGAGCATCTTCTAGGCCGTCGAGGAACATGTGGTCTTTGATCTCGCCATGGCCCATGCGCAGGCCCGCGCGGGCTTTGGTCATGAGGTAGGGCGCGTTGGACATGCTTTCCATGCCGCCGGCGATCATCACCTCATTGCTCCCAGCCTTGAGCGCATCAAAGGCCTGCATCACCGCTTTCATGCCCGAACCACAGAGTTTATTGATGGTGGTGCAGCCAGTGGCGGCCGGCAGGCCAGCATTCAATGACGCCTGGCGCGCCGGGCCTTGCTTCAGGCCAGCAGGCAGCACGCAGCCCATGATCACTTCCTGTACGTCGGCCGGGGCAATGCCAGCGCGCTCAACCGCGGCGCGAATAGCCGCTGCGCCCAGGTCTACCGCCGCAACGCTCGACAGGCTGCCTTGAAAACCACCCATCGGCGTACGTGCGCCGCTGACAATGACAATATCGGACATCGGAAAACTCCCTATATGAGGTAAATGAACGCAATGGCGAGCCATTGATTCTACTGCGTGACTAAAAATGCCCAAAGAGTCATGCGGAAAATCATTCTTTGGGCTGATTTGGGCGACCGCCGAGGGCTCTAAATTGGCTTCACTGATAAAACTCGTGAATTAAGGTACCGCCATGCTGCAGACCCGTTTGATTCCCGCCGCCGCGAATGCTCATCAAGCCCCTCTGTTGATCAAGCGCCTGCTGTTGTCCGGCATCCGTTATGAGAAAAGTCGTGAAATCGTTTACCGCGACCAGATGCGCTACGGCTACGCCACCCTCAATGAGCGGATTGCCCGACTGGCCAACGTGCTGACTGAGGCGGGGGTCAAGGCCGGTGATACCGTGGCGGTGATGGACTGGGACAGCCACCGCTACCTGGAATGCATGTTTGCCATCCCGATGATCGGTGCAGTGCTGCACACCATCAATATCCGCCTCTCGGCCGATCAGATTTTGTACACAATGAACCATGCCGAGGATAAGTTCGTACTAGTCAACAGCGAGTTCGTACCGCTCTACAAAGGTATTGAAAGCCAGCTGACCACGGTGCAGAAAACCATTCTGCTTACCGATGCAGTGGAAAAGTCCGCAGACATGGGCGGCCTAGTGGGCGAATACGAAAACCTGCTGGCCGCGGCCAGCCCCCGCTACGACTTCCAAGATTTCGACGAAAACTCAATCGCCACCACTTTCTACACCACCGGCACCACCGGTAACCCCAAAGGCGTCTACTTCAGCCATCGTCAGTTGGTGCTGCACACCCTGGCAGAGGCCAGTGTGCTGGGTAGCCTGGACAGCATTCGCCTGCTGGGCACCAACGATGTGTACATGCCGATTACCCCGATGTTCCACGTACACGCCTGGGGCATCCCTTATGTCGCCACCATGCTGGGGGTTAAACAGGTCTATCCCGGTCGTTATGAGCCGGACATGCTGTGCCAGCTGATCAAGCAGGAAAAGGTCACCTTCTCTCACTGTGTGCCGACCATTCTGCAAATGGTGATGAATGCCCCGATCGCTCAGGATCATGATTTCGGCGGGTTGAAAATGATCATCGGCGGCAGCGCCCTCAACCGCTCGCTCTACGACGCGGCCAAGGCGCGCGGCATTCAGCTGACGGCTGCTTACGGCATGTCCGAAACCTGCCCGCTGATTTCCTGCGCACATATCAATGATGAGTTGATGGCCGGCAGCGAGGACGAACGCACCACTTACCGAATCAAAGCCGGCGTGCCAGTACCGCTGGTAGAAGCCGCCATTATGTCCGCCGATGGCACCCTGTTACCGGCCGACGGCGAAAGCCAGGGTGAACTGGTGCTGCGTGCCCCGTGGCTGACTCAGGGCTACTTCCGCGAGCCGGAGAAGGGCGCTGAACTGTGGGAGCACGGCTGGCTGCACACCGGCGACGTGGCCACCATCGACGATTTCGGTTTTATCGATATCCGCGACCGCATTAAGGATGTGATCAAGACTGGCGGCGAGTGGATCTCCTCCCTGGCACTGGAAGACCTGATCAGCCGTCACCCGGCAGTGCGTGAAGTGGCTGTGGTGGGTGTGGTAGACCCGCAGTGGGGCGAGCGGCCGTTTGCTCTATTGGTGTTACGTGAGGGGCAGAGCCTGGATGCCAAGGGGCTGAAGGAACACCTCAAGCCGTTTGTTGATCAAGGCAGCATCAACAAGTGGGCGATACCGTCGCAAATTGCTCTTGTTACCGAAGTTCCCAAGACCAGTGTCGGTAAGCTCGACAAGAAACGTATTCGTCTGGATATCGTTCAGTGGCAGGCCGCCGGTAGTCCATTTCTCTCAACGGTTTAAGCACTTTTGTAACGGGCGCAGCTTTGGGCGGCGTCCGTTAAACGGCTGCTTTTAAGTGTCATTTAGATCATGTAAATCAAGCGCTTAAGTTGGTTATTGAGACGGCTTTTAGAGTTTCTTGTGTGGCGTTGTGCGCTGTACGGGTGACTGCAGGCGAGATTGATTTTAGTGACTGAGCAGTCAAACAAGCGTTTGGCTTGCTAATTGCTCCCTTCAAACCATTCTTGGCTCTGTCGGTCGCAGTGAGCATGCTGAAACCAGCGAGCCAGAGTGCCTGGGAGCTAAAAATCACTCTTTCGAGGGATCAAGCATCAGTACCCGCTGGCTATAGTCCGCACCATCCATAACAAAAAAACACATGGAGTAGCGTCGATGACAAAAACAAAACAAATCTGGCGCCTGGCAAGACTGCCACTGGCCGTCAGCCTCGCATCCACCCTCGCCGCACCTGCATTCGGCGTTACTTTTAATATTGGTGAAATCGAAGGTCAGTTCGACTCATCGTTGTCGGTTGGCGCGAGCTGGTCTACTGCAAAAGCCAATAAAGATTTGATTGGTGTCAACAACGGTGGTCGCGGCCTGTCGCAGACATCCGATGATGGTCATCTAAACTTCAAACGTGGTGAAACTTTCTCTAAAATCTTCAAAGGCATCCATGACCTTGAGCTGAAGTACGGTGATACCGGTGTATTTGTGCGCGGTAAGTATTGGTATGACTTTGAGCTTAAAGATGAAGGTCGTCAGTTCAAAGATATTAGCGATAGCAATCGCAAAGAAGGCGCTCAATCGTCTGGCGCACAAATTCTCGATGCTTTCGTTTATCACAACTATGCTGTTGGCGATCAGCCAGGTTCAGTACGTCTTGGTAAACAAGTAGTTAGCTGGGGTGAAAGTACATTTATCCAAGGTGGTATTAACTCGATCAACCCTGTTGATGTGTCCGCTTTTCGCCGTCCTGGCGCGGAAATCAAGGAAGGTTTGATTCCGGTTAATATGTTCTATGTTGCGCAAAGTCTGACTGAAAATCTCTCAATGGAGGCATTCTATCAATTAGAGTGGGATCAGACTGTTACTGATAACTGCGGCACGTTCTTCTCGCAGGCGGATATGGTTTCCGATGGGTGTGATCGGAATTTGAATGTCCTAAGCCTGCCGAGTGCTGCGCAGTTGGCCCGCATTAACAATACGCTGAGTTTGCTTGGCGCTACTCCTCTCAGTGGCACAAGTGAAGGTCTAGTAGTTGGTCGAGCTGGAGATAAAGATGCGCGTGATGACGGCCAGTGGGGCTTGGCTTTCCGTTACATGTTCGAACCGCTAGATACCGAATTCGGTGCCTATTTCATGAACTATCACAGCCGCGCTCCTATCTTCAGCGGTGTAGCGCCGACTGCGCGAGGTTTAGCCGCGGCTAATGCACTTGCCAGTGGAACGTTTTCTCAAGCGCTTGGCGCAGGAGCTTCAGCTGCTGCTGCAGGGCAGGCTGCAGCTAATGCTGGGGCAGTTGGCCTAGCCGGACAGGGTAAATATTTCATTGAGTACCCAGAAGATATCAAACTGTATGGTATGAGCTTTTCTACTACGCTGCCCACCGGTACTGCTTGGAGTGGTGAGATTAGTTATCGCCCTAATGCTCCGGTGCAATTAAATTCCACTGATGTGCTTTACGCGGGCCTTAAAGATCTGGCTATTACAACGCCGTTAGGAGTATCTAGACCATATAGTGCTGTATCGCCTTTGGGGGCTAATTCTGAAGGCTTACTTCACGGCTACAAGCGTAAAGAAATTACTCAGCTGCAGACTACATTCACTCACTTTATCGACCAGGTTATGGGCGCTTCGCGCCTGACTTTGGTAGGTGAATTGGGTTGGACTCATGTGGGCGGCTTGGAAAGCAGCGATGACATTCGTTATGGCCGTGATCCAATTTTTGGCACCGCTGGTGCTTTGTGTGGTCCTGTAAATGCCAGCACTGCTGGCGGTAAGAGTAACGGCAGTTTGCTCGGTAAGTCCTGTGATAAAGATGGTTTTACTACTGCCGACTCTTGGGGTTACCGCGCTCGTGCTATTTGGGATTATCCAGATGCATTCGCTGGTGTAAACCTTAAGCCAAGCGTGGCTTGGTCGCATGATGTCGATGGATACTCGCCTGGTCCAGGCGGTAACTTCGAGGAAGGCCGTAAAGCTATTAGTCTGGGGCTGGACGCTGAATACCAGAATACGTACACCGCCAGCGTTTCCTACACCAATTTCTTTGATGGCAAGTATTCGACTGTTGATGACCGCGACTTCGTAGCACTTAGCTTCGGTATGAACTTCTAAGCGGGCGAGATTTTGAGGACGACTATGACTATGAAAACAACAAAAAGTCTGCTGAAAACCGGTGCGTTGACACTCACGCTACTGGCTAGCAGTGTGATGGCGGCGGTATCGCCAGACGAAGCGGCCAAGCTGGGGACTACGCTGACGCCTGTTGGTGCGGAAATGGCTGGCAACGCTGACGGTTCGATTCCTGCCTGGACTGGTGGCTTGCCGGTTAACGCCGGTATTGTCGACTCTGCCGGCTTTCTCGCGGATCCGTTCCCGAATGAGCAGCCGCTGTTTACTATCACCGCGCAAAACGTGGATCAGTACAAAGACAAACTGACTCCAGGCCAACTGGCGATGTTTAAGCGTTACCCAGAAAGCTACAGAATGCCGGTATTTACCACTCATCGTACCGCCACCATGCCGGATTTCGTTTTGGATGCAGTGAAGAAAAACGCTGTGAATACCAAGATGGTTGAGGGCGGTAACGGTCTTGAGAACTTCGATCAGGCCTTTCCTTTCCCAATCCCCAAGGATGGTTTGGAAGCCATCTGGAACCATATCACTCGCTACCGTGGTGGCAGCGTGAAGCGCTTGGTTACTCAGGCGACTCCGCAAGCCAATGGCTCCTACAGTTTGGTTTACTTCCAGGATGAGTTCACCTTCCGGGGGGCGCTGAAAGATGCCGATACCAGCAAGCCAAGCAACGTGCTGTTCTACTTTAAGCAACGCGTAACGGCACCGTCGCGTCTGGCCGGTAACGTGTTGCTGGTACACGAAACGCTCAACCAGGTGAAGGAACCTCGTTTGGCGTGGCTGTATAACGCCGGTCAGCGTCGTGTACGTCGTGCGCCACAGGTTTCCTACGACGGTCCAGGTACCGCCGCCGATGGTCTGCGTACCTCCGACAACTTCGACTTGTACAACGGTGCGCCTGACCGGTACGACTGGAAGCTGGAAGGTAAGAAGGAAATCTATATCCCTTACAACAGCTACCGCCTAGACTCGCCAAATCTGAAGTATGACCAGATCATCAAAGCTGGCCATATTAATCAGGATCTGACCCGTTATGAGCTGCACCGTGTATGGCATGTGACGGCTACCCTGAAGTCGGGCGAGCGTCATATCTATGCCAAGCGTGACTTCTATATCGATGAAGACACCTGGCAAGCGGCTGCCATCGACCACTACGACGGTCGCGGTACTCTGTGGCGTGTGGCAGAGGCCCATGCTCAGTACTACTACGACAAGAAAGTGCCGTGGTACAGCGTAGAGACCCTGTATGACCTGCTGTCCGGTCGTTACCTAGCCCTGGGTATGAAGAACGAAGAGAAGAGCTCATACGAGTTCGACTATCCAGCTAAGGAAAGCGATTACACCCCCGCAGCACTTCGCCAGGCGGGCGTTCGCTAAACCTGAGTAAAGCGGCATAAAAGACCGGCCCGAGAGGGCCGGTTTTTTTATGGTGCGCCAGGCATGGCGCGTAGCGCCGTGACTGGCGCTGTCGGGTTCACTGTGGTGGTGAGCCTGGCGACTTGGAGGTGAAAGTCCTCTACACACCCGGCAAGGGGAAGTG
>Ga0180008_1000468_pt1 | contig 33896 bp, 28 predicted proteins | sample MM_PW_MetaG_FD_121121 | JGI IMG/M metagenome (GOLD analysis project Ga0180008, IMG submission 121121) | Groundwater microbial communities from the Aspo Hard Rock Laboratory (HRL) deep subsurface site, Sweden - MM_PW_MetaG | ecosystem: Environmental > Aquatic > Deep subsurface > Groundwater... | reverse complement strand
GCGTCATAAGCTTGCGAACTGAGCTGAGAGAAATTGTATTCCTGATAACCACTACAGCCTGAAGTGCAGCCGAAGTTGCTGCTGTCTAAATTAAAAGCAGGGTCAAAACGGGCCACTACGATAAAACCAGCAGAAGATTGGCCTACGCCGTAGTAATTATCGTCACTATCCTGACGCACCAGATCAAATTGCTCCAGAGTGCCGACTGTGCCTATCCAGCCATCTATATAACTAAGGTTGCCAAATCGATATAAAAATGCCTGCGTCACTGCCGGATCAGGTACAGGAGGAGCGTCAATCATTGTTCCTGAAACCACATATTTTCCGGCATTATCCAGTATCAGCTCCGTTGCTGTTGCGTTAGCTTCACATTGGGGCACAGCACACATGATATATCCTGAGCCGCCAAAGCTAGTGTCTAAGCCTCCAGAGCTGTTTAGTTTGAATAAGAAAAACCCGGAATCGCCGTCGTCTTCGGTGTAATTTGCAAGAATTACCAGTTCATCCGAACCTATCAGCACAGCTGCCACAGCCTGCTCTGTGGTATTAGATAAAATCTGATTTCTGAATACCCCTCTGTCGGCATAGCTGTTATCTATACTGCCATCGGCAGTCAGCCGGCTGACAAAAACCTGGGGTCCATAGGATGAAGTGACTGTACCTAATACAAGACTGCGGCCATCATTTAACGGAATGATCTGCACCGGCTCATTCTCATCACCGCTAAGCATCATTTGTAATGATAAATTGGCTCCACCAGCAAAAGAGTTATCAGAAATGACGACTGTATCAGTTGTGGTTTCTGCCAGAACCGTAATCTGTACTGTGGCAGTATCGCTAAAAGCCAGATCATTATTTTCTATCACTTTCACCACCAGACTATAGGATGGTGTTGTCAGCGCATTCAATAACGCTTCATTAGCGACGTTGATCACACCACCTGCTGTTATTGCAAATACACCGTTCGTATCCCCGGATAAAATTTCATAGCTGTAACTACCTGGATCCGGATCAGACATGCTCATTGTGACAACGGACTGCATATCCACATAAGCATCTGTAATAGTCACAGAGACGTTTTGCAATTCAGGCGCATCATTGACCGGAGCAATCACCAAAGTGACTTGTGCGATATCGCTCTGTCCGTTCTGAGATAAACGATAGGTGAAAGACTCATTTCCATTGTCATTGGCAGCAGGCTGGTAGCTAAAAGTGCCATTCGCATTCAGGCTTAAGGTTCCATTCGCTGGGCCCTGAACCAAACTGACAGTGACTGACTGACTGGCATTAAAGCTATCATTTTGCAGTAATGAGTTAGCACTAGTCACCGTGAGTTGAGTGTCTTCATTCAGAGTGTAACTATCCGAATTTGCGTCCAGATTAAAAACAACTTCAGTTACGTTTAGTTCCACCAAAGTCTCAGCTGAACTGGAGCCATTTGATGCTTGATACACAAAGCTATCCGTGCCAAAAAAAGACGGGGTTGGCACATAAACAAAGCTACCATTGGTATTTAAACTTAGCTGGCCATTCGAGGGGCCACTAATCAAACTGGCCGTCAGCGCTGCTCCTGAAGACTCTATATCATTGGCAAGCACACCTGGGGTAGCGGTCAGGCTGCTGTCTTGCGACAATGTATAGCTATCCGGGTTCGCAATGACTGAACCCGATACAATTTCAATCTCCAGCACGGCCTGATCAATCAAACCAAAACCATCCTGCACCTGAATCAGCAAAGATTGAATAGTACCTGCCAGCTCAGGCATCTGCGCAGCGTCAGCAACAGTGAGCACACCTGCTGCTGTTAAGCTGAACAGGCCGAGTTCATTGCCACTGATAATACTAAAAACAACGGTATCATTTGTGTCGGGATCAACAGCAAAGAGTTGAGCTAATTGATGACCTTCAGGTCTATCGTCGAAAATCTGCAGTGTGGCATCGTCTAATACAGGCGCAACCCCATCATTGATGAAATTGATCACCACAGTCCCAGTGCCGGAACTGCCACTGGCGTCAACTACGCTAAACGCAAAACTGTCGGTGCCACTGGCATCCGGATTTGCAACATAAGTAAAACTACCGTCAGCCGCTAAACTGACGGAACCTTTAGCCGGAGCAGCTGCAACCGATGTCGCTACCCTTAATTCCTGATCATCCGCGTCGATGGCATATGCCAATAAGCCTGGCGCTGCAACAGACAAGGTGGCATTTGGGTTCACAGAATAATCCACATCCTGCACCACTGGAGGATCATTTTGTGGTGCTACTGTGACGACGACGCTGGCCTGACTGACTAAACCGCCAGCGTCTCTGATTTGATAACTAAAACTGTCTGTACCGAAAAAGTCCTGCGCTGGTATGTATCTGAAACTGCCATCAGAGGCTAAAATCAGTTGGCCATTCTGCACTGTACTTAAAAGTTCAGACAGCAGACTCATGTTATCCCCGTCAGGATCTGAGTCATTCGCCAACACACCAGCAGTAGCGCTGACGGCTAACACCTCATCTTCCACTGTCTGATAACTGTCGTTTTGAGCAATAGGAGCGGCGTTTGGCAGTGCAATACGCAGTGTGACTTCAGCCTGAGTGGACCCTCCTTGTCCGTCAGTCACCTGATAGACAAAAGAATCCTCGCCACTGTAGTTTTCATCCGGAGTATAACTAAAAGCGCCATCAGGACTCAGTTGCACACTACCATGAGCAGCTGCAACAACGAGGCCAGCCACCTGCAGTGTATCGCCATCCAAATCCATATCATTGGCTAAAAGACCAGGAGCGGCAACAGTCAGACTGGTATTCGCTGCCAGACTATAACTGTCATCCAACACCAATGGTTCATCATTAACCTGTAGTACAGTCAGACTGACTTCGGCTTGCGCCGTCAATCCCATAGTGTCGGTGATCTGGTAAATAAAACTATCAGTGCCGACAAAGTTTGCTGCGCTGCGGTAGACAAAAGAACCATCAGTACTTAATGCCACTGAGCCATTATCGGGTAAACGCACCGCCTGACTATCCAGACTAAAACTGCGGCCATCAGGGTGACTATCATTCCCCAACAAGGAACCTCTGAATTCCTCATCCTCATTCAGGCTAAATTGATCGGGCATAGCTATGGGATCGGAAAATTCAGGGGCATCCACAGGCTGCACCAGATGTTGTTCTGAAAACAGGCTTTCACCCGAAGAATCAACCCCTGTAACCAGCACAAAATAACGGCGATTGGCTTCCACAGCTGGCACAGAGAAACTGGTTTGTGATAAAGCCAAAAACTGCCTGCCTCCGGTTTTGCTCAAAATGTTTTCCGGCGTAATACCAGGCTGTTCAGCAATATAAAGGTTGTAACGGCGGGCAGTGCTGTTCGCACTCCAACTGACATCTAAAGTCGTCGCTGTGCGACTGGTGCTGACTCCTGTCACGGGTTCGGGTAGCCATTCAATATCGCGGGCGTCAAACATGACTCTGTTGCCCAGTTGATCTTCCAGCCACAACTCCAGCCGCAAAGAGCCCGGTTCTACCCCAAAATTGCGTGGATTTATTCCGGTTACCGTTTGCGAGAATGAGCTACCACAGCTTGTTGTACACAATACCAGTGCACGTTCGCTGCCATTAAAACCAACCAGTACGCGGGCAATTCCATCCGGGTCAGCCACGTCCACAGCTACCGTCAGATTTCCGCTGATGCTTTCGCCTGAACGCGGAAAACGATAGTTTGCAGTACCATTGCCCACAGCCAGATTTTGCACCTCACTGGTCTGCAAAGGTGAGCCCGCAGCCAAAGAATTGTAGCCAAAAGCCAGCATCAGGCCCATCTCAACAGGAGCTCCCCCGACAGGAGGAGAAACCGGCGGCTGTTCGGCAACTGGAGGAGTTGATGACCCTTCGCCTGAAGATCCACCACATGCAACCAGCAGCAGACAAAGAGTCAATGCGAACCAGAGTTGAATCAACGATCGTAACAGAACTACAGGCATGGCTTTAATCCTTCATAGCTGCGCTATTTGATCAAAAAGACTCCACCTGCGGTTGTCGCAGGATCTTCAGTTTCACTAAGCACAAACTGGCCAAGGATCTGATCAATACCATCAACAAAAACTGTGTCTATCTGGCCCTGAGCCCGGTCATTGCCATGACTGGCAAAATTAACACCTAGTTCCAGTTGGTCGACGTTCACCACACCGTTAAATGCAGCAAACCACTCTCCTCCCGCATCATTAAAAGACAACTCACCTTGCGGCACTGTGCCATTATCAAAATCTATCGTCAGACTGACCTGAAAATCAGACACTGCACCTTCGGTGCTTTGCACACTAAATTGCTCAAGACCATCGTATTGATAACTGCCTGAGCGGGCTGCAATTAATTCAGCGACAGGGCTTTGATTGCTGCTGCCCTGATACGCTTGTTCTGCAATAAAAGAGCTATCTTCAGACCCCTGAGCTGAGATTGAATTGGTGGCATCTGTGAAGCTTGTATTGACAGGTGAACCTGATGTATTGCCTGAACTTCCGCCGTTTTCTGCACTGCCACCGACATCTCCGGCAAATGCAGCAGGTGGAGACAGCAAAGGTGTTACCTGACCTGCTGTGGTAATTTGCGCAAAGGATGCGCTCTGACCGCCACCGAACGTCACATTTTCTACAGAACCGTCTGAACGGGTAATTTGTAATTCAATCTGGCCATCCCAAACGCCTACCAGCATGATTTCATTAATATAAGACAGCTGAAATGTGGTACCACGAATACCTATGCTACCTACTGGTGTTTTCAGTTGATAATTACCAGCATCCCCTTTGATTGAACCTGTCACAGTGCGCAGGCTGCCTTTCACCAGTTCCATCACCACTGAGCCTTGCTCGTTGGCTGTACCGGCTTTGTACTCCGAGATCAGCAGTTCAGTATCACTTTGCAGGGCCAACAAAGCACCATCCAGCATTCGGAACTGAGCCTGACTTTGTGCACCTGTACTGACCTGATCGACGTTAAACACCGGCGCTTTTCGGCTCAGATCCCGGCTTTGCTGAGTATCTGTAGCTGTGGCAACCACAGTTCCTCTGGCCATCAACGTCAGGCCTGCATTACCAGTCTCATTTTGAGCAAAAAGAGTCTGACTGAACAACGCCAGCACAGGTAGAACAGAAAGCATCAGGTTAGAACGCATAGCTGGCTCCTAGCACACATTCTGTGCGGTCATATTCATACAAAGTGACTGGACTGCTCTTATCAGTGTAGCTGCATCTGAATTCAGTGCTGATGTCAGCTGAATACTGCCAAATCCAACTGCCTGTGAAGGAAAACAAGCTTTCATCCCGTTTTACTCTAAACAACGGGTGCGGAGCTTTGTACCTGATGTCCTGCAGTTCGGCTCTTGCCAGCAAAATCTGTGAAGCGCTGGCTAGCCAAATCCCGGTATAACTTAACGCAGCTGTGTCCCTGCTATTGTAATCAGCGCTGTCCAGACGACTACGTTCAGCGGATAGATTGATACTGGCCTGATTAATCCAGCGAGTCCCCTTGCGCTCCCACGAAGCAGACAAGCTATATAATGTCAGATTCAGCCTGTCGTCTATTCTGTTGTCTGAGCGGCCTGACACCCACTGTAAACCAAGAGTGTTCCGCTCATTCAATTGATACTCACCACTGATTTGCCCACCCCAGTCATTACGATACAGCTGTCCACCTAAACGTAACGGCCTGCTGTATGCCCGCACACTGTAACTGTATTGTTGATAATCTGCTTCGTAGCCGACACGGGCAGAGAAAGTTTCCCGGTCAAATTCAGATAGCTGATTAAATTGAGTTGCGCCTAATTGCGCATCCGCCAGCCAGGCATAACGCTGATCCTGTTGCCAACGGCCATCAAAGCTGTAGCCCAGCTGATGAAAATAGTCGTTGCTCGCTTTGCTTTGCGGAAAGACATCTATCTCACCTAATGAGGGGATAAAAATTCGGTCTTCCGCTGTACCACTGTTGACGTTGTCATCATGGCCAAAGCCATATTTGAGCTTATGCCGTTGATGGCCTTCTAACTTGTTTTGTTCCCACTCCGTTGCACGGCGTAATTTTGCGATAGGCTCAGCCAAATCAGCCGCTGGTTTTTGCTCAAGCTGCTCAAGTTGAAGTAAGGCTGCAGGATAGTTTTTTGTTTTGTGGTAGGCTTGGGCTAAGGTAAAACGTGCTTGCTGCCATAAAGGTTTTTCGCTAACAACCCGCTCCAGTGCAAATACAGCCCTGTCATTTTGACCAACCTGTAAAGCAATACGGCCATAGGCCATATCAAAATCGGGGTCACCCGCCAATTCAGCCTCTAAAGCTTCCGCCAGTTGATAGGCTTGCTGCAGTTGGCCGCTTTGTACTAATTGAATGAAATCAGCTTTTTGCTGTGAGGCAGCCGTTGTTGAAGCGTGCAGTGGAAGGCCTGTAACGGCCAGCAGACTAAAGATGCACAATGACAACAAAGGCCGCAGTGTGGTTTTGCTTTTTTGTCTCGCCGCTTGTCCCACAGCAACCTCTTTTTCTTATTATGTCCGGATAGATCCGGCTGCAACGCTGTTCATTAGGAATAGCAGGAAATAAAAAAAAGAAAAGTAAAACAAGGCAGCTTCCGCTGAAAGGAAAAATAAATAGTTCAGGTAAACATCGGGTTGTCCATGAACTCTTTTGCTTCAATCGGCACTTTGATCATTTCTGTATCAAGGCTGGCGAATTGGCATTCTAAGGTTAAAATTAAGTAAACAAAACTACCAGGGATGGATCATGGCACTGGCCCTAGTTCACAGCAGAGCGCGTTGTGGTTTGCTTGCGCCTCCGGTCACAGTGGAGGTCCATTTAAGCCGTGGTTTACCTGGCTTTCAGCTGGTTGGTTTGCCTGAAACCTCCGTCAAAGAAGCAAAAGACAGAGTTCGCAGCGCACTGATCAACAGCGGTTTTGAGTTTCCGGATCATAAAATCACCGTCAATCTGGCGCCGGCTGATTTACCCAAAGAAGGTGGACGTTTTGATTTAGCGATAGCCCTTGGCATACTGCATGCCAGCGGTCAGTTACAGGCCGATTTATCTGCCTATGAATTTTTTGGCGAGCTGGCGCTGTCCGGAGAGATCCGCAGCATAGTCGGAGAACTGCCTTTAGCTCTGGCTTGCAAAATGGCAGGACATATCGCAGTATTTCCACTGCAAAATGCGGTACAGGCGCAGCAAATCCCCAACATTCAACTCTGCGGTGCTGAACATTTGCTACAGGTTCATGCGTTTTTATTACATCATCAGGGATTACCTGCTATTCCGGCCATACCAGACTCTGAACCTGAACTACAGCCAGATTTGGCTGAAGTACGGGGTCAGGCTCAGGCAAAAAGAGCCTTGGAAATAGCGGCAGCAGGCGAACACAATCTGCTGATGTTTGGCCCTGCAGGTACTGGCAAGTCGATGCTTGCGCAACGTTTAGCCGGAATACTACCGGCACTAAATGAGCAGGAAGCGCTTGAAACTGCAGCCATTTATTCAGTCGCTGCGCAGCCGCGATCGTTGCAGCAATGGCATCAACGCCCATTTCGCCAGCCCCATCACAGCTGTTCAGCTGTGGCTTTGGTTGGAGGTGGTTGTGAATTACATCAAATAAGGCGACTATACAAAAAATAAACCAACTGGCATATTTAACCACTCTGTTTTAGCGATAGGTGGTTCCATGGCTGCTGTAGATAGAATCGAAGAGTTTCCAAAAGATGGTCACCTATGGTGGATACGTTGGGTTGATCATTATCACATTCCGCACAAGGGAACGGCGACAGCCTCTGTAGAAGTTTTATTGGAACCTCTTCCCGTCTCTCTAGGGCAACTTCGGGACATCGAATTAAGGCATCTTTTTAAAGAGCCAGACAACTCCAAGCAGAAAACAATTCGTGTCTTTTCTGGTTATGTCCCGCGACTTGTCATTGGAACAGTATTTCAGGATGGAGTGGAAGTCGGCACGATCCCTCTAACTAGTGAGCATTTCGATATTCAAGACTTTAAAGTTCTAGTCATGGGTGTTAAAGATGAGATTCAATCAAAACCTGATTGGTGGACATATCCTTATCGAGTGATTAATCGCGGTGACTATCAACTTCAAGGTTTCCCCAATAGTAATGCTGTAGTCGTAAGCAGCAGTTCTGAAGTGCTCGTTATACCTTGCCATGAAATATTCCGGACAATGTATGCTCCACATAGCGCCATAGCAAGGGCTCTGACTTCTGGTCCCTGGGAACAAACAGTGAGTGAACTACTTGATCCAGAAGAGACTGGTGTAAGGCAAGATGGCGTATGGCAAATCTCTCTGCGACGTGAAATAAAAAATCATTTTGCTAAAATATTAACGAATCTCTGGCTATCTGAAACAGGTAAAGCAGCAGCAAACAGTGTGTATACGACAGCCTTGGGATCCAAAGGCCCTAGTAATATTGCAGTACCATTTCCATTCATACTCTCAAAACTCAAAATAAAAGTTAGGGGCATTTGGTTAGATGGTTCCCCAGCTAAGTTTCTTGCATTACAAATCACAGGCATGGAGTGGCCAAATAACAAAGAAATTGCCTTCGAACGTAAAAACAGCGCAGACAAAGGATTAATTCAAACACAAACTGACGCACCTAAGCCATATTCGTCTTCTGGAGCTAAACCGACAGCAGATGAAGAAGGGATCATTGATGCAAACTCTGCCGAAGATCCATCAGCGACATCAGAAGCTACTGAGTTTTATGCGCCATCAGTAGAATGGACAAATGAACCTGATTTAATCAAAGTCCAAAAAATGGAAAGCTTTGAGTATGCTGATGGTTTGACGCGTAATAACGAAGAGTCGATGCAAGGTGTTTCGCCAGGAGAAGAATGGTACGGAGAATCTAACTCTGGCTCTGCATCATACTCAGCCGAACGCCGAGACCCAAGCAAACGATTTACTGAAGTCGCTCACATGCTTGATAAATTGTGCTCATTAAGTGCAATTAAAAGCTGGTCTGTCGTTCCACATCCAAAACCCTTTTTGTCCGTTGGTTCGTTGTCGGTTTGGCACTTTCCCAAAACGATCTTTGGAATAAATAAAACAGTCGGTTTTAGTTATATAGACCGCACAACGTATCGTAGGAGAGGAGCTCTCGTTTGCGAAATCCATATCTATAACCAGAGCGTTTACTGGTTAGAAATTGAGGTCGGCCCAAACGGTGGTGGGTTTCGTTCATTGATTTTCTCTGCTCCAACAGATGTTCGCAACGATGTCATTTTCAGGTTGATCAGGATGGCAGCACACTCCAGAGGGATATGGCCAGATATCGACGAATTGATCTTAGACGCAGGAACTGTATGGGCCGAGGCTTGGCAACACAGCTATATTGGAAGAACGGCCTACTCTGACGGACGTTTAAATGAACTCAGAGCTTTTCAGGCTATAGCTCGGGTCGCAAACAAAACAAATAAACAGGAAGAACACAAAGGAAATGCTGGTATGTCCGGACAAAATAGTGCGTATGAATAGCACTCATTTTGTCCTTTCACGTCTAAATACTGAAGCTCAGACCGCAAAGTATTAGCTGGCGTATTCTTTAGGGATATATTGCTTCACCAGCTCATCAGCTTTCTGAATTTCTTCATGCTCTAACAGCCTTGCTGAAGGTAACTGAGACAGTAAAAAACAAATGATCGTACTTTCAATGTGAAGCGTCAGCGCAGCTTCTATCCTTTGCACCAATTCTGATGGGTTGAACGTACCGTGGTAATGATATACACCAGCTCGCCATTTACCATCAATCAACCTGAAACTAAGCACACATCTATGCACTTTTGAACTGGTTATACCCTGGCGATCAGAAGAAACCCTGTGATAATAGTGAGAGTCAATTCTAAATGGCTCTAATCTGTCTTCGAAAAACTCTGGGGTGGTAAAAACCAATCTGCTTAAATCGTCTGGTGATAAGCAAGATGGCGGAGTAACCGTGACAATCAGGTTTCCGACATATTCTGGATGTAAGCTGTTTGAAACATCTTCATTCCAGATAAATCTGCAATCTACTTTAAGTCCACTCAAATCTAAAGAGTCCGCTAAGCCTAGAAAATCATCTATAAGCATACGTGCATGCTCACTAATAGTTAAACCTGCTCCTTCTATAAGTCCAGAGTACTCCGATAACGCTTCTGAACTCAAACGTACGCTAAGTGCGCGATTTTTCATTTCACACCTTCCAGATCTTGAAATTGAAATACAAAATAAAATGTAGTGCAAAATAAATTTAAGATCAACATCAGTTTTCGCTTAAATGGTTTTTATGTGAACACTCGTTTTCTGCTCAAAGTTATACCTGACCTGTTGTCGAAGGAGAGAAGCTCATCTAAAGTTTAAATCCATATGGCGCTTTTAGTCCCCATCACAGGGAGAATGATATGAGCAGTGACGAAAGTACTTTTGATCCCAATAGCTTCATACACTCAATAAAATTTCCGGAAGCTTCAGACCGGCTTTTTGTTAGTGCGAGTGACTGGAGAAATAACGCGCGGTTGGATTGGTCATGGGACAAATGGAGCTTGTACACAGATGGCTATAAAGAAGCTGCTGGAATATTAGTAAAGCAGATTGAGGTTGGTGCTCGGGGTGCTGTTCAAGATACATTGGTTTATCCCATAGTCTTCCTTTACAGGCAGTATCTTGAGCTCGCAATAAAAGCCCTTCTTAAGGATGCACGCAGACTACAAGATATAGAAAAAGCGTTTCCAACACACCACCGTATCTATGACCTTTGGCTCGATTGCAGGGCACTGCTTAAAGAGATCTGCCCAGGAGATTCAGAAAAAGAATTAGATCAGATTACGCGACTCATAAAAGAATTCTCGTCAATTGATCCTGATTCTTTTGCGTTTCGCTACCCTGAAGATAAAAAAGGGAAGCCGACTATTGAGGGTTTGACACATTTAAATTTACGGGTACTTAGAGAAACAATGGACGGAATTAGTAATTTGCTGTCCGGCGCTCACTGCCAAATCAGTACGCACTTGGATTACAAAGCTGACATGTGAGCCGAGTATGGAGACTACTAAATACGTTACCGGTTCTGAGGTAATAGCTCAAATGCACCTTTTCTTCTACTCAATTTGTCTTGAATTTTCACCGAATCAGGTCCATTCTTATACTAACTCAAGGACGAGATGAAGCCACCGTCATGGACCCATCCATTCACGTACTGCTATCAGTTCCACGATTTAGTATCGGTGCCAGATTACTCTGTATGCAAAAAGCTAGAGAGCTGGAAGAGGCCGTTGCATTTGTTCGAAATACGAAAGGCCAGGCAGCTATTGAATCCGAGTTTCATTACGCTGAAAAGCTGCATGCGTTAAAACAAATCACTGAGCATCTATTGACTGAGAGGTCGGTAATTACTGAAGCTGAGTTTGTTCAAGCTGTTGGATATTTAGAAGATGTTTTTGGAGTTGGATAAGGATATTAGATGGATATTTGGTCTCAAGATAAATTAATTATATTCGTGCTATTTGTCGTGCCTGGATTTATTGCTATTAAAATTTATGAGTTGTTTTCTGCTATTAAGGAAAAAGACACAGGTAAACAATTGATTGACGCAGTTTCATACAGCTGCCTAACTTACGCAATCATGTTCATCCCGCTTTCCTATGTTGAAACTCCGGCATTTAGAACTCACAATCCTAACTGGTACATAAGCATTTATTTCTGTGTTCTGTTTGTTGTTCCAATTATTCTGGCCCTGATACTTCGATGGCTTAGACATACAAACTGGGTACAGAAGTTTTTACCACACCCAACACTTAGACCTTGGGATTTTGTGTTCTCACAAAGGTTAACTTATTGGGTTAGAGTGACCCTTAAGAGCGGTAAAGTAATTGGTGGTATGTTTGGTTTAAACTCATTTGCTTCCAGTGCACCAGCTGAAGAACAAATTTATTTGGAGCAGTATTGGATTTTAAATGACGATGAAGGGTTCGATAGAGCTGTAGAGCAAACTGCAGGAATCATCATTCTCGCTTCCGAGATTGCAACAGTTGAGTTAATTTACAGTGGAAATAAAGAAGGAGAAAGTGATGAGTGATAATAATCAAAATAATCAAGGGAAGCCATTACGTGAGGGGTATGCACCAAATCATCATGGTTACCAGCCAGAAAAAACACCTGTTCATAGGGGGCATCAGCCCGCGAAGCAAGAAGCACAACCAATAAACCCTCCTAAAAAGAAGTAAGATTGCGTTGTGTTATTAATATAAGCCCATGGTAATGAACGACCCAAGCCGAAATGAACCCAGCACAGCGCCTGTCTCTTATACACAAATCCCCCGGTTTTTACTGGGGGATTTTTTTGAACTCTCAGCACACTTCCCGATCAGATCTTTCACTTAATCTACAGGTGAATACTGATGAACAATACACAATGGGCAAAAAGTACGTTTGGTCAGGCCGACTTAGGGGATCCCCGCCGAACCACACGTCTGGTAAAGTTAGCGGAAACCTTAGCGAACGAACCAGGAAAGCCATTCGTGTCTATTACACAATCCCCCGCCGATATGGAAGGCGCTTATCGTTTTATCCGTAATGAGCACGTCAATGCTGACGCGATAGCAAAAGCCGGCTATCTGGTCACAGCAGAGCAAACCGCCAAACATACTTTATTACTGGCATTAGAGGATACCACCGCCATCACTTACAGCCATCGTTCTGTACGAGATGAGCTTGGTCATGTCAATCAAGGAAACAGCTGTCGGGGCATACTTGCATACAGTGTTTTGTTATTCGCTCCTGAGCAACAGCAGCTTGTTGGATTAATTGAACAATCCCGCTGGACAAGGGACATCAGCACGCGCGGAAAGAAACATGTGCGTGCCCAAACGCCTTATGAGGAAAAAGAGAGCTTCAAGTGGCAGTCCGCTTCGGTCAATCTATCGGCACGATTAGTCGCTAAAATGGCCGATGTGATATCCGTCTGCGATCGGGAGGCCGATATCTATGAGTACTTGCAGTATAAGCTCTCAAAGCAACATCGTTTCGTGGTTCGTTCCATGCAGAGTCGCCATATTGAGCAGTCTGAGGATAAGCTCTACCACTATGCAGCAGGTCTTGAAAACGCCGGACAAAAGCAAATCCATATAGCGCAAAAAGGTGGACGTAAAGCACGTACAGCAACAGTAAACATTGTATTTGCACCATTCACGTTGCAAGTCCCCGCAAATCAGCGTGGCGAGTCACTAGCACTTTACTATGTCGGGTGCGAAGAGCGAACCGATGACAAGGACGCGTTAAATTGGCATTTGCTGACTACCGAACCAGTCCAAAGCAAAGCTGATGCACTGAACATCATCCGTTATTACGAGCATCGCTGGTTAGTTGAGGAATATCACAAAGCGTGGAAAACGGATGGTACAGATATTGAGAATGCCCGCTTACAAAGTAAAGATAACATTGAGCGGCTTGTGACCATCAGCGCCTTTATTGCTGCAAGAATAGTGCAGCTGAAGTTTGCGCGCGAACAGCCAGATGATGTGAGCTGTGAACAGGTACTGTCGCCAAAAGCATGGAAATTGTTATGGATAAAACGGGTCAGTAGAACATTACCTGACACAGTCCCTTCGATGAAGTGGGCTTATACCGAGCTTGCGAGGCTCGGTGGGTGGAAGGATACAAAACAAACCGGCAAGGCTTCGGTCAAGGTGTTGTGGCAAGGATGGTTCAAACTGCAAACCATCCTTGAAGGGTATGACCTCGCGAAGTCTCTTGAGGCTGACTTGTGATCAAGAGACAGGCAGTTAAATGCAGGGCTTTGTATTCTGCATCTTAGAGATTACATAAAGCTATAATCAACCCTGAAAGTGATACTTCGCTCTGGAGCATACAATACGCTCAGATTATTCGTACTATTGGTGCGGCTTCGAGCTTGTTTGAATTGCTCAATTTCGGAATCAAACAAATTATGGATAAATGCCGATAAACGTACATTGTCATTTAACTCGATACGGGATGACAGGTTGACACGACGATATGTACCAGCTGTATCAGAACCATCCTCCCGCGCATTAAAATGTGACCTGTATTGACCATAAGCTTCGACATCTAAACGAACATTGGTTTGCCTGTTAAACCAGTTGAAGCCTTTATCCAAGCCTATATAAGCGTTGTACTTAGGCACTTGGGTCATATCCTGGCCATATTTAGCACCCAGCGCTGGCACATCTGATAACATTTCTGAGTTAGTGTAAGAAGCGTTCAGAACCAGCTCCAGATCATTTTCAAAGCTATATGTACTTTCCCACTCAAGACCACGAGAACGGGCTTTGGCAGCATTTGCTGTGTAACTAAAACCACAGGTAGGCATATAGACAGAGGCCCAAACATCATCCCAATCAATCTGGTATACAGCGGTTGAAAAGCGTAACTTACCTAAGTTAGCTTTGTAACCAATTTCATAATTGTCGATACTGTCACTCTTGTAGCGGGTGGTATGGCCAGAAGCATATTCATCATTTCTACAGGCCGCTGCCAAAGGTGTGTTGTTCCCACCTGGGCGGTAACCTTCTGAATATAAAGCATAAACAGACATATCTTTAGATTCTGGTATCCAGGCAAGGCTCAGCTTTTTCCTGTTGCCAGATTCTTCACCTTCACTCAAGGCTGTACGACCTTCTCTCGCTTCCCAAATTCCACTGTAACCAAATGAAGCGTAGTCTTCTAAATCGTAATAACGAATACCTGCTGTAAATTCAAAACTACCCACGTTCGCGGTTTCAATGGTGTAGGTCGTTTCACCAAAGAGTGCCAGTTCTTTAGCATGTGAACCGTCATAGTACAAATTGTAGTTTTTACTTCGGTCACCATATAAAGCTTCGCCAAGCTGGCCTACGTTATAAATCCCCAGCTCTCCCCAGTAATTATCCCAGTCCACCCAGTCGTTCCAGTCAGAGAAAATAGCTATACTACGGTCATCACTTTCGTGATATTGAAACTGTGCATTAGGGATATTGCCCCGCCAGTCTTTGTCATAAAAAGCTCCGACTGTCCAGGTGAAATTCTCCAGATCACCCGAATCCTGAAGGCGAAACTCGTGAGTTACACGAGAAGTTTTGTCGTAGTTGATGATCCAGGTTTTAACTAAATCTGACATATCCAATCGCGACCAGTTGTCCAGAGAATCTTCCTGAATAGTGCGATAAGAGCCTGAATAAGTGAAGTCAGCAAAATCCATCACGTCATCAACACTCGCGGTTAAGGTCACAAGATCCGTATTATCTTTAGACCATCCATCCAAGCTTTCCCAAATATGGTATTTACTAACAGGTGTAGATGAGACATTACCAAAACATGCAGCACGGTTTTGACCTTCAACACAGGGAGTAGATCCGTAGCTCACGTCATATCCATAGTTGGAGTCTGGGTTTTCTACAGTGTTGGCAAATGTTCTGCTGTTAGGACGTGATAAATCGGCTGTACGTGTACCCACGGTACGATTGGTTACATTGTAATAGCCTAAGTTGAAGCTAGTATCTTCATTTAATTGCCACAAAAACTGGGTACGTAAATACTGATCTTTGACTTCATTCTGTACACCAGTTGCCGCATTGATAATGGCGCCTGGTTTATTTGAGCTGTGTCCGGTGATGCGCATAGCAACGGCATTTTCTATCAAAGGAATATTAACTGCAGCCCATCCTTGTAAATCCAAACCTTCAACATTTTTTGTATTCTTAGATTGCAATGAAGAAGTAAACTCAACGGTGTCCAGTTTCGGCTTTTGGGTTATAACCCGAACCGTACCACCTATTGCATTTGACCCCCACAGTGTACCTTGTGGGCCACGTAATACCTCAACGGCTTCGATGTCATACAAATCAACAAAATTAAACGGAATATCATCTGTAAATGAAGATGTAGTAGATGGTGCTGCACTATTGCCGCCTGATAAACCGCGCAAAATTAGAGTACCTGCAGGTGATGCTGCGCCGGCAAGAGTCCTATACAGATCATCTTTATTAATCAAGTTCCTGTTTGAGATCTCAATAGCAGACACCGAGCTTACATTCATAGGAACCTCAATCAAGGATTCCACACGTTTACGAGATGTGACAGTAATGACTTCCACCTCTTGCTCTTCGGCAGAAGCATCTGCTGCATCCTGATTTTGAGCGAACAAAACCGAAGGAGCAACTAAGAGCGGCAACATTGCAAGCGTGAGGCTGCTTAAGTTGTGTTTTTTTTGCATTTTTATATTCTCTTTTAGTTTTAATGTAATCCCTGGATGGATTTATTGAACAGAAGCCACGATACAACTCACTTATAGTTCAAACATGACCAAAATCTGAACGCAATAATGGTCTTGTTAAATTAACCTAAATGAATATTCTCAAAAAAACAACAAATCTGACATGAAAAAAATGAAGCCAGCAAAGGATTGCAATAGAGTTCATCTCAACTTAACGGTGCGCTGTCTCATTTGCGGGGATTTTATTCGGCTATCATTGCACTAAAGTTGGTAACTGAAGTTGAGTCTCAGAAAAGCTAAGTTAATTAAGATTGAGCAGCAATAGCCTTAAAAGCAGAAGCAGAAAAACAAAAACCTGTTACACAAGGCAACAGGTTTTTGTGGTTCGTGCAGAATAACGTCTGCTATTCCTGGAATAAGGTTTCGATATTCAGGCCCTGATGAGTGACAATTTCACGCAGGCGGCGCAGTGCCTCCACTTGGATTTGTCGCACTCGTTCACGGGTTAAACCAATTTCTTTACCTACATCTTCCAATGTCGAAGGCTCATAGCCTAACAAACCAAAACGGCGGGCTAAAACTTCTCGTTGTTTTGCATTCAGTTCATCCAGCCAAATCACCAGATGATGACGAATATCAGCATCCTGCAATTCAGTTTCCGGGCCTAATTCTTTTTCATCCGCTAACACATCAAGCAGCTGTTTTTCCGAAGATCCTGCAACAGGGGTATCCACTGAGGTGATTTTTTCATTCAGTTTCAACATCTTGCGAACTTCTTCGACAGGCCTGTCCAGCGCAGCTGCAATTTCTTCCGGCGTTGGCTCGTGATCCAGTCGTTGCGATAATTCACGGGCGGCACGCAGATAAATATTCAGCTCTTTCACCACATGGATAGGCAAACGAATAGTTCGGGTTTGATTCATGATGGCCCGTTCTATGGTTTGACGGATCCACCAGGTGGCATAGGTTGAAAAACGGAAACCGCGTTCAGGATCAAACTTTTCCACAGCCCGGATCAAACCCAGGTTGCCCTCTTCAATCAGATCCAGCAAAGCTAAACCACGATTAATATAGCGACGGGCAATCTTCACCACTAAACGCAAGTTACTTTCAATCATACGTTTACGGGCAGCTTTGTCACCTTTGAGCGCAAGGCGGGAAAAATACACTTCTTCTTCGGCGGATAATAAAGGGGAAAAACCAATTTCACCCAGATATATCTGAGTGGCGTCCATAGCTCGCACGCTATCATTGGCAGTAAAAACGTCGTCTGGGGTATTATCTTCTTCCGCTGCTAAAGCGGCTAAATCGGGTTCTGCATTATCATCATCTGCTAAAATAACGTCATCCGTTAATTCGGCTTCTTTAAATTCGATTACATCGTCATCATCTTTATGGCCCATTTCCTTCTCCCACTTCTACAAGCTTTGGGTATCACCTGAACTGCCCGGTATCCTTACCTCTTCGCCCTTTCGGGGTGATATTTTTTATTATTTTATATTTTTTATTTTAAGTAACGTTTTGGATCAACAGACTTACCACGGAAACGGATTTCAAAGTGCAACCGGACAGAGGTTGCATCTGTATTGCCCATTTCAGCTATAGTTTGCCCGCTTGCGACAGTATCACGCTCCTTCACCAGTAATCTGCGGTTATGGGCATAAGCACTTAAGAAATCGTCGTTGTGACGGATAATCACCAGATTGCCGTAGCCTCTTAGTGCGTTGCCCGCATACACCACTTCGCCCGCTGCTGCTGCTTTTATAGGAGTTCCTGCTTTGCCTCCTATATCTAACCCTTTGTTACCATGTTCTGCGTTGGAAAAACCTGCCAATAGTGGCCCACGAACCGGCCATGCCCACCGCACTTTAGAACTGGAAACAGAACTTTCTGATGAAGTTACATTTTCCTTTACTGCCTGCTTTCGAACATAACCCGTTTGATTGTCAGGCGCAATACCTTTGTTAGCACTTGTTAATTTACTTTGGCTTTGTGGAGGATTTATTTCTATGCCACTGGCTATTTTCGGCACTTTAACTGAAGAAAACCGCTGTTCATCGCGACTATTTGTGTATTTTATGTTGCCAAAACGTAAAGTTTGACCTACAAAAATGCGATAAGGAGGTGAAATATTATTGAATTGCGCCAGTTCCCGGTAATCCAGCCCAGCCCTGAACGCAATAGAATATAAGGTATCACCGGCTTGCACCATGTAGCCTGAACTAGTTTCGCCCTGAGGATATTTTTTGTAGTAGTTTTTGATGTCGTTTAGCGTAGTCACAGGCGCTGGTGATTCTCTTGAACTACAAGCGCACAAAATCACGACCAGAAAACAGACACTAAAACGTTTCATCAGTTAGCGATATACCAGATATAAAATGCCGCCAACAGCAACAGTTCCCCAGCCTAGCCAGTCGACTATATCACGCAGTTTTTGCTGCATTTTTTCACCACCCCAATACATTAGCCCTGCAACCAGAAAAAAACGGCTGGCGCGACCGATAAAAGAGGCAATAACAAAAGGAAAAAATGCCATATTCATCAATCCAGCACCTACAGTAAACAACTTATAGGGGATAGGAGAAAAACCGGCAATAAACACCACCCACACGCCATAGGTGATAAACCAGTGCTCTACTTTAGCAAAAGTTTCCTGATAGCCCATGTATTCGACGGCTGGCAACACTAGTGGCTCATACAGCCATAAACCGAGAAAATAACCGCAGATCCCGCCAAACACCGAGAAAAGAGTGGTGATCCAGGCAAAACGCCAGGCTTTATCAGGTTGCGACAGTGCCATAGGAGCCAGCATCACATCAGGTGGTATAGGAAAAATAACCGACTCGGTAAAACTTAACCCAGCTAAATACCGTTCGGCGTGGCGGTGCTTAGCCCAAACTAACGCTTTGTCATACATCCACTGAAATATCTTCAACAGTTCATCCTTTTGATCAAGCCAGTTCACCCGGAACTAAGGGCACAAAACGTACTGCTTCCACATCTTTTTGTTCGAATTCATCCCCTACCCGGGTGAACACTCTTAACACTTGTTCCTGAGCCCCAACAGGGATCACTAAACGACCCCCTTCAGCAAGCTGTTGTAACAAAGCTTGTGGTACCTCGTGAGGGGCAGCTGTGACTATAATGCAGTCAAAAGGCGCTTTACTCGCCCAACCGAGCCAACCATCACCATGTTTCATCGACACGTTATGTAAATCCAGCTGCTGCAAGCGGCGTTTCGCCTGAAACTGCAACGACTTTATCCGCTCTACGCTACAAACCTGTGAAAACAACCTCGCTAGTACAGCGGTCTGATAACCAGAGCCTGTGCCAATTTCCAGCACCTTTTGGCACTGTGGTGATTGCAGCAATAATTCGGTCATTTTAGCCACTATATAAGGCTGCGAAATCGTCTGACCTTGCCCTATAGGCAAAGCAGTATTTTCATAAGCTTTATGCGCCAATACAGCTTCAACAAACAAATGCCGTGGAGTTTGCGCAATGGCGGATAAGACTTTAGGGTCCTTAATACCATCTTGCTGAAGTTTTTGTGCCAATACTGCGGCACTACGATGGGTGACTACTGCCATAACTTAACACTCAATTCCATCTAACCAGTCCGTTAATAATTCCATACTTCGATAAGCCGTCATATCCACATGCAAAGGCGTAATAGAAGCATACCCCTGAGCTATGGCATAAAAGTCTGTGCCTGGGCCAGCATCAAGCTCTGGCCCTAAAGAACCGTACCAATAAATTGGCCGACCCCATGGATCAGTGGAGCTTTGCATGGTTTCTGCTTTATGCCGCCGTCCTAAACGAGTCACCTGAATACCGCGTAATTGCTCTAAAGGCACCGCAGGCACATTGATATTTAAAATTTGATCAGCAGGCAGCGGATGGGATTGTAGCTTTTTAATCACCTGTACTGTGACATAAGCAGCAGTTGCAAAATGTTGTTCATCACGACCAGCCAGAGATACAGCAATAGCAGGTAAACCTAAATGCCGGCCTTCAGTAGCTGCAGCCACTGTGCCTGAATACAATACATCGTCACCCAAATTAGCACCGTGATTAATACCTGCCACCACCAGATCCGGGGCTTGTGCCAATAACTGACTAATGGCTAAATGCACACAGTCAGTTGGTGTGCCATTGACAGCAATAAAACCATTATCCAGTTGCTGTGTGCGCAACGGATTCAGTAAAGTCAGGGAGTTACTGGCTCCGCTGCAATTGCGATCAGGTCCTACAGTCGTTACTTCTGCAATTTCTGCCAAAGCCTTCTGCAAAACCTGTATGCCTTTGGCGTACACACCATCATCATTACTTAATAAAATCCGCATTTATTACCCCGCCGTCGCCAAAAAAAACACTTAATCCAAAGTGGCGTAATTACGTTGCACATCCTGATAATTCACCAGTTCCCGCAATACGGAAGTGGCAAAACAACCTGAATATAATTTAAAGCTAACTTGTACATTTTGGCCTTGTACTTCGGCCTTTAATTCTGCCGGTAAAACCCGGATAGAGCGACGTTCTGCTCTGACGTTAAGCTCCGCCAGTTTGTCGACCCAATGCTGCCAATGGTGCAGACTTTGTTGCTCGAAAGCCAGCGCATCCGCAGTAGTTAGTGGCTCACCTAAACCTGGTAAACCAGCAGTTGGATGAATATCGGCCTCCAATAAGCGCTGGCGTAAAGTGTCATCTACTTCCGGCACTTTAAAAATCGAACCTGAACCATCCAGTTGCACTACTTCACCAGTCAAAATCTGATTAAAAGTACCAGCTTTGACCCGGGCATCAACTTGTAAATTAAACAAAAAAGAACGGCTGGCCGATAAAGCTAAACCCCGTATTTTCCGATCTTCAATACCACCACCAGAAAACAGTTGTTCGGCTAAACGTAAATTACCGCCCTGAATACCAAAACGTTGTTCGCCGTAATAATTCGGCACGCCTTTTTTAACCAATTCAAGCCGTTGCAATAAAGCAGGAATATCACTGACATCCCGTAAGGTCAGGCTAAATTCATTGTATTTTATCGAGCCTAACTTTAACCGGCGCTGATGACGGATACTGTCGAGAATTTTCACACCTTCGATGTTCCATTCCTGCCAGTTCAGTTGTTGCTTAATAGGCACTGGCACACAAAACCACTGACGAGTGACCGCATGGCGGTCTTTTAAACCCGCATAACTGACCTGACGGGCTTTACAGCCGACTAATTCAGCCAACAGCTTGGCGACATACTGAGTATTCTGGCCAATTTTTTCCACCAGCAACAACATATGCTCGCCTGCGCCAGTCGGTATAAAACTCAGTTCTTCGTGCACAATAAAATCATCAGGTTGCACACGTAATAAAGCTGTAGTTTCAGGCTGGCCGTACAAGTAACTTAACTTTGGCAGTTCCACTGTTTTTTGCATCAGGATTTCACCAACAGTACTACGGCTTCAACGGCAATGCCTTCTTTGCGGCCAACGAAACCCAGTTTTTCAGTGGTGGTGGCTTTCACATTCACCTGCGATAAACCACAGACCAGATCTTCTGCAATGCAGGCGCGCATCGCATCGACATGAGGGGCCATTTTTGGTGCCTGCGCCATAATAGTCACATCCAGGTTACCGACTTCATAACCCAGAGCTTTGACATCAGCAAACACCTTGCGCAATAAAATACGGCTGTCGATGCCTTTAAAGGCTGAGTCTGTGTCCGGGAAATGATGGCCAATATCACCTAAGGCCATAGCGCCTAACAAAGCGTCTGATACGGCATGCAATACCACATCACCATCTGAATGCGCCAGCAAACCTTGCTGATAAGGGATTTTTACGCCCCCTAAAGTAACAGGGCCTTCGCCACCAAAAGCGTGTACGTCAAAACCATGGCCAATACGAAACGGCATCATACAGAATGCTCCAGATAAAAAGCGGCCAAAGCTAAATCTTCAGCCTGAGTAATTTTGATATTGTCGGCATGGCCTTGCACCAAAAGCACAGGCAAGCCAGCCCATTCCATAGCACTGGCTTCATCGGTAATGGCCACACCCTGGGATAACGCCTGTTGCAGCGTGTCTCTGAGCAAAGCGGTAGGAAATAATTGCGGCGTGTAGGCATGCCATAAATCGGCTCGATCCACAGTATGCTGTACAGTGGCAGAACCACGTTTCATCGTATCGCGCACCGGCGTGGCTAAAATTCCACCCTGACCTTGTTGCAGACAGCTACCAATTAAAAGTTCGATATCGCTGACCCTGACTACAGGACGGGCAGCGTCATGCACCAGCACCCAGGGATACGCTTTGGCATCAATCTGAACTAAGGCATTGAGCACTGAGTTGGCACGTTCTGCCCCCCCATCCAGCCGTTGAATGTGAGGGTCAGTCGCCAGAGGCAATGTGGGAAAATACGGATCGTCCGGGCTTAACGCCAGATAAAACTGCTGTAAAGCAGCAACTTGTTTTAAGCGACGCAGAGTTTGCTCCAGTACAGTCAGACCACAAAGTGGCAGGTACTGTTTGGGCTTATCCGCCTTCATTCGTTTGCCAACACCAGCGGCTGGGATCACAGTCGCAATAGCAGGAATAGCGGTCATTTTTTATCCAGCGGGGTAATAATCCGGAAAAATACTTCGTCTTGTCTAATTAAACCCAGTTCATTCCGGGCGCGCTCTTCAATCGCATCCAACCCTATTTGCAGGTCAGTCACGTCAGCCTTGAGTAATTTGTTACGCTTAGCCAAGACTTCATTTTGTTGTTCCATCTTGGCGAGTTCAGTTTTATGCGCCCAATACTCCATCACGCTATGCTGGCCAAGCCACAAGCGGTGTTGAAGAGCTGCAAGCAGCGTGAGTAGCAATAAAACCAACAGGCGCATATCGAACCAAAAAATAAAGAGATGAAAGTATTATGAAGCTTATCGGCGAGACTGGAAAGCCCTAATAAGACCGAAAATAAAGGCTTGCTGCACAAAAATGCCACTTAAGGCTGAAAAGGCTTAGCAAAGTTCTGCCAATTTAGTCGGCTTGCCAGCAATAATTCTCTTAAACTCAGCACTCGTGGGGTTTTGCGTTCGCCGTTGAGCCACTGATGACCACAACAAGCAGCCGTCATTAAGCTTTTTGTCGGCTTGAGTAGGAATTTATCACTGTTTTCATCGGTAAGAGGAGTGCCATTAAAACTAAACCAGCCATGTTCGTTGCAGTGCAGCCTCTGCCCAGCAAGATCAATTTCATCAACAGAGTCCAGCCAGACGGTTTCCAGCGACTGCTGGTTCTGGTACACAGGCACTAATAACGCCAGTTTGCTGTGTTTCAGATAAAACTGTTCAATTTGTTCAATGCCCTGCTCTTTAGCCGGACACTGTGGGCTCTGACGTCCCATCCAACTGGCATTCTGACTATCGATTTCAAGCGGAGATTTGTGCGACAAGATACTACTGGCGGCGCGGCGGATATAAAAAGGTAAACTGGCTAGACGTTTTTGCAGACTGGCGAAAAACTCAGGCGGCATCTTGGCGTAACGCATCAACTCCCGTTCATACAAAGCATTACAAAGCTCTGTATAAGTCAGGTCCTGCGCCGGGCCATGCCACAGCTGATGTTGATCGGCTGAATGTTTTTTCATCCGTTGATGGTATCCAACGCCATTCAATTACTCAATAGTATAAAAACATTACCCGGAGCAATGTTTAACAACGTGGAGCCTTGGCCCTTTGGGGGGAGCTCCATCGATGGCTGCGAATAAAATGGGGTCAGATCACATTAGTTACGCATAACTCATGTGATCTGACCCCATTTTAAATGACTTACGCTTGGCCTTTAATTTCTACACGGCCACGGTACGGAGCTTTCGCACCTAATTCCTGCTCAATACGCAGTAATTGGTTGTACTTAGACACGCGGTCTGAACGGCATAAAGAACCTGTTTTGATTTGACCAGCAGCTGTACCTACAGCTAAGTCAGCAATAAAGGAATCTTCAGTTTCGCCTGAACGGTGTGAAATCACTGCAGTGAAACCCGCATCTTTTGCCATTTTAATAGCGGCTAAAGTTTCAGTTAAGCTGCCGATTTGGTTAAATTTGATCAGGATAGAGTTACCAATGCCCTGCTCAATACCACGGGTCAGGATCTTGGTGTTGGTGACGAATAAATCGTCGCCGACCAGCTGGATTTTATCGCCCATTTTATTGGTCATGTCTTTCCAGCCATCCCAATCCGACTCGTCTAAACCGTCTTCAATAGAAATGATTGGGAAACGAGTGGCTAAACCAGCCAGGAAGTCGTTGAATTCATACGAAGTGAATTCTTTGCCTTCGCCTGACAGTTTGTATTTACCGTCAACATAAAACTCAGATGCAGCGCAGTCTAAAGCTAAAGTGATGTCTTTGTTCAGCACATAACCAGCTGAAGCCACAGCTTTAGAAATGACAGTTAAAGCTTCTTCGTTTGATTTCAGATCCGGCGCAAAACCACCTTCATCACCTACAGCTGTATTTAAGCCCTGACTGTGCAGTTCTTTTTTCAGTTGATGGAAAATTTCAGCGCCCATACGCAGAGCTTCAGCGAAAGTTTTAGCACCAACAGGCTGCACCATAAACTCCTGAATATCGACGTTGTTATCCGCATGCTCACCACCGTTGATGATGTTCATCATAGGTACTGGCATGGAGTACACACCTGGTGTGCCGTTTAAGTCGGCGATGTGCTGATACAGTGGGATTTTTTTGTCCGCAGCAGCTGCGCGGGCTACAGCTAAAGACACAGCCAGAATAGCATTAGCGCCTAATTTAGATTTAGACTCAGTGCCGTCCAGGTCGATCATGATCTGGTCCACTTCAGCTTGCTTATAAGCACTTTTACCCAGTAAAGCTGCTTTGATTGGGCCATCGATATTGGCAACTGCAGTACGCACGCCTTTACCTAAATAACGGCTTTTGTCGCCATCGCGCAGTTCTAAAGCTTCACGGGTACCAGTAGAAGCACCTGATGGCGCACAGCCACGACCCATAGCACCACTGGCCAGGAAAACGTCGGCTTCTACTGTTGGGTTACCGCGTGAATCCATGATCTCGCGGGCAATGATATTGACGATCTCAGACATGTAAATCCCCTTCTATTTGTCGCATAAAAAAGCCGGACTAATAGCCCGGCTGCAACTGGTTAAACGAGTTGCTGTTTCTGATATTTATAAGCGGCGGCCACGAAGCCCTGGAATAACGGATGTCCGTCACGTGGTGTTGAGTTAAATTCCGGATGGAACTGACCCGCCACAAACCATGGGTGTGTAGGTATTTCAATCATTTCAACCAACTGGTTGTCCGCCGACAAACCAGAGATCTTTAAGCCAGCCTCTTCGAGCTGAGCAACATAGTTGTTGTTCACTTCGTATCTGTGACGATGACGTTCGCTGACGATGTCGCTGCCATAGATCTCGCGGGCTTTTGTATTGGCTTTGAGGTTACAGTTTTGGCTGCCCAAACGCATAGTGCCGCCCATATCAGACCTGTCGGTCCGCTGTTCAACATTACCATCAGAGTCCAGCCATTCTGTGATGAGACCCACCACAGGGTAAGGCGTGTTCTTATTAAATTCGGTTGAGTGCGCGTCTTTCATACCTGCTACGTTGCGGGCATATTCAATCAGCGCCACTTGCATACCTAAACAAATGCCGAGGTAAGGCACTTTATGTTCACGGGCATAACGGGCGGCCATAATTTTGCCTTCCACACCACGCTCACCAAAGCCACCAGGCACCAGAATCGCATCCACGCTAGCCAGAATATCTGCGCCTTTGCTTTCTACGTCCTGAGAGTCGATGTATTTGATATGGACAGTTAAACGATTTTTTAAACCTGCATGGTTTAACGCTTCGTTCACTGATTTATAGGCATCTGGCAACTCAACATATTTACCCACCATACCTACGGTGATTTCACCTGTAGGGTTTGATTCCTGATACAACACCTGTTCCCATTCGGTCAGATCTGCTTCAGGGCAGGTAATATGGAAACGACGTACCACTAAATCATCCAGACCCTGCGACTTTAACAGTGCTGGAATTTGGTAAATGCTGGAGACGTCTTTTAATGAAATAACAGCACGCTCTTCCACATTGGTGAAAAGTGCAATCTTAGCGCGCTCGTTCGACGGGATAGCGCGGTCTGAACGGCAGACCAGAATATCCGGCTGAATACCAATAGAACGCAGCTCTTTAACAGAATGCTGAGTAGGTTTGGTTTTGATTTCACCGGCAGTGCCCAGGTACGGAACCAACGTCAGGTGCATATACATGGCGCGTTCGCGACCCAGTTCAGTACCTAACTGACGAATAGCTTCCAAAAATGGCAAAGATTCGATATCACCTACAGTGCCACCAATCTCCACTATGGCAATGTCATAGCCTTCAGCGCCAGCTAATACGCGGCTTTTGATTTCGTTGGTGATATGAGGGATCACCTGAATAGTGGCACCTAAATAATCACCACGGCGCTCACGACGTAATACGTCTGAGTAAATGCGGCCTTGAGTGAAGTTATTACGTTTGGTCATTTTGGTGCGGATAAACCGCTCATAGTGACCTAAATCGAGGTCGGTTTCTGCGCCGTCTTCTGTGACGTACACTTCACCGTGCTGAATTGGGCTCATGGTGCCCGGATCCAGGTTGATGTACGGATCCAGTTTAAGGATGGTCACTTTCAGGCCACGGGCTTCTAAAATAGCCGCTAAAGATGCGGCAGCAATGCCTTTACCTAAGGATGAGACAACCCCACCCGTCACGAAGATGTATCTTGTAGTCATGAGACCCCTGAGACGCCATTGGCAATAAAGAATTTACGAACTAAGGACGGGAGAAAATTATAACAAAGGGCGGCTTGTCGCTCAATCAAAAGGCAGGATAAAAAAATAATAAATCAGCAAAGCACAGCGAAAGCCGCTGATTTTGGTTGAGCACAGAATAAAAAGGCAGCTTACGCTGCCTTTTTAAATTAAAAACTTAAGAACCCTGCTTGTCGCTATGACGCATATGCGGGAACAGAATGACGTCGCGGATGCTTGGTGCGTCGGCCAGTAACATCACCAGACGGTCGATACCAATACCCTGACCCGCTGTTGGTGGTAAACCATGCTCCAGTGCTGTAACGAAATCTTCGTCGTAGTACATGGCTTCATCATCACCGGCTTCTTTTTGCGCAACCTGTTCACGGAAACGTTCAGCCTGATCTTCAGCGTCATTTAATTCGCTGAAACCATTGCCTAATTCACGACCACCGATAAAGAATTCAAAACGGTCTGTGATTTCCGGATTGTGATCGTTACGACGGGCTAGCGGAGAAATCTCTGCCGGGTACTCCGTGATAAAAGTAGGTTGTTGCAGCTTGGTTTCGACCAGCTCATCAAAGACTTCCATCAGAATACGACCATGACCATAGTTGGCTTTGACTTCAATGCCTAAAGACTTGGCCAATTCAGCTACTGCTTCACGGGTGGTTAACTGCTCAATTTTCACTTCAGGGTTGTAATGCAGAATAGATTCAGTCACTGACATACGGGCAAAAGGTTTACCAAAGTCAAACAGGTTGCCCTGATAAGGAACTTCAGTAGTACCCAGCACAGACTGCGCCAGACCACGGAATAACTCTTCAGTGATATCCATTAAATCGTTGTAATCGGCATAAGCCCAGTAGAATTCCAGCATAGTGAATTCTGGGTTATGACGGGTTGAAACGCCTTCGTTACGGAAGTTACGGTTCAGCTCAAATACTTTTTCAAAACCACCCACAACTAAACGCTTTAAATACAGCTCAGGTGCAATACGCAGGAACATTTGCATGTCCAGCGCATTGTGGTGCGTCTCGAACGGACGGGCCGAAGCACCACCTGGAATGCTTTGCAGCATTGGGGTTTCTACTTCTAAAAAGCCTTTGCTGTTAAAAAACTGACGGATATAAGCCACAGTTTTTGAACGGATTAAAAAGGTTTTGCGTGACTGGTCGTTCACAATTAAATCTAAATAACGCTGACGGTAACAAGCTTCCTGATCGGTTAAACCATGGAATTTGTCCGGCAGTGGACGCAAGGCTTTGGTCAATAAACGGATTTCGTCTAACCATACAGTCAGCTCACCGGTCTGAGTTTTAAACAACACGCCGCTACCGCCGACTATGTCGCCTAAATCCCACTTCTTAAAGCCTTCGTTGTAGACATTTTCTGCAAGACTGTCGCGTGCTACATACAACTGCAGCTTGCCGCCTACGTCCTGAATAGTGGTAAAGCTGGCTTTACCCATAATACGGCGCAGCATCATACGACCTGCTACAGTGACACGGATTTTTTTCTCTTCCAGCTCTTCTTTTGTCAGATGCTCGTACTGGGCATGGATCTGATCCGAAGTCGCATCACGGCGAAAGTCATTTGGAAATGGGTTACCCAGTTCACGCAAGCCAGCCAGCTTATGTTTTCGCTCAGCAATCAGTTTATTAACGTCTTGATGTTCTTCAATAGGAGTATTCTGTTCAGACATGATAAGTTCCTGATAGTAAGCTAAATTACAAACCGGCTTTTAAGCTGGCTTCAATAAATTTGTCGAGATCGCCGTCCAATACCGCCTGGGTATTGCGGGTTTCAACGCCTGTGCGTAAGTCTTTAATACGCGAGTCGTCCAGCACGTAAGAGCGGATTTGACTGCCCCAGCCGATGTCCGACTTGGTATCTTCCAGTGCTTGTTTTTCAGCGTTTTGCTTTTGCAGTTCAAACTCATACAACTTGGCGCGTAACTGCTTGTAGGCGTTATCGCGGTTTTTATGCTGTGACCTGTCGTTTTGACACTGCACCACAATATTGGTTGGTAAGTGAGTAATACGGACCGCTGAGTCGGTTCTGTTGACGTGTTGACCACCAGCGCCTGAAGCACGGTAGGTATCAATACGTAAGTCGGCTGGGTTGATTTCGATTTCAATATCGTCATCAACTTCAGGCGACACAAAAACGGACGCAAAAGAAGTATGGCGACGGTTGCCTGAGTCAAACGGGCTTTTACGCACTAAACGGTGTACACCAGTTTCAGTCCGTAACCAGCCATAGGCATATTCGCCGGTAAATTTGATAGTACAACCTTTGATGCCGGCCACGTCGCCGTCAGTCACTTCGTATAACTCAGGTTTAAAGCCTTTAGCTTCACCCCAACGTAAATACATACGCATTAAAATGCTGGCCCAGTCCTGAGCTTCAGTACCACCAGAACCAGATTGAATATCCAGGTAACAATCGCTTGGATCGCTTTTACCAGAGAACATACGACGGAATTCCAGCTTCGCCAGCTGTAATTCTAAGTCGGCCAGTTCAGTCTGAGCTTCGATAAAAGTATCTTCGTCTTCGGCTTCAACCGCCAGCTCCACTAAGCCAGCCACGTCTTCCAACCCTTGATCCAGCTTGTCGATGGTGCCAACAATCTGTTCCAGTGCGGAACGTTCTTTGCCTAATGCCTGTGCATTTTCGGGGTTGTTCCAGACTGCAGAATCTTCCAGCTCACGGCTGACTTCCTCTAGCTTTTCTTTTTTGGCGTCGTAGTCAAAGATACCCCCGAAGCACGTTAGTGCGTTCAGTCAGATCTTTAATGGCGTTGTATACCGGATTTACTTCAAACATGATTTAAGGCGCTTAGGAAAAAATTGGTGGCGATTGTAGCAATTTTTCTACAGACATGCAGCCATCCCGACGATTTTCTGTCGAGGATTCTGCAGGGGTCTTTAGATAAACGCCCTGCAAAAACTGCTTTTCAGGGAACTAGCCGATTTTTTCAATCAACCGGACAATCAACTGCACAGACTGTTGGTCACGGTAGTCGTTGATATCCAACTGATAAGCAACACGGATTTTTTTGACGTTGGCATCAGGCCAGGCTTTGTTGTCGGCGTTAAACCAGATGGCATCCACTAAGCTGCCATCACTGGATTCCAGCATCAGTTTCAGGTGCTTATCCGCCAGCAGACGTTGTTGGCGGATCACAAACTCCCCTTCAAACACAGGCTCAGGAAAAGCTTGTCCCCAGGGGCCAGCTTGTTGTAGCAGCCTGGCAAAAGGTACAGACAAACAATCACTGCTCAAATCACCGTCTGTATAAAGCACAGCAGTCAAAAGCTCAGGTGTCAGATACTTTTTGGCGACGAAATTCAGCGCCAGTTTAAAGGTCTCAAAACGCTCTTCGGCAATAGTTAAACCTGCCGCCATCGCATGGCCACCAAACCTTTTAATCAGGCCTGGGTATTGAGTAGAGACTTCATCTAATAAATCGCGGATATGTAAACCTGGAATAGAACGGGCAGAACCTTTCAGCTCGCCTTCGTCACCTTGTGCAAACACCAGCACAGGTCTGTGGTATTGCTCTTTAATCCGGCCAGCCAGAATTCCTATCACGCCCTGATGCCAGTCACTCTGGTACAAACACAAAGCGTCCGGCAGCTCTTCAGAGGCAAAAGACAACCGCTGCAGATAAGCTTGCGCTTCTTGCTGCATGCCCTGCTCTATTTCACGGCGCTCGACGTTTAAGCTATCGAGTTCTGCAGCGTACATACGGGCGCGGGGTAAATCAGGCGCTAATAAACAGCTGATACCAAGCCCCATATCATCTAAACGCCCGGCAGCATTTAAACGTGGCGCTAAGGCAAAACCAAAATCCTGGGCTGTCAGCTTTTCCGCTTTACGATTGGCGATGTCAATTAAGGCCTGAATACCAGGCCGGGCTTTGCCACTGCGAATACGTTGCAGGCCTTGATGCACCAGAATACGGTTATTAGTATCCAGTGGCACTACGTCAGCTACTGTGCCTAAAGCGACCAGATCCAACAGATCCGCCAAATTAGGTTCAGGCTGAGTTTCAGTAAAATAACCTTGGATACGAAGTTCAGCACGCAGCGCCAATAGCAGATAAAAAGCCACCCCCACACCGGCCAATTGTTTACTAGGGAAATCACAACCCGGCTGGTTTGGATTGACTATAGCGTCAGCGTCCGGCAGCTCGTTGCCCGGTAAATGGTGGTCTGTGACCAGCACTTTGACGCCCATTTTTTTCGCCAGCGCTATACCATCAATGGCTGAGATGCCATTGTCAACTGTGACTATCAGCTGAGCGCCCTGAGCCACAGCAATTTCTGCCATTTCTACAGACAAACCATAACCGTATTCAAAACGGTTAGGCACCAGATACTCCACATGCTTAAAACCCAGGCTTTTTAAACCCGTCAGCAAAGTCGCTGTGCTGGTGGCGCCATCTGCATCAAAATCGCCGACTATGACAATATGCTGTTGTTGCTGCAAAGCTTCAATCAACAAAGTCACTGCAGCTGAGATGCCTTTCAGTCTGGTAAAAGGCAACAACTGAGCAGCGCCACGAGCCAGTTGCTCTGAACTTTCAATACCACGGCTGGCGTAAATACGCTGGATCACCGGATGGTATTGCGAGAGTTCTGCGGAAATAGCCGGCACAGACCGGCGTTGTAATTCTTTGGTGATACTCACACTGAAACCTGCTTATGGCGTTTTTTGACTCAGGGCGGCCACTAAAGCTGCTGCGGGTTGGTAACCAGGAATTAAACTACCATCGGGTAAAATCAACGCTGGTGTACCGCTAATGCCAAAACTCTGGCCCAGCTCATACTGCTGAGCGACATTATTCTGACAACTGGCTTGTTTTACCGCTTTGCCGCCTTTTGCATCGGTCAGCGCTTGTTTGGCATCTTTAGAACACCAAATGGATTGCAGTTCATCGTAAGTTGCCGATTGAATACCACCGCGAGGGAAAGCCAAATAACGCACTGTAATTCCAGCTTTATTCAAATCCGCCATTTCATTATGTAATTTACGGCAGTAACCACAGCTGGTATCGGTAAATACATGGATCACGTATTTTTCGTTAGCAGCTTTGAACTCAATCACTGAGTCATTAAAATCTTTCAGACCCGTTTTACGGATGCCTTTCAGAATGTCTTCGTTCACCAGTTTTTTGTTTTTTAAATCGTAAATATTGCCTTCAAACAAATACTGTTTATTTTCTGAGATAAAAAATAAGCCTTTGTCAGTTTGTACTTGCAGCATGCCAGGCACGGTGGAATCTGCCACAGTTTTTACATTGAGACCAATTTCTGAAAAGGCTTGATTTACGTCAGGCAACACAGCCTGAGCTGACAATCCGGTACTTAAAAATGCTGTCATAACAGCGAGATAGCTAAACTTCTTCATCTCTGTATCCTGCACCGCAAGTTAACCCCGCGGATGATGTTGTTGATGTAAACTTTGCAGACGCGCTTGCGCCACATGAGTGTAAATTTGGGTGGTCGACAAATCGCTGTGCCCCAATAACAGCTGCACGACCCGTAAATCTGCACCATGATTTAATAAATGCGTAGCAAAAGCATGCCGTACCGTATGCGGAGACAGCTCTGCACTAATGCCTGCCACTTTGGCATAAAACTTAATCCGGTGCCAGAAAGTTTGTCGGGTCATTTGCTGGCCTCTGTTGCTTGGAAATACCACATCACTTTGGCCATCGAGCAATAAACCACGGCCTTGTTTCAGGTAATTATCCAGCCATTCCACTGCAGTTTCCCCCAAAGGTACCAGCCGTTCTTTTTTGCCTTTGCCGTTCACCCGGACTAAACCCTGACGCAAATTAATTTGCTGTAAGGTTAAACCGACCAGCTCAGATACCCTAAGACCGGCCGCATACAGAATTTCTAACATCACTTTATCGCGAAACTGAATTAAATCGCTGACATCGGGGGCAGACAGCAATAAATCCACATCCTGTTCGGATAAGGTTTTAGGTAAAGATCGGCCAATTTTTGGGTTAAACACATCGGATAAGGGGTTTTCACTAATTTGTTTGGTTTTGTGCAGGTGGCGGTAAAAACGCCGCAAACTGCTTAAAGTGCGGGAGGTACTGCGTGGACTAAAGCCCTGATCGACTCTATAGGCCAGATAACTGTTCAGCAACATTTGATCCACAGCCGTCAGTCGCTGGCCTTGCTGCTGCAAAAACAACGCAAATTTACTCAGATCTGTGCCATAAGCGCTTAGCGTATGTTCACTGACACCTTTATCCAGCCACAACTGGTCTAAAAACGCCTTAATGAGTTGCTGTTCTGAGATGGCCACTACCTTTGCCACAAGCTGCTCCCGGGTTAATTTACCTTGTCTGACTTTGTTGGTTCGGACGCTTCTGCTACACTGCCCGCCAAACAAAATGCTGAGTCATATCAGATGAAAATTGGTCTTTTTTACGGCTCCACCACCTGCTATACCGAAATAGTGGCGGAAAAAATCCAGGTACTTTTAAGTGCCGACCCAAGCCTGCCGGATGGCAGCAGTGTAACACTTCATAATATTAAAGATCAGCCTCTGACAGGGATGACTGACTACGATTTGCTAATTTTAGGTATTTCGACCTGGGATTTTGGTGAACTGCAGGAAGATTGGGAAGCACACTGGGACGACATCAAAGACGTGAATTTAAGCGGCAAAATCGTGGCGATTTACGGCATGGGCGATCAGCTGGGTTATGCAGAATGGTTTCAGGATGCTGTAGGTATGCTGCATCAGGCGATAGCGCCACAAGACTGTATACGCATAGGTTTTTGGCCCACTGCAGGCTATGACTTTATCGCCTC
>Ga0180008_1000467_pt1 | contig 34145 bp, 28 predicted proteins | sample MM_PW_MetaG_FD_121121 | JGI IMG/M metagenome (GOLD analysis project Ga0180008, IMG submission 121121) | Groundwater microbial communities from the Aspo Hard Rock Laboratory (HRL) deep subsurface site, Sweden - MM_PW_MetaG | ecosystem: Environmental > Aquatic > Deep subsurface > Groundwater... | reverse complement strand
ATACGCGTTGCTTCGATAGTATCTTGAATAACCTTTAATACTTTTGTAGTAACTGACTTTGATAGTATTTCATAGGCTTTTTGGAAGGGATTAACTTGATCAATTAAATCAATATGTATATCATCAATATTAATAAATTTATCAGCTAAACGAATAAATCTTTGGTCGCCCACTTCCTTTATTTCTCCACTTTTTACAACACTATCCACAACAACGTATTGTCTTATTTCTTCCACCTCTTCCTCTGACAATTCAGGATATTTTACTTTTATGATTTTTGGAATCAATACCCTGTTAACTACTTCAGGGTCTATTGTTCCCGACATTGTTTTCAACATCGTATCATCTTGCAATATGGCTGCTTTTAAATCATTTAAATCTGCTTCTATGATGTCTTTAACTCTTTTTGAACTTGGCTCTTTAAATCCTCTTATTTTTATTGTTCCAGGTTCTGCATCACTATCTTCATTATCGATTTTTGTTTTAAACTTAAAATTAGGTGCTAAAACTTGTTCCATTAATAAAGATGCTGTAATTGCTTTCAGCATATCATTAGTAGCTTTTTTTACATCGTCTTGTAAAGCTTCGGGTTGTGCTATTAAATTTGTAAACTGAGCATGCGTTTTATTGTTGCTATCACGTGTACATCTTCCAATAATTTGAATTATTTCGGTTAATGAACCTCTATAACCAACCGTTAGTGCATGTTCACAATAAGGCCAGTCAAAGCCTTCTTTTGCCATACCCAATGCAATAATCAAATCCATATCATCAACAGACTTGACGTTTCGTAAATAGTTTACTATTTTATCTCTTTCTCTTGGAGTATCTTCGACTAAATCAGCAACTTTTATTATTTTTTTGTCGATATGTCTTTCTACAAAAATAACTCCTGTGTCGCTATCTTGTTTTAAAACACGACCAATAGCATCAATAATAAAATCGACTTCGTTGTGTTTGTCTTTTGTACTTTCCCCTGAATTTACATTAGGAATATGAACAATCGTTTTTAAATCAGTATTTAAAACTTCTAGTATTGCTGCCGTATACTTTCCTGTATAGAAATGATATCCAATACCAAGCGATTTAAGATAGTTATAACCGTTTAATTGTTCGTAATAGTTGTAAGTTACTTTAGTAAACTTTGCTTCGTTCTCTGGTGTTAAAATAGGCACACTATCTCCTCTGAAATAAGAACCTGTCATTGCAATAACATGTGCTGTTGACTTATTCATTATTGACTTTAATAACTCCCCTAATCTATTATTTGCATCGGCAGAAACGTGATGAAATTCATCGATAGCTAATAAGGTATTGTTTAATTTTGTTTCGTCTAAGGTATCACAAGCAAAGCGCAGTGTAGCGTGTGTACAAATAAGTATTTTTTCGTCACTTTCTATAAACTTATGAAAAGCTGTTACTTTACTGCTACTACCATCTTCACCAGGGGTACAAAGATTGTAATTGTCGTTTGGTTCCCAATTAGCAAAAAATCCATCTTTCATTAAATCAGTTTGAGAAAAAGAACTACCAATAGAACGCTCCGGAACGGCAACAATAACTTTTTTGATTCCTTGATTGATCAATTTATCTAAAGCTAAAAACATTAATGCACGAGACTTACCCGATGCAGGTGGCGCTTTTAACAACAAATAATTTGCATCACGATATTCAAAAGCTCGGGTTTGCATTTCACGCATTCCCATTGTATTAATAACTGTACTTTTGCCTGTTTGGCTGTATTTAACGTCTACTATATTTGGCATTTTATTTAATTGCTTTTTTGTTTACTTATTTTATAAAACCATTTCTTCTTTAATAATTAAAGCATTTAGTTTAATTAATTACCATAGTTAAAAAAGCCTATAAAACAAGTGTTTATCTATTATTTTGATATATTCCTTTAATAAATTCTTTAATAATTACTTTATTTCTTTAATAAAATCCATTTTGACTTTGTTCTACTACCACTATTTTCAATTAAAACACCTGCCATTTCTTGAATTAAATTATTTATATAAATTTTTCTTTGCTTGTCATTTTTATAATCGGGTAAATGATTGAAAAGGATAGAATTGATTTCTTCACGAGTTGCAAAACCGTGATTTTCTATATGTTTGAGGATAAATCCTTTATAGACTTCTTTATCTAAACCTTTGTTTTTGGTATAATTAGCTTTTTGCCCAGTAAGTTCTGCTAATTTTGCAGATATATAATAATCTGGTTTTCTACCTTCAATTAATCCTTTTTTCTTTAACAATTTAGCACCATCATCAGTAATTTTTAGTTTTTTCTGGACTTTATCTAATAGTATTACTTCGGTTAAACTTAAATCATCTTTCTTTTCAATTAATAATTTTGAATAATTTTCGTCAATTGTATGCCCGTATATTTCAAGAATTACGCTGTCTCTTGTTGATTTTGTATAATCGGGTAAAGGGAAATATCTTTTGCGTTGGCTTTTGTACATTTTATGTATCCCATACCCTAAACTATCTATCATATTAAGATTAACCATTGCATCTGCTAACCATTTGTTACGATATTTATTAGGTGTTTTATCTCCTGTTGTATAATCCTCCGCAGTACCTTCAAAGAAACTTCCTTCGTTGCTAAAGATTAGTTTGTTAATTTTTTCTGTTAACAAAATACGAGAATGTCTGCTGTAATCCTGGTGAGCAATACAATTGTTTAAAGCTTCTAAAATTACTTCGGTATCATATTTAATAACTTCGGCAGCTACTAATTGGTTATCAGGAAAGAATTTGTAATTGACGTTTCTAATTTTAGCCAAAACAGCATTTACTTCTGTATATAAAGGCATGTTGAAATGTTGGTATGCTTTTTCTTCGGTATCTAATTTCCAAGTAATTTGTGCTACAGCAGGCGAAATGTAATGAGCTGTTTCAGGTTTGCCTAACAATAAAAGAGCTGTGTTGGTTATTTTACCATCGATGGTTATTTTTAGTTTGTCTAAAAAAGTTTTTTTGGACCAATTATCAATATCGCTATAGAAAGATTGGTTTGTATTTTTTTCTTTGTATTTGTCTTTGGCTAATTTAATTGCATTTTCATCTAAATCATCCATACTTGCATTAGTAACAATTTGAGCAGACCAATCTGTTTGTGAATTATATATGGCTCTTAAATAATGAGGATATTTTTTTAAATCGGTTAAACTACTATCAAATCGAATGTAAGGATAAAACATAAAATTAGTTGGTTCACCAACTGCAGCAGGTATTCTGAAAATTTCTAAATGATGTGTTTCATAGTCGCAAGTAAAATGATCAAACTTTATAGATGGACTTAAATAACGTTTAATCCATAATTCTAATTCTTCGTTACCTTCTTTTCTATTTTTAAACCTATAATTAGTGCCTTCAACCACATGTGTATCATCATTTATTCCAAAAGCTAGATAAGCAAATGATTTATTGGCAATACACGCTGCATTAGACAAACCAGAAATATAATGCCCAAGTTTATCATTTGTAGTTACATTTCCTGTTTTAAACTCTACCCACTCATTCTCTTTTGGTAATGCTCTCAACTCGTCTATTAAAGAAATTAAATCTTGATTTGTCATTTTCAATTACTTTATCTTTTTAGTTTTAGATTTACTAGCTTTCTTTTCTTCTTGAAACAAAGTTTCTTTTATTTTTTCTTCGGCAATCATTTTTTCATAGAGTTTAAAAAGATACTCCAAACGTTCTTCATCACTTTCAAAAGGTTTGGAACGGTAACAACGCTCTATTGCTAAGTCATTTAATCTGTGAGCTTCACGCAACCCTTGTGGCATTTTATCTGGGTCGTATAATTGTGCTAATGTTTTTTCGGAATGGTTTTCTCTTTCTTCTAATATTCTAAATACACTTTGAGTTAATTCTAGTTTTTGAGCTTCTGATATTTTTGGAAATGGAAAATTATTATAAACTAAGTTAACGGAATACCTTATTCTTGTTTCAAGTTTACCTGAAACAACTTTAGTCCATAAGTTATGAAGCTTTGAACTTAGTATTACGAAAATAATAGGATTAGAATTGTAAATAACGAAAAGACCATTACTGATTATTGTACCCACATTTTCAAAGCCCACAGGCAAATAATCTCTATTTTCAGAACTTGTAAATGGTAAAATAATAGATGATTCTTCTTTATATTTTTTATAAAAAAACTTATGAGGAGTTAATGCAGCTTTTTTTGCATCTCTACCACCGCTCAATCTATATTCTTTACACTTATCTATTCTATCTTTTATTCTAGCAATACTATAGGCTTCTTCAAAATCCTTATCTTCAATCCACAAACAATATCTTTCTAAATCATTTAAAAAATCATTACCACCAATGTATTTTTTAATGAATTTTTTTGTATTAATATTATCGCTAATGAAATCATTTTTTTCTTGAGGACTTAAAATTAAGAAACCACCATCTATACTACTGCTACCTAAAGCCATTTCAGGCAATTCTGAAAGTGCATCACTCCTTTGATTAATAAAAATATTGCTACCCTCTGTTAGATATGGATTTATATTCTTTACCTTGAAAATTCTACTTTCAGAAAAAATCTTTTTATCTTGGTTTGAATTGTTTTGAACCCCAATAATAACACAAGTAACACCTGCAACACTTTTTGCATTATTATCCCATTTAAATGAAGTATGACAAAACCCTATTTCTTGGTCTTTTGAATAAACATATGGCCACAAAAGACTTACTTGTTCTCCTTGACAAATAGAATTAGTTGAAACAAAAGCGTATTTAGAATTTGAATTTTTTATATAATCAGTTCCTTTTTTAAACCAACATCCTATATAATCTAACCTTTTAACATTACCCATTTTATTGAAAATAAACTCCATATCTTCTTTTTGGTCATTATCCCAATTTCTAAATCCTAAATAAGGAGGGTTACCTAAAATATAAATCTCATCATTTGCTTTTTTAGGACATACTACTTCCCAATCTACTCTAGTAGCATTTCCATGAACTATATTACCACCTGCTTGTAAAGGCAAGGTTGGATTTGTATTACCAAACACTTCTTTGAATTTTTGATTCATTTGGTGTTGTGCTAACCATAAGGAAAGAATTGCAATTTCATGTGCAAAATCGTCTAACTCTATACCAAAAAACTGTGCTAATTCTATTCTTGAAAATAATGTAGGTTGGTATTGAGCTGCTAAAGATAATTGTGCTTTAGGTATAAGTTCTAATTGAGATTGATACTCTTCAAAACCTGTTGTAGCTTTTTGTAAATCTTGTAATTGTACTAGTATTTTTATTTCTAGAAAGCGTAATTCTTTGTATGCAATAATTAAGAAATTACCACTACCACAAGCAGGGTCAAATATTTTTATTTTACCTAAACGTTCTAATAATTTGTTTAGTTTTTTTGGTTCGTATTTAGCACTATTAAATTCTTCGTTTAAATCGTTTAAAAACAAAGGCTCAATTACTTTCATTATGTTAGGAACGCTTGTATAATGCATTCCTAAACCACCACGATGTTCTGGAGTAATAACTGCCTGAATCATTGAACCAAAAATATCAGGATTAATGGCAGACCAATTTAGCTCTCCTGCGTCGATAATAGCTTGACGAGAACGACGTGTAAAAATTGGTGTTTGGTGTTTGTGTTGAAACAAACCACCATTTACATAAGGGAAATTATTTAAGTAATCTGGTATCTCTTTACGAACGTTATCATTTGTATTTAAAACTTCGAAAAGCTTGTCTAAATAGCTATTTAAATCGCTACCATCAACTTGTGTGTGTGATTTTATGGAATTTGTAAAAATACCCTCTTTAAAAATATTAGTATCTTCTGAAAAGAAGCAAAACAACAAACGAGATAAAAACACATTTAATCCGTGAATAAATTCAGGTGAGTTATCTGGATTATCTTTTTTTATTTCATCAAAAAGCTTTGCCATTTTTTCGGCAGCTTTAACATCAGCTGGGTTTTCATTTTGATGTGTTGCTTTTTCCATTCCTGCCCATGGTAAAAAGAAATCAAAATGACTTGGTAATGCTACCAATTCAATATCTAAAGTATCGTTTGTTTTGGTATCAACCGCCAACAACGTCTTAAAATCTGTGACGATTATAAAACGCTGCTGTTGTTTAATTTCTTCCTTACAATTGGTTATAGCAATATGTAAATCTTCATTTACGATTGGTTTAAATAACAACTTTTTTTTCCAAGAAATAACGCCTTTCTCCTTTGATAAATTTAAATTTCCATTTTGTAACCTAGTTATAGATGCTTTCGGTAAACCATAAGCTAATAACAATTCAAAAATGAATGAATCTTGATTGAAATTTTTAATTAAGATTTGAAGATTATTTTCAATTTGAGCTATATTCATCTTGTTGAATTTCTATATAAAGACTCAAAAATAAGATTTTATAACTATTATTGTACAAATAAAAAAAATTAGTTGATTTTTCTGTAAAAACCATATTCAGGTTGCATTAAATATTTCCCCACACAAGTCTTTAGAAAAGTTGCTACAGAACGTTCACTAATATTGAAGTTTTTAGCTATTTCAACTGCTTCTTTTCTTTGGAAGTCATCAGGTAATGCATCGTAAAATAATTTTTTATTTTCACCTGATTTAAACGGTCCTTGTTCTCCTTGTTTTGGTAAATTTTCAAACATTATAATACTGTGCTGCAAATAAACATTTATTAGTGCTAAAGCGGTTTCAAAGTCTTCATCAGAACAAAATACTTCTTTGTGATAATCATCTGCTTTATATTTTCTTATAGCTGTAAATAGCATACAAAAACGGTATAATATCAATCCTAAACGCTTTACTACACTTAAAGCATCTTCACTAACAAATGTGTTTATTTGATGTAAATAGGAGCGGAAAGCGGGATTAAATTTATCCCATTGTTCGTCTGTGAGTTGTAAAATCAATTCGTCTCTTTCATAGTATTCCACCATTTTAAAAACTTCATTAGATTGTGTTTTAAAATAGTCCGTTAAATTAATTGGATTGCCTTTTGGCGATGGGTCTAACCAAACGGCATCTGTTTTGAAAACATAGAAAAGAAAACGACTAAATAAACCATCCTCAGCTGAAGCTATAATATTAAACACTTGTTTTGGTGTCCCTGACAAGGCAACTGAAAGTTGTGGATTATTCACTTCTACAAATTCTCCTTCCGTTTTACGACTTACCGATATTTTTTCGTGATGAAAGGATTTGCGCAGCATATCCGAATAAGAACCCCATTCGTTTTTAAAAGTTTGTCCTAAAGTGTCAGCTTCAGTTTCGCAAATAATTCCTTTTCCCTCATTACAGTCTAAATGCTGAATTACTTTTGCATTACTAGTATTTGCCGGAATGTAAACCACTTTAAATTTAGGAGCCATTGGCATTGCTTGATTAGGCTCTAATTTTCCTTTTGCTTTTAGCATTTTGTATGATTCCATGTTCTGATCATACCTTTCTTTCTCATCTTTGGAAGTTTTTAATGTTTCATCATGGTATTTGTCCGCTAATGCTTTTGCAAATTTAAGCGCTCCTTTCCCTGATGCTGCTGGAGCTAAAATGAAAGAAAACAAACTAGGAAAAACAACGCTTCCACTATACAATCCTGAAACATTTGGTAAGCAACCTGACAGAATAGCTAATGCTCCCGTGAGAAACACATCCTTTTCTCTAGGCTCTTTGAATGCTTTACAACTTTCATATAAAATGGGCGGTAAATTATCATACACCAATTGCGGAATTATAGGTGTTTGTTTTAGGTAATCTTCTTCCTCAATACTGGGTTTTGCAATAACCTCCTTTGTGAACACAACCTCATTACTTTGCATGTTTGCAAACTTTGCAAACTTTGCAAAGTCTGCAATTTGATTTTTGTATGCGCTTTTTACAGCGTTCTTAATTTCTCTTTCATCTAAATCAAAATTAGTAATGCAATATTCTAATGCATCTGCTTCATTAATGCCAAAACGATTAGCATTACTAGCATATAAATGAATGAAATTATTTCTGTTACCATTTTGATATTGCTCTTTTTGCTCTGTGAATTTGAGGCATTTATCCAATAAATCATCACTTGAATTCTGTTGTACAATCTCTTGCTTTGGTGCTTTTTGGATTTCTGTTATTTCTTCTTTTACATTGAAAATCGTGGCATTTTCATTTAGAAATAAATCAGCATCAGAAGATACAAAACAAAGTCGGGTAATGTCTTTACACTTTGGATCAAAATCAAAACCTGATACGATTTTATAATAATGTGCCACTTGATTGTAGGCTGCTGTGTGCTGTGTTGCATTTGAATTGACTTTAATAAATACTTTGATTCCTTCGCCACTAGGGCTAATAAAAGATGAAAACGTGTATTCCGATTCATTAATTACTGTTTTCAGCTTATCCAATTCTTCTAGAGGTACATGGTCAAAATCCAAACCAATCATTTGTGAATACGAATTGATATTTGCTTTCGTTCTACTCGCTCCAAATGTTCCCGAAGTAGTAAATCCTAATAATCTGCTTTTGATTGCATCAGCGGTTTTATTTTCTCCTTTATGTAGTGCGTATCGAATGGAATTGATCTCGCTTTGGTGTTTTTCAGATTTTATATCTTGTAATATGTCCAAAAGATTTTTTACTCCTAAGTTGTTTTTAAAATCTTGATAGACGCTAATTTGTAGTAGGGTAGTGGCTGTCATTTACTTTTTAGAGTTATAGTTATCATTCAACAATTTTTGAACATCAGAAAGCTTGTAATAGATTTTATTTCCTATTTGAATAAAGTCAATAACCTTTTTATCTCTCCAATCTTGGGCAGTTCTTTTGCTAATATCCATTAGTTTCATAAATTGCTGATTGTTGTAAACTACATCTTCGGGATTTTGATGATTACCTGATTTTAATTTTGAATTGATCTCAGTAGTTTCTGCTAATATTTTAGCAATCATCTTTTCTATTTTGTCGTACCAGTCTGCCATTTCTTATTTTTTTAATAAGGTTAAACATTCTAGTAATTCGCTTCTTTTGTAGTAACGACGCGCTCCAATACCGTAGGCTTTCACTTTGCCGTTGTTGGTCCAAGCCCAAAGAGTGCTGCTGTCAATTTTTAAGAATTTGCAGGTTTCTTCTCTGGTTAGCAATTCTTCAGAATTGTCTTTTGATTGAATTTGTTGTTGAAGTTCTAAGATTCCGTTTTTTACGGACGTGCCTATTATCTGTTGTAGTTGTTCAACAGTTAAGGTTTCTAATAAAATTGCATTTGTTTGCATGGCTTGTTGTTTAATGTTTAACAAGCCAAAGATGTAAATGAAGTCGTGTTGTGGATTGAATGGAATCGTGTGTTTTATGACACGATTATTTTATGTTATTTAAATTCTGTTGTAAATACCTTCTCTGAAATCATTATTGCCTAATTGACTGATTGGTTTAAGTCTGTCTAAATTTATTTCTAAAGATGATAATAAATCTATAAATTCTAATTGCTTTACGTCTTTGAAAATCAGATTGTCTTTTTTCATTCTATGATATACAAAACTATAATTTGCTAAATCTTGATTGGACTTCTTAAATTGATCGTATAGATTATTGAATTTATCAAAAGCTTTGTTGGATGTAAAAATGCGGGGATAGGGATTTGTTTCACTAGTTAAGTTGCTTTCCTGTTCTTGAATTTTAACTTCTATAACTTCTTGGATTGTGGTTGTAGGTTTTATTAAATCTGAAATTGATTTTTTTCTAGTTTGTTCTTCAACTTCATCTGGAGTTTGAAAGGAATTAAATTCTTCGATTCTATCCCAGGCAATAGAGGTAATTTCATTGCAATCATGACAAAAAGCTTTATTATTATTAGCGCCTTCATTTTTGAAATTTGATTTATCGTAGTCAACTCTGATCTGTTCTGTTAATTCCCAATATTGACCGATACGTTTGCAATTTTCATACGTGTAATTCTCTGATTTTCTAGTCAAATAAAATAATTCCGTAAAAGAAGTATTGAAATCAAATTTATTGTAATCAGATAATACGCCATTCATAAAAGCTTCTAATTTGAAAAAAGCATCATTCAGCTTCTGCATTACTTTATCGTAATGTAGTTCAGTATTTTGTGGTATATCAAGAAATGATTGATAGGTGAAAAAATTGTTTACATCACAAACCCCCTGAATAAATTCTTTCAATGGCTTGTATTTATAACCTAAACTTTTGATTATGCTTTTAAAGTTATAATTTTCTATATCTTTCAGATCACTTTTAACTAGTTCTTCAAATAATTCATAGTATTCTGTAAGCAGAAAGTTTGTGGTAATAATATCTACCAACTCTTCAAAATCTTTTTTTAAGGGATCAGGAGTTATTAAGCAATTTAAATAAGTTGCAACAACAGGATTGCAATTTCTTATTCTTTTTTTTAGCTTTTCTACTTTTGCAATTGTGATGGTTTGCTTTTCATTATCATCAGAACATAGGGAATAGTCAAGTCTGCCTAGGTCTCTTTCTTGCTGTTCTATGCTAAAAATTTCTATGTGTATAAAATCTAAAAGGAAGTCTAAAACTTCCTTTTCTTTATCGCTTAACTCTGCCATTCGTTTCTGCTATTATTGAAAAAATGTGAAATTATAAAAAACCTTTAAAAATATTAAAAATAATTCGTTAATTCCATTGCAATATCTTTGTTGCTTTTACCGATGTAAGTCAGAAACATAGCTTCGGTAGTATGTCCGGTTATATACATTAAAAACGAAGTTGGTATTTTACCATAATTATTGGTTGCAAATGAACGTCTGCCTATATGAGAAGAAACCAATTTCCATTTTGGATAATCTTGCTCTACTTTTTGTTTTAATTTATGGTCAAATAAAATACCATGTGTAGGCGTTACAATTTTCGCTTTTTCGCAAACTTTTTTAATATGCTCGTTGTACTTTTGGTCTGAAATCTTTCTCGGGAAATTACCATCATATTTCTTCATTATTTCTATGATTTTCTTATGCAATGGTATTGTCATTATCTTTTCTGTTTTTACCTGTGTAAATTCAATTAATGGCTTTAATTCACCTGCTTTATTCTTTTCGTATCTAATCATAGATTTATCAAACCGTAAAAAGTCAGAAACCCTTTGACCACAATAACAGCTTATCAATAACCAATCACGAGCATTTTCTAAACCTTCGGTTAATTCGCTTGCTTTGGTTTTTTCAATAGCTTCAATCTCCTTTTCATCAAAATAGATATTATCTACTTTGTGATATTTTGCTTTAATACTATCTAATTGATAATGTGTTTCGACTCCATTAGCTTTTGCATGGCGGCAAAATGTTTTGATAAAACGAATATTTCTAGCTGTAGTATTCGGAGCATAACCAACATTGATGCAATATTTTTCGAAATCCATCTTAAATTTAGCATCAATATCACGGATAAATAATGTAGTCCTGGTGTGCTCTTGATAGCGCATTATTAAATGCTTAATAACATTGCATTTTGTTATTGTACTACTTTTTACATCAGCTTTTTTAAACTCAATAAATGTGTTGATATAATCTACTAACTTATCAGGATGTTTTTCCTGTTGCTGTGGAGGGTTTATAAAATCTTTTAACCATTGAGCGTCCACGACTTTTACACCTTTACTTTTGTTGTATTCTTTTAGAAGGTCATTTGTTAAGTCTCCTAAATCTGTATCTAAATTTGCGAAGTCAATTAGCTTCATCGCTTTCTTTGTTGGTCTTTGTTCTAATTCATCCCAATTATCTGGATCAATATGATAATTTGTTTTAGCTTTGATGTCAAGATTTCTTCCATCACGTAAACGAATATATATTACCGCTGGACTTTTTTTACTTTGCAATAGTAGATAAATTGATGCCATATTTTTGCCTTTTTACATTACCTAAAGATACAAAATCTAGTCCACATTTAGTCCACAATTGTCCAAATATATAAGAATTTATCCAAACTTATCCAAAACTGAATAAAATAAAAAACCTTGTAAAGTATTGGATTCATTGACATTATACAAGTTTTTAGCATTATTGTATTTTTGGATATTTGTTAAATCGTAGTCCCTCTTTCTCCGCAAAAAAAAACCGAAACGAAAGTTTCGGGTTTTTTTATTTTATAATCAGTTTACAACATTAATCAATTATTGACCTCTGCTCAAATCAAGAAAACACAATTCTGTTACTGCGGAGCAATTCAAAATTAAAGTCCTTGCTCGTTACTTATAAAACGAACGAGTTGATAACGCACTGCAGCAATTAAAAGTTCATCTATTTTCAAAGCCTTTTTAATCAATAGCTATGCTATAAAAAGGGAAGTAGGAGATTAACTATAATTACGTATCAAACTTTTATACGTTGGAAAATAGGGTTTAGTTCGTCAAGGTTTTTTTTTACGTATAAAACGGCTATGGTCAACGGATGGCTATATTTTATTATAGCTTGGATGTAGGAATACAGTGTCCATTCTTGAGTAGCACTTGCTAGTCTAATTTGAACCCATTTTCTCTTAAGGAAGTACTAAGTATTTTCAGCAGAGTATGAGTTTGACAATAAATAGAGAAGTAATTAGGATGGATTTAAACTTACAAGAATCTACTTTTTTTATTAAATGATTTTCGTTACATAGTGCAGTAAATAAGAACAATTGTAAGATTAGATCTGTTGGAGTTGACGCTATTGGTAAATAGTGATTTATTGTAAATAAGAGATGTAATTTTGGTAGTATTTATAAGTCTACTGCATTAGTAGCAAGATAATAAAGTGTTATTGTTTTACTTTTTAAAGTAGAACTTTGCTTTATGTTAAACACTTTAAAATAGAAATTGATTAAAGAAAAAAGTAGTTTTCTTTACAAAAATAAACACTAAATTTACCATCGGTTAAAAGGAGAATCACCTATGAAAAACATATTAAAACAGAACTATGGTTATGTTTTTGAAGATAACTTAATTGACGAAATTGCTCAAGTTGCGAGTATTAGAGATTTTAAAGAAGGGGACGTTTTAATTGATTTTGGAGATTACATCAAAAAAATGCCGTTATTAATTTCAGGAGCGATTAAAATATTAAGAGAAGATTTTGATGAAGGTGAATTACTTCTATATTTCATTGAAAAAGGAGATACCTGTGCCATGACTATGTCCTGTTGTATTGGAGAAACAAAAAGTGAAATAAAAGCAATTGCTGAAACCAATGGTCAAGTTGTTATGATTCCGATTGAAAAAATGGAAGAATGGCTAGGTAAATATAAAACGTGGCGTAACTTCGTATTCAGTAGCTATAACAATAGATTAAAGGAAATGCTCACCTCTATTGATAATCTTGCCTTTATGAATATGAATGACCGCTTATTGAAATATTTATTTGAGAAGGCTAAAATTAATCATACTAAAGAAGTGCTCAATACGCATCAAGAGATAGCGTATGATCTTCATACTTCAAGAGTCGTTATTTCGAGGTTATTAAAAGCCCTAGAAAACCAGGGAAAAATAAAACTACACAGAGCATCTATCGAATTAATTAGCTAGCTATTTATATGAGTGCTGTATTGTTAACACTCTATTTATTGATAAAAACTAATTCTGTTCGAATAGTTATTTTTGCTTTAATTTTAATAATTAACACTTTTGTAACAATTGTTGCTTTATAAATGTAGCTATAGATCTAAATTTGATGTCATAAAATAAATGAACATGTCAAAAATAGTCATATTAGGTGCAGGAATTGCTGGGCACACAGCAGCTGGACATTTAAGAAGAAAGTTAGGAAAAGAACATGAAGTACTAGTGGTTTCGCCGAACAGAAACTATCAGTGGGTCCCATCAAATATCTGGGTCGGTATTGGTAAAATGAAGGCAGAGGACGTTATTTTTCCATTAGAACCTTTATATAAAAGAAAAGGAATTGGATATAAACAAGCCAAAGTACTTTCTTTTCATCCTGAAGGTAATGCATCGAAGTCTAAGCCATTTGTTAAGGTTGAATATGTTTTTGGTAAAAAAAAGGGAACTCAAGAAATAGTCGACTATGATTATTTAATAAATGCAACTGGTCCTAAACTCGCATTCGATTTAACCGAAGGATTGTTGCCTGGTACCAATAAGCTATATTCAGTGTGTACTTATGATCATGCTACACATGCCTCAGATGCGCTTCATGAATTAATTTCCCAAATAAAAAAATCAAATAAGAAGGTAAAAATTCTTGTCGGGACGGGACATGCTAAAGCAACTTGTCAAGGAGCTGCTTTTGAATACATTTTGAATGTAGAAAAAGAATTGCAAAAACATAAAGTACGTGATAAAGCAGAAGTTATCTGGATTTCAAATGAATATGAACTAGGTGATTTCGGTATGGATGGCATGTTGCTAGATTATGGAGGAATAAATATGCGCTCTAAAGATTTGGTCGAAATGGTTTTTGAAGATCGTGGCATCAAATGGATCTTAGGTGCGGCTGTTACTAAAGTTGAGGATGGAATTGTTTATTATGAAAATTTAGATGGTGAGTTTAAAACGGAAACTTTTGATTTTGGAATGCTAATTCCAGCTTTTTCTGGCCATGGATTTAATGCTTTTGATAAAAACGATGAAGACATTACAGACAAATTGTTTAAAGGTTTTATGATTGTAGATGCAGATTATACGCCAAGACCTTATGAAGAATGGACAGTCCAAGATTGGCCTGAAACCTATCAAAACCCATCTTATAAAAATATTTTTGCTCCCGGAATTGCATTTGCTCCTCCTCATGCTATTTCTAAACCTAGAAAAAGTAAGAATGGGACAGCTATTTTTCCAGCACCTCCACGAACTGGAATGCCTTCAGGAATAACTGCTAAACTCGTTGCAGATAATATAATTGATAGTATTCAATCAGTTACGGTATCACTACGTCACAAAGGCTCTATGGGGAATATGGGGGCTGCCTGTATTGCTTCTGCAGGATTTGGAATGACACAGGGGAGCGGTGTTAGTATTACAACTTATCCAATTGTTCCAGATTATGTAAAATATCCTAATACAGGCGGAAGGGATCTTAAAAAAACATTTGGAGATATCGGGCTAGCAGGACATTGGGTGAAATTATCTTTGCATTATGCTTTTATTTGGAAAGCTAAAATGCGTCCGTTTTGGTGGTTAATACCAGAATAAAATAAGTAAACTTAAATATTTTAACATTAATAATAGTAACAATGACAGAGAGAATATCAAAATCGCAGCATGCTAAAATGCAAAATCCGTTCCTGCAATTTTTTAAGTTTATTTATTTAAATATAAGAATATTGAGTATAGTCGCAAGCGGACATGGAGGAACTAGAGGTTAATTATGATGGTTTGTTGTACACCGTATTTAGTAAAATAATTTAATTATTCATTTTTTAATGTACGTTTAAATGATTTATTGATTATTTGTTTCGCATTTAATAAAGTAATTAGTAGTTGTGTGACATTTGTTACAATTTAATGCTTTTATGTTCTTTAGTTTTACGAAAGTAAAATTTAAAGTTATGACAAAATATCAAGTGTTAATTATAGGTGGTGGAACTGCAGGAATTATGGTTGCTGCACAATTGAAGAAGAAAAATAAAAATATTAGTATAGCAATTATTGAACCTTCGGATAAACATTATTATCAACCTGCTTTTACGCTAGTGGGTGCTGGTGCTTTTGATTATAAGAAAAGTATCCGTCCTACGGTTAAGTATATTCCAAAGAATGTAACTTGGATTCAAGATTTTGCCACAGCATTAAATCCAAACATTAATACGGTTTCAACTAGAAAATCAGGTGATATAAGCTATGATTATTTGGTCGTAGCACCTGGTTTAGTTAATAATTTAGACGGAATCGAAGGGCTTAGAGAAGGATTAGAGAGTGGGGTAGTTTGTAGTAATTATGTTGATCCCAATAAAACATGGGAGCTCCTTCAGAAATTCAATGGAGGGAACGCTATTCTTACCCAACCTACAACTCCTATAAAATGTGGTGGAGCACCTCAAAAAACAGCTTATTTGTCTGCTCATTATTTTAAGAAAAGAGGAATTGCGAATAAAACAAATGTTGTTTTTGCTACTCCTGGTTCTGTAATATTTGGTGTAAAAGTTATTGCCGATACTTTAATGAAAGTTATAGGTAGATATAATATTCATTTAAAAACGTTCTATGCTCCCATACGTATTGATAGTGCTAACAAAATTATCTATTTTAAAGAAGTTAACGCAGGTGAAAATAGTTGTGTCATTAATGAAAATAATGTGCTGGGAGAAAAACATGTGGGTAATGAAGTAATAGAGATTCCTTTTGACTTCTTGCACTTGGCGCCACCACAACAAGCTCCTGATTTTATAAGGGAATCTAAGCTTGTAAACGAGGCAGGATGGCTTGATGTGGACCACAATAGTTTGCAGAGTAATAAATTCGAGAATATATTTGGTCTAGGCGATGTTGCAGGTTTACCTACTGCTAAAACGGGAGCAGCAATTAGAAAACAAGCGCCTGTTGTTGTTGATAATTTATTAAAATTGATTAACAATAAGGCAGCAGACAATAAAACATATATGGGATATTCATCGTGTCCATTAGTTACAGGCTATGGAGAAATGGTTCTTGCTGAATTTAATTATAAAAATGAATTTGTACCTGATCCTAAGTTAAAGCAAATGCTTGTTTTTAATAGTGACAAGCCTCATTGGTGGCTTTGGTTTTTAAAGAAATATATGCTTCCTTATTTGTATTGGAATAAAATGATGAAAGGCGAAGAGGTTTAAAACGTGCATATTGTAGGGTTCAAAAAAAGGTAAAATAGTTTAATGTTTTGCCTTTTTTTGTGCACAAAGGACATGATTATTTATAATAATGAAGTCCATATTATCGCAAATTATAAATTAGCTGCTATTTTTTTAGAAATAGTAGGTAGGAGAATAGGATACATCTACTGTTATAAGTAGTTGTTTTTAAGATAATTGTTGAATTTAGTTGTCCTACAGAAAGTTCTATTGTTATTTTATGTATATTTGTTAACCATTTAGTTAAACCATTTAGTTAAACCATTTAGTTAAAGCAATGACAACAGAAGAAAAAATATTTGAGGCTGCCCGATCAATTTTTCATAAAAAAGGATTAGCTGGAGCTCGAATGCAAGAAATAGCGGATAAAGCAGGAATCAATAAAGCAATGTTGCATTATTGTTTTAAAAGTAAACAATTGCTTTTTGAGGCTGTTTTTATGAATGCCTTTAGTCAATTAGCACCTCAGATTAATGAAATTTTCAATTCACATAATTCTGTATTTGATAAAATTAGAAAATTTACAGAAAGTTATATTTCATTTGTAATTAAGTATCCTATTTTGCCGCAATTTATTGTGCAAGAGATGAATAGTAATCCTGATTTTGTAACTTCAATAATTAAACACGAGAACAGACCTAATCCTGCTTTTTTAATTTTACAAATCGAGAAAGAAATTGAGAATGGAATTATTAAACCTATCGCGCCTAAACAAATTTTACTTGACATCTTTTCGATGACAGTTTTTCCTTTTGCTGCTCACATGCTAATGAAAAGTATTGTTCAGCTTTCAGACGATGAGTTTAATGAGTTAGTACAAGAGAGAAAGACATATGTCGCTGAACAAATTATAAACGCCATAAAAACATGAAAAATGTAATTATAATAAGTTTTTTGTTTCTATTGACTTTTGCAAATGCACAGCAAAAAATCACCTTATCTGAATGTTATGAATTGGCAAATAAGAATTATCCAATTGCTAAGCAAACAGCACTATTGCAACAAAAACTGCTTTTTGAAAGAGATGTTGTAAGTAAAGCTAAATTGCCAAAAATTGATTTGAATGCTCAAGTAACTTATCAATCTGCGGTGACACAGTTACCTGTGCAATTACCTAACTTAACAATAAATGCATTAAATAAAGATCAATATCGTGCTACTGTAGATGTAAATCAATTGATTTATAATGGAGGACTAATCGATTCTAATATGAGGTTAAAGGAAGCGGAAGCAAAACTGCAACAACAGAAAGTAGTGATTAACCTTTATCAATTAAAATCTAAAATAAATTTTTTCTACATATCCACTTTGCTTCTTCAAGAACGTATAGGTTTACTAATTGCAAAGCAAGATTTGCTGCTTTCTAAATTAAAAGAGATGAGGTCAGCTGTCAAAAATGGAGCTATTCTTCAGTCATCAGAGCAAATTTTAGATGCAGAAGTACTTAAGATACAGCAGCAAATTGATGAACTAAGATCTGACAAAATTAAAATGATTGGTAATTTAGCACTAATAACAGAAACTATGTTTGACGAAAATAGTATGCTAGTGAAACCTATTTTTACTGAATATAAGAAAGGATTAAGACCCGAATTAGATTTTTTCGACTATCAAAAGGAGCAATTAGATATATCAAAAGAAGTAATTTCTAAATCTACAAGTCCTAAATTAAATGTATTTGCGCAAGCTGGTTATGGAAACCCTGGATTGAATATGCTAAATAATTCTTTTGAAGCCTTTTATTTAGCAGGTTTAAAATTGAATTGGAATGTGTTTGATTGGAACAAATCAAAATCAGAAAAGGAAGCGATTGAGGTAGCTAAGCAAATTGTAGGTACTGAAAAAGAGTCGTTTGAACTGACTACTAAAATGCAATTGCAAGAGCTGGAAATGGAAATTCGTAAAATTCAAGGATTAATTGCCACTGATTACCAAATTATTCAGCTCAGAGAAAAGATAATCAAGTCAATTGATGCACAATTTAAAAATGGGGTGATTACCTCGGCAGAATACTTAATTGAGCTTACTAATTTGTACGAAGCTAAAATTAATCAAAAGGTACATGAACTACAATTAGATCTCGCTCAGGCAAATTATCAAGTCGTTAAAGGTCTTTAAAATAAAAAAATTGAACAATGAAAAAAGCACTTTCTATCCTAGTTCTGTCCAGTTTGTTTTCTTGCGGTGAAAATAATGATAAAGCAGATGGATATGGGAATTTTGAGGCTATTGAAGTAACGGTCTCCTCAGAATCTAATGGTAAAATCGAATATTTAAATCTAGAGGAGGGAGATATTCTACAAGCTCAAACTCAAGTTGGATTAGTAGATACGATTCAATTGTATTATACAAAACAACAATTAATTGCTTCTAGACAAACAATTTTTTCAAAGTCTGGTGCCATATTATCTCAAAAAGGCATTTTATCAGAGCAACTTAAATCTGCTCAAATAGAAAAAAACCGTATTCATAGTATGTATAATGAAAATGCTGCTACGAAGAGACAAGTAGATGAAATTGACGGTAAAGTAAATGTGATTGTAGAACAAATAAAAAGTATTGGCACTCAAAATACTCCAATAGTTAATGATGCCAAAGCAATCGATGTTCAAATTGAGAAAATTAATGACCAGATTCTTAAAAGTAAAATTACCAATCCGATCAAAGGAACTGTTCTTGGTAAATATGCTGAACCTAATGAAATTACAGCTTTCGGTAAACCACTCTATAAAATTGCTGACTTGTCGCAGATGACCTTACGGATTTATATCAGTGAAATGCAATTGTCTTCAATCAAAGTAGGTCAAGACGTAATGATAAAAATTGATGGTTTAAATGAAATGAAATCTTATAAAGGAATCGTTTCTTGGATTGCATCGTCTGCTGAATTTACTCCAAAAGTAATTCAAACGAAAGAAGAAAGAGTCAATTTAGTATATGCCGTAAAAATTAAGGTTCAAAATGATGGTGGTCTAAAAATAGGTATGCCTGCTGAAATGTGGATTAATTCTGGTCCAAATTAAATAAGCAACGATTTTAAAAAAGTGCTCTGCTATATGTAAGTAGTTAAAATGCAAATAACTATAATTTATAAAAATAATCGCTGGGGTATCATAGTTATTAATACGAGTAGTTTATCGAAGAAATTGTAGTACTAAAATAAGCATACTATTACCGTTTGTTACTATTTATTGTGGTTGTAAGTGAATTCTATTTACGACTCAGGTAGAATTATAAAAACAAAATAACACTAAATACAAATAATAATTATGAACCTAAAAGATTTACATACTGAAAACAAAGCTGTTCATACCAACAAGGTTTTTGAACCAAAAGAGAGCGTTATTTCGTTGCATATAAAAAAGGGGGAGCAACTAAAAGAACATATCACGAAGGTGCCGGCTTTTCTTATTTGTGTAACTGGAAACGCTATTTTTACTAATGAAAATAAGTTTACCGTGAATTTAGAGCAAGGTGATTATGTATTGATCGAGCCTAATGTGAAGCATTGGGTAGATGCTATTTTAGAAACGAATTTGTTGCTAATTAAATAATGAGCATAAAAGTCAAAAATATCTCTAAATCGTATCAGCAGCTAGTAGCAGTTGATAACGTTTCATTTGATATAGATCAAGGAGAACTTTTTGGCTTAATTGGCCCGGACGGAGCAGGTAAGACAACGCTTTTTCGTATTTTAACTACATTGCTGTTACCAGATCAAGGTGTAGCATCAGTTCTGAATTTAGATGTGGTAAAGGAGTATAAAGGTATTAGGAGTTCAGTTGGGTACATGCCTGGAAAGTTTTCTTTGTACCAAGACTTAACTGTCGAAGAAAATTTGAATTTTTTTGCAACAATATTTGGTACTACTTTAACAGAAAACTATGATCTTATTAAAGATATCTATATTCAGATTGAACCTTTTAAAAATCGTAGAGCTGGCGCCTTATCCGGCGGAATGAAACAGAAATTAGCCTTATGCTGTGCGCTTATTCATGCGCCCAAAGTATTGTTTCTAGACGAGCCTACTACTGGTGTAGATCCAGTTTCTCGAAAAGAATTTTGGCAGATGTTGCGACGTTTAAAGGAAAAAGGAATTACCATTTTAGTATCGACACCCTACATGGATGAAGCTGCTTTATGTGATCGTATCGCTTTAATTCAAAAAGGAAGAATCTTAAAAATTGATTCTCCTAAAGCTATAATTTCAGACTATGATAAAATAATTTATGACGTTACATCAAATAAGACTCATGAATTAATTTTGGACCTAAAAAAGTATCCTTCTCAATATAGCGTGTTTGCTTTTGGGGAATATATTCATTACATCGACCAAAATCCAAATTTTAATCCAGAGGATTTAAGACTTTATTTGAAGCATAAAAGGCATTCAGAAATTTTAATTGAAGTTGCTAGAACAACTATCGAAGATGTTTTCATGGATTTGTAAATGAGCTTTTTTTATGTTGCTTAATATGTTACCAAAGAAATTATGAATCAAGAAAAAATCATACAAGTACGAAATCTAACCAAGCAATTTGGCAATTTTATAGCGGTGAACGATATTTCTTTTGAAGTGAAAAAAGGTGAAATATTTGGTTTTCTTGGTGCTAATGGCGCGGGGAAAACAACGGTTATGAAAATGCTGATAGGTATCTCTAAACCTTCAATAGGAGAGGCAATTGTTGCTGGTTTTAATGTGAACACACAGGCAGAACAAGTAAAGAAAAATATTGGGTATATGAGCCAAAAATTTTCGCTTTACGATGATTTAACAGTCAAAGAAAATATTACTTTTTTTGGGGGAATTTATGGCCTATCTAGAGATGAAATAAAAAGGAAAACAACTATTTTACTGGAAGAGTTAGTATTGGAAGAAGTCTCGAACCACCTAGTAGGGTCCTTGCCTTTAGGTTGGAAACAGAAATTGTCTTTTTCAGTAGCCTTGCTCCATGAACCTAAAATTATATTTCTGGATGAACCTACGGGTGGGGTAGACCCAATTACTAGGAGACAGTTTTGGGAGCTAATATACGCTGAGTCACATAAAGGGACTACTATCTTTGTAACTACTCATTACATGGATGAAGCTGAATATTGTGACAGAGTTTCTATAATGGTTGAAGGGAAAATTGAAGCGCTCGATTCACCCAAAAAACTTAAAGAGTACTACCAAGTAGACTCTATGAATGACGTCTTTTTAAAACTAGCTCGCAATATTGAGTAATTGCATTAAAAAATTCAAAAAAGAAAAGATAAAAGGGTTTTTATAATCTCAATCTTAAATGAAAAAATCGCATGAAAAGATTTATAGGTTTTATAAAAAAAGAATTCTACCATATTTTTCGTGATAAGCGGTCTATGGTAATTCTTTTCGGAATGCCAATTGTTCAAATTATGCTTTTTGGTTTTGCTATCACAAATGAAATCAATAACGTTGATATTGCAATTCTCGATAAGTCTAAAGACAGCGAAACACAAAAAATAATTGCTAAAATTAGTGCTTCTAACTATTTTAATATTGAAAACAAAATTAGTAATGAAAAGGAAATCGAGTCTATTTTTAAGCAAGGGAAAGTTAAAGCCATTCTAGTCTTTGAGAAGGATTTTATTAAAAATCTACAAATTAGTAGTAATGCTAAAGTACAGGTTTTAACTGACGCTACAGAGCCCAATACAGCAAGTACAATTACAACATATATTAACGCTATTCTTCAAAATTATCAGCAGGATTACAACAAAATACAAGGTGATAATTATCAAATACAAACACAAACTCGCCTATACTACAATCCTGAATTGAAAAGTGTTTTTACCTTCGTCCCAGGTGTAATGACAGTAATTTTAATGCTTGTATCTGCTATGATGACCTCTATTTCGATCACAAGAGAGAAAGAATTAGGAACGATGGAGGTATTATTAGTATCTCCTATTAAACCATTTCAGGTGATATTAGGAAAAGTTTTTCCGTATATATTTCTCTCTGTTATTAATGCAATTGTAATTTTAACATTAGGATATTTCATTTTTAAAATGCCTATCAACGGGAGTTTGTTTTTATTAGCAGTAGAAACTGTTTTGTTTATTGTAACTGCTTTATCTTTAGGTATATTAATTTCTACCTTGGCACAATCGCAGCAAACAGCTATGATGATCTCACTTATGGGATTAATGCTTCCGGTAATCATATTATCTGGTTTCATCTTTCCAATAAATAGTATGCCTTTGCCTATGCAAGTGATCAGTAATATCATACCTGCGAAGTGGTTTATTATTATTCTCAAAGCTATTTTACTTAAAGGTGTGGGTATTGATTATATTTGGAAAGAAACCTTGATTTTGATAGGTATGTCGTTCCTTTTCATTGCGGTTAGTATCAAGAAATATAAAATACGATTAGAATAAATAAAGGATGCTTATAAAGTGAAGCAAATACTTGTCAATCCTACTACAATTAAAAAAGATTTAGGAATACTATTCCTTAACAGTATCAATTAAAACAAGACAATTGAAAACAATTATTTTTATCATACAAAAAGAGTTTAAGCAAATCTTTAGAAACAAAGGAATGCTTCCCTTGTTGTTTGGTTTACCCTTATTACAATTACTAATTCTATCCAATGCCGCTACTTTTGAAATTAAAAATATAAAATTTGGATATATAGATAACGATCACTCTTCTAGTTCGAGAGAATTGTTAAGCAAGTTTAGCGCGTCGAGCTATTTTAACATTATCGATCAATATACGGATAAAAAAAGCGCTATTAAACAAATGGAATTAGGTACTGTTGATGCTGTTTTAGAAATTCCAAATCAGTTCGAGCGTAATTTATTGAAATCAAAAACAAATTCACTATCCGTAAGTATCAATGCTATTGACGGAGCAGCTGCTGGAATAGAAAATGTGTACATCAGTCAAATTATTAAGGATTACAATCAATCAATTCACTCGAAATTGTACCAGCAAGAGCAACAAATCAATCATCCAATAAATGTGATGACGATACCTTCTTTTTGGTATAATAATACTCTCAACTATAAAACTTTTATGGTGCCAGGGATATTAGTTTTGTTGGTGACCATGCTTACCCTATTTTTATCAGCAATGAATATAGTACGTGAAAAAGAAATAGGAACATTAGAACAAATTAATGTAACACCGATAAGAAAATATCAATTTATTATCGGAAAGCTTTTTCCATTTTGGATTATAGGGTTAGTTGTTTTAAGTGTTGGCTTACTTATATCTAAAGTCATATTCAATGTACCAATGTTGGGAAGTATGGCCCTGTTGTATTTGTTTGCAGGTATTTATTTGCTTGTGGTTTTGGGTATAGGGCTGTTTATTTCTAATTTTACTGATACTCAGCAGCAAGCCATGTTTATAGCCTGGTTTTTTATGGTAGTATTTATATTAATGAGTGGTTTGTTTACTCCGATTGAAAGTATGCCTTATTGGGCTCAAAAGCTGACACTCCTAAATCCTATTCGATACTTCGTAGAAGTTATTCGAATGATTATGCTGAAAGGAGCAGCATTTGCAGATGTACGCTTGCATTTAATAGTTATCACTTTTTATGCTTTCTTAATTAATGGACTAGCCGTTTGGAGCTATAAAAAGGTAAGTTAATTTAGGAATTAAATTTAAAAGAATGCAAGTTTGATAAAGTTTTGTGTTTTTGTTAGAGAGTTTTTTTTAGACAGTTGCTTACAGCGGACTTCTCTCAGCACAATTATTAAAGAAATTAAGTAAAAAAACGCTCTTATTACTAAGAACGTTTTTTCAAAAATCTGTGGAATTAAATATTTTATTGGTCGATTGACCCCAAAACTCTTTTCATAAAAGTATTTAGAGCTTCTTTTTTATCCGTACCGTTTTTAACTAATTTGTGCACCTCTAAAGCACCATACATATTAGATATCAATTCTCCTATAACGTCTAGCTCTTCGTCCTTTAAAGAAGCTATTTCAGTCATGGATTCTAAAACATCAATGGTTTCAATGATATAGTCTTGATCATTCTCCTCAATGAATTGCGTTAAGTGCTTTATAACTGGTAATTTCATTTTCTTGTATTTTAAGGTGTGCAGTTGTAAAAGTTGAAAAGCTAATCACCGTTGGAATTATGTTTAGTTAAATAATATCAAACTTATTTACAACAATGGATAATAGTGAACTCTCTACAAAATTATTAGATAATTTCGTTAACTAGTTCTATCAATATTTCTTGCTTGTTTGTCTGAGTCTCATTCACCAATTTTCCACCTACAAAAGTGGCAAAAGTTGGTAAGTTACTCACATTTGCTAGTTTTCTAGATTCTGGTGAATTCTCAGCATCTACAAGTACAAAAGTGATAGCCTCATTTTCAGCTGCTAATTTTTTAAATTTTGGTTTCATAATACGGCAATTACCACACCATGAAGCAGAATATTGAACAACAACTTTGTTGTTTTCATTGATCAAGTCTGCCAGCGTATCTTCGGTTAAATCGATTAACATATGTATTTATTTTGTAATAAAGTTACAGAGTAGTAAAGTTGCAAAAATTTTTAAAAAAGTTCTAAAAAGATAAAGTTACAAGGCTTTAAGTGAATACGAGTCTTAACTCAAAAGTAATCTTGTGACTAGATTTCTTTGCAACCTTGTAACTCTAAAATAATTAGTTTAAGCTTAAGTATTCAGCAGTACTTTTTCTATCAGCGCTCATTGCCTCTTTTCCAGCTTCCCAGTTTGCAGGACAAACTTCTCCTTTTTCTTGAATGTGTGTGTAAGCATCTACCATACGAATGTACTCGTTTACGTTACGACCTAATGGCATATCGTTTACACTTTCGTGGAAAATTTTTCCAGTTTCATCGATTAAGTAAGTTGCTCTAAAGGTTACATTTGAACCTTCAACAATTACTGAGTCTGTTTCTTCACTGTACTCTGTAGAATCAATGTCTAATATACCTAAAATGTTAGATAAGTTTCTGTTTGTGTCAGCAAGAATAGGGTAAGTTACTCCTTCGATTCCGCCATTGTTTTTAGGTGTATTTAACCAAGCAAAATGAACCTCGTTTGTGTCACATGATGCTCCAATTACGATAGTATTTCTTTTTTCAAATTCAGGCAAAGCAGCTTGAAAAGCGTGTAATTCAGTTGGGCAAACGAAAGTAAAATCTTTCGGGTACCAAAATAAAAGTACTTTTTTGTTATTATTTACTGCTTCATCAAAAATGTTGATTTTCATGTTATCTCCCATTTCAGAAATGGCGTCAACTGCAATACTTGGGAATTTTTTTCCTACTAATGACATAATTGTAATAATTTTTAATATTAAATTTTGTGCAAAAGTAGTTCAAAACAAAACCAAAAAAGAAGGTTATTCAATTAGTTATACTTATCATGAAATAGGTTTTGGCTATGTCTTTAAAAAGTAAATCCATAGCTATTTGATAGCTATGGATTTAAGGTTTTTTACTCGGTTTGTATTTAGGTAGAAACTTACTATTTATCGTTTACAAGTTGTCTTATTTTAATGTTGAAAGCAGCAAATATTAACGTCATGAAAGGACTTAAAATATTAAAGAACGCATAGGGTAGATAATCAAATGTTGATACTCCTAAAGTTCCTGATTGGTATGCTCCACAGGTGTTCCAAGGGATCAATACTGAGGTCACCGTTCCGGAATCTTCCAGTGTTCTACTTAAATTCTCAGGAGCCAGTCCTTTTTCTTTATACGCTTTCGCAAACATTTTTCCTGGTACTACGATGGCTAAGTATTGGTCAGAGGCCGTAATGTTTAAAGCCAAACAGCTTCCTACTGTTGAAGCAAATAACCCAAAAGTAGTATGCGCTAATTTCAATAAGGTTTGGCTAATTCTTGCCAATGCACCAATAGCATCCATGATTCCACCAAAAACCATCGCACAGAGAATCAACCAGATTGTCCCTAGCATTTTTTGCATTCCGCCTGAAGTAAATAAGTCAGTAAGCGTTTTATTGTCTGTTGGAACCACAATATCTCCCGTTATAGCGTCCATTATGGCTTTATAACCTGATTTGAAAGTCATGCTATCTACACCTGAAATATGATTTAGTACTTGAGGCTGAAATATAATCGCAAAAACAGCCGCTAATAATGTACCTGCTAATAATGCAATTAAGGGTTCTGTTTTTTTGACAATAAGTCCAATTACAATTGCAGGAACTAAAAATAGCCAACCTGAAACCGTAAATGATGCTTCAATGTCTCTGAGTAAATCAGCTATGTTAACATCTCCCTTTATATCTACTGATAATCCTAAAAAAATAAACAACAGAAGTGTTATAATATAGGTTGGAATGGTAGTTAAAGTCATGTATCTAATATGTGTGAACAAATCAGTTCCCGCCATGGCAGGAGCAAGGTTTGTGGTATCTGACATTGGAGAAAGCTTGTCTCCAAAATAAGCTCCAGAAATTACGGCTCCCGCCACCATTCCTAAATCAAAACCTAACGCACCACCAACACCTATTAAAGCGATACCAACTGTTGCACTTGTTGTCCAAGAACTTCCTGTTGCTATCGAAATAATTGAACATATAATCAATGTTGCAGGTAAAAAAATAGCTGGGCTTAGTATTTGTAATCCGTAATAAATCATGGATGGAATGATTCCGCTTACAAGCCAAGTTCCTGCTAGAGCTCCTACCATTAGAAGAATCAAAATGGCACCAGCTGTAGATTTAATATTTTCAGCTACTTCTTCAATCATTTTTGAATACGTGACTTTATTAAGGAAACCTACAATTGCAGCTACTGCGGCACCTAAAATTAGAACAAATTGATTACTACCACTCAATGCTTCGTCTCCGTAAACAGACACGTTGTAACCCAACATAAGGATTAATGCTATTACTGGAATTAAGGCCTCGGTAATTGATAAATCTTTGTTTTTATTAATCTTAGTATCCATTCTATCGTGTTTGAGATTGCAATATAGATAAAAAAGTAGCTATAACCCTAACCTGAATGCTAGGAAACGAACTACACAGTGTTTGTTCACATATTGTTCTATAGCAGATGCATCGTTAATTAGTTTTTGTTTATACTTTGATTTTAAGCCTGTTTTGAATTTATTTTTTATTTTTTGTTGCCAAAAAAAGGTATCGTGGCTGTAAATTTTACACTTTTATTTTTTTTAAAGTGTGGCTAAATTCCATTAAGATGTACCGGTAAGACACCACTACACAAATAATCATTCAATAATTGTTCAGCCGCATTTTCTTGAAATTCAGGAAAATCTTGGTAAGCTTGTACAATGCCCGTCGCGAGATTGAAATTTGGTATCACTTGCAGAGCGTATGGATTTCCAAAGACGTAAAGTATGCATTTTTTTGATTCTAGTAAACTGCTCAATAATTCTAAAATTACTGGCGAAATATCAAAATTATTCATGGGTTTTGCTTTTGGAACAAATAAAGCAATGATTAGAGTATCAAAATTCTCAAGTTCTTGTTCAATATAGGTAAGGTAAATAGTCTCTTCGTTTTCGATAGCGATAATTTTTCCGTTTAATTCTGGTTCCAAACTTTTAAAAAATGGATTTGTACTGTTTTTATAAATAGCTAATTGCGCTAGAGTTCCTCTCTTTGATGCTTCTAAAACTAATTCGCTACTGTTTGTATCTTTGATTTTTGTTAAACTCTTCTTAGCAATGCGGCGGTTTAGCAATGCGGCAGTTTCAAAATCTAAATTAGACTCTGATACTTTAGGTGTTTTAAGAATACCTACTTTTTCCTTGCATTTCATCAAACGATTATAGCTAGCTTCAATACGTTCAGGAGTTGCGTTGATTAGAATTTCATGAATGCCTTCGGCTACATTTTCTGCGAAACACAATACATCGTTTCCAGCATTAAAAGCTTCCCATTCTAATTGTCCTTTTTGTGGATATAAATTAGAAACACTATGCATATTCAAAGCATCAGAAATCACTAATCCATCGTATTTTAATTGCTGTCGCAAAAGATCTTCGATTACTACTTTTGATAACGTAGCCGAGGTGTTTTGACCGTTATTTAATGCTGGAACAGCCAAATGTCCTATCATAATTGAATCGACATCATTTGCGATTCCTTGAATAAAGGGATACAGCTCATTCGCTAATAATTCGTTTAGCGTTTCTTCTAAAATAGGTAGCCCTAAATGTGAGTCAACATTTGTGTTACCATGTCCTGGAAAATGTTTTAAGCATCCTAAAACGCCTACATCGTTCATTCCGCGGAGGTATTCTAATGCAAACTTGCTTACTTTATCCTTGTTCTCGCCAAAAGAACGGTATCCAATTACTGGATTATTAGGATTGTTATTGATATCTGCTAGCGGTGCTAAGTTGTAATTAATACCAGCTGATTTTAAGTCTAAGCCTATTTGTTTTCCTACTTCGTAAACTAAATTTGATTCGCTTTCAGGCAAAGCCCCAAGTGTGATAGCATAAGGATATTGGGGTGTTTTTTCGACACGCATGGCTAAACCCCATTCGGCATCAATACTAATTAGAAGTGGAGTAGGAGCGCACTTTTGGTAACGGACAATTAATTGTTTTAAACGGATATAGCTATTATCATTAAATTCAATTTTTTTGTTTGTTTCGTAATTGGTAGCTGCACTTGCACGACTATGAAAAAAAGTTAGGCCTCCAATATTATATTTCTTGATAAGCAATTCCATATCCTTAATATTTTCTTCAGTATCGTTAATGAAGACTGCTGGAAAAAAGAATTGCCCTATTTTTTGTTCTAATGTCATGTTCGTTTGTTTAGTATCACGAATAAAAAACTGCAACTAAGTTAAGTACTTAGTAATGCTTATTTTTCACTACTAGCTTCTTCGGAAAAAGCGGTAAGATTAGGATATTTCTTTAACTGATTTTTTACCAAAATCTTTTGGGAAAATTAAAAATCGAGACAAAATTAAACCAGGTATTGTAGCGATAAAAACCCATATAAAAAAGTTGCCATACCCTAAATATTCTTGAATAAATCCGCTAATCATACCGGGAAGCATCATTCCTAAAGCCATAAAACCTGTCGCTAATGCATAATGAGAGGTTTTAGATTCTCCCTCGGCAATATAAATCAAATACATCATAAATGCGGCAAAACCAAAACCATAACCAAACTGCTCCGCAATTACAGTTGCATAAATGTAATATACAGAGGTCGGATGAAAATGAGATAGTAATACAAAACCTATAATAGGTAAATGCATGGCTAAAAACATAGGCAACATCCATTTGCCCAATCCATCACGAGAAATGGCAATTCCGCCAAAAATACCGCCGACAGTCAAAGCAATCACTCCAAAAGTACCATAAATAACACCTACATCTTGAGTAGTAAGTCCCATTCCGCCCACCTTTATATCATCAATTAAAAAAGGGGTAAGCATTTTTAATAATTGTGACTCTCCCAGTCTAAATAGAAGAATGAAAGCTAATGCTAACCCTATTTGTTTCTTTTTAAAAAAGCTAATAAAAACAACTGAAAAATTCTTTTTTGATTCTTCTGTAGAAGCTGTTTTCTGGCTAACTTCAGTTTTAGGAGCTGTAAAATAATTATAAAGTGTAATTAAAGCCATTAATAAACCTACGATAATCATGGTGTACGACCATGCTTTTTGCTTGTCACCATATTGTTGTTCAAGATAACCTCCTATAATTACGATTAAGCCATTTCCGGTTAACATTGACAAGCGATAAAACGTACTTCGAATCCCTAAAAAAAAAGATTGTTGTTCTTTTTCTAATGCTATTAAATAAAATCCGTCACTGGCAACATCGTTTGAAGCTGAGGCAAATGCAGCAACCCAAAAAATGGCTAAACTAATAACGAAAAAATGATTTAATGGGATGGTTAATCCAACAATTAAAAAAGCAATTGCAATAAGTAATTGCATCGCTAAAAACCATTTTCTTTTAGTAGAATACAAATCAATAAAGGGGCTCCATAAGGGTTTTATCACCCAAGGAAGATAAAGTAAACTTGTGTATATACCAATATCTTCATTATTGATACCCAGGTTTTTATACATGATTACCGAAACTGAAATAATAATAGCATAAGGTAGCCCAGATGCGAAGCTTAAAATCGGTATCCAGTACCAAGGTCTATTGTCTGTTTTCATTTTTGTTTGCACTTTGGTAGGTTTTGATTTCTGTGGCTTTAGTTATAAAAGTGGGTGTACTTTCATTCCCGAAATAGTCAATAAATGTAACTGCACAACTACTATTTTTCTCTAAATAAATTTTTGGGATAGAAAGGCTTATGCTATCTCTTTTTTCTTTAAAAGCGATTTTATCTACAATAAAACGGGGATTACTAACGTCAAGTTTAGTGTTGTTTTTTGCACCATAAAGCATGACATATCGCACCTTGTCTACGGCCGGATAATCTAAGGTAACCATAGTCGCATCATCTTTTGTTTTGATATCGCAAACGATTGGTGTTTCTGTTCCTAGTTTTCTGGAATTAGGAACTACATAGGGTAAAGCAGGATATTTATATTGGTTTTGAGAAAGTAAATCGGTCACTGCTTTGTTTTTATTAACAAACCATTTTGCGCTAAAAAAAGCATTACCACTAATATTTGGGTAGCTTCTAGTCAAGTCAATTTGATTAGGTATTTCTTTAGGATTAAGCCATTTTTTATCAGAATCATTATTGATTTTGTAGGTTCCGTTTCCAATATACACTGCCGTATTTTTAGAGTTTTCAGACCACCATTTAATCAATTTTGCATAGGAGGCGGTGCGATGATCAATACTCCAGTACAATTGCGGTAAGATATAATCTATATAATTGTCTTCCATCCAAGCCATAGGATCGGCAAAAAGGTCATCGTAATTGGTTTGCCCTGCTTGCGTATCAGATCCTTTTGGATCCACAGATTTGTTTCTCCAAACGCCAAATGGGCTGATACCAAATTGCACCCATGGTTTTATTTTTTTGATTGCATTAAAAGTATTTTTGACATAGGTATTAACATTATCTCTTCGCCAATCATCTAATTTTAAGTCTTTTCCGTATTTTTTAAAAGAAGCTGTATCGTTAAAGTTTTCACCGGTAATGCGATAAGGATAGAAATAATCATCAAAGTGAATGGCATCTATGTCGTATTTTGTCACGACCTCATCAACAATATTCATCAGATGTGTTTGTACTTCAGGAAGTGCTGGATTGTAGTAGTATTTACCACCGTATTTAATCATCCAATCTGGGTGTAAATTCACATCATGGCTGGGACTTAATGCGGCTGTATTCATGTCCATTGTTGCTCTATAGGGGTTTAACCAAGCATGGAATTCAAAGCCACGGTCGTGAGCTTCAGTTATCATCCAGTCTAAAGGGTCATAAAAAGGGAACGGAGCTAGTCCTTGTTTACCAGTTAAATATTTAGACCATGGAGCCAAATTTGTAGGGTACATTGCGTCACCAGCACTTCGTATTTGCACGATGACCACATTGTAATTTAATTTTTTATACGTTTCAAGTATTGCAATGAAATCTTTTTGTTGCTTTTCAACAGAATCGTTGTTTGTTGTTGGCCAATCTATATTAGCGACAGTAGCTATCCATACGGCTCTAAATTCATTTTTTGGGTTCGCACTAAATTGTTCTTGCGCATTACCATTTGTAAAAAGTAAAAGCAGGCTAGAAAGAACTAAGAGCAGAGATTTTGTTCGATTCATCTTTTGGAATTTTATAGGTATCAAAAATAGTTTTTTTGACCAAGTTTATCGGTTATAACTAAAATAATGTTTTTATGATATTAGCATTGCAAATTTATTGCCAATTTTCTGTCCGAATGTTTTTGGTTATTTAAGTTATTATAGTGTAAAAACTCTTTTGTCTTTCTTTTGTCTTTTATTCTAAAATGAAGCTCCATATCTTTATATTTGTAAATCATTGCTGTGGTAACAGTTTTTACCAAAATATGTAATACTATTGGATTAACATGTCAATTTTACTTCCCCTAAAGCATTTGTGTGATACCCTCGATGGCACGCTTTTATTCGACGATCTTCATAAAACATTGTATGCTACAGATGCTTCGGCTTACCGTATTATTCCTTTGGCTGTGGCTTTGCCTAAGACAGATACTGATATTGTAAAGTTAGTTCATTTTGCAAACGAACATTCGATTTCTTTGATTCCAAGAACTGCAGGAACATCGCTTGCAGGGCAAACTGTAGGGGAGGGTATTGTGGTGGATGTGTCCAAGTATTTTACTAAGATTCTTTCTTTCGATCCTATTAAAAAAACAGTAACTGTTCAGCCAGGAGTAATTAGGGATGAGCTTAATTTATATTTAAAACCGTTCGGATTATTTTTTGGTCCTAATACTTCGACCTCAAATCGATGTATGGTAGGCGGTATGGTAGGGAATAATTCTTCGGGAACAACATCCATTCGATACGGTGTAACTCGTGATAAAATCATTGAGATCAGAACTATTTTGAGTGATGGATCTACAGCTGTATTTAAGGATCTAACATCAGCTGAGTTTTTAGCGAAGGCCAATGGAACTTCTTTAGAGAATTCGATTTATAGATCGCTGCACGTTGAACTTTCTGATTATGAAACCCAAAACGAAATAAAAAAAGAATTTCCAAAGCCAGAAATTCACAGACGAAATACGGGTTATGCCGTTGATGTGTTATTGCAGTCGGATCTCTTTGGCGGAAGCCAACCAACCATAAATGTTGGAAAACTACTTTGCGGAAGCGAGGGAACTCTGGCCTTCACAACCGAAGTAACCTTGCAATTAGATGATTTGCCACCGACCAATAATGTAATGGTTGTGACACATTTTACAAGTATTCAAGAAAGTTTAGAAGCGGTTTTGGTTGCCATGAAACACCATTTGTACACTTGCGAAATGATAGATGATACCATTTTAGATTGTACCAAAACAAATAAAGAACAAAGTAAAAACAGGTTTTTTATTAAAGGAGAACCCAAAGCAATTATGTTATTTGAGGTTGCCTCACATGAAAGCATGGAAGATGCCGAAAACCAAGCTAATGCGTTGATTAAAGATTTGGAAGAGCATCAATTTGGTTATGCTTCTCCAAAATTATATGGAGCAGATATTGAAAAGGTAAATGAACTTAGAAAAGCGGGATTAGGTTTGCTAGGAAGTATCGTTGGTGATGATAAAGCAGCAGATTCTATAGAAGATACTGCAGTCGAATTAAGTGACCTCCCTGACTATATTGCTGACTTTTCAGCGATGATGGAACGACATGGACAAAGTGCGATTTATTATGCACATGCTGGTGCGGGAGAACTACACTTGCGCCCTGTTTTAAATTTAAAAACTT
>Ga0180008_1000465_pt1 | contig 34397 bp, 29 predicted proteins | sample MM_PW_MetaG_FD_121121 | JGI IMG/M metagenome (GOLD analysis project Ga0180008, IMG submission 121121) | Groundwater microbial communities from the Aspo Hard Rock Laboratory (HRL) deep subsurface site, Sweden - MM_PW_MetaG | ecosystem: Environmental > Aquatic > Deep subsurface > Groundwater... | reverse complement strand
ATGCTCATGCTTTATTGCAGCTTTTTCCATTAAACTCATTACAATATTCCTAACTCGTCAAAAAGCTTTTTGTATGTATCATAATATTCTGAAGATGCAAACTCTTCTATTTTTTCTTCCGGAAGGGCAGAGAGCAACTGATCCAGATACAGTAGTACTGATTTAATATCATGTGACAGCTTATCCGGTACAGCCGGATTCGCCGGAATGCCGAGTTCCGGAACCACTTCAGCTTCTTCGGGAGCGGCAGCGGTCTCAATGTTTGGCGCTTCAGTCTCTGTAAGGTCTTTTGGCATAAAGTCATCATCAAGTTCTTCAATGTATTCTTCTACCTGATTATCACCGGTAGAATCTACAAAGAAGGAGTCATCAAGCGACATCGATAATTCATCCGGATGTACTTGTACCGGCTCAACGGTTTTTGCAGACTCTATGATCGGTTCTGCCGCTTTTGAAGCTTCTTCACTGTGAAGATGGATCTCGCTTTCATCATCTTCTTCAAAATCGATTTCGCTTAATTCTTCAATTTCTGGAATTGATGCTGAGGCTGTTTCCCCGGTAGCCAGATCGGAATCTTCACCCTCAATATCCAGGCTTATGTCATCATCGAAACTCATCTCATCGTCGCTGAGATCGAGTTCTTCGATCATTTCATCACTGCTTGGGTCAGGACTGTCATCAAGCAGCGGCAACTCTTCGCTTAGTTCATCATCTGCTTCGACCAGAACGTCATCAAGAGCAAGTTCTGAAAGATCCGGTTCTTCAAGCGGTACATCCTCCAGTGGATACGCTTCAATTTCGTCTTCCAGGTAGCTGCTGTCTTCCGGTGCTTCGGTCATTGGCTGAATCTCATCCGGAAGCTCGGCACTTAAATCATCCAGCTCGGTGGCTTCATCATCCACTGTTAAGTCAAGTGCAGAATCATCCGCAGAAATAGTCTCAATGCCGGGGGCGTTTTCAGTATAAATGCCATCCTCGGGCAGCAGTTCCTGGGTTTCGAACTTGCTGAAACTCTCTTCCTCGAGGTTTGCAAAAGCCTGGTCAGAAAGATCAGGTTCTTCGAGGATGGATTCCTCCACCAGAGTTTCTTCGGTAAAGTCCGCAGTATTGAGAATGTTGTCCAGTTCATCACCAGTCAGTGCTATCGTTTCATCATCTTCATCATCGAAGAATCCACCTTTAGCCGCCTCGCTAGCCTCATCATCTTCAAATGGATTTTCACTTTCCGCTGCAGCTTCTGCTTCTATATTTCCGGCTTTTATGTCCTTTAGCTGGCTGCGCAGACTCATTAATTCGGATTTTATAGAAGATAACTCACTGGCTATCTGCAGCAGCAGCTGCGATGATGCCTCTCCCTGGCCGGTAGAATTTGCCGGAGCCGGAGTGGTTTGCATGTCTTTTTCAAAGGCTGCCAGGTCATCAAAGTCCTGTGTAGCTGGCTTTTGTTGGCCCTGAGACTCAAATGAACCAGGCATGGAAATGTCAGTTTTTTCCGGAGCCGAGAAATCGAGCGTTTTTTCTTCGCTTTCGTCAAAAACGTCTGCGAGCAAAGCATCGGCGTCAAAATCATCGTCCTGGGCAGCCTGTGAAACTTTTTCGGAGACGTCTTCTACCTCATCCGGATTAAAATCAATGCCGACAGCATTTCTGTTGTCGTCCGGACTTGGAATAGTATCATCAAACTGCAGATCAAGATCTATAGGTTCGAGGAAGTCTTCGTTACTGTCCAGTTCAGTCTCAGTTAAGCTTTCTTCGTTATTTTCTGCTTCGGTGGCTGCCGTTCCGCTATCGTCATCGAAAGAAACTTCCTCGAACTCATTGCTGCTTTCTGTGCCCATAAATGAGTCGATATCCAGGTCTTCTATTATTGAATCACTGCTGCCAGCATTGCTTGCCGTAGCTTCAGCTTCGCTTTCTTCGCTCATACCGAACTCATCCAGTGATATTTCGGTCAAATCCATTTCCTGGGTACTGCTGTCCTTCTGATAGCTGGCTTCTGCCTCTAATTCGGCTTTCTTCGCAAGCGGCGCCTCATAATCAAGCTCATCCAGAGGGATGTCGATGATATCGTCACTGTCATTCAGTTCTTCCATAAGCTCGGCATCTGCCACCGAATCAGCGGAGTCCGTATCGGCTTCGAGGTCAGCCCCAAAATCATCAAGCGTGTACTCGCTCTGAAGCGCTTCTTCAGCTTGGGAATCGGTCTCATTCGCATTGGGTTCTACAGCCATATCCATTTCAAGATCATCTATTTCAAAACCTGAAAGACTTTCATCGGCATTTGCCGCTTGCAGCTCATATTCAGTATTACTGACCAAATCGTAACTTGTATCGGCCGTCTGATCAGTGCTTTTTTCCAGATCCTCAATTATCAGTTCATCATCAAGTCCGAAATCGTCTGCCAATACCGGCTCGTCATCAAAAACAATCGCGGTGTCTTCAGTGGCAGCCGGGCTGATTGAGTCAGCCTCATAATCCTCAAGAGTCTGCTCTTCTTCTACAGAAAGCAGAGCATCATCGGTGAGGCTGCTGTCCAGGTCCATGGTGTCTATGTCCAGGTCGTCGATTTCATCGAGGATGGCATGTTCGGTTTCGGTATCCTCAACTATATCCTGAGGTTCGGCTTTTACCCACACTCCGTATTGTTCGAGTTCCTGCTCGGTAGAAGGTAAAGCTTTGTCCGGCCCGTTCGGGTTCTTGTTTTGCATGGCGTATGTGCTCCGTCAGCGGAATAGTTCCAATACAGTATCGTCATAAAGAGTATCGGCATAAAGGCCCAAAAATTAAGGACGACAAGTCCTCCAGTTAACTCTAATCACCAGTAGTCAAGTTGTCAACTCGAACTTGTAATTCGGGCTTAATAATAACGTCAGGGACTCAAGTGCGCGGCTGGACTTCCGATAATCCGGACAATGAAGCATGTTATTCTCCGTTCGGTCTGGCTGAGTATTGCTGTCTACGCACTGCTTATGGGTGTGTGGGGACCCTCAGGTATAAAAGCCAGTCAGGCCGCCGATGCGCAACGCGTCCTTATGAACTCAAACCTGGTAAATTTGCAGACAATGCATGATTTATATACGCAGGAACTGGCTGCCTATCATTCCGGAACTGAGGTGATAGGCGCAGAAGCTCGCCGTCTTGGTTATTTGACTCCAAATGAGGTTGTCCTGCGACTTGATCAGCCTGGCCAGGAAGCTTCAGCCGGGCCGCGAATACCGGGTACCAGTGTCGATTACAAAAGCACAGTCGTCATTTCGGACCTCAATGCTAAAAAGATAGCACTCGCCGGCGGCGGAATCGCCCTCTTGCTGCTGCTTGTGCTGGAATTACTCTTTGGCCGCCGTAAAGGCAAGCCTGTCTGATACTTTTCAGCTCGAAGAACGACCTGTTCTGCAAGCTTGAACAAGCAGGCCGCTTCGGGGTACATTTCTTTACATGCACGACATTAATCTGACCCGGAACTTTTGCATTATTGCACATATTGACCATGGGAAATCGACACTCGCCGACCGTTTCATCGAACGGGCTAAGGTGGTCGACAGCCGAAAAATGCAGCACCAGATGCTGGACAGCATGGATATCGAGCGCGAACGCGGCATCACCATCAAAAGCCAGGCTGTCTCACTCCAGTATCAGGCAACTGACGGAAAGACCTATACACTTAATCTGGTAGATACACCCGGCCATGTGGATTTTTCCTATGAGGTATCGCGGGCCATCAATTCCTGTGAAGGAGCGATCCTGCTGGTTGATGCCACGCAGGGAGTGGAGGCCCAGACCCTGTCCAATATGTACATGGCGTTGGAACATAATCTCGAAATCATGCCGGTTATAAATAAAATAGACATGCCAGCGGCCAATATTCCCGATGCCAGGCATCAGATCAGTCATGATCTTGGTCTGGATGGCGACGAAGCCCTCTGTGTAAGCGGCAAGATGGGCTTGGGTATTGACGAACTTTTTGAAGCCATCGTAGAGCGTATTCCGGCTCCTTCTGGTAGTGATGACAAAGCACTTACTGCACTTATATTCGACTCGCATTATGACCCCTACCGCGGTGTTATCGTACATATTCGGGTTTTCGATGGAGTAATCGCTCCAGGCATGCGTATCCGGCTTATGAACAACGATTCTGAGTATCTGGTGGAAGAAACTGGTGTATTCAAGCTCAGTCTGTTTAAAACCGGCAATTTATCCGCCGGTGATGTCGGCTATTTTATCGCCGGCATAAAAACCGTCTCTGATGTGCGGGTAGGTGACACCGTAACCGATGCGGCCAATCCGGTAGCGGCAGCCTTGCCTGGCTTCCGCGAGGTAAAGCCGGTGGTATACAGTTCCATTTATCCAATGGATACAGCTGATTATGCCGACCTGAAAGTAGCCATGGAGAAACTGAAGCTCAATGATGCGTCCCTGCTGTATGACAAAGACAGTTCGGCCGCACTTGGTTTCGGTTTCCGCTGTGGTTTCCTGGGCATGCTGCATCTGGAGGTGGTCCAGGAGCGTCTGGAACGCGAGTATGACCAGGCCATCATCATGACCGCACCCAGTGTAAGTTACCATATTTTCCTGAAGACCGGTAAAATGATAGTGGTGGACAATCCGGCGGATTATCCTGATCCGTCGTATATCGAAGCGGCGGAAGAGCCCTACATTAAAGCTCAGATTATCACTCCGGTCGACTATATCGGCAATCTGATTACCCTCTGTGTTAACAAGCGGGGCGTGCAGACTTCCTTTGTGCATCTAGACGAGAAACGGGTGGAGCTGGTATTTGAAATGCCCCTGGCCGAGGTGCTTTTCGACTTTTACGACAAGCTGAAAAGTACCAGCCGCGGCTACGCCAGCTTCGATTACGAAATCTGCGGATATAAAGCCACCGAGCTGTCCAAGCTGGATATCCTGATCAACAGCAAGCCGGTAGACGCTTTGGCGCAGCTGGTGTACCGGCCAAACGCTGCCGAACGCGGCCGCAAGGTGTGCGAACGGCTGCAGGGCTCAATGTCGCGCCAGCAGTTCAAGATTGCCATTCAGGCTGCTATCGGTGGTACCATTGTAGCCCGTGAGACGGTAAATCCGCTGCGTAAAGATGTATTGGCCAAATGTTATGGTGGTGATATCAGCCGCAAACGTAAACTTCTGGAGAAACAGAAGGAAGGCAAAAAGCGCATGAAGATGGTAGGTGATGTTGAACTGAACCAGGAATCTTTTATGGCTGTCCTGCGCGAGCGGGAGGACGAGGACAAGGGCCGCTGATCCTTCGGTATATTCCGCTATACTGATCGGGCGGCGGATAAGGCCGCCTGCAGCCGGCCTTCCCAATAGGCGGCTTCGGCTGACAGGCGCTTCAGTGCGTCCAGTTGGCCCAGCTGTACCCGTTCTGCATCCGGAAAGTGGCTGTACAGATAATCCAGTTCTGCGGTCAGCTCAATCAGATCGCGTCCACAGTCTTCACCGCGCAGCGTTTTGCGCAATGTTTGAATCAAGTCCAGCTCGTTTTGCAGAAAGGTGATACAGACAGACTGCCAGTCAGGTCCCGGTTCGGAAGCCTGCGCCGACAGTATGGTGTTACTTTGGCTGCATGATTGACTGGAATGCTCATCAGTCGTTTTTATCACCGAAATATCGCCATTTGCCTGGCCAGTGCCCGACGTGCTTGTTAGCGGGGCCGGCAGGTTAAAGTCTGGAGCCTGCAGGCGCAGCGCTCCCAGTTCGGCGCCGGTGGTGCCGCGCAGGTCATACACCGGCCTTTCTGGATCTTGTTGCTGCAAGCCGCTAATTAGTTCCCGGGCCATTCCCGCATACATACTCAGTACCGGAGTTTCCAGCTGACCGGCAAGCAGTTTATGCACCTGTGTGCCGTAGCTTTGCTGCCAGCTCCAGGCTCGCCGATACAGGCGATTTTCCCTGTTAGACTCGTAATAATCAATAGGGCTGCCCGGGCAGTGCGTCTGTCCCGGTATATAAGAAAAATCTAGCCCGGCAAGGTAGATCGGTCCGGTAAAAAGCTGTATCGCTAGATGTAAAGCCAATACACCTACTGATCCCAGTGGCGGTACTTTAAGCAGCGGCAGGCCAAGCTTAGCCAGGCGTTCCAGAAAATGGTTTTCGGTCCAGGAACTGGCCAACAAAACTCTGTTGCCTTTTATTTCACGGAATCCGGAGGGATGAGCGCTTATGTCACTGAAGAGCAACACCGGTGCGCGATTCAACGGCAGAAAATCGTGCAGATTATGAATCTGGCCTTCCAGGCATACAACAGAATCAATTCGACAGCCTGCGACTATCAAAGCGCCGATTGCAGTATCACAGGCCATCACATGGATGGAGTCCTGCATGCGGCGGATAAAAGGCAGCGCACTGCGTAGCGATGGTCCGGCTCCGACTATCAGTACTGGACGGCTATCCTGGTAATTAGGCAAAACCTGATCCCAGCACATAGCCGTCAGATTGTTGATTGAATTGCGCAACCATAGTCTACCCATCCGGACAGCCGCAATCCGGTTGCGCGACTGTGTCGCCAACCAGGTTCCTAATGCACTCGCCATTTGCTCATAGACTGTCCGGCGCAATTCATATCCACCGGAGAGAATCAGTGGTATCAGGCGTTTAAATTGGCCAGTCTGTCGGCAATAGTGGATAAGACTGTCACTATTGTCGCAGCGGATCAGATGCAGTGCCGGAAAGCGGCTGCGTAGCTCCGTACTGCTTTCGATGGCTACCCGCATCAGCTGCTCATCTGCTTCTACGGCTATAATGACACTGTCGGGCGGCAGGCGTTGTGCCAAAAGTTCCAGCCCATAACAAAGGCAGGGGGAAAACAGTAAATATAAAGTTTCTGGAAAGATGGCAGCTGTATTGCAGACCTGCTCAGCCGATTTTGCCGGATCATAGCGTGAATATAGAAGACGGCTTTTGTATTGTAATGAAAAACCCCTGCCTGTATCGACAAGCAGGGGTTTTTGGTCATCCATGACTCAGGAGCTCCAATTCATCAGAATGAAAAATACTTTAGATAAGTATCAAGGAAATTATCCTGGAAGCGCTCGTCAGCCAGAATGTTTGACGAAATTTCTTTCTGTACCGATTCCTGCAGCAGGTAGGGATAATATGACTCAAGCATGGAAAGAGTGCTTTCTTCTGCATTCGCAACGGTTGAAACCTGGAATACCACAATATTGTTGCCCAGGACTAAGGGTTCGGAAAGCTGGCCTTGCTGTAAACTGAACACCTTGGTCAGGAAATCCACATTGTTATGAGCCTCAGCCAGTTCTGTGTACTGGGTTTCATCTATAGTCTGAAACAGGCTGAAATAGCCGAGGTCAAATAGTTTACCGTAGTTAAGGGGAAAGGCGTTGGTCTGCTTGGCGGTATAACCCTGCATAGCTGCATATTCACTGAAAATTGCAGGCTCACCTGAACTGGTAAAGTCATCAACAAAATTACTGGCCAGATTGATTGCCCAATCTTCGATACGACCTTTTTCGAAACGGTCCATGTACGAGCTTATGGTAGACAAGTAATCAGCGGCTGCAGTATCAGGAGCTTTTACCGATTCTTCAATCCTGAAAATCATCCAGGAACCGGTGCTGGATTCATAGAGAGGTGAAACCGTTCCGGCACCCAGGGCAAGCAGTTCGTCCAACTTTGCCGAATCGCTGAAGTCGGCCCGCAGTTCCCATACATAACGCCAGTCAAGAGCGCCGCCTTTGCTGGCTGAGCTGTCAGTGCTCAGATCACGGGCTGCATCCTCAAAGTTGAGTGTACCGTTGGCGATCTTAGTAAGGGTAGCGGCGGCTTCCTGCTCGGTCCCGCGCAGGGTTATACGTGAGAGTTTAACCTGGCGGAAGGGATCGGGATTGGCGGCGGCAAACGCCAGACGTTCGCTGTCAGGGTAGCGCTCCATCGAGAAACTAATATATTCCAGACTGCGCTCTTCGCTGGCCATGGTTTTTATGAAAGCGGTTTCCGCATCATTGAATATTGGAACCAGGTCGGATACATAGCGGCTTTTAAGGGTGGATTCCAGTATGCTCTGTTTGATGGAAGTTTTAACCGGAACACTGGTTTCGCGGAAACGTCGCAGCGAGAAAGTGCCGTTTTCCATAAAATATTCATTTTCCGCCATCTGCTCGGCCAGGAAGTCTTCGCTGGCGATAATGTTGCTGCGCTTGGCTTCATCTAGCAGCGCGGTGTGTATAACTGTATTTTCAAAAGCCTGGCGCCAGACTTGATAGTGCAGAAATTGTGAGTTTTCCTCGGTTAAGCCTTGCTGGCTATAGTAATCTTTGACACTGTCAATCTGCTGTGCAAAGTATGAATCCGGTGTAAACCGCACTGCTTTCTTGCGCCAGTAGCCAAAGGTAAGATCATCCGGACTGCCGGCGGCTCCACTACCCAGGGCGGGTACCAGAACAAAGGCTATTACCACGATGACCAGGATAAAAATCGTACCAAAATATACCAAGGGATTGTTATGTTTTTTGCCGGAATGTTTTTCACCGGTTCCGGTCGCGCCGTGTTTTTCTTCTTTGGATGCCATTTGGAGCCTTCCTGGTTGCAGATTTTGACAGAATACTGAAAACTGAAAAAGCAGTTTATAGTATCTTGTCAGGGAGAAACAGTCGGCGGCCTGTGGCGCCGACCTTGGGGTTTCGACTCGAAAACATACCATGACAGCAAGGCAGTGTCAATGCGGAGCTGCTGTTAGTTAAGCTTGTCCTGCTCATCCTGTGCGCCTGAGTCCCAGGTATTAAGGTATTCCAGCGCGGATTGGGCTGCTATTTGAACATGTTCATACCAGATCGTGTACAGTTCATGATTGATTACGTTAGGGTAAGGCGCACCTTCAACATCGCTGATCAGTTTCTTTAGAATTGACAGTGCCTTTTCATCCATTTCCTCTGTGCCTCCCTGCTTTAATCTACCAGGTCTTCATCACCTTCAAGGGTTAATGTGCCGGCTTCCCAGCGCTCTTTGAAATGGGCTACAAAATCTTTGGTAATTTTGGCTACATCATCACGCCGTACCGTACCGAGGATGTCATATTCTTCCAGGATCAGGGTTCGCTTGCTGGAGGATATATTACTCAGCAGTTTATCTTTAAACTCCTGGCTTTTTCCTTTCAGCAGCAAGGCTACTTCCCGTTCATTAAGATTGCGCAAGCCCTTCTGGATATCTTTATTGCCAACGCGCAGGATATCGTCAGTGGTAAAAAGCTGGTCACGTATACCTTCGGATAGTTCCGGATTATCTTCGTCCAGCCCCGAAAGGATGTGGTCTTCGAGCTCAGCTCCGGCATGCCGCAGAATTCCGGCAAGTATAGAAGCTCCGTCGAGTTTGGTGATGGTATCCGGACGACCCTGTTTGGCAATTTTATCCCGCAATACGGCTTCTACCTTCATCAGTACCTGACTATCCATCCGTTCCATTCGGGCTATGCGTCGTACTATTTCTGTTCTTACTTCCTTGTTCAGCTCGGTCAGTATTGAGGACGCCAGCTTAGGATCCAAATAAGGCAAAATTAGTGCCATTACCTGGCTGGATTCGTCATGCAGCAGGGCGACCAATTGTTTGGCAGTAAAATCGTTAAGAAACTCGAAAGGATGCCAGGTGTCGGGAACTGCCTTCAGCAGCATTTCTCTGGCTTTTTCCTCGCCAAAAGCGGCGGCCAACATGCGTTGGGCGGCCTCCGGGCCGCCTTCCAGATTACGTCCGTTACTCTGGGCCAGCCAACCGAACTCCGTCAGGATCTCATTGGCTTCTTTGGTATCAATCTGGGATATTTTGGCTATCTCGCGGGAGAGGTTTTCTACCTCCATCGGCTTAAGATGTCGAAGTACAGCTGCTGCTTCATCCTGTCCTAGTAAGAGCAGGAATTTAGCGGCTTTTTCGATACCGCGCAGACCACTTTTAATAAAAGATTCTGAGGCCTGCCAGGCTTGTGCCGAGTTCTTGCCGCCCGGTGCGGTAGTTTTGTTTATGGGGTTTTTAGGTGCGACCTGCTTGGCAAAGCCATCCTGTTTGTTCGATGGGGCAGGAATGGACGTGGCTTTGTTTTCGGTTTTCGCAGGCTCGGCTGCATTCAAGCCATACGCTTTGTTCAATTTATCCTTCAGGTTCATACCTTCTCATACTATACGTGAGCTTCATAACGGTCAATAGAAAGATATTTAAAAGAAGCTGTGTGTTGATCCCTCTTGTTGAATACAGCGAGTACAGCGAGTTGAAATATGCGATCCGGCCTGTTATACTGTTGTGGCCCCGCCCCTCAGGCGGTATAACACCCGAACAATTGAGGAACACCAGAATGAATTCAGCGTTAACCATTTTACAGGAACGCGGCTTTGTACAACAATGCAGTGATATCGAGGCGCTTTCTGCCCTGATGGATACAGAACCTGTAACATTTTATGTTGGCTGCGATCCTACCGGTCCAAGTCTGCATATTGGACATATGGTGCCGTTTTTTGCGCTGCGGCATCTGCGCGATGCCGGTCATGTTGGTATTGCCCTGCTTGGGGGCGGCACTGCCCGCATTGGCGACCCTTCCGGTAAATCCGAAACCCGCAAGATGATCAGTTACGAAGCTATAGATGCCAATGCTGAGCTTTTCCGTACCCAGCTGGATCGTTTTGTTGGCTTTGACGGCAAAACCAGTTATACAGCCAACAATAAAGACTGGCTGGCCAACCTCAATTATATCGAATTCTTGCGTGAGATCGGCCGCCATTTTTCGGTTAACAGGATGCTTTCCTTCGAAGCCTACCGCATGCGTATGGAAACTGGTCTTTCCTTTATCGAATTTAATTACCAGCTTTTACAGAGTTATGATTTCCTGGAGCTATACCGCAGGCATGGCTGCCGCTTGCAGATTGGCGGAGATGACCAGTGGGGAAATATCGTCGCCGGTATAGAACTGATCCGTCGGGTGGAAGGCAAGGAAGTGTACGGACTCACTTTCCCCCTGGTCACTACCAGTGACGGCAAGAAAATGGGTAAAACCGAAAAAGGCGCACTTTTTCTCGATCCGACAATGACCAGTCCCTATGAATTTTTTCAATACTGGCGAAATGTTACCGATGACGATGTTCTGCGTTTCCTGCTGATGTTTAGCTTCCTGCCGGTAGAAGAGTGCCGTCGCCTGGCCGATCCGACGGGCAATATTAATCAGGCAAAAGAAAGGCTGGCCTGGGAGATTACCGCACTAATCCACGGCAATGAGGAAGCTGATAAAGCACTGGCCGGTGCAAAGGCTGCCTTTGGCGGCGGCGGTGATCTGAGTGCAATGCCTACCGTACAGCTAGCCAGGCCCCGTTTTACCGAAGGGTATCCGATCTTCGATCTTTTTGTAGATGCGGGGCTGTGCCCCAGCAAGAGTGAAGTCAGGCGTTTGGTACAACAGGGTGGGGCGCTGGTCGGCGATACTGTTTGGAAGGATGAAAAGCTGGCAGTCAGCGAGTCGATGCTATCGGACGAAGGAACTTTGATATTGAGGGCCGGGAAAAAACGTTTTGTGCGGGTAGTCTGCTGATTCATTGAACAGAGTACTAGGTCGGCCGCGTGTTTTGGCGGCTGGCCTACGTACTGCTTCAGTAAATCTATTCGTTCAAACTGGCGAAGTAATATTCTTTTATAAAGTTTTCCTGCGCAGAGAACGACCAGTGTACATCACGGATGTATTCTGCGGCATCGCGCCAGTTTTTTTCGGTCAGCAGTTCTATCAGCCGGTCGTGTTCAAGCACCGAGGCTTCTTCCCAGCCACGCAGATACATGGTACGGCGCGGAAAGTCGTAGAGCCTTTCTTTGCAGCGGTGGATGGTACTGCGCAGCCAATTGTTGGTACTCTTCTCAAGATAGGTATCGTGAAACTCGACATTGCGTTCATAGTATGACGAAAAATCGTCCTCTTCCAGGTTGCGTTTCATTGTCGCCGTCAGACTGCGCATTCTTTCCAGCATTGCATCATCAATCTGATTCGCACCTTCCAGAATCGCACTGGCTTCCAGTGCTCCAATGATCTGGTAGATATCGCGAATCTCGCTTATTTCGATCGGCTTTACCATAACTCCACGGCGGGAATGTATGACTACGAAGCCTTCGACTTCCAGGCGGATAAGGGCATCACGCAGCGGTGTGCGCGAAAGGTTCAGTTCCCTACCGATTGCGTTAAGGTCCAGGAAGGCACCAGCTTTAAGTGTGCCGCTGTTCAGGCCGGCTTTCAGGTAGTTATATACCTGCTCGCGAAGTGGTGTGTTCCCGTCCAGTTCTATGTGCGTCGTCATGCTGCTACTATATTCATATTTCAGATTTACCGCAAGTATTGTGCTGGCTGGTTTTTTCTGTTCCGGTCAGGAATATGTATGATCCAGCGGGTTCCATTCGTTCCATCAAGCTGCCATGAACCACCCAACTGGTCGGTTAAAGACAGAATCAGCTGCATACCCAGGGTATTACTGTGTTCAGGTGAATAATCAGGAGGCAATCCGGGTCCATTATCGGCAATATCTAGAGTAATGGCCCTGTCAGCGTCCTGATTCAGGGTTATCAGCAGTTGAAGACTGTCTGTTTGTTTGCTTCGGCCATATTTCAGGCTATTGGTTAGAAGTTCGTTTATTATAAGTCCGCAGGGTATCGCAGTATCTATATCAACTTGTATCATCTGAAGGTTGGCCTTTAGTACCGGCCGCTGTGCGGAACCGCTAAAGTTGTCCAGCAGATGTTCGGTTATGGTTTTCATATACTCGGCCAGATTCAATTCAGCCAGATTTTCGGTTTTATACAGCATTTCGTGTATCATACTCATCACCCTGATACGGTCAATGGAATCCGCAAACAGGTCTATGTAGTTTTCGTTGCCTCCGGCTTTCAGTGAAAGCAGACTGATAACAAGTTGTAAATTATTTTTTACTCTGTGGTGAATTTCCTTTAGTAATATTTCTTTCTCTTTTAGGCTGGCACTTATCTGTCTTTCGTTTTGCTTAAGGTTTTCTTCGCGGTGACGGACTGCCTCGAACATCAGGTCAAAGTTCTCTGCCAGAGGATTAAAGTCCGAAAAGCCGCTGTAGTGCAGGGCTGCTTCATAATTGCCGGCAGCAAGCTGTTGGGTATGACGGGTAAGCAGCTGGATGTCTTTGGCAATATAGCGGATTATAAGCAGTGTAATTCCGATAGAAATAATCAAAAAAACGATGATTACCAACGCGATTGATCGTTGCAGTCGATGTGCTTCTTCCAGAATACTGGATGCCGGTTGGCTGATAACAATTAGCCAGCTGCCAATACTGGTTGCCGACCAGGTGGTAAACAGCTCCAGTCCGTTTTCTGTATGGAAGCGACTGCCGCTCATGGTTTTGCGTGCGTCAGAATACCAAGCCTGCAAAGCAATGGTATCTCGTCGATATACTGCTTCGCTGTCGGTGTTTGCAATATAGTAGCCATGGTCATCAATTACTGAAATGCGGTAATCATGTTCCTCTATTCCGGTTATATAGTCGGTAAGACTGCGCAGATTCAGATGGCCGGCGACAATGCGGTCGGAGCCGGACACTGATAGAACCGCTGTTGGCTGATAGGTTCGCTCCGAAATAAAAGTAGCTGATACTTGTGCTGTGCTGGCCTCGACTGTTTTAAGGAAATAATCGCGTTTTGAAATGTCAAAAGCATCATGGCTGCCGGTAGCGGTATTGGCATATACCTGTCCGTTAAAGTCACTTATTTCTATGTATTCGAATTCTGGAAAGGCCTTGGCAACTGCCTGTATGCCAAGGTTGTTTGCAAATTCGCTGTCGGTCAAGATACGCAGGCTTTGGATGAAACCGCTAAGTGAATTTCCGGTTTCATGAGCGATAGAAGCAGCCAGCATGGTATTACGGCGTGTTGCTTCCTGCCGCAACTCCGAACGTACCAACTTCAGTAAAAAATAACTGACCATTCCGATGGACAGCAGGCTGGCTGATATGAGCATAATGCCCAGCAGTGTGGTTGCGCGCATTCTGGCCCGTAACCAGCGTAGTGGATGGGAATGTTTTTCAGTCACCAACTATACCTCTGATGGCTATGCGTCCGTTCTCTACCGCCTTCAGGTAGAGCGGTCGGCTGGCATCTCCGTATGTATCAATATAGATATGGCCGGAAATACCTTGGAAATCACGGACCCTCTTAATGGTATCATACAGTTTTTCATTAGGTTTTCTGGCTAGCAACACTGTATGCAGATACAGCATGGTATCCCATGCCTCTATTGCTCCATAGCCGGGATCACTGCCGTATACATCCTTGAATATTTTACTGAATTCTACAATGTCCGGAAGTTCCGGATTAATCTGATGCACAAACAGCAGATTCTCAACAGATCGTCCGCCATACTCGATCAGATCGTCATTGCCGGCCCAGCCGCTTGCATATAATTGCTTCTCTAGACCGGCAGCCTTGAGGGTCTGGGCAATAGTTCCGGTATCGATTGAGCTGCCGATGATCAGTACACAGTCAAATGGCGGAACCGTTGCCAGCAGTGCGCTGTTAATCTCGCTGATTGCCGTATAGCGCAAGTCTGCGACTACATTCATTGCCGAATAAAGTCCATCGGTATAGGTATTTACATATGCCGGATTCAGTGCAGTGCTTATTATCAGCAGATCGGAATAGCCGGATTGCTTCATATGATCCGCCAACACAGTGCCGTCCTGCCGTGAGCTCATTACAGTCCGGAAAAAGTAATCATCCTTCCCGGATAGACTTTCTGATGTGGCCGCAGGGCTTAACAGCGGAATTTGGTACTTATTGACCAGACTTAGGGCGGCTTCGACCTCCGAACTGGTAAAGTGGCCGATGATGGCCTCTACGCCGGCTTCAATGAGGTCGGTATCAGAGGGTAGGACGGTATCCAGTGAGCTGGTCAGATCGCGAGTGTGTAATTCAATAGGCCTGCCATGCACGCCGCCGCCACTATTTACCTGATGCACAAAGAGTTCGATTGCATTTCGGCCGTCTACTCCAAGCATGTAATCTTTGCCGGAAAAACTGGCAGCCAGGCCTATGCGCACTGGCTTTGACGAATCGCAGGCTGATACCAGCAGGCTGCATAGGGCAAGCAGCACCGAGCAGCCAAATGCAGCTGCTCGTGAAATAATTCCGGTTTTGCGTACAGTATACATGGCAACCTCGTGAGGGGAACTAATCCAGCAATCAGGGCCTTGCAAGGATCATTCCAGATGCAATGAAGCCTATACAACTATTATGCTGTATTGTCCGTCTGCGTGCAAGCATTATTGGTGGACACTGCAATGTAGGCCGGCTAGTGCCGTGTATTAAATTTCGGCTATTACATGTCCGTGATAGTATTCATCACGCAGCTGCTTTACCTGCTCGTCCCGCAGATATTCATCAAAGGTCATCATCCGGTCGATGATGCCGCCAGGACAAAATTCGATTATGCGGTTGGCAATTGAATTGACAAATTCATGGTCGTGGCTGGTAAACAGAACAACTCCGGGAAACTCGATTAAGCCGTTGTTGAGTGCAGTAATTGCCTCCAGGTCTAGATGATTGGTCGGCTCGTCCAGTATAAGGCAATTTGCTGCCGAAAGCATCATGCGCGACAGCAGGCAGCGAACTTTTTCACCACCGGACAATACCTTTACCGGTTTGAGAGCTTCATCGCCAGAAAAGAGCATACGGCCGAGGAACGAGCGGATATACGTCTCGTCATCACTGCTGGTATAGCCCTTCAGCCAGTCGACGATTGTGTCCTCTGAATCAAACAGTTCACTGTTCTCTTTGGGAAAGTATGACTGGCTCATGGTCTGACCCCAGTAGAACTCACCGGTATAGTCTTTATCTTCTCCGGTCAGTATGCGGAAAAAGGCGGTTTTTGCCAGATGTTCACGGCCGACGAAGGCAATTTTGTCTTCGCGGTTGATCATCAGGTCCAGTCCCTTAAGCAGGGAGTTCCCTTCCACGGTTTTTCCCAGATTCTGGATACGCAGTACATTGTTACCCGGGTCGCGTTCAGGCTTGAATCCTACCCAGGGGAAGCGACGGCTGGTTGCCTGCAAATCATCAATCTCCAGTTTCTCCAATACCTTTTTTCGTGAGGTTGCCTGACGGCTCTTTGATGCATTGGACGAAAAGCGCTGGATAAATTCTTTAAGGTCTTTAGCCTTATCTTCACGGCGTTTTTTCTCATCTTTTTGCTGTTGCTGCAGCATGCGGCTGATGCGGTACCAAAAATCATAATTTCCCGGATATTGACGGATCATGCCAAAATCAATATCGCAGGTATGCGTACATACCGCGTTTAGAAAGTGGCGGTCATGTGATACAACAATAACAATATTAGGAAATTCGATCAGGAAATCCTCTAGCCAGGATACACTGTCCAGATCCAGACCGTTGGTTGGCTCGTCCAGTAGCAGAATGTCCGGAGTGCCGAACAGGGCCTGGGCAAGCAAAACCCGAACTTTTATGGATTCCGGAACATCCTGCATCAGTTTTTCATGTTCGGATTCCGTTACACCCAGTCCGGAAAGCAGGATTGCCGCCTGGGACTCGGCTTCCCAGCCGCCGATTTCAGCAAATTCGCCTTCCAGCTCGCTGGCACGCAGACCGTCGGCCTCTGTAAAATCTTCCTTGGCATAGATGGCCTCTCGTTCTTTCATGATGGAGTGGATCTTAGGGTGTCCCTGTACGACAACATCCAGAACACGTTCCGACTCGAAAGCAAAGTGGTCCTGGCTGAGTACCGCCATACGCAGATTTGCAGGGTAGCTTATCAATCCGGAATCCTGCTCGATTTCACCCGACAGTAATTTTAAGAAGGTTGATTTGCCGGCACCATTCGCGCCAATAATTCCGTAGCAGTTGCCCGGAGTAAATTTTAGGTTAACATCTTTGAAGAGAATACGCTCCCCAAAACCGAATTTCAAATCACTTATATTGACCATGGCCGTAATCCTTTCAGTGCCGTGCGCTATTTCCTCTGGTACGAAACAGGGGCAGTATGCAGTAAAACGCACAAAATGACAAGCTCTGCAGCCATTAAGTATGGATTCAGCCACTTGACAGCCTTCGGGCGCTCTTGCCGATTTCTGCTAAATGGACTAGTGTAAGCTAAGTACAGGAGGACACATGACCCGAGATTCGGCAATTGCACTTTGGCGCCAACATAACACTGATGAGTCTCTGTTCCGGCATGCTCTGGCTGTCGAAGCCGTTATGCGGCATTTCGCGGCCAAGTTTGGCGAAGACCCGGAATACTGGGGCCTGATCGGGCTATTACATGACATCGATTATCAACAACATCCTGAAGAACATTTGCAGCATACTGCCAAAATCCTGTCAGCTGCCGGTTTCGACCAGGCTTTTATACGCGCGATCCTGAGTCACGGCTGGGGTATTTGTTCAGAGATTGCTCCGGAATTACGCATGGGAAAAGTATTGTTCGCCTGTGATGAGCTTACTGGCTTCATTACAGCCTGTGCTTACGTCCGTCCGTCGAAAAGTGTTATGGACCTTGAGCTAAAGTCGGTGAAAAAAAAGTGGAACACCGCAGCGTTTGCTGCCGCTGTGCGTCGCGATATCATCGAGCAGGGTGCTGACATGGTTGGATTACCCCTGGACGAGCTGATATCTGAATGTATCCTTGCCATGCGCGGGCAAGCCCGCGAGCTGGGTTTGTAGGCTGGAGCTGAAATATGCTGCTGGCTGTCGACGCACGCAATAGTACCGTTTCCATTGGCATTAAAAACGCTGATAGCTGGCTGTCAGTTGTAAGGATCAGTCCGGATCGCACGGCTGATGAATATGCGCTGTTGATGCAATCGGCAGCCGAACGCATACCGGGAATACACATCAGCAGGGCCTTCATCGCCAGTGTAGTTCCAGCTCTGACTCCACGTCTGATACAGGCTGTTCAAGCTGCTTTTGGCAAGGAGGCGCGGCAGATCGGGCCTGGAATTAAAACTGGTCTGCGCATTCGTACTGATGTTCCTTCAGAGCTTGGCGCAGATATTGTCTGTTCGGCTGTTGCTGTCAGACAGCGCAACTCCGGAGCCAGTCTGGTGGCCGATTTTGCTACGGCCATCAGTATCAGTGCAATAAATAGCCAGGGCGAGCTTCTTGGAGTGGCCATTGCTCCAGGGATGGAGGCTGCCATCAAGGGTTTGCGCAATGCAACCGCCCAGTTGGCTGATGTTCCCCTGGAGGCGCCTCCTGCATACATCGGCCGGACCACCTCCCGGTCTCTGCAATCCGGTTTGTTTTTGGGTTATACAGGGCTTGTGCATCACCTTCTGGCTGGCATGCGGCGGGAATTATCCGAGCCGGTACAGGTATACGGCACAGGGCATGAGTACGGCCGTATCATACTTGACGGATTTAAAGATCCCGATGTTAGTGTCTGTAAATTTGTACCTGACCTTGCTTTGGAAGGACTGTCCTTTATTGCTGACCTTAATTCATAAAAATACTGTCGGCAAAACAGTTGACATTGTTCCGCATTTCTAGGTATAAAGAGCAGGCATTCATATGGCGACATAGCTCAGACGGTAGAGCAAGCGGCTCATATCCGCTGTGTCGAGGGTTCAAGTCCCCCTGTCGCCATTATTTGTAAGCCGTCCGCAAGGACGGCTTTTTTTTGGCAGCAGAGCAACCGGCCGGCTAATGGTTGCCTTGCGGATTTATGGAGAAAGCAATGTCCAGTACTGAATGGGAACAAGAAGTCTACAGGTCAACCTATGATAAAGCTCTTGCTGCTTTAGCAAGACGGAAACAGGAAGACCCTTCATTCGGTGAATCTGATCTCCGCGGTATTCTGGAACATTTGTATGTGCAGCAAGGAAATGACCACTACGGCCGCGGCCGTTTGCATGATCTGTCAATTACGGCAACCGTAGATGCCCATGAAGATTTCCTGAATCGCTTGCAAAAAGAGTGAAACCGAATATTTAGTCTGCGTTTGCCTGATATACCATATCGAATTCAGGATGTATATTCTGAAAAATTAAAACAAGATCCGGATCAAAATGCTTGCCGGCATCCTTAGCTATGATTTCACAGGCCTTTTCATGTGTAAACGGTTCTTTATAGGATCGCCGCATACGCAATGCATCATACACATCGGCAACTGCAACTATCCTGGCTGGTAAAGGTATCATATCGGCCATCAGTTTGAATGGATATCCGCTGCCGTCCCAGCGCTCGTGATGCGACTGGGCAATCTGACGGGCCATCGGATCGGGGTGCGATGATAAAATAAAAGCGCCATTGATAGTATGCTCCCGCATGATCGCCCATTCAAAATCATTGAGCGGGCCTTGCTTGTTCAGGATGTCATCAGGGGTCCCTATCTTCCCCACATCATGCATGGCAGCCAGAAAACCTATGTTTTCTACAAAATCCGCGTCTACTCGTGCATCCTTATTTTGATCATACAATTTCTGTGCCAGTATTTTTGAGTACAAATTGACCCGTTCGATATGTTTTCCGGTGTCATTATCTTTCAATTTTGATGCCTCAAGCAGGCTCTGAAACATTCGCTGCAAAATTGTGTTGGTTTCTATCGTAATATCATGTAAATATAGCGTCCATCCCATTGGTGTGCCGGCTCCGCTGCTGGTGCCGAAGAAGGGGATTACCATTGCACTGGTGAGTATGGTTGTGCGTTCCCGGGTTTTATGGGCCAGCTGTCCTCGCCACGAGTAGCCGTCAGCAGCAGAGGTAAGCTGCTGGTAGATTTTATTAGCATCCTGCCTGGATAAAGAACGGCTGAAGGTGTTTATAAATGTTTGGTTTTCCGGATAATTAAACGAACTCAGCAAGTCCGTGCAGGCCGGATTGCAGTAGCGGATACGCTGGTGCTGATCGAGCAGTGCAGCAGCTGTCGGAATTTTTCGGCAGGATAAAATCAGATTTTTGATGTATGTTCTGGCTGATTGAGTGGAATTGCTGGGGGGATTGAGCGATTGTATTGACAGCACCTCCCCCGGTGTATTCATGCATTTCTCTCTACTGCTTCTTCGGCATCACTTGCCCGCAGATACCATAACCCTGCTGAGCTTTCAGCTCCGCCAGTTTGCATAAAATGGCTGATGGCCAAAGCGGTAAGCGCAGCTAGTGGGGCCTGTCGTGTGTCCGGAGCAAAACGCCAGCCAGCTCGGACTGTAAATTTATCTGCAAGAACAGAATTATGCGGACCAACAAAAAGAATTTCTTCGTCATGTTCTAACTTTTCCGCTAATTCTTCAGGTTTTATGTCAAAAGGGCCATCGCTTAGTTTGCCGTCCCGATAGATAGCGGCATAAGACTGATTACGCTTGGCATCCAGGAGCGGTACCACCACCTTGCACAGTGCAAGGCTCTCATAAGCAAATACTTCCAGTGTGGGGACCAGCACATAGGGCTTGCCAAGACCGAGCGCAAGCCCTTTGATGGTGGAAAGCGCAATACGCAGACCGGTAAAAGAACCCGGACCGCCAGTGCAAGCCAATAGATCCAGTTCACTGGCCTGCAGTCCGGCTTCGTGAACGCAGTATTCGACCGCACTCATCAGGCGTTCAGCATGACGGTAGCCGGCATCTATTGAGATACAGATCAAACCATCTCGGGTGGTTCCGGTAGCTGGGGTTTTATAGGGATGTTTTGGTAGAGCCGGCCGTCCCGTGCCGGAGTTTGACGTGGATACTGCTACGCCCAGAATTTCACTGGAACAATCTATTACAAGACAGTTCATGATAAGGCTCGCTCCAGGTAGGGGTCTTCAATACTGATTTTTCGGCTTCCGTTATCCATTACTTCGAGTGTAATCTGTATTCTATCCGGTGGTAATACGGCTTCGATGGTTTCACTCCACTCGATTGCACACACCGCATTACTGTACAGATAGTAATGGGAATCTAGCATTTCAAAATCGGCCGGTCCATCAAGACGATAGGCATCAATATGATAGAAAACCATGCGTCCTTCATATTCATTGGCAATAGTATAGGTAGGACTGGTGATTATTTCCTTGATTTCAAGACCGGCAGCTAGACCGCGTATAAGGCAGGTCTTACCGGCACCAAGCCCGCCGCGAAACGCCAATACCGCACCAGGTGCAACAACCCTACCAATTTTGGCTCCAAGCTGCTCGGTATCTTCTGGCGTCTCACAGATGATTGAGATCAGGGGAGGCTCCCACGGTCATATAAATCCTGTATATGATTTCGCAATCCACTCACCAGAGGAATAATAGGATATTCTATGTCTTCGGTGATGGTTACCCGTATGTCCACTCCGCCCAGCGGCTTGTGTTCCACCACAAATTCTATGGGGGTACTCAGAGCTTCTGACATGATTTCCAGTACTGCGGTTGCGTAGTAGACCTTTCTATAGAGGACAGGCGCATCCTGTCGTCTCAGGTCGGTTAAATCGATTACCCTCATGAGGATATTCTAGTGTCTGCGCTCTAGGTGGTCAAGAAGAAATGCAAAATGCCGGTTTATACATAGCTGAAAACCAGTGCATGCAGTTCGTTGGCTGTTTTACGGCTGATTTTAACGAATTTGACATGCATTGCAAAACTGTTGCGTAAGCGGTTGGTGCGTACAATATTTGCCCAGGCAATACGATCCCCGAAGCCGGCATCGAACTGAATCTTGATAAATTCTCCTGCCGGAAGCGGTGTAACCGTCTGTATTGACAATCCCCCGACAGATACATCGGTAATGATACCGGCAATTGCTGATTTCTCAGTATTGACTATGCGCTTGGTGTTTTTGCCGTGCCCGGAAACCTGCACCTGTACCCGGAAATAGCGGCAGGCCAGATGTACAGCTGTCCGTTCATGTTTGCGCGAAGGTAATGAGCTTATGGAACTGCTGTGGCCAAGAATCAGGTATGAGCGGCCATTGATCTCGACACTGCGCTGGACTTTAGTTTTAAATTGGTAACCTTGATGATTGCCGGTGTAAAAGAAAGTTGTCAGCTTGGCACCCCGCCGAAAACGGATATAATCACCGAAAGCATCTTTTGGCTGTTCTATAAACATGCCGGAGGAATCATTTTTTAACAAAATTGTCGAATAATTATTACCTTTGTTGTTTTGCATTGAGATCGGCAGCTTTGGCTTCAGCTGGTGTGTTGAATGGATAATTCTGCCGGTTTTCATACGGTGACCAGCAGCTTCGCGAATGGCGAAAAGCTGAGCTTTTTCCTCTTCAGCCATATCTTCGGTTTTGGCATAGTGTTCAATGTTCTTATACACAGATTGCATGAATGAATCCAGTTTGTTTGAATCCGCAAAAATAGTAGAAGGATTGATGATATTTAATTGTCTGGCATAGCGTTCCAGAAAAGCTGCCTCATTGGCCGAAAAGCCGGCTGTTGACGCCTGGCGCAAAAAACTTCCGTGACTGAGGGTCTTTGTGGTGGTGCTTGCGCTGCTGCCGAAGGAACCAGAGCTGCTGCTGGTTTTGCCTCCGCTGCCGCCATTCCGGATTGCCTTGACTATTTTACTGACAATGATGAGGAAAGCTATAGCCCCTACAACTATAATCAGGAAACGTATGTTTTCTGGCTTTGTTTCAACCAGTACCATGCCCTGTGCCAGGTTCAAGGAGTTCATATTCATTTAGCCTTCCTCCTTGTTTAGTGTTAGAGTTGCCTCAAAAAATGCTCCCATACGGGGTAGTATTTCGTATTCTGCTAGGTCGCCGATTAAAACACTGTCCTTATGCTCAAACGCTTCCATTAACTCTCGCAGAACAGTATTGAAGCTCTCATAAAAGTCCTGTACGTTCAATCCGTCAATATTCAGCTCCTGGTCACTGACACTGATAAAATCTGGCAAAATACGCACTGTTTTGTTAATTAACTCTACAATTAGCACCATGGTGTGCATGGCTTCGGCATCTTTACCGGTTTGCAGCCGGACCGCGACTTTGGACAGATCATCACGAAGCGCCATGAACAGCTTTGCCGCATTATGCATGGCCAACTCTGGGTCCTCAGCTTCCTGCCGACGTTCTTTGAAGAAACTGCAGGTTCTTTCCATGTTCAATAAAAAGTCTGGAGGCAGAGGAATGACCTGGCCGCTTATAGCTTGTTTGAGATTTTCAATAAATGAATTTTCTTCAGCCGAAAATAAACCGCTGTAGCGCTGGATAAATTCATCAATGTCTGATGTGCAGGAATGTAACTCTTGCGTATTGCCTGCCTGCTTGATGGCATCGCACATACCCTGCATAATATCAATAGCATCAATGCGCATGAAGCGCACTGGCTGTGTTGTTACTGCCAGTTTGTCGCCTGCCTTGGCGGGTTGGCCGGAAAGGGCCGGAAGTTCGTCTGCCTGTACGGATTTTTCATTATGTTCCACGGCGATAATGACTTGTCCAGCGCGTTCGGCCTTTTCATCCAATTCAGTAAGGACCTGTCCAAGCGATTTGTCACTTGTCTGCATGGTTATTGGCATTCCGTTCACCAGTATCGTCATCGTGTACTCCATTTCCGACGGCTGCTTAAGCTACAGCCTGTTGTGTGATTTTGACCGGTCTGCCGGCACTTGTCAATCTTGATTCTGGTTTGTAAAATTGGTCCAGGCGCTTGAGGTGCTTTCCATCTGGTTCAATGCGCTCTCCATCATGCCGTATTTGCGTTTCAGGTCATCTTCTTTTCTAGTCAGTTGCACCTCAAGGCTGGCGATGGTGGTCTGTTCACGGCTGACCATGGTGTCGATAGTTCTGGTTTTTAATGAAACAATTCCACCGGTTTCTACATATGGTCGTACCAGATTGTCCATTGCAACGGCTGCACCGCTGTCTATGATCAGATCGTTGTCGGTATCCCTGCCGAAAACATCACGGACCAGCTCGAAATTGTTGGTAAGTGCGTCTTCCAGTTTTTTCTCGTCGATTTCAAGGTAGCCGCGCAGTCTGGTGGCATCATAACCGCCGCCGGCCTGAGAGTTGGTCGAAATACCGAATCCGGCCAGGATCGAAGCGCCATCGCGGGTGGGGTAGGCGTCCATCATGATTCTGGACATGGTGCTGCGCATCTGGGTAAGTGTGCTGTCACCCTGGAACATTCCTAAACGTTCTTCGAAGGTCTTTACTTCATCTTCTGTAAGGTATTCAAGCTCGTCGATGACACTTTCTTCGCGTCGGCTGAGCACATTCAGTTCTGCCATAGTGCGGTTATAATTACCTACCATGCTGATTATAGCTTCTTTAACAGTTTCTCTATCCGGCTCTATCTGCAGCTCTACCGGTGTAGTAGAAGCTTTTTTCAGATTTATAGTCACGCCCGGTATCAGGTCATCGATGGCATTGCTTGGCCGGATGACTTCTATGCCGGACATTTCCAGTACTGCATCTCTGGACGTGCTTACCGCATTTACCGGAGTAAAGCCGCTGGAAGCATCCGGATCAAAGACTCGTACTGATTTAATCGATACATCCCGATGTGTATTGTTGTTTCGGATGCCTAACCCGGCAAATTGTTCATCAAAAAGCGAAAGGGGCACAGTAACTGTCTGATAATCACCGCTGGGTCGTGTTTCCGGAAGTGCGACAGCCTGTCCGCTGTCGTTAATGGCGAAGAGTATTTGGTTGTCATCAACTCTTGGTGGTTCCGGTGGTGGTGTCCATTCGGGCATAATTGCTTCGGAAGGTGCACTCTGAATAGTTATGTCTTCATAGCTGATGCTTCCGGTTGTCGGGATGCCCGGACCCGAAGGTGCACTTTCGCCGGGAGGGCTGGCCTGCTCACGCACCCAGATTTCTACTTCCAGGATTAAGTTTCTGGTTTCGGTCGGTGCGCCGAGCCGCAATGCAGTTTCAGCGCCGGCTTTAACCTGTAGTATGCCATCAGCATGCAGCACCTTTCCGGTGTCGCTGGGTTTCGCGAACGTTCCCGTGCGGGCCAGGTCCAGGTTCTGGTCGCTTTCATTGCTTTTTGCTACCAGCCCTGCATCCAGGGCCAGCGTTTCAGCGGCCTGCTCAAAAATTAGTCGATTATCTGATCCGGTTTTAAGCGCTTCGATTACCAGTATTCGTTCCGAACTGGTTACCGGAACTAATTGGGATCGCACTATAGTGCTGTTGCGCCGGTTCAGATTGTCGGAAAAATCTTTCAGGCTGCCACCACGATAATCCATTTGCAGTTGTTCTTCACCTACTTTGAAAATATAGCGGCCGGCCGGTACCTGATAATTTTCCGGCAAGCGGGCGCTCATGAAGCGGTCGGCACTGGCTGTCTGTTTTACTGTAAATTCTACAGTTTCTTCGACTGCTTCGCGGGAGGCAAGGGCGGTGAGTATTGAATTGTCAGAGGAGTTGGCTACACGGGCATTAAAGGGATTCTGGAAGGAGAAGAGGTTTCTGGCGCTTTCCCTTACTGCCAGCAAGCGTCGGTTCAGATCCTGCCAGGCAGATTTCTGTTCCTGAAGTTCGGTAAGCCGTTCCTGGGCACGATCCACCGGGATACGCTCAATCTTCATCAGATCTTCGATGAGTTTTTGAGTGTTATATTTACTGCTGACTCCCGGTATGCTTATGTCCGACATGGGGCTTACAGGACCTCCTTCCCGGGTATGTGTTCAGACGAACCCAGGAACGGCGCATTCAAGCTCCGTGTTTATACCTGTTCGTCAAATAGCAGGCCGATTACATCCCTGATGCGTTCACGTACATGCTGGATTTCGGCCGGTGGTATTTCCCTGATTGTCTTTTCGGTATCGGCGTCGATAACCTTAACCACTACTTGTCCCAATTTCTCGTTTATGCTGAAGGCCAGCCGGTGATTGAATACCGCGCTAACTTTTTCGAGTTCACGCAAGGTACTGGCAATATTGGCATCCGGCTTTTCAGCCACGGGTCGAGCTTCGCTCTGTCGCTGAACGACTACCGGTTTTACAGCCGCTTGTACTGCTTGAGGCATGGTATGGTTTATGGTGGAAACGTCAATAGTCATACGCTCCTCCTTACTTAAAAAAGGAAAGGAATGGGGGGCGCTCCACTCCTTCGCCAAAAATAGTCGTCCCGGAAAGACGACGTCCAGGAAGCTCTCCGGGATTTTTAGAACGGTTTATTAGCCGAGCAGCTGCATGACCGACTGGGATCTGGTGTTGGCCTGAGCCAGCATTGCACCACCAGCCTGGGAAAGGATGTTATTCTTTACGAAGTCCACCATCTCTTCAGCCATGTTACTGTCGCGTATACGACTCTCAGCAGCCTGCAGATTTTCAGCTGCTACTGCTACGCCTTTAGATGCCATCTCAAAACGATTCTGGTAGGCACCGAGGTCAGCGCGCTGCTTTGATACAGCTTTAAGAGCTGCGTCAAGATTTCCGATTGCCATGTTGGCACTTTCGGGAGTAGAGATGGAAATCATCTCTGCTGTTCCCTGTGCGCCCTGCAAGCCCAGAGCCTGGGCTGTCATGGTGCCTACGAAAATGCGCTCGGCCTGATCCATGTTGGCACCGACCTGCAGCTGCATGGTCTGGTTGCCTTCAGTCGCAAAGCGGCCGGTAAGAATATTCATGCCGTTGAATTGAGCATGGCTGGCGATGCGGTTGATTTCATCGACCAACTGGGAAACTTCGACCTGAATCTGCATGCGGTCTTCAGCAGTATAGATACCGTTGGCAGACTGAACGCTCAATTCGCGCAGGCGGTGCAGAATATCCTGGGTTCCCTGGAGGAAACCTTCGGTTGTCTGGATGAAGGAAACACCGTTTTCGATGTTCTTCTGTGCCTGATTGAGTCCGCGTACCTGACTGCGCAGTTTTTCGGAAACGGCCAGACCGGAAGCATCGTCACCGGCGCGGTTAATACGCATGCCGGAAGAAAGTTTCTCAATATTCTTGCTAAGATCAGTTTGTGTAGCAGCCAAAGTTCGATTGGCATACATGGCACTCATATTGTGATTAATTATCATGTGACCCTCCTTGCAGGACTAACAGCACGGCAATCCTTGCCATGTGTCCTGTGTGCATGACTGACAGGGCCGAGAAATCGTGGTTACGCCCCTTCTCGTCCGTTCAAACCCTGCACGACAGGAGCGAAACCCCGATTAGAGTCTCGCTTCTGTCGGCATGCACGGGATGGTTTTTGTCAAAGATCAATAGCTGCTGTCGTGCAGGGCGGGGGGAGGCCCCAAAACCTGCCAGACAGCGCAGAAAGGCCCGAATAAGGCGGGTGTAATTCACCCGCCTCATCCTCAGTTTACAGTATACTGCCTTACTGCAGTAACTGCAAGACTGATTGCGGTTTTTGGTTGGCCTGAGCCAGCATAGCGGTAGAAGCCTGGATCAGGATGCGGTTCTTGGTATAGTCGACCATTTCATTGGCCATGTCGGTGTCGCGGATGCGGCTTTCGGCAGCCTGCAGGTTCTCTGCACCGATATCGATACCCTTGATAGCGTATTCGAGGCGGTTCTGGTAAGCACCCAGATCGGCCCGCTGCTTGTTGACGCGTTTCAGGGCTTCATCCAGTACACCGATGGAGCGGTTGGCATTCTCGGGGGTAGACAGGGACATAACTTCGTCGCTGCTTATGTTCTTTACCGAGAGGGCTTTGGCTGTCATGGTGCCGATAAATACCTGTTCGCGCTGGTCCATATTGGCACCGATGTGCAGCCACATGGAGGCGGTTACCAGGTTTTCACCGGTTTCGCGGGCAAAACGGCCGGTCAGCAGGTTCATGCCGTTAAACTGGGCATGGCTGGCGATGCGGTCAATTTCGTCTACCAACTGGGACACTTCGACCTGAATCTGCATGCGGTCTTCGGCGGTATAAATACCGTTGGAGGCCTGTACCGACAGCTCGCGGATGCGCTGCAGAATATCCTGAGTGCTCTGCAGGAAACCTTCAGTGGTTTGAATGAAAGAGATACCGTTGGCGGCGTTTTTTGAGGCCTGGTTCAGGCCGCGGATCTGTGAACGCATTTTTTCGGATACTGCCAAACCGGATGCATCATCACCGGCTTTGTTGATCCGCATGCCGGAAGACAATTTTTCCATGTTCTTGTCGGCACCCAGGCCATTTACGCCGAGCTGGCGGTTGGCATACATTGCGCTCAGGTTGTGGTTAATGATCATTACTTCCTCCTTGAAGCTTTGCAACGGAACATCCTTGTTCCGTCTGCCCGTTTCCGGGCTGCATTCCCGCGACTGCGGGTTTTCTGTCAATAACACCGCGGTTCAGCGCTGTATACACAGACTGCCGCAGAATGTTACCAGCCTGTCTGGGACAAGGCCGGCTTAAAGTACCAAATAATATGATTCTCCAAGCCTCCTTCACCGATACAGACTTTTTCGGGTGCAAACGCACTCCGGTGTATTGCCGATATGCGCATTTTAGCAGTTTTTGCTTTCGTGGTTAGCATAAAACATGCCAATTATCCAATAAAAACAAAAACTTGTTAAAGTTGCTGCATATACAGCCGAAAAACATAGAGAAGGGCAGATCCTGCCGCACGGCAAGAATGTACGCGCTACTCGTCTCCACTTATCCTCTTCGGCATGTTCCATAGAAATCTTTAGTACTATCGAAAAATTAATTTCCACCTTCCGTATTTTGCAGAATAGTGTATACTGTGACCATGAAAACCGAAGAATTATCACTGATTGCCGATGACGGCAAAAGCATTCACACGTATCGCTGGTCTCCGGACGGAGCAGTCAAGGCCTGTATTCTGTTAGCCCACGGGCTTGCCGAACATGCTGGCCGCTATGCCCGCGTCGCTGCCAGCCTTACTGCTGCCGGCTATGAGATTTGGGCTCCCGATCATCGCGGCCATGGCAAAACTGCCGCTGAAGGTGAACTAGGCTGGCTTGCGCTAAAAGATGGATTTAGGCGAGTCGTAAGTGATATGCATTGCCTGGCTGACCGTATTCGCACTGATCGTCCGGGTATAAAGCTTTTTCTGTTTGGCCACTCCTGGGGGTCTTTCCTAAGCCAAGGATTTATTTCGTTGTATGGAAATGAATTGGCCGGTTGTATCCTTTCCGGAACTGCGCTTAATCGTGGCCCTCTACTCGCTGTCGGCGGTTTATTGGCTAAAACCGGCTGTTTGTTCAAGGGCGAGAAGCGCCAATCACCCCTGCTCAATTCCATGAGTTTTGGCTCTTTTAACAATGCCTTTAAGCCGAATCGCACTGAGTTTGACTGGTTGTCTACCGATCCGGCCGAAGTGGACAAGTATATCGCTGATCCCTATTGCGGTTTTGTCGGCACTTTCGGCTTGTTCCGGGATCTGTTGGCCGGGCTGCAGTGGACCGGACAGCCGGCAACCATCCAGAATGTGCCAGTAAAGCTGCCCCTGTATTTGTTTGCCGGTGAAAAGGATCCGGTTGGTGCCGCTACCGGAGCCTTTGCCTCGCTGGCCCTTGCGTATCAGGATCATGGGAACACTGACCTGACAGTAAAACTGTATCCAGGCTGCCGTCATGAAATGCTGAACGAAACAATTAGGGATGAAGTAGCTAAAGACGTGCTGAACTGGCTGGAAGCTCACTAAGTCAGGTTTCGACCTGTCGTCACTAGCTATTTTCTCCATGCTTGACCAATACTGGGTGGTTTGGGATAATATAGCACAGCAGGTCTGACAAGATTTATCGATTACAAACAATCACAGCGGCTACCGGCCTGCGGTATGCTGAACAGATGAGGAACTATTGCTTACACGCTATCATAAAGGCCCCGACGGGAAGCCCGTTAAAAAGGCGCTGGTGTATACTGCCCAGGAACACGGCATACAAGTGCGCGACCTGGATCAGGATGCGGTGCGCATTGTAAAGCGACTGCGCGACAACGGGCACGATGCTTACATAGTCGGCGGGGCTGTCCGTGACCTTTTACTTTCTAAACGCCCCAAAGATTACGATATTGTCACCGATGCCCAACCGGCGCGCATTAAAAAAATATTCTACCGCAGCCGGATTATTGGCCGCCGTTTCCGGCTGGTTCATGTGTATGCCGGCCCTAAGATTTATGAAGTATCTACCTTCCGCTCTATCGCCTCGGGAACCATCGGTAATGAATATGGTACTATCGATGATGATGCAAAGCGGCGTGATTTTTCGATTAATGCACTGTATTACGATCCTGTAGGCAACACTATTGTGGATTATGTGCACGGAATGAAAGATTTTAAAGCCCAGCGCATTGTGCCGGTTATTCCCCTGAAAACGATTTTCAAAGAAGATCCGGTACGTATGCTGCGAGCAATCAAATATTCGGTAGGGACCGGATTTGCCATGGTACTGCCGGTACGCATGGCTATTCGTAAACATGCCTCCTTATTGACGACAGCATCAACCAGCCGGCTCGGTGAAGAGGCCATGAAAATCATTTCAGGCGGCCGCTGCCTGCCTATTTGCCGGGAATTATTCAAGTATAAATTGCTGGACGCAATTCTACCTAGTTTTGCCAACCTTTTTCGCCGTAATGACGAAGTCTGCAACAAACTTGAATCCCGCCTGCTGGAAATGGATGAACATGTCCACCGGACGGCCGAAAAGACCCTGTCTATTTTACTCACCTTTATTCTTAGTGTCCCCGTAGAAGAAGCTGCTGAAATACCGGCTGTGGATACTGCCGAGGCCTATCACAACGCTTTGCAGGCTTCGCGTGACTTTCTGTTGCCGGTTACCTTGCCCAGGATTGATGTTGAAAAGGCGGTTCGTGCCAATTTCATCGCCCCCGAACCCAAGTCTAAGGTTCGCAAGCCACGGAAACGCCGTCGTCGCCCTCGCCGAAGCGAAAGTTCCGCAGGTGAAGCTCAAAACGGAGCCGCATCTGATGCCAGCTCCCTTGACACATAGACCTTAGTTACAAGAGTATACAGTTGTGACCATCGATAAACTAAATGGCTTGTCAATTGACGCACTCTATACCCTCGCCGAAAAAATTGGGCTAAAGCTCCCTGAGGGGCTGGAGCCGGTTTTTGTTATCGGAGAGCTGATCGAGGCGTTCAATGAAGACTCTAATGACCGCCGTATGGGCGGGAATACTGCTGTCCATGTCGAAGAGAAAAAATTCTCCGGTTCGGAATTGGACGAAATTGATGCTTCAATGGAAGTTGCTGCCTGCATCGAATGTCGATATAATGAAACCAGTCTGCATGTTTTAGTACGGGATCCGGGCTGGGCCTTCGTGTTTTGGGATATTCGGGATGATGATGATGAAAGACTCCAGGTTGACAACAACTACTCTGGTTTGTTTCTTCGGGTGATCGAAGATCCGGCAAATCCTGACCCACTGCAATTCGATGTATCGGTGGGCAAACATGATACTTCCTGGTATATTCATCTGCCGGAGCCAGATACCTGCTATTCGATTGAGCTTTGTGCTAAAGCCGGCAGTCGTGCCATATCGTTGGCACCTGCCCAAAAGGTACGGACACCCAGAGCTTTAGGCCTCGACCTTAGGCTGGGTATGGACGAATTCAGTACCGAAATGGCTGTATTGTCTGGTTTGGAAACACTTGAGCCAGGCATTACCAGTGAAACACATTCTACCAGAATTATGGATGAATACGGTGCTTGAGGCGGAAACCATATGAAAATCGGCAGTGTAGCCCTCGTTCTCAACGCACATCTTCCTTTTGTGCGACAACCGGATTATCCTCAGTTTCTGGAAGAACGATGGCTGTTTGAATCACTCTCCGAATGCTATCTGCCCCTGTTACGGCTCTTTGCCCGCCTGGAAGCGGACAAAATTCCCTGGAAGCTGACTATGTCACTGTCCCCCACGCTTACGGCTATGCTGGGAGATCCACTGCTACAAAACCGGTATATAGCCTGGCTGAGTAATCAGCAGGAGCTGGCGGTCCGGGAGATGGAACGCTTGGCCAATGATCCGGAGCATCTGCCTCTGGCTCAAATGTATGCTGATTTGTATCGCCAGAACTATGAAGATTTTACCGTCTTACATGGGCGCAACATACTGACAGCCTTTAATTTCTATTTTAAGAAGGGGCGCCTGGACCTTATGACCAGTGCGGCTACACATGCCTTTCTGCCCTTGTACCAAAGCTTGCCGGAGACGGTGGCCGCCCAGATTGAGGCCGGAGTTGTTTCTTTCCGTTCGCTTTTTGGCCGCAGTCCGACCGGTTTCTGGTTACCGCAATTGGGGTGGTATCCCGGTCTTGAACAGATGCTTTCTGCTTATGGGCTGCAGTATACAGTCGTAACGACCCGCTCTGCTTTGCTTGGCAAGCCGTCCCCGCGCTATGGTTCGTATGCACCGGTTGCCTGCGAGAATGGCTTTACCTGTTTTGTGCGGGATGTAGAATCGACTAATGCTGTTTGGTCGGAGGATACCGGTTATCCGTCGGACCCGGTATATCGAGAATTTTATCGTGATATCGGCTATGATCTGCCGCTTGATTATATAGGGCCCTTTATCGATCTTAAGCAGGTACGTACCTTTACCGGGTTTAAATACTGGGCAATCACCGGGCATACAGATAATAAGCATTTGTATCGCCCGGAAAAAGCAGCAGCCAAGGTGAACGAGCATGCCGAAAATTTTATTTATAGCCGCAGAAGACAGTTGAACAAGGCTAGTGCCTATATGCGAAAACAGGCATTAATCGTTTCTCCTTTCGATGCTGAGTTGTTCGGGCACTGGTGGTATGAAGGTGTCATGTGGCTGGAAGCGGTATTCAGGAACGCTAAAAATGCTCCGGATATGAGTTTCATCACATTAGCCGAGGCCTATCGCGAAAGCGGCGATTGCTGCCGGTCCGTACCGGAATTCGGTTCCTGGGGAGAAGACGGATTCGCCGGAGTCTGGCTGGATAAATCCAATGACTGGTTGTATCGTCATACCTTTAAGTTGGTCGAACGTATGACTGAACTGGCCGACCGCTTCCCGGACGAAAGCGGCCTTCGTGAACGTGTGCTGAATCAGGCCGCCCGGGAGACTATGCTTGCGCAATCGGCGGATTGGCCTTTCCTGCTGCGAGCCGGCAAATCGGGTTCTTTTGCCCGCAGACAAATTGAAGACGCAGTAACCAATTTTACCCGTATTTATGAGATGATGTGCGCAAATACTGTCGGCACCGAGTGGGTTACCCGGCTGGAAAAACGCAATAATATTTTCCCGCTAATAAATTATCGCGTATTTCGTTCCAAGAACTGAATTAGTCAGCGCTGTTGGACACCTTGGCGACCGGTGTTATCATAGCTCCGGTCGCCGGTGTGCGTGCAGGCGGCTAGTGGCTTAGTCCGCCGATAGCATCGTGAAACAGTTCGCTGACGGTCGGGTGGGGAAACACCGCGTTTTCGAGTTCGGCCACGGTTGCGCCGTTCATGATGGCATATTGCATCCCCCAGATTATTTCGCCGGCATATGGGCTTACTATATGTGCACCCAGAATTCGGCCGCTATTTTTTTCTGCAAGTATTTTGCATAGGCCGTGAGCTGTCATGCCGTTCTCCGCAAGGAAGCGGCCGTTAGCCCGTGCCGGCAGGGAGCTTTTAACATACTCGATTCCGGTTTTTTGTACTTCCTGCTCGGTAAGTCCTACTCCCGCCAGTTCCGGATCGCCGTAAACCACCCAGGGGAAATAAGCCCAGGGAATATCGGTTTTTTTACCAGCTATCGTACGCGCCACCGCACGTCCCATGGCACTGGCAGAATGTGCTAAGAGTGATTTTCCGTTTACATCGCCGATAGCCCAGATTGACGGGACGTTGGTGCGGCAGCTATTGTCAACCACAATGCCTTTGGAGTTGAACTGCACGCCGGCTGCTTCCAGGCCGATGCCGTCTACTGCCGGTTTCCTTCCGGTAGCCAGCAGGATATGACTGGCTTCTACACTGCCTTCTTCTTTCTGGTTACGGTAGTGAACAGTGTTAGCGCTTATACTGGTAACGGCGGTTGCGCATAGTATCTGGATTCCCTTTAAGGTTCGTTTGTATACCGTTGCGGTTTCCTGATCAATAAACGGCAAGATTTCCGGTAGCATTTCGATGACTGTTACTTTGATTCCGAAGGAAGCGAAAAATGAAGCAAATTCGATACCGATTACACCACCGCCGATGATTACCAGACTTTCCGGCATTTCGGTAATTTCCAGCAGTTCATTGCTGGTAAGTACGGCCGGATTATTATCGCTTCCCGGTATGGGCGGCCGGGCCGGATTAGAACCACTGGCAATTATGATATGTTCAGCCGTATGCTCTTCGCCGCTTTCTTTGATGCGCAGCGATTTGGGGCCGCTAAGTTCGCCTGTACCGGAAATAAGGTGAACGTTGTTCTTTTTCATCAGGAAATCAATATTTGCAACCAGCCGGCTGACAGTCGAGTTTTTCCAGGCCATCGCATCCGGCAGGCTGAAATGCACTTCGGTGGCGGACACGCCCAGTGTTTTGGAGTGCAGGGCATGACGATATAGTTTTGCAGAATTT
>Ga0180008_1000464_pt1 | contig 34561 bp, 38 predicted proteins | sample MM_PW_MetaG_FD_121121 | JGI IMG/M metagenome (GOLD analysis project Ga0180008, IMG submission 121121) | Groundwater microbial communities from the Aspo Hard Rock Laboratory (HRL) deep subsurface site, Sweden - MM_PW_MetaG | ecosystem: Environmental > Aquatic > Deep subsurface > Groundwater... | reverse complement strand
GCCGCCGCGAACCTGAGCCTCTGCAAGCTCACCCAACCCCAAAAATGTAGTGGTAACACTCGCGCTGGTGCGTGCATGTCATTGAACAAAAATGCCTTTCCCAAAAGCACTGTTCAAGTTGGGTCAGACTGTCGTCGTTTGAAACGATGGCTTCCAGCAACTCCACGTTCTCCTCGAGTATCCGGGCGACATAGTCGAGGGTGCCTGACATGCGAAAAGCCGGTTTCAGCGTGAGCAGACATTTCAGCGGCCGCGCCGGAACGGCCTGAGTTGGCCGAACCTTGACGCTCGCCTACACGCTCCGGACACCGCGAGCAGTGGTTAAGGCTTTCAAACTCTCGTATTGAACCAGCGTCGCCCGCCCGACCTTTACCGTGTCAAGATCACCAGACTGGATAAGCTCGTATATGCGCGAGCGACTGAGGCCAGTGATGCGGACTGCGGTTGAGACGCGAACCGTAAGCGGCTCGATCTTCTGTTCCCAAGCCCGCTCGATCATGGCCGGCCCTTCCGCGCGCCTTCGCGCGCTCGTGCGAAATTGCGGTCGCTTTCGAGAAACGAGTTTAGCATCGCAGGAATCAATTCGGTCACCGGTTCCTCGCGCCCGTAGGCTTGGGCGTAGATCGCGGCATAGTCGATGAGAGCGCTCTGCAAATCTGGGGTGATTGTAATGGCGAGCCTGACCGGCGTGCGATCGGGCAACCTTGCGAGTTTGATATCGACCATGTATCAGCTCCCTGCATTTTTGCGCCATGGCGCCAGTATGAGATCGCGGGTCACCAGTACGTGGACGGGCGCGCCGGGCCGGATCGTGATCGTCGGCTGGATGTCGAGCTCGCGCTGTGTAATCTGATCGCCGGCCCTGGCGGTGTTCGACTGGGCAGACTCTCGGATCGCCTCCACGAGATCGCTCTCGCCAGAGATCGACAGCTCCGATCCGACTCCCAGCATCGTGGCGATGGCGACGCCCTTGAGCAGGGCCCATGTGTGAAAATCCACCTTGTCGACGAGCCCGGCATAACCCGCCGCGTCAGTCGCCGGCATATTGTCGAGCCGCACCGAACTGCCATCTGGCAAGATCAGGCGTTGCCAGATGACCAGCGCCCGGCGCTGTCCAACGGCGACGACCGAGTCATATTTGCCTATCAAACGCGCACCCTGCGGCACGAGCAGGATGTTGCCCGTGACCGTATCGAATACGTTCTGCGTGACCTGCGCGGTAACCATGCCAGGCAAGTCGGAGTTAAGCCCGGTGATGAGGCTCGCTGCGATCACGCTGCCGGCAAGCAGGCTGTTGGGGGACATCGGCGCCAGCAACAGTCCCGAATTGACATCGCCACCGGCGTCCCGCGTCGACGTGAACTGTTCCTTGCGGGTTCCGGTGGCGGTCGGATTGGCCGGTTGGGTATCGAGCGTCGTAGCGCTTGCGCCTGCTGGGGCCGCCGCGCCGCGGCCGCTGGTGGTCTGCGCCATGAGCCCGGATTCTCTTGCAGCCTTGAGATCCGCTAGCCGCTGCTGGCGCGCTGCCGCAGCGGTATCGACCGGTGTGGGCGCGGCCGCGGCTTCCGCCCGTTCCTGTGCACGAAGGATCGGTCGACCCAGGTCGCCAGGCAATGGCGGACCAAGTTTAGGCGTATCGCCATAACTGGTTGGCAATCCGGACAGCGCGTCCGAGGCCGACTTCGCCATTGGCTGCGCCAGTTCGCTGTCCTGGACGGCGTGCCGGAATACCTGCGGCTTCAACGCCATCCATGCGACGCCTACGAGGCTGGCTGAGCCTAGCGCGGCTGCGCCGATGATTGCGCCTCGGCGAAAGCGGATCGCCCGCGGCGGTCGCGAGCGAATGCTCAGCGTTTCGGGATCGAGCTTCGCCGTCGGCATGGTCGGCTGCTCGGTGGCGAGGGTGTCAGTCACGCGCCCCTCCGCTTGGCAGGATGCAACACGCGGTCGATGCGCACGACCTGACTCTTCTTGAGGCCGAGGCGAAGCTCGGCGGCATCGAAGATGCAATCGACGACGTAAAAGCGGTCGCGCTGCCGATAGTTGACCAACTCTGCTTTTCCATCGGCACCAAGGACGAACAGCGGCGGTGCTTCGCCGACGCCGAGCGACGCGGGGAACTCGACGTAGGTCTTCACTCCATCGTCGAATACGCGGAGCGGACGCCATCCAGGACGGTCGCCGCTGATCGCATAGTTGAAGTTCAACTGATCGATGGCGACGCCGGCGACCACCGGCGCTGCGACCTGGGCGGCCTCCGCCTTGCGCTCGACCGCCAACAACTCATCCTGGGGATAAGTCCACCGCATAGACGACAGGGCGGTCGCCGAGGTGCTTACCAGGCGGACATGGTATGCGCGGCGATCGGTGGTGATGACAAGGTTCGTCCGCAGGCCCGCCGAGAACGGTTTCACAAGGACATGCGTCTGCTTGCCTTTCCCCGAGCCGCTGCCGCTCCCTCCGGAAGTGGTGTCGCCGATTACCCAGCGGGCGGTGTCGCCGCTGGCGACCGCAACGAGATTTTCCCCGGGCTGCAGGATGATGTCAGTCACCAGCCCCGGCGCTGCATAGCCCGTGAAGATCGTGCCCTCGCTGAAAGGATAAATCTGAGCCCCGGCGATAAAGCCAAGGGCGACCGGTTCCACGGTGGCGCTGCGCGTTGCCGACCGGACCGTCTTGAGTGGTGATGTGGCCTGCTCTTGCGCGAGCGCTGGGCATGCGAGGACCATGCCGGCGATCGCCGGCAGAAGGATGAGTTTCATGGATTCTTCTCCTGGGGATTGGGGGAGGCCGGTATCGCGGTCTGTGCCCCGAGATCGGGATCGAGCGGCGATCCCATCGGCAAGGTCGTGGCAGGTTGCGGTGCGGTTCGCGCCGTGGGCGAGGAAGCAGGTGTCGTGTCGAGTTCGCGGCTCCAGTCGATCGCATCGATATAGATGCCCAGAGGGTTCTTGCGCAGGATGTCGGCCGATGCCGGCGACCGCGTGACCGTTGTAAGGATGGCTGTCCAGCGGCTCGCGCCCGCCTGCGATCCGCGCTCGAACACAGTCTCCGTCCACTTGACCTGGAACGACTTGTCCGACGCGCGGACGACGCTGGTCACCTGCACCGAAACCGTACGTGTCCCCAAATTGGCGAACGGCGACGCTGAGCGGGCATATTCACCGAGGAACTGCGCGCCCCGCTTGGTCGCGAAATCATAAGCCTCGAGCCAGTCGCGGCGCATAAGCACCGGGTCGAGCGACAGCGAACGGACGTTGCTGATGAAGTGCGAGAGGTGCCACGCGACCTGTGCGTCGGTCGGTCGATACTTGGCATCGGCTGCCTGCACGGCGCGCGCCTCGCCCAGCCGATCCACCTCGACGACATAGGGTGTCACCCGGCTCTGCAAGGATTGCCAGACGAGACCCGCCGATGTGCCGCCGGTCAGCATGAGGCAACCAAAAGCCATCAGTCGCCAGTTTCGCGCCTGCACCCGTGCCGAGCCAATCCGCTCGTCCCACAATTGTCCTGCGCGCTGGTATGGCGTCTCAGGAGGTAACGTGCGCCCGTAGCGCTGCGCACTTCGCTTGAAGAACATGGTCAGTCGTTCCTTTCCTTGATGTCGGGAATGGCGGATGCGCCGCCGCGATCACCCTGCTGGAGCACATGGATCGCCTGGGCCTGACGATGGCGGCTCGTCTGCTGCTGGCGCATCGCGCGCGCCCAGGCGGGCGTCCCGCCTGCCGATTCAATCGGAATGGATGGCGGTGAGCTTTGGTTGAGCGCATCCCAAGCAGCCTGACGGCCGCCGGCCGCAGCCTCGCCAAGACCAAGGGTGCCGCTGATGCGGGACCGCGCGGCATTCCCGGCCGCCCGCGCGACACCGCCTAGGCCCGCACCGACCGAGGGGCTCGCAGCGATCTCGCGACCAAGCTGGTAGGCAGTTGATGCAGCGGACCCCATTGCTGTCCCCGAGCGCACCGCGCCCAGGGCCGCACCGGCCGCCGCGCGCGCTCCGCCTACGGCGGCGCCGCCAGCCAGCATCGTCACGCCGGCAGCGCCGACGGCGGTGCCGAGGGCTGCACCGGCACCAAGCTGGGGTGCGCCCGACACCAGGCCCGAGGCGATCGCCGGACCGAATATGCCCAGGCCGAACAGGGAAAGGCTCGCGAGCACGAGGCTCATGGCCTGGCCGATGTCCGGTTCCTGGCCTCGCAGCGCGTCAGTGAACTCGGTGAAGAAGTTGGAACCGATGCCCACGATAACCGCGAGCACCATCACCTTGATGCCGGAGGAGACGACGTTGCCCAGCACGCGTTCGGCAAGGAAACTCGTTCGGTTCCAGAGCGCGAAAGGCACAAGAATGAAGCCGGCCAGCGTGGTCAGCTTGAACTCGAGGATGCAGACGAACATCTGCACCGCAAGGATGAAGAAGGCGACGATCACCAGCGCCCAGGCGAACAGCAGGATTATGATCACCAGGAAATTGTCGAAGAAGGTCGTGAACCCGACCATCTCGCTGGTGTGTTCGATCAGTGGCCATGCCGCCGAGAAGCCGGTCCCCGCAAGCCGCCCGGGCTTGAGCAGGTCATCGGGCGAGAGCGTCCCGCCACCGGCCGTAAGGCCAGCCTGCGTGAACGAGCGGAAGATGATGTCGGCTAGTCGAGAGAAGCTGTTCAGGATGAAGGCGAACGCGCCGACGTACAGGATCTTGCGCAGGAACCGGCCGATGACATTGTCCTCGCCGCCCATCGCCCAGAACAGTCCGGCAAGCGTGATGTCGATGCCGATCAGCGTCGCGGTCAGGAACCCGACATCAGGCCCAAGCAGTCCGAACCCACTGTCGATGTAGGTGATGAACGCCTGAAGGAAGCGATCGATGACATTTAGGTCGTTCAATTGACTGCCTTCCTGATGGAGCGAAGAGGTGTCGCGGGACGCGGCTGGGGAGCTGGACCGCGCCCCACGACGGCGATCGACGGCACGAGAGGGAGCGCCGCCGACCGCGGACCGGATTAGCCTAGAGCCCGAAGGGGCTATTCAGGCGTGTAGGCCGATCCGGAACCGAGAAACTTCTTCGTCGCCGCGCGGGCTTCCGTCGCCTGCGTTGTCCGGCGCGCCTGCTCGATGGCCTCGCTGCGGAACTGCGCGGCCATCATGTGCTGGAGCTGGAACTGCTGCTTTGCCGTGAGCGCGAGAAGCTGGTTCGTCGCTTGGCTGACCTGGAGCGATCCCTCGGCACCCTGGCTGCGCGCGACGATGTCGGCCAGCACCTCGGTGTCCGACTGGATGTTCTCGACCACCTGGGCCTGCACGGTCATCGTCTGGCGGAACGCGCCCATGCTGGCGTCAAGGCGTCCCCGCGCGTCGCGTACGCGGGTATCGGCGCGCAAGGCAGAGCTGAAGTCCTGGGGGAACAGCGACTGGAACTTGTCGTCGAGCTGGTCGACGCGGAAATCGATGGCCTGCGCGCGGCCCATCAGCCGGTCGATTTCGTTAAGCTTGCGCTTGAGGGCGTTGAGCTGCGGGAAGTCGATGCGCGTTAGGTTCTTGCCCATGTTGACCAGCATCTGCGCTTCGTTCTGGAGTTGCTGGATCTGCTGGTTGACGGTCTGCAGCGTGCGTGCAGCGGTCAGGATGTTCTGCGCGTAGTTGCTCGGATCGAACACGACGCCGCCGAACTGGGCGTGTGCCGGGCTCGCCGTTATCGTCATCGCGCCCATGCCAAGCGCGCCGCACGCGCCGAGGCCGAGCAAGGCAGCAATCATGTGCTTTCGATGGGGACTATGCATTACGTCTCTCCTTCGTGGGGGGCTTGAATGTCGGAAGCGGGGAAATCGGCAGCGAGGTCGGCCGCCCAGTCGAGGCCGGCATCGCGCAGGAAGGCTTCGGCGAAACGGCCGTGCCCATGCTTGGCAAGGACCGCATCGATCCGGGCTTGCGCTGCGGGATCAGACGAGCCGCACAAGGCCAGCGCGATCGGGCCCAGCCCCAGTTCGAACAGCCGGTTGCCGCGTGCGGACTGGAGGTAATAGTGGCGCTTGGGCGTGGCCCGCGCGATCAGCTCGACCTGCCGGTCATTCAGGCCAAAGCGCGCGTAGATGTCATGACCCTGCGGCTCGATCGCCCGATCGTTGGGCAGCAGGATCCGCTGCGGGCAGCTTTCGATGATGGCCGGCGCGATCGCGGAGCCTGCAATGTCTGCAAGGCTTTGTGTCGCGAACAGCACAGCTACATTCTTCTTGCGCAGCACCTTCAGCCATTCCCGGATGCGGGCTGCGAAAAGCGGATGGTCGAGGAAGATCCAGGCCTCGTCGAGGATCAGCAAGGTCGGGCGGCCATTGAACCGCTCTTCCAGCCTGTGAAACAGATAGGTCAATACGGGCGCGACCGCGCCTGCCTGGCCCATCAGCGCCTCGGTCTCGAAGCACTGGACGTCGGCCAAGCCAAGATGCTGTTCGGCGGCATCGAGCAGCCGGCCATGCGGGCCTTCGAGCGTATAGGGCTGGAGCGCAAGGCGCAGCGCGTTTGACTGCAGCAACAGCGCGAGTCCGGTCAGGGTTCGCTCCTCGCGCGGCGCGGAAGCAAGGCTGCCGAGAGCGGTCCAGATCGCGTCCTTCGCTTCCGGCGTTACGATCAAGCCGTCGTGCGCGAGCAGCGCCGCGATCCAATCCGCTGCCCAGCTCCGCTCGCCAGCATTGTCGATGTTCGCAAGCGGCTGGAATGCGAGCGTCTCGCCGTCGGCCTCGGCCGAGCCGAGCGCGTGATGGGCGCCGCCCATCGCCAGTACGGCCGCCCGCGCGCTGTTGCCCTTGTCGAAAATATAGACCTGCGCGCGCGGGTATCTGCGGAATTGCAGCGCGATGAGGCTCAGCAGCACCGACTTGCCGGCGCCTGTCGGCCCAACGACCATCATGTGCCCCACATCACCGACATGGGTGGAAAGCCGGAACGGCGTCGAGCCGGCGGTCTTCGCAACCAGCAATGCCGGTCCGTCGAGGTGCCCATTGCGCACCGGCCCCGCCCACACCGACGAAAGCGGCATCAGGTGCGCGAGGTTGAGCGTATGCACCAGCGGTTGCCGGACATTGGCGTAAGTCTGGCCCGGCAGCGAGGAGAGCCAGGCCTCGACCGCGTTGACGGTCTCGCGGACGCAGGTGAAGCCAAGCCCGTTGACGATCCTCTCGACCGCGCGGACCTTGTCCTCCACCGCCGCCCGGCTCCGGTCCCTGACCGTGATCGTCGTGGTCAGGTAGCCGAATGCGACATGGTCGCCGCCAAGTACCTGGAGCGCCTGGTCGGCATCGGCCACCTTGTTGTCGGCATCGCTGTCGAGCAATTGCGCGGGTGAATTATAGAGCACCTCGCGGAGAATTGCGGTGATGGACTTGCGCTTGTTGAACCATTGGCGCCGGAGCGAGGTGAGCGTCTTGGTCGCTTGGCTCTTGTCGAGCGCGATGAAGCGCGTGACCCAGCGATAGCCAAAGTCCTGATGGTTGAGCGCATCGAGGATGCCGGGACGGCTGAGGCTCGGGAAGCCTAGAATGGTCAGCGTCCGCACATGCAGGTCGCCAAGGCGCGGTTCAAGCCCGCCGACCAGCGGCGTATCTGCAAGCAGCCCATCGAGATACATCGGCGTTTCTGGCCCGGCGACCCTATGATGACGGTCGGAGATCGCGCCATGCAGGAATGTCAGCGTCTCGCTATCGTCGAGCGGGCGCACCTGCGGCATGAAGCCGCAGAGCAGGTCGAGCACGCGGTCGGTCTCGGCAACGAAGTTTTCCAGTGCGCCGCGCCAGTCGCGTGTATTTTCGCCATCGGGCCGCTCCACAAGGCTCCGCCCCGCACGGTCGGTAGCATCTGCAGGCGGAAGCCACGTTAGGGACAGGTGATAGCGGCTTTCGAAATGCGTCCCCGCCGCCTCGAAGGCCGCTCGGCGCTCGCCATCGACGAGCCAGCTCGCCGCATCGGCAAAGCAACTGTCGGGATAGGCCTGCGCCTCGCGCCGCTCCGCGTCGAAGAATAGCGCCCAGCCGCTGCCAAGTCGCTTGAGCACATTGTTCGCCCGCGCGCAGGCGGCGACCAGCTCGGCCTCGGTCGCGGACTCGAGGTCGGGACCACGGAAGGCAAGCACCCGCAGAAAGCTGCCGTCCTTGTTGAGCACCACGCCGGGCGCCACCAGCGCCGCCCAGGGCAGGTGATCGGCAAGCCGCTCGGCGGACGCGCGATATTCGCCCAGGAACATCATTTCAGGTGGCTCAGCATGCGAAATATCCCTTCTGGCGGATGTGGCGCAGGAGGACCGGCGCGAAATCGGGATCACGGCGGGCGGCCATCACGGCGATGCTATGGCCGACGGCCCAGAGCAGCACCCCGGCCAGCCACTGCTGGAGGCCGAGGCCGACCGCTGCCGCTAGCGTGCCGTTGACGATCGCTATGCCCCGCGGTGCGCCGCCCAGCAGAAGCGGCGAACCCAGCGCGCTGTGGATCGGCACCTCGTAGCCGTCGATATGCTCTGATCCGGAGGACAAGGCGCCGGTCACGAGATCAATGCTCCGCCGCCGAAGCTGAAGAAGGACAAAAAGAAGCTCGAGGCGGCAAAGGCGATGGAGAGACCAAAGACGATCTGTATGAGTCGCCGGAACCCGCCCGCGCTCTCGCCGAAAGCGAGCGTCAGGCCGGTCACGATAATGATGATCACGGCGACGATCTTGGCTACCGGGCCCTGCACGGATTCCAGCACCTGCTGCAGTGGTTCTTCCCACGGCATGCCGGAGCCGGCCGCCTGGACCTGGGTGGCGAGCGCCAACGCAAGGCCGATCGCGGCGCCGACAAGCGACGAGCGGTTGGCGATGCGGCGGGGATTGGGGGCAAAAGTCATGGGTCAGGTCTCCTTCGGGCTGGGCTTGGGGGGATTGAGCTTGGGAAGATCGGCGAGCGTGTAGGCGCCGGTGTCGGGGTCAAGCCCGGCGACACGCGCGATCGTGGCGACGCGGCGGTCGACACCGCGCCCGGCGATGAAGACGATGATATCGATGGCCTCGGCGACCAGTTGGCGCGGCACGGTGACGACTGCCTCCTGCACCAACTGTTCGATGCGGTAGAGTGCGGCCAGGGTGCTGTTGGCGTGGACGGTCGCGATCCCGCCGGGGTGACCGGTATTCCAGGCCTTGAGCATGTCGAGCGCTTCGGGGCCGCGGACCTCGCCGACCACGATGCGATCGGGGCGCAGGCGCATGGTCGAGCGCACCAGCTCGGTCATGGACACATGCGGTGGACGGGTACGTAGCGCCACCGTGTCGGGCAGCGGGCATTGCAGTTCGCGCGTGTCCTCGATGAGGATGACGCGGCTATCGAGCCCCGAATGTTCTGGGGCCATCTCGGCGAGCAGCGCATTGGCGAGGGTCGTCTTGCCCGAGCTGGTGCCTCCTGCGACGAGGATGTTGCAGCGCTGGGCGACAGCGGCGCGCAGGGCGTCTGCCTGGGACTCCGACATCAGCCCGTCGGCGATATAGTCGTCGAGCGTGTGCAGCCTCGTGGCAGGCTTGCGGATGGAGAAACAGGGTGCCGACGACACCGGAGGCAGCACGCCTTCGAAGCGCTCGCCGGCGCAGCCCTCGATATGCGGCGGCAGTTCGGCCGATAGGATCGGGTGCTCGGCATGGACCTCGGCCCGGACATGGCTCGCCACCAGCCGGATGATCCGCTCGACCTGGTCCGGTTCGATGCGAACCTCGGTATCGGTACGGCCTTCGCCAAGACGATCGAGCCGGAGCGCCCCGTCGGGGTTCACCATGATCTCGGTGACTTGGCTGTCGCGCATCGCGGCGGCAATGTCGCGGCCTAGCGCCGTGATCAGCATCCGGCGACGGCGCTCAGCCGAGGTGGCCGGCCCTGCGGTGTCTGGGCGGCCGCTCATTCGCCATTCTCCGAAGAACCGGCCAGGGTGCGCCGCCCGGTCGAGACTTGCCGACCGACCTGGGTCACGAAGGCTTCGAACCTCTTGGCTCCGAGCGCGCGGCCCGCCTGGTCGTTTTCGGCGAGCGGCGTCTGGATCGCGAGTTCGAACCGGATGAAGAGGGCGAGCGTCTCGAGGATCACATAGGTGTCGCGATCGACCCGTCCGATCGCCTGCGTGAGCCGGTCGAGGCGGATCGCAAACCGATCCTCCAGCTCCGACGCGCCCCGGCGATTCAGCCAGGCAGTAACCGCATCGACGAGGATGGCCGACTTGCTGGCGCCGGGCTTGGCGGCGAGCGCTTCCAGCCGATCGGACACGGGCTTGGGCAGGAACAGCTGATGGCGGATCTTCTCCATGATCAAAATCCCAATTGGAGGTCGTCGGGGCGATCCGAGGCGGCATCGAGGCCGTAGACCGTGCGCACGGTGCCGAGCTGCTGGACCCGGTCCATTGCGCGGCGCTCGGCAGCCTGGTCGCCATCGTCTTCGCCAAGGCCCAGGGGGTCTGCGACCTCTGGCTCGATGACGACCGCGGGTTCGATGTCGTGCGCGGGGTGACGCGCCTGCTCGAGGCCGCCGGCGTCGGCTCGTTCATCGGCATCATCGTGGGCGGAGAGGCGGATGTCAGCGTCGCGAACCTGTCCAGCCCAGTCATCCGGGCGAGCTGCCGGAAGGTCACGATAGCCAGCACCATCCAGTATCGGTGCGGGCGAGAGCCGCTCTGTGAATCGGCGATCCTCGTAATAGCGCAGCTTCTTCACGCGTATCGGGGGGTGTCCAGAGATCAGGACCAGTCCATCCGTGGGCGCAAGCTGCATCACCTCGCCGGGCGTCAGCAGGGCTCGTGCAGTCTCCTGGCGGCTGACCATGACGTGCGCCAGCCAGGGCGCGAGCCGGTGCCCCGCATAGTTGCGCATCGCGCGCTGTTCGGTTGCCGTACCGAGTGCGTCCGAAATCCGCTTGGCAGTTCGCTCGTCATTGGTCGCAAAGGCGACGCGGGCATGGCAATTGTCGAGAATGGCGTTGTGCTCGCCATAAGCCTTCTCGATCTGGTTCAGGCTCTGCGCGATCAGGAAGGCGCGCACCCCGTAGCCCGCCAGGAACGCGAGGTTTGTCTCGAAGAAGTCGAGCCTTCCCAGCGCCGGGAACTCGTCGAGCATCATCAGCAACCGGTGTCGGCCCTGTGCGGCCTCACCGTCCTTGCCCACGCCGTGCAATTCCTCGGTCAGCCGGCGGCCGATCTGGTTGAGGATAAGGCGAACCAGCGGCTTGGTGCGGCTGATGTCGGACGGCGGCACGACAAGGTAGAGCGAGATCGGATGCGCCGCTCCGACGAGATCGGCGATGCGCCAGTCCGAGGCAGCGGTTACTGCAGCGACGGTCGGGTCTCGATAAAGGCCAAGAAACGACATGGCGGTCGACAGCACGCCGGAGCGTTCGTTCTCGCTCTTGTTGAGCAGTTCACGGGCCGCAGAGGCGACCACGGGATGGACCAGCGGCGCATCCGGCGTACCGAGATGGTTGGTGGCCATCATCCTTCGCAGGGTCGCGGCGAAGCTGCGTTGCGGGTCCGACAGGAAGGTCGCGACGCGGGCGAGCGTCTTCTCTTCCTCGGCATAGAGGACATGGAGGATGGCGCCGACCAGCAGCGAATGGCTGGTCTTCTCCCAGTGATTGCGACGCTCCAGCGCACCCTCGGGATCGACCAGGATGTCGGCGATATTCTGGACGTCGCGGACTTCGTTCACCCCGCGCCGGACCTCGAGCAGCGGATTGTAGCGCGCCGAGCGCGCGTCGGTCGGATTGAACAGCAGGCAGTGCGAGAAGCGGGCACGCCAGCCGGCGGTCAGCTGCCAGTTCTCGCCCTTGATGTCGTGTACGAGGCAAGAGCCGGTCCAGGAAAGCAGGGTTGGGATGACAAGGCCGACCCCCTTGCCCGACCGGGTGGGCGCGAACGCCATGACATGTTCGGGCCCATCGTGGCGCAAGTCATCGCGGCCGATGCGCCCGAGCACGACGCCGTGCTGGTCGAGCAGCCCGGCACCCTTGATGTCCCGGTGCGTCGCCCAGCGGGCCGAGCCATAGGTGGTCAGGTCTTTGGACTGGCGCGCGCGCCATACCGAACCGAAGATCGCCGCGCCGCAGCCAACGAAGCCGCCAGCGGCTGCGATTGCCCCCGCCTTGTCGAACACGACGGGCGCATAGGCGTCGAACGAAAACCACCAGGGAAAGATCGACCAGGGATGATAGATCGGCTGGCCCAGCAAGACGAACCAGGGGGCGCCAAGCTCCGGTTGATAAGCGAGTTGCGCCGCGGCCCATTGCGTGGCGGTCCAGATGCCCGCGAGGATGATCGCGAGCACTATGAGGATTTGTCCTATGAGTAGCTTTGTCGGGGTCATGCGGGCCTCCGCCCCGGTCCGGGAACTGACCGCGGGCTAGGGCATAGGGTCCCAGAAGAACGGCTCGGGCGTCAGGGCGTCGCTGGTATCGCTAGGTATCTCCTCGCGGTCCCCGGCGACCGGTTTCGGACCGGCGCCATGTTGGGGCGACGAATCGCACTTGCAGTTCGCTACCGCCTGGCGATCGATGGCATCATCCCGGCCCGCTGACGGCCAATGCCCGTGCCGCCTTCGATGCGCAGGAAAGGGGCACGCCATCGGGCAAGCTTGGAATTTCACGCGGCGGCAGTCGCCGATCCCGTCTGGTCCATGCCGATCAGATGCAGCGCGGAAAAGTTCGATCTCGTGGACGTCGCCAACCCGCGCGGGCAGGACGGAAGCGTCACTAGGCGATAATCATGGTCGCGGCTCCGGAAGCGTCGTAGCGCTAGTCGACCTCTTCCAAGACCGCGAGACATCTCTGCTGGGCGATCCCAGCGAGCAATCGAATTCGACCCAAATGAGACTTACGGGTGCCGATTTTCCGCTCTCAGGAGCGGTAGGTCCGCTTTTCTGAATTTGGCTGCCTAAGATGGCCGGGTCGCTCTTGGAACCTGCGTGCGGTCATAGCTGACGGTTACGCCGGGTCGGCTGCCAACAAAATATTGCCGTTCCGGCTTGGTCACCCATATGACGGCTTACCCCGCAACCTGCCAATCGGGTCTAGCATACCGGCTGGTGCTCTGTGCGCCCATCCCAGTCATTCATGTTCGTCAGGCTCCGATCCAGAACCGGTCATTCGATCATCAGGGCGAAAATCAGGATTGAGGCATGATTGCGATTGCGGAGTGGTCCGCTGCGTTATCAACCGGAAGCCCAGCCTCCTTGCGTTCGGAATAGCGGTCGACCAGCTGACCGGCATGCGGACGCATCAAGACAGTGAAGCGCACCAGTTCCTCCATTACGTCGACAATGCGATCATAATAGCTTGATGCCCGCATGCGACCGTCCTCACCGAACTCCTTGTACGCCATCGCCACCGACGACTGATTGGGGATCGTGAACATCCGCATCCAGCGGCCTAGCAAGCGCAGCGAATTGACGGCGTTGAAGGATTGCGAGCCCCCGGACACTTGCATGACAGCAAGGGTTCGTCCCTGCGTCGGCCTCATCCCGCGCATTTGCAGCGGCAGATGGTCGATCTGCGTCTTCATGATGCCGGTGATCTGACCATGCCGCTCGGGGCTGCACCAGACCATGCCTTCCGACCACAGTGCGTGCTCGCGCAGTTCGTGCACTGCCGGGTGGTCGTCTCCCGCTATCTGATCGGGCAGCGGCAGGTCACTGGGATCAAAAATGCGGGTCTCGGCGCCGAAGAATTGAAGCAGGCGCGCCGCCTCTTCCACGGCTAGGCGTGAAAACGAGCGTTCCCGCAGCGAGCCGTAGAGCAGCATAATGCGCGGGGGCGGTTGGTCCGGGCCAAGGCCAGCGGCGGGACGAGCCAACACGAAAGCCTTGTCCATAGCAGGAAGATGATCGGGGGTGGCGAGCTCGCGCAGTCTCATGCGGAAATACCTTTTTCGTACCAACGGCGGGTCCGCTTCAACAAGGCGACGATCGACAGCATCACCGGTACTTCGACCAGCACGCCCACGACCGTCGCCAGCGCGGCGCCGGAACTGAGGCCAAAGAGGCTGATGGCGGCGGCCACAGCCAGTTCGAAGAAGTTGGAGGCACCGATCAACGCCGAAGGGCCGGCGACGCACCATGCCACGCCGAAACGGCGGCTGAGCCAATAGGCGATGCCGGCATTGAGATAGACCTGAAACAGGATCGGCACGGCAATCAGCGCGATCGCCAAGGGCTGCCGGATGATCTGCTCGCCCTGAAAGCCGAACAGCAGCGCCAGTGTAAGCAGCAGGCTGGCAAGGCTGATCGGGCCGATGGCGGACAGGAAATGCTGGAGCCGCTGCTCACCCCCACGAAGGAGCGCGCGGCGAAGCAGTTGCGAGACGACCACCGGGACGACGATGTAGAGCCCCACCGATAGCGCCAGCGTGTTCCACGGGACGATGATCGATGCCACACCCAGCAGCAGACCCACCAGCGGCGCGAAGGCAAAGACCATGATCAGGTCGTTGAGCGCGACCTGGCTCAAGGTGTAGTTCGGTTCGCCGTCGACGAGGTTGGACCAGACGAAGACCATCGCGGTGCAAGGCGCTGCAGCCAACAGGATCAACCCGGCAATGTAGGACGACGATGCACCTTCAGGCAGCATCGGTGCGAACAGATGGCCGAGGAAGAAGGTGCCGAGCAGCGCCATCGAGAATGGCTTGATCGCCCAGTTCACCACAAGGGTAACGCCAATGCCGCGCCAGTGCTGCCTAAGGCTATGGAGCGCGCCGAAATCGACCCGCAGCAGCATCGGGATTATCATCAGCCAGATCAGGCCCGCCACCACGAGGTTGACGTTAGCGATCTCCAACGCTGCGATTGCCTCGAAGGCGCCGGGGAGCAAATGGCCGAGACCGATCCCGATCACGATGCACAGAGCCACCCACAGCGAGAGATAGCGCTCGAACAGTGACATGGCCTCAGTCCTTCCAGGAAGCGACAGGCACGGTCGTGGTGCCGCCACCCAAGGCGACCTGCATGTAAACCGTGTCGAGCCAACGCCCGGCCTTCCAGCCCATGCCGGTCAGGCGGCCGACATGCTCGAACCCGCAGGCTTCGTGTAGCGCTACCGAGCCAGGTTCGCCGCCGCCGATAACGGCGACCATCTGCCGAAAGCCATAGGCTTCAGCTGCCTGCAGCAACGCTTTGAGCAACAGTTTGCCGATGCCGCCGCCGCACCGGTCGTGCGCCACGTAGATGCTGTTCTCGCAGGCATAGGCATAAGCTGGTCGATCGCGGAACTGCGTGGCGTAAGCGTAGCCCACTACCGCTGATCCATCACAGACAACAAGGAACGGCCAGCCCCGTTCGCTCACCATTCGTATCTTCTCTACGGTCTCGGCCTCGGTCGGTGGCACCACCTCGTAAGTCGCCGTGCCATTCAGGACATGATGCGCATAGATGGCGGCAATGGCCTCAGCATCGCCGATCGTTGCGCTGCGAACCGAAAGGATCATCGCCGGGTCGCTTCCACGACTTCGCCGTCTTCCTTGACGAACGTGCTGCGCTGCTCGGTCGGCAGCAAATCCAACACTTCTTCGGACGGGCGGCAGAGCTTCACGCCCAGCGGCGACACGACGAGCGGCCGATTGATGAGGATCGGATGCTCCATCATCGCGTCGACCAATGCCTCGTCCGTCAAGGTCTCGTCGCCGAGGCCCAGTTCGGCATAAGGCGTTCCCTTCTCGCGCAGCAGAGCGCGCGGAGTAATGCCGGCCCGCTCGATGAGCTCAACCAGCCGCGCACGGCTTGGCGGCGTCTTCAGATATTCGACAATGTGGGGCTCGATGCCCGCATTGCGGATCATGGCCAGGGCATTACGAGAGGTCCCGCAAAGCGGGTTATGGTAGATCACGATATCGGTCATTATCGCCTCTTCAGCAGCAGGTCAGTTCGGCCAGCAGCGGCTCGCACAGTTCGGCGCGCCCTTGGCAGCAATCCTTGGCCAGATAGATCATCAGTCCGCGCAGCGCATCGAGGTTGGCGCGCTGAATTTGTTGGCGGCCACGCTTCTCGGAAAGCACTAGGCCGGCCTTCACCATCACGGCCAGATGCGTTGAAAACGTGCTCTGGGTCAATCCCGATGCATCCACCAATTCGCCGGTCGACAGGCCATCAGGCTCATGTCGGATCAACAGGCGGAACGCATCGAGCCGCGTAGGATGGCCGAGAGCGGAGAGTATCAAGAGTGCATCGCTGGTGTTCATGCATCGCAATTATCCGATGCAATCAAACCAGTCAACAAGCCATCGATAACTCCCGATGCTTCAATCGTCAGGCTTAAGGGCAGCTTGGGACCAATTGCGAAATGGAAGCTGGCATTCCGAGATTGGCTTGACGCGTGGTTGGAGCGGAAAACCTGACCGTCTGCTCATGGGGATCAAAAATCGCCCCTTGAACGGCCAGTTTGGGTCGACGGCAGGAAGGCGGCAATGCGCCCATTCCCGCCGCTCAAAGCTCCGAGGGTAGCGCCCGAAAGCAGACGTCACGCAGCCTGGCGCTCAACCGGTTGCTCCAGAGGCATCCGGCGCAGCGTTAGGAGCAGGATTCTGGACCTTTCCGGTCGGCGCCCCATCCTGCGCTGCACTCATCGCTGTCAGATAGTCGACGATAGCCGGAATGTCCTTCTCCGCGACGGGAGCCTTGTAGACATCCTTCATCTTGGTGACCGTTGCCTTCCACTGGTCCGCTGAAAGTACGGGCTGGGTCATCGCCATGCTGGCCGAATGGCAGGACGTGCAGTTCGCATTGATGACATCGGCATGAGGGCCATCGGGATATAGCTGATCATCGACGGGAAGATCGACAGTATCAGAGGTCAGGGTAAAGCCGTTCACAGCAATGCTGCTGGGTGCAGGCCCTACCGATTGGGGTTCGGGCGGCGGGGTGTAGCTGCCGGGAGGGCCCACCATCATGAGGGTGAAGACGGTCACGCCGAGCAGTCCGACGGCCAGCATGCCTGGGGTTGGCGCTTTCATGCCGGGCTCCTTATGCCGTCACGATGGTGGTGGTTTCGATATTGCCGCGCATGAACCCGCCGGGGTTCCAGATCGGCACCATCGGCTGTGCGACGCCGGCCGTGTTCCAGCAGCGCGACATAAGCGACGTCTTTCCGGCGCCGGGCAAAGGAACCTGCGCATCCCACCGCCGGAAACTGTATTTTCCGTGATCCGGACCCAGCGTCGTCGCGAACCAGTGGCGACCGCCGTCGGTGGACACATCGACCCGCGCCACGCCGCAGTCGCCGCCCATGGCGATGCCGCCAAGCGGGATCGAGGCCTCGTGCGCGATCCGCTGACCTTCGCCCAGACTGGTGACCCACGAACGCGGAATCATGCGGTTGATCGGAACGGTCGGGAAGTCCTTGGCGCCAGGCTTCACATTGGCGCCGGGCGTCGCCGGGATCTTGTAGGCCTTGGCCATCCAGTATTCGTCGTCAGGCCCGGGCAGGACCTCGATGTCGTTGAGCATCTTGACCCAGTAGGTGGAGTACCAGCCCGGCACGATCAGCCGGATCGGGAAGCCGTTGAGGAGCGGCAGCTGCGTGCCGTTCATGCCGAAGGCGATCATCACTTCGCCGTCGCGGGCATGATCGATGTCGAGCGCCTTCTCGAAGTCCGGGGCACCGGCGACCACAGGTTGATCGAGAGCGCCGAAACGAACCTGGACGGCCCCCGCCTTCACCCCGGCCAGATCGAGCACATCGCGCAGGCGCACGCCGAGCCACTTCGCATTGCCCATCGCCCCGTTGCCCCACTGCGCGCCGGGGACGCGGGGCTGGAACAGCCCTCGCGAATTGCCCGAGCACTGGTTCACGGCGGCCATCTCAACCCTTGGCAGGCGCATCAGTTGTTCCAGATTGATCGCGATCGGCTTGTTGACGTGACCGCGGATAGTGAGCCTGAAAGCATCGACGTCGATCGAGGTCGGGATGTCCGCCCAGTGCCAGCGCACGAAGAACTGATCATTGGGGGTGAACACGTCGCGGTCAAAGACAGCCATCGGTGTTTCGAGCAAGGGCGGATGGATGCGCTGGAGGATCATGCTGCCCTTGCCGGGAAATGCGCTCGTCATCGGGCGCTGCGCATTGCCGCCGGGGAGATGCAGGTCGGTCAGCCCCTGCGTGATGCCCTGCGCCAGCGCAGGCGCAGCGGCGATGGCTGCACCGCCGAGCGCGGCATTCTGCAGGAAACGGCGGCGGCTTGTTTCGGCCGCGAGCTCGGCATCCAGTCTGTCCATGGTCGTATCCTCTCGGGCAAAATGGTGGCGGGTGCTGCTGTGAGAAGCAAGCGATCAGAACACCGTTACTGATCGCAATGCCCGATCAGTTTGTGGCGGCGATACAGGGCGATACGAAGAGATTGCCGCGCCATCCGCCGATCAAGGTCTTTGCGGCGACCACCATCCACATCAGGGCAAGCGCCAGGGTCAGAACGGTGCCCACGATACCGAAGAAGGCAAGGTGCAGGGTCGTGCCAAGGCGAAAGGTTGCCACGGTGAAGACGCCTAGCGGGAAGGTATAGCCCCACCAGCCAAGGTTGAACGGGATACCTGCCCGCCAGTAGCGCCAGGTGATGAGCGAGGCGAGCGCCAGCCACCAGAGGCCAAAGCCCCACAGCAACAGACCGGCGATTGTGCCGATGCCTTGGGCGACAGTGCCGACATCGGCCAGCCCATGCCCAGCCATGATCGCGGGGGCGTCGCCGCCCAGAACCAGCATGCCCAGCGCGCCGGTACCGATCGGGCCAAGCGCCAGCCAGCTCGATGCGGCCATGCCCTCATGCGGCAGCTTGTGGAGCGCCATGCGCAGGATCAACAGTGCAAGAATGCTGAAGGCGACCGGGACCGAATAGGCCCACAGGATGTAGGACGTGACGAGCATCCCGAACTGCGCGCTGTCTTGCGCCAGATGCGGCGCCAGCAGTCCTCCGCTGGCAGCCGTCACTTCGGCCGCCACGACCGGCAGCAGCCACACCGCCGTCATGCCGTCGAGCGAATGCTGGTGGCGCGTGAACATGAAGTAGGGGATCAGCACACCGCAGCTTACCGCCATGGCGGCGTCGATCCACCACAAGACCGTGGCGACCGGTACGATGCCCTCGCCGAAGCGCGCGATACCGAATGCGATGCACCCGTTGATGATCGTGGCGAGGCCCATGGGGATCGTGCCGATGAACATCGATACGGTGTTGTGGCCGAAGATGCGCCGCGCTTCGTGGCCGAACAGGATCCAGCGCGCGGTATAGAGCGCGGTGAAAAGGCTGAAGAGCCCGATGTTGAAGAACCACAGCACCTCTCCCACAGGCTTGAGCGAAGCGCCGATGCCCGGCACCTGCGGGAGGGCCAGCGCAAGAATGCCCGTGCCCATGGTGGCGGCAAACCAGTTGGGCGTGAACTGGCGGATCATCTCGCGCGGGTGATCGAGCCGGCTGAGTGGGCGCATCCCTTCGAGGATGGGCTTGATATCCGTGGTCATCATCCAAACTCCTTGACCAGTTCGGTCAGCGCGTCGGCTGCCCGGGTGCGATACCGCTCCTTGTGGCGTAACGCTTCAAATGGACGGGCAGGCATTGCGAGCGGCAATTCATGAAGGTGCCCTGCAGCAAGTGCGCGGCGCACCACCAGTTCGGAAAGGACCGCGACACCGGCGCCGGCCTCGACAGCGGACCGTACGGCTTCGTTGGACGGCAGCGTCATGGCGATGTTCAGGTCTGCCGGATCGATACCGCGATCACGCAGGACATCCTCGAAACTCGACCGTGTGCCGGACCCGTGCTCCCGCACGATCCAGTTGGCGCCGCGCACCCAGTCCTCATCGATGGTATCGACAGCCTGCCCCGAGATCAGCAGCATCCGGTCCTCGCCGACTTTCCAGTGGGCGAGTGCGGGCTGGTCGATCGAACCTTCGACAAAGCCCAGTTCCGCGCGGCCATCCAGTACCTGTGCCGCCGCACCCTCGCTGTTGTCGATTGCGAGTTCGACGCGGATCGCGGGGTGGCGGCTGTGAAACTGAGCCAAGCGCGAGGGCAGCCAGTAGCTGGCGATGGTCTGGCTGGCGACAAGGCGCAGGGTTCCGCGCTTCAGGCCGCCGTACTCGGCCAGGGTAAGCTCCGCCGTCGCGGCGCGGCCAAGAACGGCGCGTGCCTCATCGAGGAACATGCGACCCGCCTCGGTCAGTTCGATGCCGCGGCCCACGCGGTTGAAGAGCGGCACGTCATGCCTGGCCTCCAGCGTAGCGATCGCCGCGCTGGCAGCGGACTGGGTCACGCCCAGTGCCTCGGCGGCCCGCGTCATATGTTCGCGTTCGGCAACGCCCACGAAGATGCGTAATTGTTCAAGGGTCATGGTGATCTCCTGTCACCATTGATACCGCAGCCCGATCAATCACTCCAACGCATTGATTATATCATTCCAATCTCGTTCTAAGATCATTTGATGAGTGCGTTCCTGGCGGCGAGCAGCGCGCTTTCGATCCGTTGGCTGACATCAGGACTGGTGCAGACATTGGCCGGACTAGGGTGGGGCATGGTGATGACCGACACATCGGGCCGTGCCTCTTCGATAAGTGCTTCCGCCCCCGCCGCCACCCGGCCCGCCAAGATGCAGACCCGCACGCCCGGCAGTTTCGCAAGCAGGTCGGGAAGCGTTGCGAGACCTTCGGCAATCTCCGTTCGGCGCAGCGCGCGATTGCGGGCACCGGGGGCGTGGACGATCCAGGGCACGCAATTCCACTGAACGATGTCCATTCGCGCGATGCCCGCCGCTTCCAGATAACGGCGAAGGTTACGAGCAGTGCCAGATGGGTTGTCCCGCGACACGAAGCGAGTGCGATCAGGCCCGGGGCCCGGCGTCTCAAGAAGCAGGAGAAGGCGCGCATCTATGCCGCCATCGAACGGGTCGAAATGCGGCACCGTGTGTCCTGCGCCAACGAGCCCCTCACGCCATATCTCCAGCGGCGCAATGTGCGGCGCACCAAGTGCCGCTCTGCGTTCGGCGATCAACGCGGGATCATCCAGCCAGGCCATTGATCGTCAAATCCTATCGAAACTACAAAAATCATCGGTTGGATCGATGGCGAGTGTTGCGCCATGTGTTCGACAGGCAACGCCTGCGTTGGCGTACCTGCTCCTCGGCAGCTCGCATTTTTTCCGTTGCATGCTGCGAGGATGACACCTGCGACCGCTGTAGGCGTTATCGCCGGAACGCCATGACGAAAGGGCTTCACTTGAAACTGCTATGGGGATTGGCCGGCCTTTGCGCGGCGACAGCATCGGCGGCCGCACTGGCGGCATCGTCCGATGGCTTTGCAAGCCAGATGGCAGCCTCCATGGAGCGGATGCACCATGCGATGATGATTGCGCCATCGGGCGACCCGGACCGCGACTTCGCGGCGATGATGATCCCCCATCACCAGGGCGCGATCGAGATGGCGGAAGCGGAGCTCAGATACGGAAAAGACGAACGCCTGCGCCGCCTGGCTCAGGGCATCATCGTCGAGCAGCGGCAGGAGATCGCCGTCATGCAGGACATTCTCGCGAAAAAGACAGGCCCCGCTGCCAGCGCGCACCATCACATGGGAGACGACAAATGAAGAAGACGCTGAGCATCGTGTCGTACACCTTGCCGATAGCGGCTGCCCTTGTCGCACTCCCGGCAAATGCGCAGCAGGTTCCCAATGCCCAACCTGATCGGGCTATCAGCGCTCAGGACCGTTTCTACACCTCGGACCAGTTTTCCAACACGGTATCGGTCATCGATCCGTCGACGAACACGCTGCTGGGTGTCATCAAGCTCGGCGATCCTACGCCTGCAAATCTCAGCCCGCTCTATCGCGGCCAGCTTCTGGTGCATGGCATGGGCTTCTCGCCTGATCGCCGTACACTGGCGGTCGTGTCGATCGGGTCCAACTCGGTCAGCTTCATCGATACCGCGACCAATGCCGTGAAGCACACCGCCTACGTCGGGCGTTCCCCGCATGAAGCCTTCTTCCGGCCCGATGGCCGAGAAGTCTGGGTGAGCGTGCGCGGCGAGGATTATATCGCTGTGCTCGACGGGACCACCTTCAAGGAGACGGGCCGTATTGCTGTACCCAATGGGCCGGGCATGACGATCTTCTCGCCCGATGGGAAATACGGCTACGTCTGTTCCAGCTTCTCGCCGGAAACCGTCGTGATCGACACGAGGTCGAAGCGCATCGTTGGCCGCGTGAAGCAGGACAGCCCGTTCTGCCCGGACATCGCCGCCACGCCTGACGGCAAGCAGGTATGGCTGACGCTCAAGGACGTCGGCAAGGTCATGGTCTTCGACGCCAAGCCGCCTTTCGCCGTGATGAAGACGATCGACACCGGGCCGATCACGAACCATGTCAACATCGCCAGGACTCCCAAAGGCCAGTTCGCCTATGTCACGGTCGGCACGCAGAATATCGTCAAGGTGTTCCGCACCGACACTTTCGACCAGATCGCCTCGGTGCCGGTCGGCGCGCTGCCGCATGGGCTCTGGCCCTCAGGCGATGGCAGCCGGATCTATGTCGGGCTGGAAAATGACGATGCAGTCGCCGTCATAGATACGGCCACGAACAAGGTCATTGCCACGATCCCGATCGGACAGGGCCCGCAAGGCGTCGCCTATGTGCCCGGCGCCGTGCCTTCGGGGCAAGGCCTCGACAACCTCGTGCCGCTCGCCAAGGCGCAGGGGAAAGCGCAGGTCGTCCTGGAAGGTCAGGGACAGAGCCAGGTGTCGCTGTTCGATCAGGGGCAGGTCCAGATCCTGCAGGCTGCCGTCGCCGGACTGGCGCCCAAGCAGACCTTTACGCTGGGTCTGGCGGCACGTCAGGATGGCACCGGTACAATCGAGCCGCTGGCCAAGTTCATGACCAATCCGGCAGGCGCGGCGATCGTCAATGCGGTTGGCCCGATCCGGCAGATCGTCAAGGATGCCGCGCCTGCAGAGCGCCGCTTCCTCGTAATCCGTTCCGGCGCGCCGGATGAGGCTGGCGCGGTGGTCCAGCGGCAGAAGCCGTGACGCTTGAAGCGATCCTTAGCCAGTACGGCCTTGCGGCTCTGTTCCTTGGTGCGGGCATCGAAGGCGAGACGGTAGTCGTGCTGGGCGGCGTGATGGTCCACCGTGGCCTGATCGCGTACCCCGCCGCCATAGCAGCGGCGGCGCTCGGTTCCTTCGTCGCGGATCAGATCTTCTTTGCCCTCGGCCGCCGGTTCCGCAATCATCGCTACGTTCAGCGCGTCCAGCAGAAAGCCGCGTTCCGCCGCGCCATCGATGTGTTCGAGCGGCGGCCGGTGCTGTTCGTGTTCGGGTTCCGCTTTCTGTATGGCCTGCGCACCGTCAGCCCGATCGCGATCGGCACGACTGCGCTTCCTGCCTCCCGCTTCATGGCCATCAACGCTCTGGCGGCCATGGTTTGGGCGACGGTCTTCGTGACCTTGGGTTACCTTTTCGGTCAGGGCATCGAGGCCGCTTTTGGCCGCGTCCGCGATGTGGGCCATGTTCTGGTGCCGGTACTCGCGGTGCTGCTTCTCGTAGGCCTCGTCGCACACCTCCGGCACCGCAGGCGTGAGGTCACAGCAAGGGACTGACGAGGCGAGCGAGATTCTCGCTGAAGCGCGAAAGACCGGAGCGATCACGCCATTCCTCCAGCAACAGCTGGTCGCTTCGGCGGATGTGTCCCCGTTGGACATCTGCGAGAGGTCCGGCGGACGCCTCATCATGCAGGATCAGGCTGATCTCGGCATTCAGCATGAAGGAGCGGACATCAGCGTTGCTGGATCCGATTACGGCGATGCGCCCATCGATGGATACGTTCTTCGCGTGAAGCAATCTGTCTCGATAGCGGTGGAGGCGCACGCCCACGCGCTGCGATGATGGCAAGGATCTTCATGCTTTGCTCTCCGGATGCGGCCTCGCCGGGGCTTCGATCGACCAATGTTCGAGCTGTTTGTATATGACCACTTTCGTCTCCAGCAGGGCGGCATGCCGCTGGCAGAACAGTTCAAGATCGGCGCGGTGGCCGATCAGTTCGACGCACATGGTCAGATAGGGATTGCTCGTTTCCGCGCCCTGATCGAGCACCGGCCCGTGGTTGCTGAAGCCGTAATGGGTATGATGGGCTACGGCGTTCATCAGACCGGCAGCCTTGGCCTGGACGACAAGCTCACGATAGAGCGGGCGCGCCGACCACAGTTTCCATGCCTTGCGCGGCTCTGCCGTATCACGCGGCATCATGTAGATACGCAGCATGCCAATCTCGCTGGACGTGAGAATTGCTGTGTCAGTCATTTTTACGAAGATCCTGCCTTGGTGATCTGAGGGCGCGCGGCGCGAACGCTCCGCAGCGTGATGCCGGGGCTGATGGAAATGCGCGGGTGCTTGGGGACGGCGATCTGCTGAGACAGATAGATGCCGCTGTGGCCGGAGCACAGATAGGCGACGAAACAGGCTACGGCGATGTAGACGGCATGGGTAGCACCGAACAGTTCGATGCCCATGATGGTGCAGGCCAAAGGCGTGTTCGCTGCCCCGGCAAACACAGCAACGAACCCGAGACCGGCAAAAAGATCGACAGGAGCGCCGAATAGGGTGCCAAGGGCGTGGCCGAGCGCCGCGCCGATGAAGAACAGCGGCGTTACCTCGCCTCCCTTGAAGCCGGTGCCCAGCGTCACGACCGTGAACAGCAGCTTGAGCGCCCAACTCCAATAGTCGGGCCCCGGCGCAAAAAAGTCGGCGATGGTGGGTGTCGAGGCGTCGGGCGCCCGGACGCCGAGGCCAAGATAGTCGCGCGTACCGAACAGATAGACCAGAGCGATCACCGCCAGGCCGCCCAGGAAGGGACGCAGCGGCCCGAAGCGGACGTGGCGCTTCACGAAGTCGCCGAAGCCGTGCGACAGTTCGGAGAACAGCAGGCCGACCAGTCCAAACGCCACACCGGCAACGCCCGCCTCGAGCAGAAGCACCGGGTCGATGGCGATCGGTCCGACCGCGCCCTTGAGATAGTCGATGTTGTACATTCCGTGGTGGATGCCCCACTGGTGACAGGTCCAGTCGCCGACGACAGCGGCGATCAGTGTCGGCACCAGCGCGCGATATTCCACACGGCCGACTGCCAGCACTTCGAGAGCGAAAACGGCGCCTGCCAGCGGTGTGCCGAAAACGGCCCCGAATCCTGCGGCAATACCCGCCATCAGGATGATGCGGGTACTCTCGGCATCAAGCCGAAACATCGTGGCGAAGGCGCTGGCAAGGCTGCCGCCCAGCTGCACAGCCGCCCCTTCGCGCCCGGCCGAGCCGCCGAACAGGTGCGTGACAACGGTGCCGAGGAAGATCAGCGGCGCCATGCGCAAAGGCACGCCGCCACCTGGTTCATGGACCTGCTCGACGATCAGGTTGTTGCCGCCTTCGACGCTGCGACCGAACAGATGATAGAGCAGGCCGACCGCGAACCCGCCGACCGGCAGGAGAAACAGCAGCCATGGATGCGCAAAGCGTGTTCGTGTCGCAACGTCGAGGCTCCACAGGAAGGCAGCGCAGAGGCTGCCGACCGCCGCAGCCATCGGAACAAGGAGCGCCAGCCAACGCAACACGGACAGAGCATGGTCGTGCCGGTCCCGAGCAAAGGGCAGGACGTTCAGGTTCGACAGCAATATTGCGAATTTAGCGCGCACGATTCCTCCTTGTTGCGAAAACGCATCAGGTAGGAATCATCAGCCCGAAGGCGGTTCGGCCGAAGCCCGGCGGAAATCCATCGCCTTGTCAGCGCATATCGTATGGCGAATGCGTTTGGTCAAGCAGCAACGCATGCGGAGGTGGATTTGTGGGGCAGTTCCACGCTCGTTCTCAGCTAACAGTGGCTGTTCGCCTTAGCCGCGGTCTCGGACGTTTAGAGTGACGATGAAGACGTTTTTTATTTGGGAACAAATAAATCTTCGCTGTTGTGACGCAGTCGCACAAGTGGCTCCTGAGAAACTGTAAACGCGTCGCAGGGAGTAAGTCGGGATGGCTGTCAGAAACACGCGATTGGATCTTATCCGTCGCAAATTGAATCTTGCAGGGCCTGTAAAAAAGAAGGTCGTTTCCGCGTCCCGTCGTCGTCGCCCGAAGGATGCGGCAGAGAAGTTGATGGGCTTGTCCCGAGAGCAGCAGAATGATCAGAGATGACGCCTTCCTCGTCAACGACGGCGGCTTTGCGATCTATGGTTGAAGAGCGCCGCCAGGCTTTTGAGCAATCTCCTGCTTCTGGAATTGAAAGGCGACCGAGCGGCACTTGGAAAGTGGATGTCGTCAGTGCAGTGTCCGGGAAAGCTCGACCACGGAAGCGACCGTCAAATTCCTTCGCTCATTCTCTCGACGCATTTTTCCTTTCGCAATAAAAGCTGGCAGCCGTGGCATCAGGCTGGCTTTCGTCGTCGGCGTCGCGGCCAACGAAGCGCTAGCAAAGTCGCGCCGCCAATCCAGAGCATCAGTCCGCCGATCGCGAAGCCGAGTAGCCAAGGCGAATTGAAATTTTCGTGGTTCTTCCAGTCCATGATGTGCAGGCCCCAGACGAAATCATAGAACCGCCACGTGCCGGTTCGGACGGCCGCGATGCGTCCGTTTCTCGCGTCCACGAATACGCGCGTATTGTCTGGATCGTTGAACGACACGCGCCACGCTGGCAGCGATCCGCGATACTCTGTCGAAAGGTTCGCCACCGCCTCGGTCGTCGCGGTGGCGTTCGCCGGTCCGCGCCAGGCTTTGCGCGCTACGGCAATAGCGGTGGAGGAACCGATCGGACTGAGCTGCTTTCCGCTGGTGGCGTCGAACAGCGCTACCTTTCCACCACCGCTGACTTCAGCAACCGTTCGCCCCAGCAGCATATGCATCGAAATGCTCTCAATGGGTTCATCGAAGCCATTCGCAAATCGGTCGAACGTCGTGATCTTCGTCCCTGACGAAAGTGGCTCGACTGTTTTACGATCGACCAGATGATCGCCATGAATGCGGTCGATCGGGAAGAAGCTCATCACAGCGCCACTGGCGAACCAGAGCAGCAGTTGGACGCCGAGCAGTAGCGCCAGCCATTTGTGCGTGCGGCTCGCCAACAAATGGATACGAGTGCGTATTCCGCGCAAGATCACCCCCCTTCATCGCCCCATAGGACGATCAGAACCAGATCCTCACACCCGCGACAACGCTGGTCGTAGTCGGATCGTCTCCATTTCCCCGCACATACCGGGCCGTCTGACCAGTCTTCGCCTCATAGGAGACGCCAATATACGGAGCGAACTGCCGGGTAATCTCATAGCGCAGGCGGAGGCCAAGCTCGGCACTGCTCAGGCCGGCGCCGATGCGGCTTTCAGGCACGTCCTGTGCCGACAGGTTGAGTTCCGCGCGGGGCTGGAGAACCAGCCGCTGCGTAATCCGCTGGTCGTAATAGCCTTCGAGGCGGCCGAGCAAATCGCCCTTGTCGGACAGGAACGCTGCGCCCTCAACTTCGAACCAGTAGGGCGCAAGGCCCTCGAACCCAATGACTGCATAGGTGCGCGAGGGGCTTGGCTTGAAATCGTGGCGGACGCCGGCCTGGAGATTGAAATACGGTCCGATCGCACGGCTGTAGAGTGCCTGCACTTCGGCGGCCTCGACGCCCTGGCGCAGCACCCCTTCGCCTTCGGACTTGATAGTCAGCCGGTTGATGTCGCCGCCGAGCCAGGCCTCGCCATCCCAGCGATAGCCGTCGCGGCCCTTGCGCGCCTGATATTCGGCGAGGTTGAACATCACCGTCGCCATCGTCTGGCCGCCACTCTCGCGCATCATCATGTCGCGGGCATGCGCCATGTCGGCCGGCGGAAACTGGAGGTCGGCATAGTGATCCATCGGTGGGGTTGGCGCTGGTGCGCTACCGGCAGGCAGATCGGTGCCGACGGGTTCCCCGGAGGACATCGCAGCCATTTCATGGCCAGCATGGTCGGCCGGCATACCCATCCCGGGCATTGCGCCATTGTCCTGTGCGGGCGCTGGCTGCGCCGGCCCCATCGGCATCGCCATGCCGCTCATGTCATGGCCCTGGTGGCCACTGGTAGCCGTCGCGGGCTTTGCGGGCGCAGCGGAAGCAGGCTTTGTGACGGGTTGGCTCCTACGCGGCGCCGGGGTGGCGGGCTTGGGTTTCGGCTTGGTCTTGGACTTCGGTTTAGCCGTTGGCTTCGCAGAAGGCATCCTCGTGCCCTGCATGTCGTGCATCGAATGATCCTGCGCGTCGGCAGGTAGTGCGAGCGCGATCATTGCGCTGGCGGACAGGAGCGAGGCGAGACGCTTCATGCCGCATCTCCTTTCGGACGGACGCTGACGACGCGCATCATTCCCGCAGCCATGTGATAGAGCAGATGGCAGTGAAACGCCCAGTCACCGACCGCGTCCGCAGTGAAGTCCCAGGTGACGATGCCGCCCGGCTGAACGATAACTGTGTGCTTACGCGGCGCGCGGTCGCCATGTCCCGTCACCAGTTCGAAGAAATGGCCGTGGATGTGGATCGGGTGCGCCATCATGCTGTCGTTGATCAGGTTCACCCGCACCCGCTCGCCCTCTATGAAGGGGATCGGCTCATGGACATCCGACATCTTCTCGCCGTCGAGCGACCACATGAACCGCTCCATGTTGCCGGTGAGGTGGATGTCGATGCTGCGCGAGGGCGCACGGACGTCGGGATTGCGCTCCAGTGCCATCAGGTCGCGATAGACCAGCACCTTATGGCCGACGTCGGTGAGACCCTGGCCGGGCTCTCCGGTGCGGTCGACCGGCATGGGCGAGATCGTCTGCACGCCAGGTCCACGCTTCACCTGCGGCGCATTGCCGAAGTCACGCATGCTCATCGAGCCCATGTCGTGGCCGGCCATCGCGCCGCCGCTGTGATCCATCCCCGGCATCGCTGAATGATCCATCGCGCCATGCTTCATGGTCGCGTGGTCCATCAAGGCTATGGGCGCCGCAGCGGGACTGCCCGGCGATGCGAGGGTGCGCGAGGCATTCTGCTCGGCGCTGGGATCGACGCCGCGCGGCGCCATGCCGCCGCCCATGTCCATGCCCATGTCCTTCATGGTGGCGAGCGGGCGCTGGCGCAATGCCGGGACCGGCGCGACCATACCGGCTCGCGGCGCGAGCGTCGCGCGTGCCATCCCAGAGCGATCGACCGCCTCGCCGACCAACGTGAAGGCCTTGTCCTCGGTCGGCGTGACGATCAGGTCATAGGTCTCCGCGACTCCAATCTGAAATTCGTCGACCGCGACCGGCATCACATTCTGGCCATCGGCCTGGACGATCGCCAGCTTCAGCCCGGGAATGCGCACATTGAAGGTGGTCATCGATGATGCGTTGATCACACGAAGGCGGACACGCTCACCCGGGGCGAACAAGGCCGTCCAGTTATCGGCCGGTCCATGTCCATTGACGAGATAGGTGTAGGCCGCCCCGGTCACGTCGGAGATATCAGCCGGGTCCATCCGCATCTTGCCCCAGGCGAGGCGGTCCTTCTCCTTCTGGTCGCGCCCCGAAAGGAGCCCTGACAGCGTTTGGCGCTGGAAGTTGAAATGGCCGGGATTGACCTTCATCCGCCGGAAGATCGCCTCGGGCGAAAGCTGGCTGTGGTCGGACAGCACGATCACATGCTCGCGATCGGACTGGACCGGATCGGCGCCCGCCGGATCGATCACGATCGGACCGTACAGACCAAGCTGCTCCTGGAAGCCCGAATGGCTGTGATACCAGTAGGTGCCGCTCTGGCGCACCGGGAATTCGTAGAGAAAGCTGGAGCGCGGCTTGATGCCGGGAAAGGAGATCCCGGGAACGCCGTCATGCTCGGGCGGAACCAGCAGGCCATGCCAGTGGACTGAGCTGTCCTCGTCCAGATCGTTGATGACGTTCAGCCGCACCTTCTGGCCTTCACGCAGCCGGATGAGCGGCGCCGGGACCGTGCCGTTAATCCCAATTGCAGGCGAGCGATGGCCGTCGATCGTCATCATCTGCCGGGCGATGCGCAGCGTGATGTCGTCTCCGGAGACGGTCGGCAGGCCTTGCGATACCGGCTGCGCCCAGGCCGGCATCCATGCCGCGAGCGCCGCAGTGCCCCCGGCCATTCCGAGACCGCGCAGCAATGTGCGCCGATCGACAGTCGAGAAATCCATGAAATTGCAGTCCCTGTCGCGTGCGTATGGATGGTTTACGCAGCGACGCCTTCAACCCCTCAGCATCTCATCAAGTTTTTTTCGGGCGCGATAGAGCCTTGTTTCGACGGCCTTGTCGCCGATCCCGAGGGTTTCGGCGGTCTCCGTCTGACTCATGCCTTCGATCGTGCGCAAGACGAGGACCTGCCTGAGGTTGACCGGCAGTTCTGCGATTGCCGCCATGGTCCGCTCCAGCTCGCGCCGGTCGGCGATCTGGATGTCGCTTGCAGCAGCGGTGTCGGCGACGGCATGCGCTTCCTCGATCGGTTGTGCGAAGGTGAAGAAGCGGCGCACCGCCCGGCGCCGCGACCAGTCCCGCGCCTTGTTGACCGCGATCCGCCCGATCCAGGCGCGGAATGGACGCTCGGCGTCATAGCGCCCTAGGGCGGCGAACGCGGCGATGAAGGTCTGCTGGGTCAGATCCACGGCCGCGTCGCTATCTCCGACCAGGCCACGCAGCAGCCGGAACACGCTCTCGCGATGCCGCCGCATCAGTTCGGCATAGGCTGCCTGGCGCTTGCCCACCGCGAGTGCCGCCAGTTCGCCGTCCGAGCAGCCGGCGAGGTCGAGGCTCACCGTTCCTTGGCCGTCAGCGCCTTGACGACCGCGGCGTCGAACTTGGCCGCCTGATCGGGTTTGAGCACGGCCCGCATTGCGAATATATGCTCGAGCGTCTCCTTCTGGAGCTGGCCCATCGCCTGATGCGAGCGATCGACCGCTGCGCCGACGGCGGGGCCATAACCATGTTCGGACTGGATGGCGTCGGCGAGCTTCGCATTGTCCGCGCGTAGCTCAAGCTCCAGCGCCTGCTTGCGCAGCGCAAACCGCCGTTCAATCTCTTCCATGCGGGCCTTCTGGCCAACGTCGAGATCCAGGTCGTGGTGCAGCAGCGTATGCAGCTCACTTTCGACCGGCGCGGATGGTGCGATGAAGGCGCGGCCGATAAAGGCTCCAGCGACCGCCGCGAGAAATGCGATCACAGCGATCAGGAGCAGCCGGCGCCGGTCGGTCATTCGCCGGTTCCTAGCAGTGTCGATGGCGCCAGCGCGGCTGGTGCACCGAACGGGGCGATCGAAGGCGCTGGTTCAGTATAGCTGGGGATCCTTGAACCGAGCAGTCCGACCACGAGCGCGAGGCTGGCGGCGATGCCGACCAGCGAGCCCGATAGCGGCCGGCCATGTGCGTCCTGCTGGGCGATCCCGGCGAACACGGCGACCTCTATTCTAGCCAGTCGCGGATCGACCGGCAGGTCATGCAGGCGCCGTAATGCCGTATCGACATCCATCATCATCACTCCATGCTTCTAACCAGCATACGCAGCCTGGCGTCTCGGCCCTCAGCTGCATGCAGATATTTTGTCGTTGAGGGATAGCAGAGCGGACTGCGTATTGAACGCATGAACAGAGTTGGAGTGGTTCAATGAATAAGACGATGATGCTCTCCGCGCTGGCTGCGCTGTCCTTTGGCCTGGCCGGTACTGCCTATGCGCACCCCAAACTGGTGAACAGCACGCCCGCCGCGGCGGCGACGGTGAGCGGGCCGCGCCAGGTCACCTTGACGTTCAGCGAGACGCTCATGCCCGCTTTGTCCGGGGCCGAGGTCGTGATGACGGGAATGCCCGGCATGAAGGATCATCCGCCGATGAAGATCAACGGCGCGAAGATCAGTGTCGCCACCGACGGCAAGACTTTGCAGATCGCGTTCGGCCGCCCGCTTGGCCCAGGCAGCTATGTGGTCAATTGGCACGCTGTCTCGGGCGATACCCACCGCGTGATCGGCAGCGTGACCTTCACCGTCCAGTGATGCCCGACTGGCCGTTGGTTGCCGTGCGCTGGGGGCTGTATCTCGTCCTCGGCGCATTATTCGGCTTGTTGGCGTTCTCAATCTACGGACTGCCGCAGGCGGCGCGCGGTACGGCTTTGCCGCTGCGCTTGCCTGTGATCGCGCTGTCAGTGCTCGGCATCGCGTTGAGCGCGGTCGCGATCCTGCTGTTGGTCGCTGCGATGTCGGGAGTCGGCGTGATGGCAGTCGATCGAGCGACGCTGACCATGATCCTGACCCAGACCAGCATCGGCTGGGCGTGGACCGTGCGCATATTCGCTCTACTTGGCATCCTGCTGCTCGCAGTGCCTACAAGGTGTTGGGCCCCGCTTAATAGCTGGTGCTCGACCGTGCTGGCTGCGGTCGCAATTGCGAGCCTTGCCTGGACCGGACATGGCGCAGCGGGCGAAGGCGCCTTCGGCACGGCTCAGCTCGTTGGCGATGTCGTGCACCTGCTGGCAGCTTCGGCCTGGGTCGGTGCGCTGATCGCGTTCCTAATGCTGATGAGCACCGCCCGCGATCCGGAAACGCTTGCAGTCACCCACGGAGCCCTGACGGGCTTTGCACGCGCGGGCACGATCATTGTCGGCCTGCTCATCGCGAGCGGCCTGCTCAACCTATATATCCTCGTCGGGCCGGAGCGGATGCTGGCGCTCGGCACGAGCGACTACGGCCGCCTGCTGCTCGCCAAGCTCGGCCTGTTCGCCGTGATGCTGCTACTTGCCGCCGGCCATCGCTGGCGGCTTGCACCGGCCCTGGGCAGCGATCCCGGTCATCCCGCTGTGGTGCGATTGCGAACGAGCCTCTGGTTGGAATTTCTGGCAGCGCTCGCGATCCTGGCGGCGGTCGCGTGGCTGGGCACGCTTGCACCGCCAGCTTCGCTCTAGCGCCGATCAGGCGTGCATCAGGCCAAGCGCGCCCGCTCCCATCCAGATCGCCATCGTGACCATCATGATGTTCTCGGTCAGCGAGACGAAGCCGAGCGGCACCTTGCTCGATCCGCCGACGCAGGCGCATTTGATCTCGCGCTTGTCGATATAGACGGCCTTGAACACCGAGATCGCACCGATACCGCCAATTACTAGCGCCACCGGCGTCGACAGCCAGGTCAGGACACCGGCGGTCATCAACACACCTGCTGCGCCTTCGGCGAACGGATAGACATAGGAATAGGGCACCCAGCGCCGCGCGAGCAGGTCGTAGTTGAGGAACATGGACGAGAAGCGCTCGACATCCTGCAGCTTGAGGAGCGCCAGCACGCACATGCTGAGCGAGATGAACCATTCGCCGGCGTGCATGGTAAGCGGCGTGCCATAGACCGACTGGCTGACGGCGAGCGCCATGAGTGCGGTCATCGCGAATACCGCGATCACGGGCGTGTAGCTCGTCGCATCAGGGTCGGTCACCGACTTGCCGAAGAAGCGGCGCAGATCGTCATAGCCGCCGATCCGCCGGCCATCGATGAAGGTCTGCGGCGTCGTCTTCACCTCATGCTCGGCCTTGAACACATCGGTCTCGGCGCGGGTCCTGAGCCAGCGGTCATCGACCGCATATCCCTGGGTCTCAAGCAAGTGCTTGGCCTTCAGGCCATAGGGGCAGACATGCTCGGGCATCACCATGCGGTAGAGTGTCGCGCGCTTGGGGGATTGGTCGGTCATTGCGGGTCCTCATCGCCTTGCGATTAATCGGTCCCGACACATATAGGTGCCGTACCATAGTACGGAGTCAAGGCATGGAAACACTGACGATCGGCAAGCTCGCCGCAAAGGGCGGCGTCGGGGTCGAGACCGTGCGCTATTACCAGCGGCGAGGGTTGCTGACCGAGCCTTCGCGGGACGAGGGTATCCGGCGCTATGGCGACGAAGATGTGCGCCGTCTGCGGTTCATCCGCTCCGCACAGACCGCCGGGTTCACGCTCGAGGAAATCGGCGAACTGCTTGGCCTCGACGCGGTCGATGACCGAACGCGCGCCCGGCATCTTGCCGAAGCCAGGATCGCTGCGATCGATGCGAAAATCGCGGAGATGCAATCTGCCCGGGCCGCGCTGGCCAAACTTGCGAGCGAATGCGCAAACTCGGCCGCTAGCGCGTGTCCGATCATCGCTGCATTTGAGCAGAGAGCCTGAGCTCTACCCCGATATATCTTAAATTAGAAATGGGGTTATTCATCGGCAAACGAACTAGGTCGTGGGACGACTGTTGGCCAATGGCAGCTAAACTCGATTCGTTGCTCTGAAGCCGCCAGTCTGCAACCGGCCAGTCTTGCTCGCTTCCTGCCGCTGCATGCTGTCTTTTTAAATGTCCGGTGTCCGACTTAAAGCTGCCTTTGTGATGCCGGCCTGGGAATGACGGCAATGTCCCGAAGCGCGTCCTTCGCAGCAATGTGCGACAAGCGGGTGTTCTCGGTTACCCGCAACCTTTAGACCCCATGACTGCCCGAGCCTCGGAGGCTCGAATCTGAGATGCTGATGATGGATTTTTCAGCAGCGGAGGCGAGTCATGACGGAGGCAGTGAAATACGTTGGTCTGGACGTGCATAAGG
>Ga0180008_1000463_pt1 | contig 34579 bp, 37 predicted proteins | sample MM_PW_MetaG_FD_121121 | JGI IMG/M metagenome (GOLD analysis project Ga0180008, IMG submission 121121) | Groundwater microbial communities from the Aspo Hard Rock Laboratory (HRL) deep subsurface site, Sweden - MM_PW_MetaG | ecosystem: Environmental > Aquatic > Deep subsurface > Groundwater... | reverse complement strand
CGCATCTCGCTATCAGGCGAAGCTACGCGGAACATGGGGAAATTATGTGCCTGCCACCCTTGATGCCGCGCGGTTTCCCTATGCACATCATCATCTCGAACTTGGTTGGCGGCTGGCCTACGGCTTAGGATCTACCGCGCCTCCATAGTCCGACCTTGCCAACGGACATGGCGCAATCCGGCACGGCCTTATCCAGCCCCCAACTCGCGCTGCAACTGCGGCCGCAGCGCCATTTTCGCCGCGCCAATCATCTGCCGATGGGTCACGCTGTCGGGCACGACCTCCACCCATGGCTGGCCGGTCTGCGATCCGTAGCTTTCGTGCCAGATCTTGCCCGCGACCAGATCAATCTCTTCGTCCGTGGGTTGATGTTGTTCCGCCAGGCATCGAACGAGCAGCCGATGAAAGGCATTTCCGGAATTCGCGCGAATTCGGTTCATGGTGGCATCCTCTCGATGGCGTCGATTTTTATCGACTTCCGTAGGGGAGGCTGCCTGATTCGCAGGCACGCGTCAATGAAGCAGGGGCGCAAAGCTGTCCTATTGCACGCAATAATGCCATGATCGCGCCGTGCAGTCGATTGCCGCAACAGTTTCCAATAGGATCAGGCGCGCGCAACAAAATATCGAAACATGCGGGAAATGTGCGAAGTTAGAGCATTTTGAAGTCATCTGGAACAGATGACGGCTCGCAAAATGCGGTGACAAAAGACTCTTGCGCCCGAAATCCTATTCCCGCCCGGCCCGGATCGCCGCCCCGCCTGCAAAGGGTGTGATCGCCACCAGCAGCAAGGACGCCGCGCCCAGAAATTTGAACGCCGCGCCGCTCCCATCGCCCAGCGTCCCCGCGCCGAAGATCAGCAAAGGCACCGCCAGCGGCAGCGCCAACAGCCCCGCCAGCGCCCCGCTCGACCGCAGCCCCGCCGTCAGCGTCGCCACCAGCAACCCCAGCGCCGCCAGCGCCGGCGTCCCGATCAACAGCCCCAGTTCCAGCGTCATGATCGTCGCGCCATCCAGCTTCAGCAGCGCGGCGGCGGGCAGGGTGGCGATCATCAACGGCGGCCCGAACCCCAGCCAATGCGCTACCAGCCGCGCCGTCACCACCAGTTCCTCGCCAATGCCGCGCAGCGCGATCTGGTCCAGCACGCCCGCCTGCATGTCCGGCGCGACCAGCCGATCGACCGGCAGCAGACTGGCCAGCAGCGCCGCGATCCACAGCATCCCGCCGCCGGTCCGCCCCAGCAACGCCGCATCCGGCCCGACCGCGAAGGGATAGAGGCTGGCGACCAGCAGCAGGAAAGCGATCGGCAGCCATAGGCCCGCCGATGCCCAGGCCTGGCGCAAATCGCGCACCGCCAGCAACCACAATATCCTCATGCCGCCTCGGCCTGATAATCGGAGAGCGCGACCGTCACCGGCGCGTCGATCGGCAGCGGCTGGTGCGACGCCGCGACCACGATCCCGCCCGCGGCCAGATGCCCGGCCACGGCCTGGCCCAACAGGTCCAGCGACGCCATATCCAGGCCATTGCCCGGCTCGTCCAGCAGCCAGACGCCGGCGCCGATGGCGATGACCCGCGCCAGCATCGCCCGCTTGCGCTGCCCGGTCGACAACATCCGCACCGGCACCTGCGCCAGCCCCGTCAACGCCATCGCGGCCATCGCGGCATCGACCGCCTCCTGCCCGGCGCGGTCCAGCTTCGCCCAGAAGGACAGGGCATCACGCAGCGGCAACTCGCCGTCCAGCGCCAGCCTTTCGTCGGTCATCGCCACGCCGCCGCTGCACGCCACCGTCCCGGCAAAGGCGGGCAGCAGCCCGGCGCAAACCCGCAGCAGGCTGGACTTGCCCACCCCGTTCGGCCCGGTCAGCAACGCCCCGCCGCCCGGCTCCAGCGCCAACGTCACGCCAGCAAACAACATCCGCCCGCCCCGCAGGCAGGCGACATCGGTCAGGCGCAACGCCGCACCGGTCATAGGGTGACCATGTCCTCCAGGACATGCATGTCGATATCCGACAGACCGAAATGATGGCCGATCTCATGCACCACCACATGGGTGATCAGCGCATCCAGCGGCACGCCCGTCTCCACCCATTCGTCCAGCAACGGCCGGCGGAACAGATGCACCGTCGGCGGCCCGTCCCCGGTCTGCGCCTCCTGCCCGATCGACCGGCCGGTGTAGAGGCCGGTCAATTCGAACGGATCGCTCAGTTCCATCTCTTTCAGGATCGCCGCGTCCGCAAAATCCTCCACGAACAGCACGACATCGGACAGATGCTCGGTAAATGGGGAGGGCAGTCGGCTCAGCGCAACAAGCGCCAGCGTCTCAATCTCTTCCCTGGTGGGAGCGAAGCGGGGCGGTTGACCGTTGGACGACATGCCTGCCACATACCCCAAGGCATTTCATGAGGATAGGGACATGATTGGTAAACTGACCGATGAGGAACGGGCGCTTGCGCTGGCGGACCTGCCGCAATGGACGCCGGTATCGGACCCTGACGGCATTTCCCGCCGCTTCACCTTCACCGATTTCGTCGGCGCCTTCGGCTTCATGACCCGCGTCGCGATCATGGCCGAAAAGGCGGACCATCATCCCGAATGGTCGAACGTCTATAACCGGGTGGACATCATACTCACGACCCACGACGCTGGCGGCCTGTCGCAGCGGGACATCGATCTGGCCAAGGCGATCGACGGGTTGGCGGAGTAATCAGGCAACAAGCGAATAAAGCTATATCGTCATCCCGGGCCTGACCCGGGATCCCGCTTTCTTCGATCTTGGCTTTACATAAGCAGCGGGGGCCCGGGTCAAGCCCGGGGTGACGAATGTCGGGGGCATGTCCGCCAAGCCAACCAGGCCACACCCCAACCTCAATAACTCGTCACACCCTCGATATGCGCGTCATAGCCCTTGAGCGCGGCGGTCACCGACCTGTCACCGGCATAGCGACGGCGCAACAGGGCCAACCGGGCGTCGGTCCCCTGGCATAATTCCGCGACATTCTCGGCAATATAGGCGCGTCGTTCCGCATCATAGGCGTCCTCGCCCCGGAAATGGTCGCATCCGTCGCGATCGACCATGAAGGCGGTGACTTCCTGCGGGAAGGGCAGGGCGGACACATCATCGTCCGACGGCGGCAGGTCCATCACATTGCGCGGCGCCGGCTGGGCGCGCACGGTGACGACTGGCGATGCCTTGGCCGGAACGCTCGCATTGTCGATCGGCAGGGGCGCGGCCTGGTCCGGCAAAAGGGTGGCGACGACGCTCGGCGGCGCGATGCCATTATCGGCCTGCGCGCTGTCATCGGACGAGTCGCGACAGCCGGCGACGAGCGCCAGCATCAGCACCACAGGAACCAGACCAAAACGCCCGCTCACCCGATCTCCTCCCGCAAGCTGGCGATAAGATCGGCTACATGGGGCAGCCGCGACTCTTCCTCATCGAGGATCGCCAGAAACGCGGCCCGCCTATAGTCGGCCAATGCTTCGGGCGAAAGACGGCTTGCTGCGGGCATGGCCGAAATCACGATGTCCAGAAGCCGCTCCACCCCATGCAGCCGGCCCCACAGATAGTCATTCTCCCGATAGACCCTGCTAAAGAAAGCCCCGAAGTTGTTGAATTCAATGCCCTTGAGCGTGGCGCTCGCGCCGCCGCCCCGGATCGCGGAACAATCCTCCGGCGAAATCCGGTCGACCTTGACCGGATCATATTCATCCAGAGTGTCACCCTGGAGCAACGGTAATGTGGCGATATCGGTGAAGGGAAAGCCGAGATAGGCGAGCAGCATCGTGCGACGACCGCCCTTGGGCAGGCCGGCGAACGCCTCCGCCAGCATCAGGTCGGCCGCCTCGTCCCGCGCCTTCAATCCCCGCGCCTGCGCCACCGCTTCCATCGCCGCCGCCGCATCGGTCGGCACGGACTTGGCCGCCGCGATCACCTCGGCCCCGTGAAATTCGCTATCCTCGCATTCTGCATAGAGGCTGAGCGCCCCATAGATGGCGTCGTGCATCGCCAGCACCGCCGGATCGTCCGCCTCCGCCTCCAGTTCCAGCGTATCGGCCAGCCGCCGCGCCAGATAGCGCAGCCGTCGGATGCGAAAGGCCAGGTCATGCGCGCGAAAGAAAGCGACCGGCGCCGACGCCGATCCGCCATCGTCGCTCAACTGATCCGCCCCCTCGGCCCGGATCGCCGCCCAGATCGCCTGACGATAGCTTTCCCGCATCATCGCGCTTTCCTCGCCGCTCAGGCGAAACAGCAGCGAACAAAGCGACTCGACGATCCCCGACAGTTTGAGATGCCCATAAGCCGGATAGGCAAAGCCCGCCGCGCTCGCCGCCCGCTGCTGCGCCTTGCCGCGCCATGCGGAAAGGCGCGCGGGCGTCGGCCGGTCCAGAAACAGCATGCGCCCGATCGCGCTTTCCACATCGGCCTCTATGCCCGGCCGCAGCGCATCCAATATCCGCCGCATCCGCCTGATGCCCGCACTATGCCGGTCGATCGCCTCCAGATTGTCGCGGATCGGCTGCTCGCGCGGAATGTCGGACAATGCGCCGAATATGGTGCGGAAAAATCCGGGCAATGGCGCATCCTCGCCGGTCGGCGCATCCTGCTGCTCGCCCTCCTTGTTCAGGCGGATGGAGCGATGCCCTGGCTTCGGATCGATATAGACGAAGCGCCGATCCACCTCTCGCCGCGACGGCCGGTTCTTCAGCGCGCCGATCGCCTGCGCGAAGGGTGCGTTGGCCAGCACCGATCCGTCGATCAGCACCGCGTCCTCAGCCGTCCCGCGCGCCGCATGGCGGGGCAGGGCACGCGCCAGAAAGGCGTCGCGCGTCGGCCATCCGCGATGCCGGCGCTTCAACACCCGGTCCAGTTCCCGGACGGTGAAGGGGGGAAAGGCACCGGGAAAACTCGCCGTCGCCCGCGCCGCAAACACCAGTTCGGCCGCATCGGCAAAGCCCCGTTCGCGCCCGTCCTGGCTGCGCCCGCGCGCCTTGAAACCGATCGACAGCCGATGCTCCGTCTCGATCACCTGTGCCGGGCTGTTGAGATTGAGGCTCTGGGGATGCCCCTCGAAATCGGTGACGGTCACGAACAGGTCGAGCGGATGCCCCTCCGGCAACAGCGGTTGCCCCTTTTCCGCCGCCGCCATCGCGTCGAACGCGTCGACCAGCATGGCCGAAAATATCTCCCCGCCAAAGGGCGGCTCGAACCAGCGCGACCGGATGAAGCGGGAGAGTTTCATCCGCACTTCCTCGCGCGTGTCCGGTGCCACGGTCCGCTCCACCGCATCGCCCGGCCGCCGCGCCGCCATCCACACCAACGGCGTGGCCCAGAATTTCGTCATCGCGCGGGCAGGGCGGGCATCGGGGTCCAGCAGCCGGTCGACATCGGCATTGTCCAGCCACATGGTCGTCAACGGCTCCAGCGACTGCCCCGTCTCGACCGCCTGCGCCAGAAAAATGCCGTTGATCCCGCCTGCGCTCGCGCCCGCGATAATGTCTGGCATGACGCGCAATCGCACCCCGCTGGCCGCCTCCATCGCGGCGAGCACCTGCGCATAGACGGCCTCGCTGCCGCCGCTGGCCGGCACGCCATCATGAAAGGCCCGGCTGGCGCGTGCCAGATGCCACACCTCCTTGGTGATGCCGTGCATGTAGATCGCCAGGCTGATCCCGCCATAGCAGACCAGCGCCAGCCGCAATTCCCGCTCCTTCATGGGGCGAACGTCGCAGAGGGGAGGGGGATTGGCAACCCAAAGCCCGTTCGTTCACCCAACCGCAAACTCCGCCCAGATCGGCAGATGGTCCGAAGCCTTCCGCGCCGCCGCGCTCTCATGCACGCCGCAATTCGTCAGCTTGAGTTTCCCGCAGTGCATGATCCTGTCCAGCCGCGCCACCGGCCGCCGCGCATGGAAACTGCGCCCACAAGGCGCAAAGCTATAATGCCGCGCAAAATCGGCCAGGCATCCCCGCCCGGCGCTCCATTCGTTGAGGTCGCCCATCAGCACGGTGGGCATCGCCTCGCCCTGCGCCGCCGCATGGATCACCGCCGCCGCCTGCCGCCGCCGCCACAGGCCCGACAGATCCAGATGCATGCCGAACACCCGCACCGACGCGCCGTTCAGCGTCACCTCCGCCATGGTCGCGCCACGCGGCTCCAGATAGGGCAGGTGCAGCACGTCATGGCTCCCGACCTCCGCTTCCTTGCGCACCAATATCGCATTGCCGTGCCAGCCCATCGAATCGGTCTGCACGTTGAGCGGCACCGGCCGATATCCACTCTGATTGTCCATCAACAGCGGTGGGATCGCAGCTGACCGCACGCCAAAGCGCCGATCCGCCTCCTGCAAGGCGACGATATCGGCATCTACCTCCGCCAGCACCTCCAGCACCCGTTCCGGCACCCGCCGCCGATCGGTGCCGATGGCCTTGCGGATATTATAGCTGGCAACCCGGATTGTTTTCATGCCGTTTCAATGCGCCAGCTTGGCGGATGTTTCCAGATCATGTTGCGATGTTCTTGAATTGTTCCTAAATTCCTTCCATACAAACTCCCGTTCGGTTCGAGCTTGTCGAGAACCCGCGCGCATCGGTTCTCGACAGGCTCGAACCAAACGGAGATGAGAAGACATGGCCAAGGCAAAACGCAAATTCGTCTGTCAGCAATGCGGCACCGTCGCCAGCCGGTGGCAGGGCCAGTGCGAGGATTGCGGCGAATGGAACAGCATCGTCGAAGAAGCGGCGGAAACGGTCTTTTCGTCCCGGCATGACCTGCAAAATGGCGGACGCGCCATCACGCTGGTCGGCCTGGACAGCACGGTCGAACTGCCTCCGCGCACCAGCACCGGCATCGCCGAATTCGATCGGGCGCTGGGCGGCGGTATCGTCCATGGTTCAGCGACCCTGATCGGTGGCGATCCGGGCATCGGCAAATCCACGCTGCTGCTGCAAGCCGCCGCGCGCATCGCCGCGCGGGGCCTTTCCGTCGCCTATATCAGCGGTGAGGAAGCCGCCGATCAGGTCCGCCTGCGTGCCCAGCGCCTGGGCCTCGGCAACGCGCCGGTACAATTGGCCAGCGCCACCTCCGTCCGCGATATCCTGACGACCTTGGGGGACGGACCGCCGCCCGCCTTGCTGATCATCGACTCCATCCAGACGATGCATAGCGACCTGATCGAAGGGGCGCCCGGCACCGTCAGCCAGGTTCGGGCCTCGTCCCAGGAACTCATCAAATTCGCCAAGCAACGCGGCACCGCGCTGATCCTGGTCGGCCATGTGACGAAAGACGGCAGCATCGCCGGCCCGCGCGTGCTGGAACATATGGTCGACACCGTGCTGGCGTTCGAAGGCGAACGCAGCCACCAATATCGCATCCTGCGCGCGGTCAAGAATCGCTTCGGCGGCACGGACGAGATCGGCGTCTTCGCCATGGTCGCCGAAGGGCTGGAGGAAGTCGCCAACCCCTCCGCCCTGTTCCTCACCAACCGCGACGAGACGGTCACGGGCGCGACCGTCTTCCCCGCGCTGGAGGGTACGCGACCGGTCCTGGTCGAAATTCAGGCGCTGGTCGTGCGCCTCTCCAGCGGCGCGACCCCCCGCCGCGCCGTGGTCGGCTGGGACAGCGGCCGGCTCGCGATGATCCTTGCCGTGCTGGAGGCACGCTGCGGCCTCAGCTTCTCGACCTGCGAAGTCTATCTGAACGTCGCGGGCGGCTATCGCCTGACCGATCCTGCCGCCGACCTCGCCGTTGCCGCTGCGCTTATCTCGGCCATGTCGGAACGGCCGGTGCCGGTCGATATCGTCCTGTTCGGCGAAGTCGCCCTGTCGAGCGAAATCCGCCCCGTCTCCCATTCGCCCCTGCGCCTGCGCGAAGCGGCGAAACTCGGTTTCACCCGCGCCTATATCCCCGCGTCGGCGGCGGACGGGGTCAAGGGAATCGCGGTCAGCGGTTTCCGCACCCTCGCGCAGCTTGTTGACCAGATGCTGGGACGCGGATAGCGACGGCGGGAAATCTCCAGCTTGTTCCCCGGCCTTCACCGGGGAACAGCGTCAGGCAATACAGGCTCGCCAATGAACGCCATCGACATTCTCGTCCTGCTCGCCATCGGCGGTTGCGCCATATTGGGCCTCATGCGCGGCTTCGTGCTGGAAACCCTCTCGCTCATCGCCTGGGTATTGGCGATCTTCGCCATCCGCCTGTTCCATGCCCCGGCCGCCGAATTGCTCAGCGCTTTCGTCGGCAACAGCAGCGGCGCGGCGATGCTTGCGCTGGTGCTCGTCTTCGGCGTGACCTTCGGCGTGGGGAAACTGATCGCCCACGCCATCGGCCGGCGCACGCGCCAGTCGATCCTGGGTCCGGTCGACCGGGTGCTGGGGGCGGGCTTCGGCGCGGTAAAGGGCCTGATCGGCGCGACGATCCTCTTCCTCGCCTTCAGTTTGGTCTATGACACATTCTACGGCAGCGGCGCCCGCCGTCCCGACTGGCTCAGCGACGCGCGCACCTATCCGCTGCTCAACGCCAGCGGTCAGGCGATCAGCGAATTTCTAGCCGAACAACGTGCGAAAAAGCCGGCTGCGGAAAACCAATAAATTCCGTTATTAAAGCCACCCCTTCAGCCGATAGGCCGCTACGGTCGCGCTCAACCCATCCTCGGTCTTCACCTGCGGCAACCATAGCCGCTTGGGCGGTTGCCGGCGCTTGCCCACCACCCAGTCGGGATGGCAGAAATAATCGACCCGGTCCGGTGTCAGCTTGGCCTTCTTGCCGCGCACCAGCCGATCGGCCCGCGCCGCGATGGTCAGCAGCCATTCCGGCGTCGCCAGCGTCTTCACCGACCGCCCGATCGCGCGGCCGATCGCCTGCCCGAAATCCTTGTGATCCCATCCGCCCGGCGTACCGTCATCGACCTCATAAATGCGGGTCAGGCTGTTTTCCCGCTCGCCCGACAGCGCCAGCAGCAGCGCGGCCAGATCGCCCACATGGATCACCGACAAGCGCCCGCCCGGCGGCAGCATCATGATGCCGCGCTTGGCCATGCGGAACAGTTCCAGCATTTCCTTGTCGCCCGGCCCGTAAATCGCCGGGGGCCGCACGATCGTCCAGTCCAGGCCGCTGGCCTTCACATGCTTTTCGGCCAGTTCCTTGGACCATCCATAGTCGGACAGGCCCGGCTCCCGTGCCGCCAGCGACGACACATGCACCAGCCGCTTGATCCCGCGCTTCCGCATCGCGTCGACCACCGCCATGGTGCCGCGCGCATTGCCGGCCTCGAACCCGTCGCGGTCGGGCGCGTTCACCACGCCCGCTATATGGATCACCGCATCGGCATCGCGCACCAGCGTATCGAGCGCGGCCGCATCCTCCAGCGACCCATGCACCCATTTCAGCTTCGCGCGTGGCGGCTGCGCCCGGCGGGTGAGCGCATTGACGCGCAGCCCGTCGCTCAGCGCCTGTTCCAGCACTTCGGCACCGACGAAGCCCGTCGCGCCGGTAATGGCAATCCGCATCTGCTGCATGACCCTCAGACCATCGCCATATGGTCGCGATGGACCAGTACGGATCGCGGCATTTCGCCCAGCAGCGCCGCGATATCCTCGCTACGCTTGCCCGCGATCTTCACCGCCGCTTCGCTATCATATTCGATCAGGCCCCGCGCGATGACCCGCCCGTCCTGCGCCACGATATCGACTACGTCGCCGCGATCGAACACACCTTCGACGCTCGCGACCCCGGCGGGCAGCAGGCTGTTACCCTTGCCAAGCGCCTTTTCCGCGCCCGCGTCCACGATGATCCGCCCGCGCGTCGTCAACCGCCCGGCCAGCCAGCCCTTGCGCGCGCCCTTACCTTGCGCAGCGAGAAAGATCGAACCCTTGCCACCATTGGCCCAATGCGCCAGCGGCGAATCCACCTTGCCCGAAATGATCGCCAGATGTGCGCCCGCACCGGTCGCGATCCGCGCCGCCTGAATCTTCGACACCATGCCGCCCGACCCCATGCCCGAAGCGGACCCGTCATCCGCCATCGCCGCGATCCGCGCGTCGATCGTCTCTATCGTCTCTATCAGCATCGCGCTGGCATCGACGTGCGGGTTGGCGGTGTAAAGCCCGTCCACATCGGAAAGCAGCGCAACCGCGTCAGCCCGTGCCGCCTGTCCGATACGCGCCGCCAGCCGATCATTGTCGCCGAAGCGGATTTCGCTTGTCGCCACGCTGTCATTCTCGTTGATGACCGGCACCACATCCAGCGCCATCAGCCGCTCCAGCGTGGCCGAAGCGTTCAAATAACGCCGCCGGTTTTCCAGATCGTCCAGCGTCACCAGCATCTGCGCGGCGGTAATGCCTTTCTCATCCAGCAGGCTGGCCCAGCATTGCGACAGCGCAATCTGCCCGGTCGCCGCCGCCGCCTGCGCATCCTCCAGTGATCCACGCCCGCCCTTGGGCAGCTTCAACCGCCGCGCACCCAGTGCGATCGCGCCCGACGACACGATGATGACCTGCTGCCCCGCCGCCTTGCGTTCCGCCACATCGGCCACCAACGTGCGCAGCCAATCGACGCGCACCTGTCCCGCCGGATCGACCAGCAGGGCCGACCCGATCTTGATGACCAGTCGGCGGACGAGGGCAGGGGGGAAACCGGAGAGGGGAGAGGTCACAGTAAAAGGTCCGTTCAGTTCGAGCCTGTCGAGAACCCCCGCGCAAAGTTCTCGACAAGCTCGAACCGAACGGAGGTTGATGATCTGGCTCTAGATCGGCGACCAGCCGGCGTCGCTGTCCGCGCCGCCGTCTTCTTCACGGTCCTCGCTATCCTGATCCATCATCAGCAGCACCGCGTCCAGCAGCGTGCCCACGCCTTCGCCGGTCGCGCCGGAAATGATGAAGACATCCTCCACGCCGGCTTCCTCGCGCAGCTGGTCGGCAATATCTTCCATCAGCTCCTGCCCCAGCAGGTCGCCCTTGTTCAGCACCACCAGCTGCGGCTTTTCGTCCAGACCTTCCCCGTACGCGGCCAGTTCGTCGGTCACGATATGGAAGGCTTCGACCGGATCGTCGGTCGTCGCGTCGATCATGTGCAGCAGCACGCGGCACCGCTCGATATGCCCCAGGAACCGGTCGCCAATCCCCACGCCCTCGGCCGCGCCCGCGATCAGGCCCGGAATATCCGCCAGCACGAACTCGCGATCGCGGTGCAGCACCACGCCCAGCTGCGGCTTGGTGGTGGTAAAGGCATAGGCACCGACCTTCGCCTTGGTATTGGTCACCTGATTGATCAGCGTGGATTTGCCCGCATTGGGCATCCCCACCAACCCGACATCGGCCAGCAGCTTGAGGCGCAGCCACACCCACAATTCCTGGCCCGGCCAGCCCGTGCCATGCTGACGCGGGGCGCGGTTGGTGCTGGTCTTGTACGACATGTTGCCGCGCCCGCCGTCGCCGCCACGCAGGAAGGTGACGCGCTGCCCGACCTCGGTGAAGTCGGCCAGAACGTCCTGATCCTCATATTCGGGATAGCCGTCTTCGTCTTCGCTACCCTCGATCGGCTTGGGGTCGGACAATATCTGGGTGCCGACCGGCACCTTGATGATCAGATCCTTGCCACCGGCGCCATAGCGGTTCTTGCCCATGCCGGGCGTGCCGCGCTGCGCCTTGAAATGCTGCGTGTAGCGGAAATCGATCAGGGTATTGAGGCCCTGCACCGCTTCGAAGATGATGTCGCCGCCCTTGCCGCCGTTGCCGCCGTCGGGGCCGCCATATTCCTCGTATTTTTCACGGCGGAAACTGACAGCGCCGGGGCCACCCCAGCCGGATTTGATGTAGATTTTGGCTTGATCGAGAAAATGCATGGCGCGCCCATAGAGCATTCTGGAGCCGGCTGGAACAGTCGGCGGCTCGCAGAATGCGTAAAATCAAAAATAGCATTCCGGAGGCGGCTGGAACAGCCGTCGGCTCGCGAAATGCGGTAAACAAGAAACAATGGGACGATACAGCGATCGTCCATCCTGCCCGCGCCCATAGCGCCTTATCGTGAAAAGTTAAACCTTGGCCTTCGCAGCTAAGGCGGCCGCCTCCTGCATTAGTGCAAAAGTGAGGCTCCTTGTGGCGATTTCCCGTGCTTTTTCGCGCGGCAGGGCCAGCGCCCCGGCCATAGCCCCACCCAGTTGCGAATCGCCCAGCGCCAGCAGCACCAGCATCAGCGTATTTTCGCGGATCAGTTCGGCGAGGTTGGGGGTGAGGGCGCTCTCCGCCAGCTTGTCGACCAGCCGGTGGATCGCTTCCACCACCGGGTCCAGCGCATCCTCATTGCCCGACGCCAGCATCCAACTGGCCAGCGCGCCCGCGCCCTCCCGGTCGAACGCGTCGAACGTCATGTCCACGATGATGCGGGGGCTGACTTCGCCGCGCCGCGCCGCATTGACCGCATCGCCGATCTTGGCCGTGATCGTGTCGCCCAGATGGGCGGCCAGCGCTTTTTGCAGGCCCGCCGCCGACCCGAAATGGTGGAGCAGATTGGCATGCGTCCGCCCGACGCGCCCGGCCACGGCTTTGAGCGTCACGGCCTGCGGTCCCGCCTCGATCAGCAGGTCGCGCGCCGCCTCCACGGCGACGAGGCGGCTCTCATCCTGGCTGAGGCGTGCGCGTTTTATTGACATGAGTGTCAGTTACTCTTATTTACACCAGTGTAAGTAACAACCGGAGGCATCCCCCATGACCCCGATCGATCTCACTATCACACCGCGCGACCGTCGCTTTGGACGGGATCGCACGGTCGCGCGACATTGGCTGAATGGCGACCCGATCGCCACGGCTTTCTTCAATGCCCTGTCGATCACCTTTCCGCGCGGCGAAGCCTATTTCATCGACAGCGTCCGCACCTTCCGCGATGGCGTGCCGGATCGCCTCGCAAGCGAAATCGCCGCCTTCATCAAGCAGGAAGTGGTGCATAGCCGCGAACATCTGGCCTTCAACCGGCAGGTCACGGATCATGGCTATGACGTATCGCGCCTCGACGCCGACGTGACGATGGTGCTGGACCTCGCCAAACAGCGTCCGCCCATCGCCAGCCTGGCCGCGACCATGGCGCTGGAGCATTTTACCGCCATCCTCGCCCATGAGTTGCTGAGCGATCCGCGCCATCTGGACGGGGCCGATCCGGAGATTGCCGCGCTCTGGCGCTGGCACGCGATCGAGGAGATCGAGCATAAGGGCGTCGCCCACGACACCTGGGTTCATGCCACTCGCGACTGGAGCCGCTTCAAACGCTGGTGGGTGAAGAGTGCGATGATGCTGGTCGTGACCAAGCATTTCCTGCACCACCGTGCCCGCGGCATGATGGACCTGTTGCAACAGGACGGCGTCACCGGCGTTCGCGCATGGGGCGGGCTGCTCAACTACGCGCTGGTCCGGCCCGGCATATTGCGCCGCGTCGCGCGACCATGGTTCGGCTATTTCCTGCCCGGCTTCCACCCTTGGGCGGTGGACGACCGCGCGCTCATCGCGCTGGCCGAAAGCCCTTATGCCGATGCGCTTCAACAGGACGCTCTGCCGTCGCCGGCTTGACCGGGCGCCAGGGACGGCGTCTTATCGGCGCATGACGCAAGCCCCCACGCTCGAAACCATCCGCCTGATCCTCCGCCCGCACAGGGTGGAGGATTATGCCAACTGCCGCACATTATGGGCCGACGCGGATGTCGTACGCCATATTGGCGGGATGCCGCAGGACAGCCAGGCGGTTTGGTTCCGCATATTACGCTATGCGGGCATGTGGTCGCTGCTCGGCCACGGCATGTGGGTGATAGAGGAACGCGACAGCGGCGCCTTCCTCGGCGAAGCCGGTCTGCTCAGCGCCGAACGAGGCATAGCCGAACTGGAAGGCGTGCCGGAAGCCGGCTGGGTGCTGGGTCCGCAAGCCTGGGGCAGGGGCATCGCCACCGAAGCGATGCAGGCGATCCTCGACTGGGCCGACGCGCATGTCGCCGCGCCCTCGCTCCGCTGCATCATCGACCCCGACAATGCAGCATCGATCCATGTGGCGGAGAAACTGGGTTTCCACGCGCTCGTCGATACCGATTATGGCGGAAAGCCGACGCGGGTATTCGATCGGCCGAAACACTAAAACATCGTCATTCCCGCGAAAGCGGGAACCCATCTCCCGATTTCTGGGTCTGACGATATCTTGTGAGATGGTTCCTCGCCTGCGCGGGGATGACGATGATATTTACGATATCGACTTCACGCCGCCACCAGCATCGCATCCCGATACAGGTCCATGGCCGGGTCGTTATCCTGTCGCATCGACTCGCCTTCCTCGAACAGCAGGCAATCGACCATGGCATCGCGGGCCAAGCTGTAACGCTGCGCCTTGTGTCCGGTGAAGTGGAAGCCGAGCTTCCGCAGGACATTGCCGGATGCCGGATTGTCCGCGAAGTGGCAGGCGCGGATATCGCGAACGCCATTGGCCCGCGCCATGCTCAGCACGGCGCGCGCGGCTTCGGTCGCAAAGCCCAGGCCCCAATAAGGGCGGGCGATCCAGTAACCCAGTTCCGGCGCGCCATCCTCGCTCAGATGGATGCCGCAACCACCCACCAGGCGCGGGGCGCCCTGGGTGCGGGTAAAGGCCAGCAGGCGCGGCAATTGCGGATGTTGCGGCAGCGCCAGAAAGGCTTCCGCATCGTCCAGTCCATAGGGGCTGGGCGCACGGGTCAGGTTACGCAGGACCGACGGATCACCGATCGTCCGGGCCAGCATGGGGGCATCTTCCATCCAGCCCGGACGAAGGAGCAGGCGGGGGGTACGGGCAAACATTCTCGTCTCTCCTCTTGGCTGCGCCGTTAGCCGTCAATGATGACGACTTCGCGACGGCATGGTCTGGATGATTCCCCGCCCGCAAGACGCGCGAGAAGGCGTGGAGTTCCAGAGGCTTGAGGGAAATCGGAAGAGGAAGTGCCGCTTTATTCTTTTGTCACGATCCGGCTGGAATCGGGCAACGGAAAAAGGGGCGCTCCCATGAAAGGAGCGCCCCTTGTTTCCCTCGAAAACCGGCAGCCGTCTAATGACATCTGCCGGGAGGATCGCCCCTTTTGCGGGGGACGATCCGTCATCGATCGTCCGTTATTCGGCGGCGAGTGCCACAGCGTCGACCGACACATATTTGCGGCCGAGCTTGCCGGTGTGGAATACCACGCGGCCTTCGTTCAGCGCGAACAGCGTGTGGTCCTTGCCGATGCCGACATTGCGGCCCGGATAGACGCGCGTGCCGCGCTGACGGATGATGATGTTGCCGCCGATCACTTCCTGACCGCCGAACTTCTTCACGCCAAGGCGCTTCGACTCAGAATCGCGACCGTTGCGCGACGAACCGCCAGCTTTTTTATGTGCCATGACCTAAACTCCTTAACTTATGTCTGCGCTCAGTCGATCGACACGATCTTGAGGATCGTGTGATTCTGGCGGTGACCGTTCTTGCGGCGATAGTTGTGACGACGACGCTTCTTGAAGACGATGACCTTCTCGCCCTTCGCCTGCGCGATGATCTCGGCGGCAACGGTCAGCTTGGCAACGTCCTTCAGGTCGCCGCCTTCACCGGCCAGCAGGACGTCGTCCAGCGTGACCTTGTCGCCGGCTTCGCCAGCCAGCTTTTCTACGACGATCTTGTCTCCGGCGGCGACGCGATACTGCTTGCCGCCCGTGCGCACGATAGCGAACATGGCTTGTCTCTTCTCGTTCAAATCTGCTTTACGCAACTCACCAAAGACATGACGCCTTGCCGACCCGCGCGGGAATGTGGCCCGTTAGTGGAATGACTCGCGCCTGTCAACCGATGGCAGTTTGGAACCGGGGTGGTTTTCCCGCTTTTTCGTTCCTATCTTCATGGCTACACAGGCCAGGTCGGCATTACAGATACGCTATTATAGGAGCAAGTCTCGCGCATGCGGCAGGATACAGGGTCATGGTGGAGCGGAAAGGGTGCGATGATGCGCCTGCCGATCCTTGCCGCCCTGTGGACGCTGCTGGCGGTGACTTTGCTGTCCGCTCTGGCGCCGCTGGGACCGCCGCTCAGCCGCGCGACCGGCTCCGCCTTCAACCCCGCGACTCTGGACGTGGTGCTCAAGGCCCGCGCCCAGCCTGCATCCCAGACGGCGGTGGAAACGCCCCGCCCCGGTGGGGACGGCGCATCGCCGCCCATGCTGCTCGCGCTGGCGCTGGCCATCGTCCTGCTCGCGATCCGCCATGCCCGCGCGACAGGCTCTGTCGCACGGTATCGTGCACCTCTTCGATCCCTTACCCCCGCGCGCACCCGCCGCGCCCGTGCGCCGCCCTTCGCTTCCTGACGATTCGCGTTAACGCCCGGCCCTCGCAGCCGGGCTTTCGTCGGAAGAAGGAGCATCTCCCATGGCTCGCAGGAAAGCATCGCGACGCATCCGTCGTCGCCGCCCACCCTGGTGGTTCATGCCCGCCATCATGTCCGGTCTGGCCGTTGCCGCCGCCGGCCTGTCGGCGATGATGATGACCGTCGTAGAATAAACGTCCCCTCCATCCGTTCGGCCGGGGCCAGTCGAGAAGCAGTCAGCTCCGCGCCTGCGTTCTCGACAGGCTCGAACCGAACGAATGTGGTATAAATATTCCCGCCGGACGGATCGCACAGCGTCCGGCGACAGGATCGAAAGGCTTTCATGCCCCATCACACGCCCCTGATCGGCACCATCGTTGCCGGCCTCGTCGTCGCCTTCATCATGGGCGCCATCGCCCATCGCCTCAAACTCTCGCCGCTGGTCGGCTATCTGGTCGCCGGCATATTGGTCGGCCCCTTCACGCCCGGTTTCGTCGCCGACGCGGGCCTGGCCAATGAACTGGCCGAAATCGGCGTCATCCTGCTGATGTTCGGGGTCGGCCTGCATTTCTCGCTGAAAGACCTGTTATCGGTCAAGAATATCGCCGTCCCCGGTGCGCTGGTGCAGATCGCGGTCGCGACCCTGCTCGGCATGGGCCTGTCCTATTATATGGGCTGGGGCCTGATGGGGGGCATCGTCTTCGGCCTCGCGCTCTCGGTCGCCAGTACCGTGGTGCTGCTGCGCGCGTTGCAGGGCGCCGACCTGGTCGAAACCCGGCGCGGCCGAATCGCGATCGGCTGGCTGATCGTGGAGGATCTGGTGATGGTCCTCGCCCTCGTCCTGCTCCCCGCGCTGGCCGGCGTCCTCAACAATGCGGACGGCGGTGGGGCAGGGGCGCTCATAGCGCCGCTGCTGGGCACGCTGCTGAAGGTCGCAGGCTTCGTCGCGGTCATGCTGATCGTCGGCCGTCGCGTCATCCCCTGGGCGCTCCACTGGGTCGTCCATACCGGATCGCGCGAGCTATTCCGCCTCGCCGTCCTCGCCATCGCGCTGGGCGTCGCTTTCGGCGCAGCCCTCGCCTTCGACGTGTCCTTCGCACTGGGCGCCTTCTTCGCCGGCATGATCCTGGGCGAAACCCCGCTCAGCCGCCGCGCGACGGAGGAGACACTCCCACTGCGCGATGCCTTTGCTGTGCTGTTCTTCGTGTCGGTGGGGATGCTCTTCAACCCCTCGATCGTGCTGGAGCATCCGCTGCCGCTGCTGGCGACGGTGCTCATCATCGTCATCGGCAAGTCGATCGCCGCCTGGGGCATCGTTCGCGCCTTTGGCCATGCCAATGTGACGGCGCTCACCATCGCCGCCAGCCTGGCGCAGATCGGCGAATTTTCCTTCATCCTGGCTTCGCTGGGCACGGGCCTTGGCGTCCTGCCCGCCGACGCGCGCGACCTCATCCTTGCCGGCGCGCTCGTCTCCATCTTCCTCAACCCCATCCTCTTCTCGCTCATCGTGCGCGACCACAAGAAGGATGACGATGAGGAAGTGGAAGCCGCCAAGGCGCCGGCACGCCCACGCATCGGCCATGTCATCCTGATCGGCTATGGCCGCGTGGGCAAATTGATCGCCCTGCGCCTGCATGAACATGACGTGCATTTCGTGGTCGTGGAAGGCGACCCGGAACGCGCGGAGGAGGCCGAGGAAAACGGCCTGTCGGTGGTGAAGGGCAACGCGCTGGAGGACAAGCATCTGCTCGCCGCCGGCATTTGCGAGGCGCGTCACCTGCTGATCGCGGTGCCAGAAGGCTATGAAGGCGGCGCCATCCACGAACATGCCCGCAACCTCAATGACAAGGTTCAGGTCATCGCCCGCGCCCATAGCGATGCGGAGGTCGAGCATCTGGAGCGGCTGGGCGTCCCCCATGTCGTCATGGGCGAACGCGAACTGGCCGGCCGCATGCTCACCCTGTGCGGCGTGCGATAAAAGAAAAGGCCCCGTTCGGTCATACCGAACGGGGCCTTTTTCAACTCGTCAAAGCAGGGCTATCAACCGCGCGAGCGGGGCGGGCCCTTGCGCGGGCCACCGGCGCCGGCGCCCTTGAACGGGCGCGGGCTGTGCGGACGACCGCCGCCCGGTCCGCCACGCGGCGGGCCGCTGCGGTTGGGACGCGAATCGTTGGACGGGCGCAGCTGCTTGCGGTTCTCGCGGGCTTCCTCGCGCGGTGCGCCTTCGGTCGGCTCGAACGTGACGTCCGCACCCTCGTCACCCGCTTCGCCGGTGCGCTTGACCGATGCGATGAACTTCGACGCGATGGCGCGCGGAATTTCGAACATCGTCTCGTTGGTGGTGATGCGGATCGCGCCGATGTCGCCACGCGACACATGGCCACGGCGGCAGATCAGCGGCAGGATCCAGCGCGGATCGGCATTCTGGCGACGGCCGATGTCCATGCGGAACCACTGCGTGTCCTCAAAGCCCGGACGCGGCCCGTCACGACGCGCAGGCGCCTCGCTGGCGTCCAGCAGCTCTTCGGGCGCAGGCATCGCCGCACGGGCGCTGCGCACCAGCATCGCGGCGATCTCCTTGGCGCTCTTGGCTTCCAGCAGTTCGCCACCCAGCGCCCAGTCGGACTCTTCCAGCTCCATCGGCTCCAGCAGGCGCGCGCGCAGCCGTTCGGCATCCTGCGCGGCGATCTGCTCCTTGCTCGGCGCCGTCGTCCATTCGACCGGGATCTTCGCCCCCTTCAGCATGGATTCGACGCGGCGGCGGCGCGGATAGGGCACGATGAGCACGGCGGTGCCCTTCTTGCCCGCACGGCCGGTACGGCCCGAGCGATGCTGCATGGTTTCCGCGTCGCGGGGCAGCTCCACATGGACCACCAGCGTCAGCGTGGGCAGATCGATGCCACGTGCGGCCACGTCGGTCGCCACGCAGACACGGGCGCGCTTGTCGCGCAGCGCCTGCAACGCATGGTTGCGCTCATTCTGGCTATGCTCGCCCGACAGCGCCACGGCGGCAAAGCCACGCTCGGTCAGGCTGGCATGCAGGTGACGCACATTGTCGCGCGTGGCGCAGAACAGGATCGCCGTTTCCGCTTCATGGAAACGCAGCAGGTTCACCACCGCATTTTCGATGTCGGCGGGCGCGACGGTCATCGCCTGATAGCTGATGTCGCCATGACCGCGCTCGGCCGAGATGGTCGCGATTTGCAGCGCGTCCTTCTGGTAGCGGCGGGCCAGCGCCACGATCGGCTTGGGCATGGTGGCCGAAAACAGCAGCGTGCGGCGGCCTTCGCCGGTCGCGTCGAGAATGCCTTCCAGATCCTCGCGGAAGCCCATGTCGAGCATTTCGTCCGCTTCGTCGAGCACGGCGGTCTTGAGCGCCGACAGGTCGAGCGCGCCGCGTTCCAGATGGTCGCGCAGACGGCCCGGCGTGCCGACCACGATATGCGCGCCCTGCGACAGGGCACGGCGTTCCTTGGCGGCGTCCATGCCGCCGACGCAGGTGGCGATGCGGGCGCGGGCGCCGGCGTACAGCCATTCCAGCTCGCGGCTGACCTGCAACGCCAGTTCGCGCGTCGGCGCGATTACCAGCGCCAGCGGCCAGGCGGGCGGGGGCAGGCGATCGGCGTCGCCCAGCAATTCGCCGGCCATGGCCAAGCCGAAGGCGACGGTCTTGCCCGAACCGGTCTGCGCGGACACGATCAGGTCGCGGCCATGCGCTTCTTCCTGCGTCACTTCGGACTGGACGGGGGTCAGCGCCTCATAGCCCTTGGTCGTCAACGCCTGGGCAAGGAGGGGGTGGAGTGTTTCAAATGTCATGTTTTTGTTTTCTCGTCGGTTAAAAGCGACCCGCCTTCATCCGACGGAATCAACATAACCTGTCTCGCTGTCGCCGGTTCGCGATCAGCCGGTGCGTCAGGTCAATTCGCACCCGTTCAGGTTGGTTGCCCAACCGCCATTCTCTCTCTCGGAATGGCAAAGGGGACAGGCGCTAAGGCCGTATCCCCTCAAACAAGAAAGCCTCCTTCCACATTCCGAGGAAGGAGGCTTGTCTCATAGTCTATAGCGCAAAACTCAGACCGAAGCGACTTCCGCCACATCGACCTTCACGCCCGGGCCCATCGAGGACGACAGGGCGATCTTGCGAACATATTTGCCCTTCGAACCCGACGGCTTCGCCTTGACGATCGCGTCGACGAAGGCGTCGAAATTCTTGCGCAGGTCTTCGGCCGAGAAGCTCGACTTGCCGAGGCCAGCGTGGATGATGCCGGCCTTTTCGACGCGGAATTCGATCTGACCACCCTTGGCGGCCTTCACGGCTTCGGCGACGTTCGGCGTCACGGTGCCCAGCTTGGGGTTCGGCATCAGGCCCTTGGGGCCCAGAACCTTACCCAGACGACCCACCAGACCCATCATGTCGGGGGTGGCGATGACGCGCTGGAAGTCGATGTTGCCGGCCTGGATCGATTCGAGCAGGTCTTCGGCGCCCACGATGTCGGCACCGGCGTCGAGCGCCTGCTGAGCCTTGTCGTTGCGGGCGAACACGGCGACGCGAACGTCCTTGCCGGTGCCGGCGGGCAGGGTGACGACGCCACGGACCATCTGGTCGGCATGACGCGGATCGACGCCCAGGTTGATCGCGATTTCGACGGATTCGTCGAACTTGGCGGTCGCGTGGGTCTTGATCAGGCCCAGCGCTTCGTCAACGCCGTGCAGCTTTTCGCGGTCGACCGCAGCGGCCAGAACCTTGGCCTTCTTGGTGATCTTCGCCATTATATCAGCCCTCCACCACGTCGAGGCCCATCGCGCGAGCGGAGCCTTCGATGATCTTCGTTGCAGCGTCGATGTCGTTCGCGTTGAGGTCGACCATCTTGGCCTGCGCGATTTCGGCGAGCTGGGTGCGGGTGATCTTGCCGGCTACGACCTTGCCCGGTTCCTTGGAACCCGACTTCAGGTTGATCGCCTTCTTGATCAGGAAGGTTGCAGGCGGCTGCTTCGTGGTGAAGGTGAAGCTGCGGTCGGCATAGACGGTGATGATCGTGGGCAGCGGGGTGCCCTTGTCCATGCTGGCCGTCTGCGCGTTGAACGCCTTGCAGAATTCCATGATGTTCACGCCGCGCTGACCCAGTGCAGGACCGATCGGCGGGGCGGGCTTTGCGTCTCCAGCGGGCACCTGGAGTTTGATATAGCCCGTAATCTTCTTGGCCATTGTCACTCACTCTTTAGCTGGCGGATGTGCGAACACATCTGCCGGTTCAAGTTTAGCGGTCGAACGGTTGTCACGAAGACAACCTCCCGCATTTGGCTCCATCCACCCTGACGGGCGATATGGAAGCGCGGGCCTATAGCGATGTTCGTTCCGAAAGGAAAGGGGGTCTGTCCCGTTCCCGAAAAATCCCAGCGCGGCCCTCAATCCTATCGCGATAAGCCGTTGCTCCCTGTTTCCCCGGCGCAGGCCGGGGTTCAGGTCCACGCTCTGAACTGGACCCCGGCCTGCGCCGGGGAACGGCCTTATCTGGATGGTCGTCCAGACGCCAAAAAGGGCCGCCGATCCGAAGAAAAGGCGACCCTTTTTGAAAACCAGCCTTGCGGCCAGTGCTTATTTCGACAGTTCGACCTGTTCGAAATCCAGTTCCACCGGGGTCGCGCGACCGAAGATCGACACCGACACCTTGACGCGGTTCTTTTCGAAATCCAGTTCCTCGACCACGCCGTTGAAGCTGGCGAACGGGCCGTCCAGCACCTTGACGCTGTCGCCGATTTCGTAATCGACGCTGACCTTGTGCTTGGGGGCGGCTTCGGCTTCCTTCTGGGCGCCGAAATAGCGGGCGGCGTCCGCCTCGCTGATCGCTTGCGGCTTGCCCATCGAACCCAGGAAACCCGTCACCTTGGGCGTGTTCTTCACCAGGTGATAGATGTCGTCGTTCATCGCCAGCTTGGCGAGGACGTAGCCGGGCATGAACTTGCGCTCGACCTGGACCTTCTTGCCGCGCTTGACCTCGGTGATGGTTTCGACAGGCACTTCGACCTGCTCGACCAGTTGCGACAGGCCCATGCGCTCGGCTTCGGACAGGATCGATTCCTTGACCTTGTTCTCGAAGCCCGAATAGGCGTGGATGATGTACCAGCGCGCCATGTTACCGTCTAAACTCCTGTTCAGAGCATTATGCTCAATGTCCCGACGCCCGCAAATCTAAGCCTTAGGCTTAACGACCCGCTGCCACGCCCAGCAACCACTGGACGATCGCGCCGAAGAAAGTGTCGATGCCAAAGAAGAACAGGCCCAGCAGCGTCGTCATGATGACGACCATCACGCCGGTCATCACCGTTTCGCGGCCGGTCGGCCATACGATCTTCTTCGCTTCGGTCTGTACCTGGTTGACGAATTCGCCGGGGGATACCTTCGCCATCGTCTGCCTTTGCACGTCTTGAAACCAACACCAAATCGCGAAGCAACAGTCCGCCCTCCCGATCCCGCTATGTTTCAGCGTCCGGGGGTGCGGCCGCACGCTCCGCGACCAACTTCGCCGGCCTGTAAGGCCGCGATTTCTTAACGGTGGACGTACCGCCCACCTCGAAATCGCTAAGCACACTTAGCCGCGAGCCCTTGCTTTTCAAGGGCTCGCGGCCAGTTCGCTTGGCAGGAGTGGAGGGACTCGAACCCACGGCATTCGGTTTTGGAGACCGACGCTCTACCAACTGAGCTACACTCCTGCACTGGCCGGGACCAGCGAAGGAGGGCGCTTTAGCGTGGCCGTGCGGGGAGGGCAAGCGCCATTATGCGGCTTTTTGCATTGGCTCTGCAACTTGCGTGTCGGCGCTGGTCTGCCGCTCGGCCTCCGCGTTGATCTGCGCGCCCAGCAACACGATATAGGCGGACACGAACAGCCACAGTTGCAGCACCACCACCGCGCCCAGCGACCCGTAGGTCTTGTTATAATTGCCGAATGTGGAAACATAGAAGGACACGCCCAGCGTCGCGGCCAGCCAGAACAGGGTCGCCGCCACCGATCCCACCGTTAGCCACTGCCACTGCGCGTGGCGCCGGTTCGGCCCGAACCGATAGATGAGGCCGAAGATCGTGCTGGCCAGCAGCCCCGCGCACACCCATGTCGCTGCCTTGATCGCGAACAACACGCCCGGACCCCAATTGGTCAGGAAATCCTGCAACAGGCCGATGATCGTGGCGGTAAACACGCCCGCGACCACCACCAGCACCGCCGAAAAGGTGATCCCCATCGACGTGCGATAGAATTTCAGGATGTTGCGGCCTTCCTTCTGGCCATAGACGATGTTGAGCGCCTCCATGATCGCCGACGCCGCACGGGTCGCGCCATAGACCGCGATCGCCAGCGCCAGCAGCAGCCCGAACCCGATCGCGGGTTTCCGCGTACTGACCACGCCCAGCAACTGGTCGTTGATCAGCGATGCGGCGTCGGCCGGCACGACGGAAATGATCGCCTGCATATGCCGCTGCACCATCGACGGATCGCCGAACAGCCCATAGGTCAGCACCACGGCCGCCAGCAAAGGCGCGATCGACAGAAACGCATAATAGGCCACGCCCGCCGCCAGCAGCCCGACATGATTGGCCGACAGCGCGCCATGGACGCGCTTCAATATCTCCCACCATCCTCGCGCCGGTATCTTCCACGGCGCATCGACATGCACTTGGCTCGCGACGGTAGCGGTCATCACATTCCCCTGCTGTTCACCAAAGCAAGCGCGCAAGGGGGGAGGGTGGTTCCCTCATGAAGACGGACGGGCGATGGAATGGCGGTGTTGGGTGGCTTCCTGCCATACCCCTCCCGCTTGCGGGAGGGGCAGCGAGACTTGCGCGCGAAGCGCGTTAGTCGCAGCGGGGTGGGCTCTAGCGACGGCCTGCCCACCCCCTAGCCCCCTCCCGTAAACGGGAGGGGGAACATGGACAATTCTGATTGCAAGCCGGCTATCCCTCTCCCGTGGGGGAGAGGGCTGCGCAGACTTGGCAGCTTGCTGCCTAGGCGTAGCTGGGTGAGGGGGGGCAGCCTCACGAGAATAGACCGGCCTTGCGCCAGTCCCCCCCTCATCCAACTCCGCCTAACCGCTATGCGGTAAGGCTCCATATCCTTCTCCCTCAAAGGGAGAAGGACGACGCTTCAGCCACTCCTACCAAGCTTCCAATGTAGGATTTTCTCTGGTCTATCCTGCGGGATGAAAGCCTCGTCCTCCAATTGCATCACCGATCGGTCGGCACGCAAAGGCGCGATGCTGGCGCGCGAGTGGCGCGATCCTGTGACCCTGATGGCGCGCGATCGTGACCCGAATGCCGCGCCGGTGACGCCTCGCGAGCGCGTTGCGAGCGCTTCGGGCGCGAAAAGCCGCGCAACACTGTGAACTTCGCCCTGTCGCGTCGTCATGATCTCGATCGCCGCCGCCAGACCTTCTCTGGCCGGCACCCTCGCATCAGCGCCCGCGATAATCCTCACAGGCGATGCCGTCCCCGTCGCCATCCATATGCACGCCATAGCCCGGCTGGCCACGATGGAGCGGCGTTGCACCAGCAGCTCTCGCTTCACGGCAGCCACGATAAGACCAGCTTGATCCGGAAGACCCCACCGCCGCTGCCGATCGCACGCGCGGGGCGGATATCGCGCCGCCGCCGCTTGGCTGCTGCCGGTCCAGATCAGCGGCGGACATGGAGCGATCAATGCCGATCGTGTTGCGGGTCGGCCGCCATGGCTCGCTCGGCGCGGCCTGCGTGGTTGCCGCCGGCTCGCTGGCGAACTGGTGCGATGCGACCCCGCTTATGCCGCCGATCGCCACCGCTGCCAAGGCCGCCTTTATGGCAAAATTTCCCACTGTCATGCCGATCGGATAAGCCGATCAGGGTAAAGGATCGGTTGCCGCAAATATGACAAATGCCGTTCGGCTAAAGGAACATCCCGCCCTTCATCACCCGCCGCGCGCGCCCCTGCACCGGCACGCGATCGAACGGCGTATTGTCGGCCGATGCCGCCATCTTCGCCCGGTCCACGATCCACGGCGCATCGGAATCGACGAAGATCAGGTCCGCCGCACTGCCCGCCGCGAAGCTGCCCGCATCGACACCCAATATCCGCGCCGGATTGGCGCTCAGCAGCGTCATCAGCCGGCCCATCGAAACATGCCCGTCCCGCACCAGATTGAGCGAGAGCGCCAGCAGCGTCTCTGCCCCCGCCATGCCCGGCGACGCGTCTGCGAAGGGCAGGCGCTTGTCCTCCGGCCCGCGCGGATCATGGCTGGATGTGATGACGTCCACCGTTCCATCCGCCACCGCCGCCAGACTGGCCTGCCGGTCGCGCTCGTCCCGCAACGGCGGCGACAGCCGCGCAAAGGTCCGGAAATCGGTCGCCGCCTGATCGTTCAGGAACAGATAGGCTGGACTGATGCCGCACGTAACCTTCAGCCCCTCCGCCTTGGCGGCGCGGATCAGATCGAAGCCCGCCTTCGTCGTCACCAGTCGGAAATGGATCGCCGCGCCCGTTTCGCGCACCAGCATGATGTCGCGCGCGATCGCCAATGCCTCGGCGCAGGCCGGCGCGTGCGGCAGGCCCAGCCGCGTCGCCGTCTCGCCGCTGGTCGCCACTGCCTTGGCCGTCAGCCCGCTATCTTCGGCATGGGCGATCACCGTCAGGCCCAACCCGCTGGCATAGGACAATACCCGCAGCATCACGCCCGAATCGGCGATCCACTGGCGTCCGGTGCCGACCGCCTTCGCGCCCGCCATCTGCATCAGGCCCATTTCGGCCATTTCCTGGCCCAACAGGCCGCGCGTCGCCGCTGCGATCGGGTGGACCCAGAAATCGGGCTTGCCCGCCCGCGTCGCCTGGCGGATCAGCCCCACCTCGTCCAGCGGCGCGCGCTGGTCGGGCATCAACGCCGCGCGCGTGATGCCGCCGAAATGAAAGGCCGGCTTGTCGGTCGCGAACACGCCCAGATCGATGAGGCCCGGCGCCACGACCAGCCCGCCCGCATCGACGCTTTGCGCATCGTCCGGCACCGCGACATCGCCGGCCGCGACGATCCAGTCGCCCTCGATCAGCACGGTGCCGGGAAGGGGCGCGTCGCCCGTGGGGTCGGCCAGCTTGCCGTTGATGATGGCGATCTTGCTCATGCCCAACCCGCTTTCCTTGTTGGTCGGGATGGTCATGCCCATCCCTCCACGCCGCGCGCACTGCGCGTCAGCACGTCCAGGCACGCCATGCGCACCGCTACGCCCATCGCCACCTGCTCGGTAATGGCGGAGCGCTCCGGATGATCGGCCACCGAACTGCTGATCTCCACGCCCCGGTTCATCGGGCCGGGGTGCATCACCAGCGCATCGGGCTTGGCCAGCGCCAGCCGCTCCGGCGTCAGCCCGTACAGCGCATGATATTCACGCGGGGAGGGGATGAAAGCCCCGTCCATCCGCTCATTCTGGAGCCGCAGCATCATGACGACATCCGCGCCATCCAGCCCCTCGTCCATCCGCGTAAAGGGCGTCGCCCCCAGCATTTCCACCTCGGGCGGCAGCAGGGTCGGCGGGGCCACCGCGCGCACCTGCGCACCCAGCGCGGCCAGGCACAGCATGTTCGATCGCGCCACCCGGCTATGCAGCACGTCGCCGCAGATCGCGACGACCAGCCCGGCAAAACTGCCCTTGCGCCGACGGATGGTCAGCGCGTCGAGCAGGGCTTGCGTGGGATGCTGATGCCAGCCATCGCCCGCGTTCAGCACCGGACAATCCACCTTGTCCGCGATCAGCCGCACGGCGCCCGAACTGGCATGGCGGATCACGATCACGTCGGCGGCCATGGCATTCAATGTCATCGCCGTGTCGATCAGCGTCTCGCCCTTCTTCACGCTCGACGTCGCGGCGGCCATATTGACCACGTCCGCGCCCAGCCGCTTCCCCGCAATCTCGAACGACAGCAAAGTGCGCGTGCTATTCTCGAAAAAGGCGTTGATCTGGGTCATCCCGGCCAGCCGCCCGTCATGCTTGCGCGCCTGGCCCTTGTTCGCCTGCGCCCAATGTTCCGCCTCATCCAGCAGGAAACGGATTTCCCAGGGCTTCAAGTCCGCGATGGACAGAAGATGCCTGTGCGGAAACAACGCCCGGCCGGTCAGCTCGGGTGTGGCGTCAGGTATGAAGATATCGGGCATGAGCCGGGTCTTTAGGGGAGGCTGGAGGGGAGGGCAAGGCGTCGTTGGCGCACTTATCCCCGCCCGCGCCATTTCCCGATCAGCGTCCCGTCCCGCAACACCTCCCGCGCCGCATTATGCCCCGGCGCCCCGGTCACGCCGCCACCCGGATGCGTCCCCGCGCCGCACATATAAAGGCCCTTCACCGGCCCGCGATAGGCGCCATGGCCCAGCACCGGCCGCGCCGCCCACATCTGGTCCAGCGTCAGATTGCCGTGCATGATGTCGCCACCGATCAGCCCGAACTTGCGCTCCAGGTCGAGCGGCGAATGAATCTGCCGCGCGATAACGCTCTTGGCAAAGCCCGGCGCATGCGCGTCCACCGTCGCGATGATATGGTCCGCTGCCGCCTCACGCTCGTCGTCCCACGAACGCCCGTCCGGCAGTTCCGGCGCGAATTGCTGGCAGAACAGGCTGGCGACATGGCACCCCTCTGGCGCCAATGTATCGTCTATGGTCGACGGGATGAGCATTTCCACGATCGGTGCCTTCGACCAGCCATCGCGCTTCGCGTCCATGAACGCCCGGTCCATATAGTCCAGAGTCGGCGCGATGATGATGCCGGACTGGTGATGTTCGCCCACGCCGGGCAGGCAGGTGAAATCGGGCAGGGCGGACAGCGCCACATTCATGCGGAACGTACCCGACCCGGCCTTGAACGCCTTGATCCGCTTCACAAAATCGGCGGGCAGGTCGGCCGGGGCCATCATCCGCTCATAGAGCAATTTCGGCCCGACATTGGCGATCACCGCGCCGCCCATCACTTCCTCGCCGCTCTCAAGCTGCACGCCCACCGCACGCGCGCCATCGACCAGCACCGTCTCGACCGGCGCCTCCAGGCTGATCTCCACGCCCATCGCGGTGACGACCTGCGCCATGATCTGCGTGATCGCACCCATGCCGCCGACGCTATGGCCCCATGCGCCCTTCTTGCCGTTCACCTCGCCGAACACATGGTGCAACAATACATAGGCGCTGCCCGGCGCATCGGGGCTGGCATAGTTGCCGACCACCGCGTCGAAACCGAACGCCGCCTTCACCGCATCGCTCTCGAACCAGCTGTCCAGGAACGTGCGCGCCGACTTGGTGAACAGGTCCAGCACATCGCGCTGCTGCTCCAGCCCCAGCCCCGCGACCCGCCGCCCCTGTTTCAGCGCTTCGACGATCATGCTCAGCCCGTCGCCGACATTGGGCGGGCTTTTCAGCACCAGATCGCGCAGCACATCGGCCACCACCTCCAGCGCATCATAATAAGCCGGCAGCGCGTCGGCATCATGCGCGCTATACTTGCGAAATTCGGCCTGCGTCTTCTCCAGCCCGCCGCCCAGCTTCAGATAGCCGCCATCGGGCTGGGGCAGGAAATTGCTGATCGGCCGCTCGATCACGCGATAGCCATGATCCGCCAGCTGCATGTCGCGGATGACCTTGGGGTTGAGCAGGCTGACCGTGTAGCTGGCGGTCGAATTGCGGAAGCCGGGATGGAATTCCTCCGTCACCGCCGCGCCGCCGACGACATCGCGCCGCTCCAGGATGCGGACCTTATAGCCCGCCCGCGCCAGGTAGAAGGCGCAGACCAGGCCATTATGCCCGCCGCCGATGATGACTGCGTCGTAGGATCTGCTCATGCCCTGCTGCTCCACCCCATCGCCGGCGCGCGATGTGACCGCGCCTCTGGAATAACCTCACGCACCCGCCCGCAAAAATGCCGGAGCGCCACTTCCTGCTCGCTCAAGGGGCCGACGGTGAAGCTGGCCGACGCCATCCCCGCCTGCACCCGCCCGACCAATTCCGTATCCTCGGCATTGACCTGCCGGTTGATCCGCCAATTCAGATATCGCGCGGCCTTCATCTCCCGACACCATTGTTCAGGCATATTGGCATCGGGCAGGGCATAGCTGATCTCCCGGATCAGCGTCTGCGTCGGCGACACCGGCAGCCAGGCCATGAAGTCCACCTGATCGGGATAGATGTCGAAGGCGAAATTGGGCCACAGCTTATAATAGGTCCACAGCCGCTGCCGCTCCGCCGGCAGATGCGGCACAGGCGGGAGAAAATGCTGATAGGCCCGCTCGGACAGATTGGCCGAAGGGCGATCGATAATCGGCCCCCACATCTTGTCGGCATGGGCGGATGCTTCCACCCCATAGCCATCACCCATCAGCCGTTTCAGCCCCGGATGCGCAACTGCGATATGCAGCCCGTCCGAATAATTGTCGCCGATATTCTTCCAGTTCACAGGCCGCGGCCGCAACGTCACCCGCCCCAGCGCCCGCATGTCCGCGAACCGATAGAGCGCCACCTCCGCTTCATAGGGCGCCATCATCTGCGCCACCGACGGCCCGCCATCGTCCACCAGCCGCACGAACAGAAAGCCCTGCCAGCTATCTACCTCGACGGGCGCCAGCCCATGATCCGCGACCGCGAAGGCTGCGCCATAGCTGGCCTTCATCGGCACGCCCGACAGCCGGCCATCCTGTTCGTAGGTCCAGCCATGATAGGGGCAGACCAGCTTCTTCGCGCAGCCGCTGACGTCATTGACGATGCGCGCCCCGCGATGACGGCAGACATTGGTAAAGGCGCGCACGACACCATCGTCACCGCGCATCACGATCACGCTTTCGCCGATATAGTCGAGCGTGTGGAAATCGCCGGGGGCAGGGATGTCGCTCTCATGGCAAATGATCTGCCAGGACGGGCGAAAGATGCGCTCTACCTCCACCCCGAAAAATTCGGCGTCGGCATAGGTCCAGGCCGGCAGGCTCCATCCTGCGTCGGGATCATTCCCGGCATATTCCCCTTGCATCACAGACCACGCCCCCCGGCATCGTTATTTTTACGTGCGTATAACAGTCTTTCGCATAAGTCGATTCACCTGTCTCAGTCGCTGTCTCAATCCGCGACCGGATCACCCTCCACCTGCGCGCCATAACGCCTTGCCAACCAGGCGCAGGCCATCAGCTGGATCTGGTGAAACAGCATGATGGGCAACAGGATCGGCCCGACCGCCGCCGCCGGGAACAGCACGCCTGCGATCGGCACGCCCGACGCCAGGCTCTTCTTGGACCCGCAAAATTGCAGCACGATCGCATCTTCCCGCGACAGGCCCAGCATCCGCCCCACGATCAGGGTGAAGAGCAGGATTACGATCAACATGGCGATGCACAGCCCCGCCAGCACCGCCAATTCTTCGCTCGACACCTTGGCCCACAGCCCTTCGACCACGGCGGCGGAGAAAGCGGCATAGACCACCAGCAGGATCGATCCCCGATCGACCCGGCCGATCATCGCCTTATGCCGTGCCACAAATCCCCCAATCCATGGCCGCAGCAAATGGCCGACGACGAAGGGCAGCAATAATTGCAGCACGATCCCCTCGGCCGACGACAGCGAAATCAGGCTGCCGCTCCCGCTCCTCTGCATCAGCAGCGCGACGAGCACCGGCGTCAGGAAAATGCCGAGCAGGTTGGAGAAGGAGGCGCTGACCACCGCAGCGGCGACATTGCCCCGCGCGATCGCGGTAAAGGCGATCGACGATTGCACCGTGGACGGCAGCAGCGTCAGGAACAGCAGTCCCGCGCGCATATCCTGCGGCACGAATCCGAATCGCCCGATCAGCAAACCCAGCAGCGGGAAGGCGGCAAAGGTCGTGGCCAATGTCGCCAGATGGAGTTTCCACGCTTTGGCCCCATCCCAGATCGCCTCGCGCGACAATTTCGCACCATGCAGGAAAAAAAGCAGCACGATGCCCGCATCGGCAACCCAATCCGCGATCCGCGCGCCTTCGCCCCGCGCCGGCAGGATGGACGCTAGGGCAACGGTGGCGATCAGCAGCAGCAGGAACGGGTCGAGGGCTTGGCGCAGGCGGTTCATGCATGTTTCCGGCAGAAGGAAGGATTGCGGCGGGGGATAGACGCGGCGCTCGACCTGCGCCAACAATTTCCCCTTGGATGGATGCAAGGAGAGGCTGGCCATGAGCGAGCATATCGCGATCACGCAAAATCAGGGCGTCGTGGAAATCATGATCGACCGCGCTGACAAGAAAAATGCTCTGACCGCGCCCATGTATCGCGCCATGACGGACGCGCTGGCGGATGCCGCCGCGTGCCAGGACATCGGCGCCGTGCTGATCGCAGGGCAGGGGGATGCCTTTTGCGCCGGCAATGATCTCAAGGATTTCATGGCCGGGCCAGAGGGCGGGGCCGCCGCCTTCGACTTCATCCGCGCCATCGCCGCCTTCGACAAGCCATTGGTCGCCGCCGTTCAGGGGCAGGCCGTGGGCGTTGGCACGACCATGCTCTTCCACTGCGACCTCGTCTATGCCGCGCCCGACGCGCGTTTCGTCATGCCCTTCGTCAATCTGGGGATCGTGCCGGAGGCCGGCTCCAGCCTGCTCGCGCCCGCCATATTGGGTCATGCTAAGGCGGCGGCGATGCTATTGCTGGGCGAACCGCTGGATGCGGAGGGCGCCGATCGGGCCGGCATGATCACGGCGATCGTCCCGGCGGACGGCCTGCTCGTCCATGCGCGTGCGAAGGCGGCGGCATTGATGGCCAAGCCGCCCCAGGCCTTGCTCGCCACCCGCCGCCTGATGAAGGGCGATCCCGCCATACTCATTGCCCGGATCGAGGAGGAAGCGCGCCTGTTTCGCGCGGCTCTGTCTTCATCAGAAGCGCAGGAAGCCTTCGCCGCCTTCTTCGAAAAGCGCGCGCCGGTTTTCAGGCGCGGCTAATAGCAAGATGCGGTGAGGGTGCCTTACCGAAGCGTTCCCCGGCGAAGGCCGGGGCCCAGTTCCAGGTTCCCGGCTGGACCCCGGCCTTCGCCGGGGAACATAAAGCTATAGATCCACATCATTACTTACCGGCATAAGGCCCAGCCTTGTCCTTTTCGAGCGTCGTCGAGAAGCGGGTAGGCAGAAGGAAATGGCAGAAGAAAAGCCTGTCCTACAGGGCGGCGCTTGCGTTACGCCGATGCCGGTTCTTTCCCAGCGTCGGCTTCCTCGGATTTTTTCTTCCGCCCGAACTGCATTTCGCTGACGATCACCGCCGCGACGATCAATATGCCGCCCATCAGCGCCGTGGGCGGCAACCGCTCACCCGCGATCCGGCCGATGATTCCGGCCCACACCGGCTCGCCGGCATAGATCAACGTCGCGCGCGTCGGCGAAACGGTACGCTGCGCCCAGTTCATCACGAACTGGATCAGCGCCGTCATCGCGCCCAGCCCGCAGGCGCTCAGCCCCACGGTCCAGCTGAGCGGCGGCACCTGCTCACCCACCGCGCCCATGCAGGCAAAGGCCAGCAGCGACGTCACCGCCAACTGCACCAATGTCACCCGCGCGACATTCACCTTGCCCGCCCACAGGCTGATGAAGATGATCTCCAGCGCGATCGCCACCGTGCTGATCAGGGTCAGCGCCTCGCCCTTGCCCAGCGCCAGTCCATCCTTGGGCGCTGCCACCAGCATCAACCCGATAAAGGCCAACGCCACGCCGATCCAGCTGGTCAGGCGCGGTCGCCGCCGCAAGATGATCCACTGCATGATCGGCACCAGCGGCACATAGGCGGCGGTGATGAAGGCGGACGTGCTGCTGCTGATCGTCTGCAATCCCCAGGTCTGGAGCGAGTAGCCGACGAAAATGCCCAGCCCGATCATCAGGCCTGCCAGCAACTCCTTGCCCGTCAGCCCGCGCAGCACCGGCAGCGCCAGCGGCAGAGCGATCAGCGCCGCCGTGCCGAAGCGCAGTCCGACGAAGAAGAAAGGCCCCGTTTCCTGCATCGCATGATGGACGATCAGGAACGTCCCGCCCCAAAGGACGGTCACGCCGATCAGCGCAAGTTCGGGGCGGCCGATCATCAGGCGCGGAGAGTCGGGCTTGTCGGGGGCGTCATTGTGCAACATAATGCACATCGCCCTATGAGTAATATATTGCACAGTCAAGATCGGCCGACGGAACGCCGCCCCGATGTTCTCGCCCATGTCGCCGGCAATGTTCGCGCGCTCCGCGCCGAACGCGGCCTCAGTCAGGATGGGCTGGCGACGGCGGCGGATGTCAGTCGCCGCATGATCTCCGGCATCGAAAGCGGGGAGGCGAATGTCAGCCTCTCGACGCTGGACCGGCTGGCGGCGGCGCTGGGCGTCAGCTTCTCCCGCCTCGTCCGTCCACCCGAAATGCCGGACAACAGCCGAATCGACAGTCTCGCCTGGCGCGGGCCAAGCCCGGACAGCCGCGCTACCTTGCTCGGCACCGTCCCCGCCGCGCGGGAGGCGGAATTATGGACATGGTCGCTGGGGGTAGGGGAGGTCTATCCGGCCGAAGCCGACGCCGCCAATTGGCATGAAATGCTCTATGTGATGGACGGCGTGCTGACCGTGGAGCGGGAGGGCGCTGCTCCCAAACGAGTGGAAAGGGGCGACTTCCTGATCTTCACCAGCGATCGCCCCTATCTCTTCGCCAACCGCGAAACCGAACCGGTCCGCTTCGTCAGGAATGTGGTGTTTTAGGCGTCAGTCGCGAAAAGTCCGTTCGCCCTGAGCTTGTCTAAGCCTGTCCTGAGCGACTGCCGCAGGCGGGCAGTCGAAGGGGGCCGTCATTCCTTCTTCAGGTCGTTCCCGGCCTTTTCCAGCGTCGTACCGACATCATGCTTGGCCTCGCCTGCCTCGCGCTTGGCATCGGCCGCCGCATTGTCGCTCGCCGCGCCGATCCGTTCGGCGCCATTGTCGATCGCATGGCCGGCATGATCCAGCCCGTTGTCGATCTTGGCGCCTGCATCATCGACGGCATTGCTCACGTCATTGCCGATCGCCGATCCGGCATTTTCCAGATTGGTCTGCGCCTTTTCCGAGCAGGCGGACAGGCCGGCGACGCTCAAAACCGCGACCGCGGCGAGTAGGGATGTGCGCATGGTGGCTCCTCTTGCCATTGAATAGTGCCTGTCTAAGAGCCCGATTCAAAAGTTTCTCAGGCGTAGCAATACCTTGCGGTTCTGCGGATGAGCATGCGGATAGAAGCGATCATAGCCCAGGCGGTTGAAGAGGCGATGGTCGCTTCCCAGTCCT
>Ga0180008_1000462_pt1 | contig 34748 bp, 33 predicted proteins | sample MM_PW_MetaG_FD_121121 | JGI IMG/M metagenome (GOLD analysis project Ga0180008, IMG submission 121121) | Groundwater microbial communities from the Aspo Hard Rock Laboratory (HRL) deep subsurface site, Sweden - MM_PW_MetaG | ecosystem: Environmental > Aquatic > Deep subsurface > Groundwater... | reverse complement strand
TTCAATAGACTTAGACTCACTGTTGGAACAACAATCTTGTGAGTAGTTGGCAATGTTGATACTGAGCTAAGGTCAAGCCATAGTATGAAATCAATATTGCTTAAAGAGTCCTTAGTTTTACAAGAGATAGTATTAAACTTTTGGCGTAGACAGAAAGTTTAAGATGGCTAAGTCATAACAGTTGGTAGTTAAAGGTAAGAAGATAAGCCATCTAATAATAAAACTTGGCTGTCTCGTTGCCAAGTATAATAGACATATTTTACTATTAAAATTATTTAGGTCAAGAGTCGATGTTCCTTAAGCTGGTTGTTTAAGCAAGAGGAACAGTAGACTGTAGACCTAAACTTGGCTTGCTCTCAGCCAAGTAGCTAATTAGCTCTCCGATTTTAAATAAAATGCGACATAGGAGGGTAGAACAGTCGATTTTTTCCAGAAACAGCTACATCACATTGCTGCGGAACGAGTGACTGTTCGGTGCTCGCCTGCAAGTCAGATACAAGTGTTTAGTTCGTACCTGGCTTATAGACTCCTGCATGGAGTCCTCTACTTTAGGTAGTAACGTCAACGAGGGCTGCGCTGTGACGTGTTAGCTAAGCTGAGCTAAACTTCCTATTTCGACGCCTCTCCTGAGTTATCTCAGTTTCCTGGAACCACCAGCTGTCGTTTGGCCCGGTCTTGGTTGGGGTGTTACGACCGGTCTTTAACATAATTGGCACCCCTGTGAAACGGTATTATTATTAGCCCCGTCACAGTTCAGAATAAAGTCCACTCATTAGACTCTATTCGCACCTACACTTATTTTAGGTGTTTGTGTGTAATTCCACCTTTGTAGCGTCTATTCTTTTAGTGTCATCCTCTGCTCTCTAGGCATGTTCACCGGATGCAAGTGGTCTTATCACTTCTCCTTTTTGGATGTGAAAAAGATCAACTCTCTCAATATAGTATACCATCAGACTAAAGTAGTTTCGTGGACTTTATTATAAATTATCTATCCTATTAACCTACTTCTATTATACCACAGAAAACGAGTTTTGTCAATAGGTAGATTAAAAACCTTTTTATATATTATTGATCACATAACGTTAATTGTGTACATTCTTTTTGGAACCTTTTTTCTAATTCATCGAGGGAATAGTCAGCTCGAAACTTTCTATAGCTTTTCTTGTCCATCTTCTTGATCTGCTGCCATAACTTGGGGTATTTAGTATAGACTGTTTTTAATTCACCCAGTCGTGAGAAAGGGCAGCAAAAACAACTGACGCGAACGAATTGTTCATATAGCCCATCCCAATCAAAACCTTTAGCATAGCAGTATTCCAATGCTTGCTTTTCGGTGATACCCCATTCGACTAAAGGATATTTAATAATTCTATCTACATATTTATTATTTTTAGTTCGATGCGCTTCATCACTAGCTATTCCATGGTACTCAATTGTGTTTGGACAACCTGCTAACCCATACCGATGGTATGGGTTATACTTCTTACTTTTGTTAGCAGTAGTTACAAATGCTTCTCTTTTTAGGCCAGTACACCATCTATTTCTAAAATCAGCCCAGCCATATCCTATCTTCCCTTTATTCTTTCCTTTAGTTTTTACATGTTTACCTAGCCAATAATCAAACGCAATTTCTACTTTTGTAATCTCTCGGCCGATGTAGTTCTCAACCCTTTTGATATGGTCATACATTGACGGAAATTCTTTAGTAGTATCCACAAAAATAATATCGTCCATGGGCCAATCTTTTTCTAACATCATTAGTAACATTGCTGTACTATCTTTACCACCTGAAAAAGATACGATATGCTTGGGGTTCATTATAATTTGCTCCTGTGCTTGACATTTTCTTATTTTTCCTACCCCCTATTATACCACAAAAGCATCATCTATGTCAAGCATCCATCATACTTTGATAAAAAAGGGTACTCATCTTTTTTTGTTACCTTAGTTTTTTTAGTACCAAATTTTTTATGTGCTTCTTTTTTAGAGGTACTGTTTTTTTAGGCACACTGTTTTTTCTTGAAACATGTAGGGTGCTTGACATAGATCATACTAATATGGTATAATTATAGTATGAAAGAGTCTTTATATTTAATTTATATAGGAGGAGCGCAATTGAATGAAAGTGAGAATCAAGAGAGGACTGACCCTAAGCAACTAGCCAGAGAACTCTATGAGGGTAGTGATATTTCTCTTAGAGAGCTTAGTGAAAAGAGTCTTAATCTTGTTGGAGTTACACTATCTGAAAGTCTGTTGAAGCAGTTATCGGCTAATGAGGGCTGGCGCAAAGTAGATATAAATATTGATGTCACTATTCTTATTAGTCTGACAGATATGGTGAGTAGTAGAATTAAAGAGGGTGGATTGTCAGTTCAAGAGCTTGCTAGATTAGTAGAGGCTTTTGATCGTTTGATTAGAATAAAAGAGAAGCTCAATATGCTAATAAGAGTCTCAGAGTCGGCAGTTGCATCACATGGAAGGACTAGCGTATTGCAATGATCTATCTAACTGATGCACAACTAGAGGAACTGACTGCTTGTTCCACTAGTGCTTGTTATTTATTGTCTCACTTTGGATATTTAAGACATCCTTCTCGTGGTCGCATTAGATGGGATCTGTATGATTGGCAAACGGATATTTTAGAGAGATTAGAGGCGGGAGAGGATATTGTTGTAGTTAAATCCAGGCAGGTGGGAATGTCTTGGACATTGGCCGCTTATGGATTATGGGTAGCTATGTTGCATCAGAATAAAGATGTCCTATTTGTCTCAAGAACAGAGAGGTCTGCTATTTTTCTGTTGGACAAGGTCAAGTATCTAATCAGTAATATGCCAGAATGGTTGACTGGTGAGATGCTTTCCGAGACCAAGACTCTTATCAAGTTTGGATTTAGAGATGACGATCCTTCTAGTGAAACTTATGGACAGATTCTTGGAACTTCTGTTATAGCGTCGTCTACTACAACAGGTCATGCTGGTAGAGGAGAAAGTTATGCTTTTGTACTGGGGGATGAGGTTGCTTTCTGGCCGGATAAAGAATCAGAAGTAATGTGGGAGTCTATGAAGCCTACTTTATCACACGCAGGTCAGGCGGCTTTGGTTAGTTGTTTGACTGCTGATAATTATGTGTATACAAATAATGGATTACGCCAGGTTTCTGAATTTGTTCAACATGCAAAAAGTCCTGGATTTAATGACTTACTATATTGTTGTCAGCTACATACTAGAAATGGGATGCAGGAGGTTGATAAAGTTTTTAATAATGGCAAATCGCCTATTTTGGGAGTACGGACATCTTTGGGCGTTGAAACAAAGTGTACGCCTAATCATAAATTTTGGGTGCGTAGGGAGAATTATGAGGGGTGGATTAATGCAGAGGATTTAATAGTTGATGACTTTGTAGCCCTGTCCTATAACCAAAACATTTTTGGGACTGATGACTTTGTCCCAACGGCGGATATTGGATATTTGTGTGGTCTGTTGATAGGCGATGGGTATATTCGTACTAATGATAATCATTATCAGGTAACTATAAGTAATAGTGATGGAGAAATAACTGATTTCTTAACGTCAGGACAAGGTGGTTGGAAATTTACAAAGTTTGGGGATCAAGGTTATAGGAAGAGTTCTAAATTTTTAGCAGGGTATTTAGAGCTGATTGGTTTTGACTTTTCTTTGAAGTCTTTTGATAAGATAATTCCGAAGCGAATTTTAACTGCTCCGCGAGAGGTAGTTATTGGATTCTTACAGGGCTTATTCGATGCTGATGGTACGCATCCACGTCCACGTGATGGTGGTTGTGCTGTTGTTCTTTCTTCAGCCTCGTTGGTGCTTTTACAGCAGACTCAACAGATTTTATTAAATTTGGGAATATACTCGCGTATAAGGTGTACTATCCCGGCGGGTCGGAAAACTATAGTTAATGGGAGGCAAGTATGCTCTCAGCATGATATGTATGCACTTTGTATAACCTCATTGTATGATGTTAATCGATTTCTTAGTGTTGTAGGATTTAGAGTTAAAAGGAAACAGGGGATTGTCCCTTTATCGAAGGGGAGACAAGATGTGGTTCCGTATGCAAGTAACGCGGTAAAAGCTCTTAGTAAACATTTAGATAATTGGACCCTTCAGCCACCAGAAATATTACGATTTCATAGAATGAGGGCTGAGGTTAAGCACAGTGTTACAAGAACTATAGCGGAACATGTTTCCAAACGTCAATTATTGCGTATTCTAGATTTGTATGTAGAGCTTAGGGATACCCCTGAATATAAATACTTGAAATCCTTGTATGCGCCTAATATACGATGGGTAAAGGTAACCGATGTTAATAAATCTCTTCCTTCAGAAGAAACCTATGATTTTTCTGTTAGTAATATACATGAATATTGTGTAAATGGGCTGGTGTGCCATAATACCCCACACGGGCTTAAAGGAGCCCTGTTTGATAGAATCTACTTTGAGGCTCTCTATAATGAGAATAGTTTTTCCGCGCTTAAAGTACATTGGAAGAATTGCGGATTTGATGAGGCATGGTATTCTAAGGCTACTGAGGGCATGACAAAGAAGCAGATTCTACAGGAGTATGAGTGTGACTTTGTTGGCTCTGGAAATCCAGTGTTTGATCTAGCTTCGGTGAAAAATTGCTATAAACCCAAGTTTGTAAAAGAGAAAACTAGACTATCTTTTACTGGTATTGATACTGCTGAAGGTAGAGGAAAACTAGGTGATTGTCATAGTGCTGTTGTTCTTAATGAGCAAGGGGTACAAATTTATGCTGAAAACAATCAAGATACTTTATCTGCTTGGGCAGGTAGTATACAGAGTCGTAATGGGATAGATATAGTGCTTCCCGGACGCGTATCTAGGATACATAAAGATTTTCCCGGACCTATGATTATTGAGGCTAATGGTACTGGTATGACTGTCTATAAGATGCACAAGTTGCCAGAATTACCAAATTGTAGACTAATTCCAAGAAAGATGACTTCCAAATCCAAGCCAGCTATTATGACTCAATTAGCAGTAGCCTTAGAGAGTGGTGAGGTTACTATTACTGATCCTGAAACTTTTAATCAACTTTTAGCATATTCTTATGATAATAGCGGAGGTATGAACGCACCCTCTGGCAGACATGATGATTTAGTAGTTGCTTTAGCTTGGGCGTATGAATCATTGACGTCTTATGGTATTGTCATTGTATCTGAACTGAATGATCCACGTCATAATGATGCTGATTATCAGATGGCTGGTCCTAAGCGTCAGTATGAGAGTGTACCTGATATGGCTAGAGAAGGATATTATACTGAATTAAATCCAACATTCTTTGGGGTTGAAGACCCCAGTGAGAAATTTAGGAGTCGTATATGGTAACCAAGAAAAAAGGTACTTGCGCAATCTGTGGTACTCCTGTTATTGCTGCCAGCACTTATTGTAAGCGTCATGCTGCGTATTCAAGATGGGGGCGAACTGATAGAGAACAAAAGAAGATGTATAGAGAGCAACAGGAAAAAGAACATGTTATTGAATCTTTTAGTGCTGAATTTCCATCAGAGGTTATAGATATTCTAAAGGAGGTGTCTGGAAAGAGTGAGTATAAACATCTGCAACGAGACTTAGAGCAAGTAATAGCCTTTGCAAGAATGGCTGAAGCTCCACCTACAGTTACTAGAAGTAGTGGGGGTTATGAGTCAGTGTTGTACGGTAGCATGTATGTTGGCAAGAACAATAAAACAAATCCGTATGTTAATTACGCCGCTGATTTTAATATTAGTCATATTGAGGATATGCTTAAGTGTGGTCAGGTTTTATTCGGCTTGGCGTTGAAGAAAGCACCAATAGCGTCTATCTTTCGCAATAAGCGTTCTTATTCCTTTGAGTTTGATGGAGTTAAGAGTGCTTATCAAACTGCTATTAAAGAGAACATGTATGAGATACTGCCCAAGACAATTACAAATCTCTTAACTTGCTTTGACTATGGCGCATCGTTTAATGAGATAGTCTGGAAAGTTAGCAAGAACAATCCCTTGGTGGCGGATATTAATCCCATCTATTTAGGGTCGATTAAAAAGGTAAAGTATCATGGGAGTTCATTTAATGGCTTTACTCAATCGGGAAGTCCCGGACCAGATGTGAACATACCATTGGAGCAAAGTCTAGTAATATCTTATAATAAGAGATTCAGGAATGTATATGGGGAGTCTGCTCTTAAAGCGGTGTACCCATTCTTTTTCTTTTATGATATTATTTGGCGGTCATTTGTTAGATATTTGGAACGTACTGGAACCCCACAACTTTTGGCAAAGGCTCCGTCTAACTTTACTGTTAGGAAGTCTGATGGAACTTATGTAGAGGCATTAGATGAAGCACTTAGTGTAGCCTATCGTGCTGCTCGTTCCCCAGCTATTGCAATACCATCAGACACTGACCCAGATGGTAATCCATTATACTCATTAGAATACTTAAAGAGTGACCTTAGAGGAGATCAATTTATCAATGCTCTCAATCTATTGGGAACTCTAATTCTTAGGTCTGTTATTTTGCCTGATACTGTAGCTACAACTCAGGGTACGGGCTCTTATGGTATGGCTGATGTACACTATCAAGTAACATTGTTAGATAGTGAGAGGGTATTGACTGAGATTATAAGTCAGCTTAATAGTTATTTATTGACAAAGTTTGTGAAATACAAGTATGGTGATGAGTCAGAAGCAAAGGTTAAGTTGGTGACAGAGGGGTTGAATATTGCTGAAAAGGATGCACTCCTCAAGTTGTTAATGCAGGCAGTTAATGCTAAACATGCTGTTGCAAATGAGATTGATTGGAAGGCTCTAGCCGCCGTTAATAATATTCCCATAGTAGAACCGGGCAAGGAATATGAGGACCCGAATTTCGGCGGAACATCGGAAGTTGTTGTGGAGGAGAAACCAAAAGAGAAAGAGGAGGAAGAGTCTGAGAAATCACCAGAAGAGATTAACAATAGTCTATCGCGTATGCTTGTTGGGCAGAAAAAAGGGAGTAGTATTTTGATGAGTGAGAGTGAATTAGATACAATATTGAAAAAATAAATTGATCAAACACTTGACAAACCGAATTTTGTGTGTTATAATAAGAGTATGGAGAAAGGATGGAAAATGTCTAGGAAAGATGCGGTAATCTTAGAAATTGGAGATTGGTGGGTAAAGCGGGACGATGTGGTTCGTATTGCAGAGGAACTAAATGTGTCTATGGATGGTTTGGTAACAGATCAGAAATTGACTACACTTATTGATGTAGCTCTTTTGGAGTTCTTCTTTGCTAGTAAGGGCCAGATTCTTAAGCGAGTTGAGTATGAGGGTGAGTATTATGTATATGGTAGAGTGTCTATAACGTTAAGTGGAGCACCATTCAAAACTTATAAGAGGTTGTACTTCAAGGAGTTGAGTGATGGAATTGACAGTATTTGAGCATCTTGGTTTAGAGATTACAGAGGTTAGCGCGCATAGAGACCATCTGCTAGAGATAGAGGAGGAAATATCCAAACATTTGCAACACAGCACTACTCATAGTCAGATTGCCTATGTTTTGTTTGCATCTATACGACATAACCATTTGTATCGGTTTGCTATGAATGTTGATGGAGAGCCTATTGTTACTTGGGAGGAGTATGTCCAGAACGCTACATTTAGATTTAACATTTCAAGGTCATGGGCATACAATGCAACCAAGCTGTATAGACTGGGTCTCTTATTGGGCTTTAATGAGATTGAGCTTCTTGATATTGATATGAATACTTTGGACAATGCAGCAAAGGTTCTTCAATATACCAGGCGGGGTAGATTACCCATTGGTGGCTCTGAGTCTGAGTTTCCCATAGAGATTGTCAATGAGTCTAAGCTAGGTATTGGTGAAGGTTGGAGCATAGAGGAAAAGAAGGTGCGTCTAAAGGAGTTTGTTGAAGAGCTTAATGAGCTATCACCTGATGAGCGAAGGCGATGTGTCTCTGATGATATTCTTGAGAAGACCAGATACTTTTATAAACTAACTGAGAACTTTCAGATAAGTTATAGCACCAATCATGATTCTACTGTTAGGTTACTAAATGGTGATGCAGATGATGAAGCTATAGAGAACTTTAGAAGTCGTATTGGTGATACTCATTAGGAGGAGTTATGGAAATCAATAAGATTAAAGCAGATGAGTTCGTTCAACTCTTGCAGCGTATCTTTGAGAAGAAAACTACACAGGAGGATGTGTGGATGGTGATGCGTATGAAGTCTCAGATAGATAGGCTGATTGGTGAACTTAGCTACTACAGAGCGAATAAGTCTTTGCGCGATACTTGGGACTTGACTAAAGAAAATAAAACTTAATTTAATGGCGAGGGGAGAGATATAGTGCGGTGTTTAATTACTGGCGGTAGTGGCTATCTGGGGAGTGTATTAATTGATAGATTGTTGAATTTCCCAGAAATAGATTACATTGTTAATTATGATGCTTTGTTCTTTGGTGAGAATGTTACCAAGCAACCTTATGGCAAGTATTTTTTAGTAAACTGTCGAGTTGAACAAATGGATTGGGTAAAAGAATTAGATAGTTTTGATAGTGTAGATGCTGTTATATGGTTGGCTGCAATTAGTAATGATCCAGCATCTGAAATTAACCCCACATTAACTAAACTAATAAATCATTTTAGTGTTATTCAATTGGCGTACCAGTGTTATCAACGAGGAATTAAGTTCATTTTTGCTTCGTCTGCTTCAGTATACGGTGCAGTTAATTATGCTTGTTCAAGATGGTCACCCACATTTCCAATTTCATTGTACGCTAGTGAGAAACTAGAGACCGAGAGAGATTTGTGGGCAATGGCAGATGATAATTGGCAACCATTCATTCTTCGTATGGCTACTCTGTATGGACCATCAGCACGGCTCAGATTGGACTTAGCTATTAACAAGATGGTGTTTGATGCGATTACTACTGGTGAGCTTACTGTGTATGGGGGGCAACAGTATCGTCCATTTCTTCATGTATCACATGCAGTTAATTCTTACATTGCAGCATTGTTTAATACATCTGTAAATCAAGGGTATATTATAAATGTTGTTGATTTCAATATAACCATTCTTGACTTGGCTAATATCATTGGTGAATATTTTGATGCTAAAGTAAGAGTTGAATCACAGAATCTTGATTCAAGAAACTATCGTATGTTGCCAGTTGCTGTGAAAGAACCTTTTGATAATATGGAATGGACTGAGGAATTTGCACAGCAATTAGATATGATAAAGGCTTGTGTGAATAAAATAGAAAATCCTAATGATACTCGATACTACACTGTCAAGCGGATAAGGGAGGTGTTAGAACATGAACGTACCGTTCTGTACGCCATCGGTAACAGCTAGAGAACGCTCTGCGGTTGATGATTGTCTAAAGTCTGGTTGGTGGACAATGGGCAATAAAGTAGCAGAGCTAGAAAATGAGTTTGCTAAAATAGTTGGTGCTCCAAGAAATGCTATTGCAGTAGATAGTTGCACCTCAGCCCTTCAACTTTGTATTGAGGCTCTAGGTCTACAAAAGGCTGTAATTGCTGTCTCGCCTATTACTTTTGCTGCTTCAGCCAATGTTATTGAAACAACAGGAAATATTCCATTATTCGTAGATGTTGATGAGACTGGCTTGATGGACGTAAATCATCCAGCTTTGGACAATGCTGATGCTATAATGGGAGTTCATTATGCAGGAGAGATTCTTGATATTCTAAACCTAATGGCACGTGCCATACCCGTTATTGAGGATGCAGCAGAAGCTCATTTTGGTAAGTATGATGATAATACTTATGTGGGCGGCTTGGATAATCTAACTTGTTTTTCATTTTATCCCACTAAGATTATAGCAGGTGCTGAAGGGGGGATTATAACAGGTCAATCAGCCGAGCAGGATACATGGATTAGAAAGGCGCGTCTACATGGCTTAAGTAAGGGCGCAGAAGATAGATATACGGGTCGTTCCAGTTCTGCTTGTCCAATGGTTGAGTTTCCGGGATATAAGAAAAACTTAACGGATCTCTCGGCGGCTATTATTCTTGAGCAACTAAGACGGGTTGCTCCATTGATGGTGGGTAGATGGATGGCAGTTGAAGAATATGAACAAGCGTTTTACGAGCTTGAGCAGAAATATTCTTTTATTGCCCGTAAACCAAAGTCAGCTTTTGGTCTGTCTGTACCATATATTTATGTTATTATGATTGACCAACAACAAGAGTTTATTGAATTCATGCGTGAGAGGGATATATATTGTGGGGTTCATTTTACTTCTCTGACAACTCATCCCTGGTATAGGAATCGATTTGAGGGCAGTTGTCCCAAAGCAGAGGAGTTTGGACAACACTGTGTTTCTCTTCCGTTATTTACAGAGATTTCAGAGGAACAGGTAGATTATGTAATTGAGTCTATCGAGAGTTACTGTAGGAGTAGATAGATGAAACAGTTTAATTATAAAGGGATTCTAAAGCCTGTGTTGTTTGATCCTATTGAGGAAACTCTAGCGTTGGCTTATCTCTTTGCCCAATTGGTAGATGAGTATGATTTCAGAGATGTATTGTTAATTGGGAAGACCTTCTGTAATATGGGTATTGCTACAGGTCTTTCAATTACAAGGTATGTAAAGGATACTCTGGATGCAAATTTGGATGATTTTGAACCTGATGAACAGTTGTTGGTGTTTGCAGAAGCTACTTATAATTCAGAGGCGGACCATCTTGGGGGTGCTTGTTTCGTACTTACACCTTTAGACATGCAGCAACTTAAACTAAATATAGCCGCGCTGCCGCCGGATAGAGTTATTAAGCGAGTGCATAACAATAGATCATATATTTTGTATTTCTATCGCATGTTGCCATTGAGTGTGTTTATAGGAGAAAATAATGGTGGATAATGTAGTATTAGACAATAATGAGTTTACAGTTATTGATAAGCCATGGGATTCGGAGTTATTTGGGGGACTTGCATGTGAGCTTAAAGTTAGAACAGCCAACTATGATTTAATAGAGAATATTATAACGCAAATAGCATTTCATGATTTTAGATATAAGCACATAATGGTACGAGTGCCGAGTATAAAGATAGATATTATTCAAGCATTAGAAGAATATGGATTCATTATGGTAGATGGGTATTTAGAGTATAATTTCCAGATTGGATGGGATAAGAGATTAATTCTATCAGATACCTATAGAACACGCGCGGCAGTTGAAGAAGATCTTAATGAATTGATAGATATATCTGGTTCAGCGTTTCAGAGTGATCGTTACCATTGTGATCCATTTTTATCAAAGGACGTTGCAGATAATGTTTATAAGGCTTGGATAAAGAACAGTGTAGAGGGCAAGTATGATACTAGTGTGGATGTTGTTGACCGTGATGCTGTTATAGGTGGGTTCTCGACTTGCCGTTTGTGCGAAAATAAGCGTGGGGTTATTGGCATTACTGCTGTTCGTAAAGAAATGTCTGGCTTGGGTATTGGGCGCGAACTAGTTAAAGCTAATCTTCGTTATTTCTATGAGAAGGGTATTGACTCTGTTAGTGTAGGAACACAACTATCTAATATCTCGGCTATGAGGTTATATAGTAGTGTTGGATTTAAGGTATCTAAGACGTATATTACATTGGTGTATTGCGCATGAGTCCGTGTTTTGTTGATTATCAAATAGACGATGATGCGTGTTTGGCCCTGATATACACATGGAAACGATATGAAATTGTTAAAGAGTCTATTGAATCAATGATGGAGGAACCAGGCTATCCTCTTAGGCTTTGGGTTATAGATAATGGAAATGATGATGGAACAAGAGAGTATTTGCTTCAGAAGGTATATGATGGTGCTATAGAGAAGTTAATAATAGAGAAACGAAATTGGGGTATTCATCATGCACTTAATCAATGGCGAGCTTTAATGAAGATTACTTCAGAGAACCCAAAAATACCAATGCCAAAGTATTGTCTTATAACCAATGATGATATGCAATATAAGCCGAATTGGTTAAAAGAGTGTGTTGATACATACGAAGATTTGAAACGAAGCCCCTATGAGATTAGTATTGTGTCCCCCTTTCATTGTAGGCATTTAGATGGCAATTACGCAAAGGGCATGACACCAGGAGAATATTGGGAGGATTATCCCATATCTACGTATGTTTCTGGCAATTGTAATTTTATGGAAACAAAGATATTTCTCGATGCTCTAGATTATCCTACAGCGCATCCAACAGAAGGTGGCGATTGGGCGTTGCTAGAATACTTTAAGAGTAAGGGATATAAGTGTGCTCGCACCAAAGAGGAAATGGTATCACATCGTCCAGAAACCCAAGGTGGCGGTAAGTACAATTTTTTATTTCATTGGACTTAAAACATTGGTAAGGGAGAATACATGGTAGATATATCAAATGCACAAAAAGTAGAGGGGTGGACATTTGACGGAGAACTCCTATGGTTGGCGCAGCAGGCACAGAATAAGAAAGATATATTAGAGGTTGGTTGTTGGAAGGGTAGAAGTTCAAGATCATTGGCAGATAATAGTACAGGACATCTTTTCTTTGTAGACCATTTTTCTGGGCCAAAGGATATAGAAAATTATAGCGTTGATTTTGCCGATGTTATTAATCTTGGACCAGAGTATATTCTAAATCAATTTATGAATAATATGTCTGGGCACCACGAACGTATGACTGTAATTAATAAATTATCAACTGAATCATATCACAAACTATTAGAAGATTATGGTCCAATCTTTGACTTTATATTCTTGGATGCGGGACATGATTATGATTCAATCAAAGAGGATATACAAAACTATAGAAATCTATTGTCTGTAGATGGTCTATTATCAGGACACGATTATTCACCGGCCTGGCCTGGGGTGCAGCGAGCCGTTAATGAGTTATTGCCATTAGCACAGGTAGCTCCTAACACTACAATATGGTTTATAAATGAAGAGAGTATAGAGAGGTAAATTTGGGGCATATATTAAAGTTATCCTTTATGGTAGTGACATACGGCCATGCCAAAGATATAAAAGAAATTCTAACAAAAATGACAAGTCTTGTTGATGAATTAGTCGTAGTTCGTGATGGCCCTGAGATTGAGGATGTTCTTAATGTGGCTAAGTCATTTGGTGCAAAGGTTCATGCAACTGAAGAGCGACGCGGATTCGCCGATCCTCATAGACAGTTGGCAAGAGAAATGTGTACAGGAGAGTGGATTTTATGGTCTGATACCGATGAGAGATGGGAAGGCGATTTATTAAATCTTAGGAATCGAATAATCAGGTTAGATAAAAAAGGGTTTGAAACAATATATATACCGCGTCATAATATATATCGTGGATCGCATGAGGTGCACCCACGAATATTTAAGAATAATTCAACATTTCGTTTTAATGATATAATACATTATGTGCATGAAGGGATGAGCAAACCAATACGAATAGATAATGTTTGGATTAAGCATTATGATATACATGATGCAAAAACTCCTGATGGAAAGTATGTGTATCTTGATTATATGATAGAGAAAATGAAGAGATATAAGAAGGCGCAAGCAGAGAATAGAAAGAAATATGCTGGCAATCCATATATATTAAATCGAGAAGGTTCAAACTATAATTATGATAAAATTATAGAAAATTTGGAGAGGGAAAGAGTATGAGTGATGAACCAAAGGTAGCTATTTTTTCGTTATTGCGAGATAGAGCAGATAGAGTGGCAGAATATAAGGCAAAGATTTATGCTATGAATTATACCAATTGGACAGTTTCTGTTATAGAGGGCGATTCTAAGGATAATACATATACTCTATTGAAGGAATGGGAAGCAGTAGAGCCACGTGTTAGAGTATTTAAGTTGGACTTGGGTAAACCGCTATACGGTTCTGTTGTGTGCCCTGAAAGGTTTTGGATCTTAGGAACGTTAAATGATCACATGCTTAATGAGTTGGTTAAAGATGAAAGTATAGATTATTTCATGTATTATCAGCCTGATTTGCAGCCACATAATAAAGCTACATTGATACAGGACTTAATGAAAAATGATAAAGATGTAATTGGGGTGATGATATGGGGTCATGGGGTTTTTTACGATCTGTGGGCGCACGAATTTCTTGATGGTAAAGGCTTTCCCCAACAAACGAAGCAATGGTTCGCTAATAAATATTTGGATACTTTTGAAGTTAAAAATGTAGGTAGTATGTTCTTAGCAAAAAGTAAAGTAGTACAGGCTGGTGCACGTTATGGCACTGAGTTAGATGTTAAGGCTTTCTGTAATCATGCTAGAAGTCTAGGTTTTACTGTGTGGGTTGATCCTAATATACATGTGGACCATACATAAATATGACGAAATTACATGCAATACAAATGAAGAAAGGATAGGATATGAACGAATCAGACGTTAAAAGATTTTGGGATAATGTTAATAAAGGGAATGATAATGCATGTTGGGATTGGGGCGGATACCTACATATTGCGGGATATGGTCAATTTAAGTGTAATAGAAAAACACTGTTAGCACATAGATTTGTATGGACAATAGTATTTGGGGAAATACCTGAGGGCTTATGTGTTTGTCATAAGTGTGATAATAAAGGATGTGTTAACCCAAATCATTTGTTTTTGGGCACACAAAAAGATAATATACAGGATATGATAAGCAAGGGAAGAAGAGGAAAGTGTGGCACTAAAAAAGGATCAAATGTTGGTGAAAGGCACCATAATGCTAAACTTACTAATGAACAAGTATTGGAAATAGTAAGATTAAAAGGCGAACACACAGAACGAAATCTTGGATATATGTTTGGTGTGCACTCATCTACAATAAGTATGATTCATACAGGAAGAAATTGGAGCTCATTAACTGGTATAGGTAGAAATTAATGTCAACAATACTTGCAATAGGGTCTAAGTGTGAGACGCATAATCTTGATGATACTGTTATATTATTAGACATACGCCCAAGTGTTGGCGTATTGGTTGGGGATATACGAGATATGAATATGTTTGAAGATAATACTTTTAGTAGAATAGAAGTTTTTCATGTACTGGAACATTTGTGGCCGAATGAAGTTATAGGTGCATTACTAGAATTAAAGCGCGTGTTAGAACCAGGCGGACTATTGGAAGTAAGTGTTCCAAATATTCTAGCTTGTGCTGCCACATTATTGACAGGCAACAGAGAAATCTTACATAATATATATGGAACATTTGAGGCGGTTCCTTTCACTGATCATAAATTTGGCTACACTCCTGAGCTTTTTGAATCTATATTAAACGATGTTGGATTTAGTAAGGTGGAGAGAGTAACTGAACATGATATGCACGAGATGGTTTGGAATTGCTGGAAATGATAAAAATATATTCAAAGGTTCCAGATGAGATTGGGTATGGAATTAGAACTGCTGCCAATAATATAAAACAATCTGCACCCGACAATATAGAGTTTGTTGATACTCCCGATAAGGCAGATTATAGATTTGTTCATTTAATAGGTGAGGGCGAGTTAAATGAGTTTACCTTACCTATGGATAGGATGTTGGTATTCTTCTATTGCTTCAAGACTGGTGGTTCTGCCAATATTCCATCAAAGGAATTGTATCGAGATATTTTGAGTAAAGCAATAGTAATGTCTTATTATCCACTGGATGAATGGGTTACAGATATATCTTTTGATATGATAAGAACGCCAATAGGTGTTGATACCGACGTGTTTGTACGTACCAATTATGGGGATCGTAATGCAGTAATGACTACCGGATATGTTGCAGAATCGGAATTTATTAAAGAAATGTATCAGGCAGCATCATTGAATATGTTAGAAACAAATCATGTGGGACATAACTTTAATTTTGGTCCTGGGTTTAATCACTTTGAAAATGTATCTGTTGAGAAGATGGTTGAGATATATAATAAAAGCAGGTTTTGCAATGGTATGCGGTACGTCGAAGGTATGGAATTGGGGAATATTGAGGGGATTCTGTGTGGCTGCCGACCTATATGTTTGGATTATCCAATGTATAGATATTGGTTTGATCAGACTTCTATTTTTATACCAGAGATTCTAGACTTTGATGAAAGAGTGATGGCCCTAACTGAGGCAATGTTAAACGATGTGAAGGGCCCAGTTACCGAAGAGGAGCGGGAATATGTTGTTAATAGGTTCGGAAGTCATATTGTATACCCTAAATTATGGACAGAGATATTAAGGAGGATTAAATGAAAAGTCCGTTTCTACCTGAGACGTTAAAGATTCTAGTGTTTGGTGATTCGCCAATGGTTACTAGTGGCTTTGGCAATGTGGTTAGAATGGCTGTAGAGGGATTTGTAGCAAATCCTAATTTTGATGTATATGTATTGGGATCATTAGATATAACCCCTGATTATGAAAAGATGCGTGAGCTTCCTTATCACTATTGGCCTGCTAATGCTAATGATCCTGGTGGTGATAATCTGTTGCGCAGAATGTGCGATGAAGTGGAGCCTGATAGAATATTCTTTGTTGGTGATCCAGGTACTCTAATGCGTAGAGCCAGATTTCTGTTAGAGAATAATATTATCGGTCCTGGTAAACATACTGCTCTAATATCCTATTTTCCTATTGAGGGTTTACCAATATTTCCATCCACTGTTAATGTTGGGAGGTTATCTGCTGTTCCACTAACCTATTGTCAATTTGGGGTTGACGCATTATCTAAATGGGGTGTTACTTCATATAAAGTATCACATGGTTGGGACCATGCCCCATTTGAGGAATATGAAGAGTCTGAGCGGCTACATTTGCGTAATCTGTTTGCTATAGAGGATGACTTGCTCTTTGTTGGTATGATAGGGGTTAATAAACGTACCAATTGTTATCCTAAAGTATTTGAAGCCATGCGATATATAAAAGATAATTATCCTGAAGAGTATGAGCATATTATTATCTATATACATGCTCAGCAATATGATCAGAACGCACTCCAAGGGTATGACCTTCGTTATACTGGTGAGGTTTATGATGTAGCTGATTCATTTCTTTTTAAGCCCGAACAAGATAAGTATAAATATAAAATGGGAGCATATAGCAAACCGAATACTAAAGAAAAGCTCCTTTCTTTGAATAGGCCCCCTAGTATGGAAGAGCGTGGAGAGTTATGGTCACAGGCATCTTATATTACTAAGTTGAATACTTTTGATATGCTGTTGGATGTGGCTTCCGTGCATGGTTTTTCACTCCCGGCCCTGGAGAGTTCTATGTGTGGCGTACCAGTTGCTACAGTTGATGATGGAACTGCTCGAACTGAGATCTATGGTGATGTTGCTTATATGATGAAACCGCCAAAAGATTCTTATGATTATTGGCATACTGGTGTGAAACTAGTTCATGTCTCGGCTGAACAAGTGGGTGAGACGCTGATCGATTTTTATCGGAATAGAAAAGAGTATCGTATTAAATATGGGCAAGCTGCCAAGAATAAATTTGAGAGTTGGACTTGGGATCATGCTCAAAAGAAATTCAATGAGGCAGTGCTTACAGGGCGATTGGCAGATGGGTAGGCATAATGTAAATCAGGTTGGATATGAAGCATTGGCTAATGCAATAGTAGATAGGGCTATTAGAGACACAAAGAATCTGCCCTTTCTAGCGTATGAACATGTATGTTTTTCAGAGAATGATATATGCCCATACATGTGTGTAAATAATTGCTTTAAGACCAACAAGTATGGAAGGAAGTATTTTGCTGTTAAGAATAAGGATGATTATTTCTATAGCTGTCAGCTAAAAGAGCATTTATTGTATCGTAGTCTGATGAGATTTTTTGAATCTGAGTGGTTTGAAATCTTGCTCTACGGAAAAGATGTAGATAGTTTTTTATCGTATCATCAAATTTTTATCTAAAGATTTTTTTATATGTATGATTTTTTTGTTATCATAGTTCAACTATATGCATCATTTATTTATGAAACATGTAGGGTGCTTGACATAGACTATACTTTTGTGGTATAATATAGGTAGAATAAATAGTTTTTTCAACATTTAATAATTTAATGAGTCTATTAAAGTCTCTCTATAGACAATAAATTTCAACTAGGAGTGTGTCTATGCCATACAGCAAAATCGACGATTTACCAGATATGGTTAAGGCTTTGCCAGTAAAAGCACAACGAATCTGGATGGGGGCGTTTAATACCTCGTCTAAGTCCGGTGATGAAGAGACTAAGTCTATTAAGATAGCGTGGGGTGCAGTTAGTAACGCCGGTTATATAAAGAACGCCCGGGGTAAATGGGTTAAAGCATCTAGGGATGAGCCGATGCGGATGCTTCAGGTAATGACTGAATTCAATTTTGATATGCTTGGGGATGAGACTTTAGATGATAGTATTAATGGGCAAATACCTATTCTTCGTAAGTCAAAGTTTAAGCATCCTTGGTATGGTGAGATGTCGTTTGATGATGCGTTCTTTACTGCTTTGATAAATAACTTCTATGCTAATACTTTAGGTTTCGAGCTTAGTATTGATGTTGCCCATGAACCTGACTTGGGTGCAGTGGGTTGGGTTAAAGACCTAAAATATGATAAAGATGTTTTGACTTTAATGGTACAGATGCTGCCTACCGGTTTGGAGTTAATACGAACGGAGAAATTTAAGTATGCTAGTATGTCACTGGATGCTGCTTACGTGGATTCAGAGACAGATCAAGGATTTGGTCCGGTGTTAATGGGTGCGGCACTAACAAACCGGCCATTTATCCATAGACAGGAGCAGGTGGCTTTGTTGTCAATGGATGGAAAAGCGGAATATAGTCCGGGTTCTGTGATAGTTTTTTCACAGCCCGAATTAGATAATATTAATAATCAGGAGGAAACAGTGGAAAACAAAGATAAAAACGCAGGTGATGCCAAAGTAGTTTCTGAGCCGAAGCCTTTGATGTCTATTAGTCCAGAGGATTTTGAGGCTCTAACTGTTAAGGTACGTGAATTGGAAGTAACTGCTGAAAAGGCAAAGGAACTTGAAGGAGAGCGAGATGCTCTTTCACAGCAGGTAGTTACCCTTCAGGCCAAGTATGAGCAGTCCGAGAATGATAAACTCCTTGCTAATGCTCGCAATCGAGTTAAGGATGGTAAATCTCTAGCCCCAGTTATTATTGATTTTGCTGCTCGTCTATTGTCTGGTAGTGGGATGGGTGAGGGTGATGTAAAAATTGAGCTGGCTGCAAATAGTGGAAATCTAAAGGATTGGTTGCGAACTGCGGTTAAGGAGATGCTTTTGTCATTCCCATATACGTTGCCCGTAGAGAGTAATGATACTGGGGATACTGAACTTGAGAATCCTAGCCATGAAGATATAGAAGCTCAGGAAAAGGCTAGGGCTGATGCTGTTACGGACTTCTATAATCTATAATCGATCGGAGGGTAAAATACTATGAGTTACAATGTTTTTGTAACCAAAGCGCATCGCGCTATTCTTACTGTTATGGCTTCTGTGCCCAAGGAACGTAGGGGTGGAAAATATTTTGATGAGTCAGTAATAACTGCTGATTCTGACGGACATAAATACTTGTATCCGGGTATGGTGCTGGCCGAAACCTCAGATGGTGTAAACTATGTACCATATAGCTTGGGCGCGTCATATGGCACTTATTCAGACACTGCGGTTGGTATGTTGAATGAATTCACTGATCTTAGCTTGTTGCCAAAGATGGTGTCCCCCGTTACAGAGGGTACTTTTATTGAGGCATATTGCTATATTTATGGTGGGGCCCTTGGTACAATAAGTGCTGCGGTTAAATCTAGTTTGTCCCATCTTCAGTGGAAATAAGTGAAATAAGGAGATAATATACTATGACTGACTATCCGAATCCTCTTGACCGCAGTTTTCTGATGGACGTAATCCAGAGTCGTCCTGATGAGCGGGCTATAAGGCGTAATTACATTGGGCAGACTCTATTGCCCAAGAAAGATGTTTTTGAGTACGAACTTAACTGGGATGTGATGCAGGCCGAGAATGGTTTGGCTGGGGTGTACGCACTTAATGGCCGTCCTGTTCCCGGTAGTGATAAATTGTTTAGCCAGATGTTTGCCCGTGTGCAGAACATTATGGCATCACGTATTCTTGATCCCTATGCGATTATGACCATTCGTGATATTGGAACTGTTGGTGTAACCAGTCGTGCGGAAAAGAGTGCTCGTACTCGTGCAATGCGAGAAGTACGCGATAAGATTGAATGGTGTGATGATAGGATTGATAGTACACTAGAATACTTTGTTATGCAGGCCATGCAGGGACAGATTGTTTGGCCCCCTGTAGATTCTACTGGTGCTACCATTACTGAGTTGGCTCCCGAATGGGGGGAAGCTTCCTTTACTCTCGTGTTCCCATTTAGGTCTACCTTTAAGCAGTCTGCTTCTACACTTAGTGGATATAATGCTCGTGCTGGTGGTGGTGCTGCTTGGGATGATCCCGCTTCTGATCCAATGCTGGACCTTGAGGTTATCTCAGAACTTATTTGGAAAACCACTGGATTATCTGCTCGTGGCTCTACCATTATTTGTTCTGAATCAGTATGGTCCCGAATGGTTACTAACACTACTGTTCTGGCCCGTTTGGCTGCAACTGAGACGGGTATTCGTTTCTTGAATGTTGGTAATCTAAAAGATTTCTTGGCTAATGATCTTGGGTTTAAGTTCATGCCTTACGATGCTATGTGGACTTACCGTACCAGCGTGGACAGTGGTGATGGACCTACTATTAATTCTGTTCCGTTCCTTGCTGATGGGCAGGTCTTGATTCTTCCGCCCGCTGAGAAATTTGGTGATTTGGCTTTTGCACCTGTAGCTGGGCCTGACGGGATCTACGAAAATGGGAAACTTCCCTACAGTTATACTCAGCCCATTCCCCCGTTTCATTCCGAGCTTGGGATCCAGACCATCGCCTTCCCGATGCTGACTGCCGCAGGAAGCATTTTCGTTCTCGATGCTTGGAGTTGATAAACTTTAATTAAACATTTATCTTTCCCCTCTAGCGTGAGGCATATTCCTCATTCACATAGTCCTGAGAATACACATAGGAAAAGGAAAAAGATAAGGTACAACTGGACTTTCATTCTACTCTCTCTCTTTATGGGGGGGAGGGCACTTCCCCCCATAGTATCATTGGTGAGTGGAATGAAGAAAGAGAGGGTACAATGATGAAAAATGTAGCTGACTTTACAATAAGTGATATTAAAAGAGTTAAGGAGTAGCAGTATGGCAGTGGCTCTCTTCCCTTATTCAACTGCATCTACGCTGGATATATTACTTTTTCAACTGTTTCCAGCTGGTGCATCTGCTGCAACTAGACCAACAGCGGTACAGGTAGCGTATTATCTTAAATATGCAGCTTCTTTGTTAGATCATAGTCTTTCTGAGGTTGGGTATATACTTCCATTAGCGGCAATGACTGGTGAGGATTGGCCTGATTCACAGACCTACTTTCTTGATTATATGGTGGCATCAGGGGCTGCTGGAATTATAGGTGACTCAATGCGGCCTGCTCCTGCTATGGGTCCGGGTCTTTCAACTAGTCCTGGTAATGTATTCTTTACACACTTTAATAGTTTCTTAACCAGATTAGTACGAGGTGAAACAGGACTACGGGCTAGTTATCGTAATGGTTCAAAGGCTGAGCGATTTCTTTTAACTCAGCGTGCTGCTATGACATCGGAGGGTAATACCGATTATATGGAACTAGCAGATCATCTTAGTTTCTTTGATTCGGCTGGTGAGGTTGAAGCATACGAGATATATATTCAATCACAGTTAGCGTCTTATCAATGGGTATAGATTGTGGCTAGACCATTGGTTAATGTTTCTATGACTATTGATGATGGTGGTGGCATAGAAAGACGAGTGGAAGAAAAGGATTTAGCACAAGTAGGTAAGCGAGTAGTGCGTAAGGGAGTTGTAAATCTTGACCGTTGGGCTGCTGGAATTGCAATGGCTCAATCATCTGCATATATAGAACATCTAAAGATTGCTGTTAAATATGCTGATGAGATGTCAAAGGTAGTTGAGGGATTAGCACAAGCACATTGGTCTGGGTCTGATTTGGGGGGTGAAGCAAGTATCAATGTTTCTGAGGCGTATATGACTCGTGCATATAGCAGTTTAAGCAGTGCAAAGAGCAAGCAAGGGCATGGAGTAGAAGTAACTTCTATCTCTGGTGGGGTTCCTACTGATAAACCAATTAAAGAGGGGCATCAACACTTTCTATTAAAGTTTCCATTAAAACGACCAAAAACATTTATCAGAGCGTCTAAGAGATTGGGATTGGATGAACCAGAGTTCAAAGATAGCTGGTATGTATCTATTAGACAAAACACAGAGCGCAGAAAGCAAATCAAACTTGAGCTGGCTGATGATTTTGAATACGCCTTGGGACAGGATGAATATGATTATCTCAGCCATCAGAAATTGTTTGGTGAGTTAGTATATACTTTTAATGTTGAGCTTTTTTCCACATCACCACTTTCAATCTTTGTTGCTAATATGATGACACGGGGAAATGAGCTACATGTTATTGCTACTAATCCACACCTTATTGAGGCAGCCAGCAAACGCAAGAAACTTTTATTCTGGTGGGACAAACCTCCTGCTGGTTTAGGATTACCTGAAGGTGGCGCGGCATTTATGACTGAATATGTGCATCACCCCGGAAACGTTGAGGGAGCTAATTGGTTCCAACAGAAACTAACTAATGTTACTGAGAATTTTGAGTCTAATTATCAAGAGGATATTGAATCTTTAATGTCATCTGGTCAGTTTGTTGAAGCAATGGGCATGAAAACAATGGTTCCTCGAACTCTAAAAAGCGGGGGAGCACTCAAATATAGCCGTGCTGAAAACTTTGCTAAAAACTTTCCAGTATCTCGTAGGGTTATTTTGGTGGATGACAACTAATGGATGAAAGTTCAATTCGTTTAGCAATTAAAGATTTTGTAGATGACAATAAAGCTGACTGGGTATCTGGTATTGTTCATCAGGGGGCTGCTCGTGAGTTTGTTACTATTTCGGTAACAAGATTAACCCCCCCAACTGGTGGTTATCATATTAACATCTCTACCAGGTCTCCAACAACTGTATATAATGACAGTGTCAATTCTAATCTACCAATAGTAGATGAAACTTCTTATCTAGTTATTATTGAGTTGGCTGACTTTATATTTGCACAGCAATCCGAGGATACACTTTATCAGACAATGGTTTTTGATTTCCTAATAGTTAGAGATCGAATTGTGAATTCTATTACTACTATCTTACAGGCTAGTAATGGAAGACTAACTTATGGGGATTCAACGTATTATATAGAACTAGACTATGGAATACGAGTTAATAACTCAGAAGAGTTTATCATAAATGATTTTCCTATTATGTATTCAAGTATCGAATTTAAAATGAGGAGTTGCTAATATGGCACAAATAAAGTGGCAATGGGTTTTGGTTGATGCTCGTGTTGGTGTAGTACGAATAGTAAAAGGGGAAGCACCAAGTGGCACCCCGTATGAAATTACTCACATGGGTTGTGCGGTTAGATCTGATGACTTTGAATATGTAGCCAATAAAGAGGTTGAGTTCTACTGCGCGCATAGTGGTAGAAGTATTATAAAGCCCGTGAAAAAGGGTATGGCTCCGGTTGGTGCTCTGCCGCCGCCCATAGAATTGAAAGAGCCAGTGGTTCCTGTAGTTCCGGCGGTTACGGAAAAGAAAACAGATGTAGCAGATTGGGGAAAACCAAATAAGCCAAGTAATGAGGCAAAACTAGATGTGAGGGGTACTAAAGTTATTAGCGAAAAAGTAGAACGGGACAGACCCGTCAAGAAACAAATAGAAATATAGGAGGTAAATTATGTCTTCTTTTGGTGATTATACTCCCTCTGCACCGGTGGTATCTGAGGGATTCTTGGTGAAACCGGAAGTTCGAGTTCTTATTGGAAAGACTGGTTGGACTACTGCGCTGGATTTTGATAGTTATTCTTATAATTACAACAGTATTCCCGTAGGATTCGAGGACAGTACAAAGTATTTTGAGGTGGGATTGTTAGCTAGTATGGGTCAGGTTCTTTCTAAAACGTTTGAGCCGGTAGATTCTGCTAATGCTCCACAGGGTACAATCTTTGATATGACTGATGAATCACTTACCTTGTCGTTTGAAGCAAAAGAACTTAAGCCCGAGTTGGTCGAGCTTCTGTTGCACACTACAGCCTTTGATAATGAGGATTCGTCTGAAAAAGTGTTTGCTACTGGTGGTGGCTGTGATATGATTTCTCGACCTATTACTGTAGAATGGACTAATGTAGATTGTCATGCTATTGACACTGCTAACATTGCTAATGGTATCTCTGGTGGTATTCTTACTATCTATAAAGCTATTGTTACTAATGGGTTTGACTGGGGGACCATGGCACGCAATGGCGAGAATAACATTCCCGTTGAGATTACGGCACTACCAGTAAACACCTTCCCGGCCGGCCGTAGGTTATGTAGTTTGTGGCTATTTTAGTCTAACTGTGGACATTTAATAAATAAACTAATTGACCAATCACTTGACAAAGCCTGTTTTATGTGGTATACTATATATAGGCGGAGAGAGGGAAACCTCTCTCTGCCATATAACTAGAAAAATATATTGAACTAAACATTATAAGTTTGAGAGGAGAAAGCTAATGATAGGATTGCGAGAAGTTCTTGAGTCTGAATTCAGATTTTTGGAGGGTAAACTCAAGACTCAGTTAGAGGTAGTGTTTCCTGATATTGACTCTGAGCGGCTGGATAAGATTAAGAACTCAGTAAAAGATTATATCTGGAACTCTTATCGTAATATTGATTCTAATGTTGATATCGATTGTGAAGTAGATGATAGTGATTGTTCAGACCATTTCAAAAGGAGATTGGAAAAAAATGGGTAAGGACGTCTTTGAATTTAGTCTTGAGGGTAAGAAGTATAAAGTAGAGCGATTGAAGGGTAGAGTTGCTCGAAAGAATATGTTCAAGATTATTGGTCTATTTTCTAAGCTGGTAGCTGAGGCTCAGAATAATGGATTCAGTTTGGATAACTTGTTCTCTCGTAGTGATGTTGATGGGGACCTGGAGGTCTCAGTATTCTTTGATGAGATTGTAAATGTAGTAATTGCTATTGGACCCTTGATGAAGGATGAGGCGTTTCTTGATGAGTTTGAGGGACTATTGCCAATAATTCTCGGTCTTGATGATAAGATACTAGATAAAGCTGGAACCTTTATTGAGGTCTATGGTGCTGCTGTTAGGGCTATGATATTCCATGTAGGTCAGAATATGACTGAGGAGGCCAGTGAATCTCTGAAAAATTTTACTACGCCGTCTGGTCAAACCGAAGAGGCGAAGGAACCAGAGATAGTGAAGGAGACCGAGGTCAAGTAGTAGAGACTGCTGTTGTAGAGTATGAAGATCTTCAGCCCATTGTAAAATACTTTGGCTTACCCATAACATATATAGATGATGAACTAGCTTGGGATAGATACTTAACATTAAAAATGGCGTCCTTGCGTATTCAAGAGAATGAAGAGTATCTGAGATTTGTAACTGCTGGTGGTGAGCCTAGAAAATGGAAATGGGTATTCAATATAGAGCGGTATCAGATAGCAGTATCTCCGCGTGCGGTTAATGATCTAATTACCAAGCAAGTAGGTAAACGTATGCACAAGGTTGGTGGAAGCAAAAAAGAGTTCTTTGCAAAGCGGAATCTACCAGTAGTTAGACAGTTAGAGGATGGGTCTATAATAGATGAGAAAGGCAGAAGAATTGAACTTCCCTCTGATTCTGTATTTGTTCCCTTAAAATTAATCGAATCAATGTAATAGGGGTAGAAATTGGGTTCAACTGTATCAACTCTTACACTAAAAATAAATGTCACTCAAGCGGCCGCCGCATTAAAAAACTTACAACAGGTTAGTGTAGCTACTCTAAATCAAATTGGAGGAGCGTATGTAGGCACGGGCCGGTCTATTGCTGCGACTATAACGAAGGCTAAGGAATTAAACACATCACTACGAGGTGGTACGGGCTTTGCCGGCTTGGTAGCTGCTGCCAAAGCTGCTCAAAAAGATATGGACATCGCTAGTGCTAGAATGTTCCAACCGCTTATTGATAGTGCGCAAGAGGCGACGACGAAAGCTACTTATGAGATTAAAGAATGGCGTAAAGATCTGGGTAAATTTCTTAGGGGTGAAGTTACTGACCCTGCGGATATGCCTCATTGGAAAGAAAAGTTAAATATACCAAAAAAGACTGCTGCTGCTGATGTACCCGGTCTTGCTATTAAAACTCTGTCAAAGTTAATTTCTGATAAAGAACTTTCTACCTTTGAGAGTATAAATGAATCATTGACTAAGGGTACCGCTAATGCTAGAGCTATGGGAAAAGCAATAGCCGAATTAGCAGGTGATCAGGGGTTTATCAAGCTAGCAGATGCAGCTAGAATCTTAAAGATTAGTGATGTTGATTTATCTAGTTCTATTCGTGATGTTGATACTGACCTTAAAAAGATGGGCGGAGAAGTCTTTGTTAGTGTAAATGCAGTTGAGACTCTGGGCGTTAATCTTACTCAACTTCGAGAGACTCTTCAGTTTATAAAGACTGCATTTACATCAACTGGACATGAATTAAGAATAGTTAAAGATGAATTGAAACAAGCGACTGCTGCTGGCAATATTCCTGAAATGGCTAGATTGGGAGCGGAGTACGAAAAACTTGCTCAACGATTACGAGATTTAGCAAATATTGCCAAGGGTTCTCAAATGTCTATGGTTGCTGGGGATATTGTTGACCCTAAGCTATTGGGAGATTTAGCTAAGCTAGAAGAGAGTCTTAGATACACCGCAGATATTACTGATACTCAACTGAATCCAACATTAGAAAAGGCTAGAGCAGGCTTAGTGTCTGTTTCAATAGCTGCGCGTGATGAGGGTATATCATATACACAACTAAACAAAGCACTGACTTATGCCATAGCCCAGGGGCAATCATTTACAAAGGTTGGGAAAGATTTAGCAGTTACCGCTACAGAGGCTAGAGGTGCTTGGCAGCAGTATACTAAGTTTCTAAAGGATGAACCCAGAAAAGGATTCAAAGCTGTTTATGATGCGATACAAACAAATGTAATCAATGCTAATTCTGACATGATAAAGCACGTTGTAACTCTAAAGGGTATGCATGAGGAGTATGCACATGTAGACGAGGGTGCAATGGTAGCGGTAAGCTCATTACAAGAGTATGGTCGTGCAATGATGGTTCTGAACACTAGTATAAAAGAACAATTAACTTTGACAGGAGAGTCGGCGTCTAGCTGGAATCAGATTGGTGGTGTTATTACATCTTTAGGCAAGAGTATGGAAAATCTATATGGGAAGACTCTTGATAAGACTTTAAATATAACGGCGTTGAAACAGCAGCAACAAGATGTGGTGCGTATTTTGGGTGTTATAGAAGAACTAGAGAGAAAGATGCGTGCTACGGGTGGGGCAGTAGATCAGCAAGCTATTGCTTCCTTGACTGAGTACAAGAAACTTCTTAAGGGTACTGCTGAAGGACTTGACATAGTTCTTGGCAAAGAGATGGAGCGTCGCGCAAGGCAAGAACTTGACCCCGCTGCTGCTGCAATTGCTAAGCAAACTGAGGCTATATTTCAAACTACATTGCGTGGAACAGGCGGGGGTGCTTGGAATCAGCTAACTAAATCATTGTCTGATGCTAAGTTATTATTGGATTCAAATACTAATGCTTGGTATTTATTTCGTCGTGTCCTTGCTGGTAGTCGAGCATCCGCCGATCCTGTTATCAAGTGGTTGGATAAGATGGGCGGACAGGTTAATGCGTATAGTGTGGCGTTGGGACCCGCAAATGCGCGTCTTGCTCAACAAACCTATATTCTTCGCGATAATATGAGACAGATCAAGGCAAGTGCAGTAGCCGCTTCTAGTCATGCCAATGCCTCTGAGCATTTTAGTGAGGTTAATAAAGAGCTACTTTCTAATATAGATGCCCTGACAGGTAAGATGAATAAGATGAAGAAGGCTTCTGACAAGGGCGAAAGTATAGCTGGAGAACTTGAAGATTCTTTTAGACTTCTTAATGAAACTTTCTATGAAGTGGGTGATGCCAGTCAAAGATTTACGGACAGTCTAACGGATGCTGAGAAAGATGTTCTGCGCAGATACGTGGATTTATTGGGTGATATGCGTGGAGAGCTAGAATTTACATCAAGATTAACTGAAGCGGCCGCTAAAGAAACCGCTAAGTTTGGAGTATCTAGTACAGCGGTTGGGAGAACGGTAAAGCGAACTGCCGACGTGGCTAAAACATTTGGCAAGGTTATTATAGCTCCTGCTCGTCCGGTGGTTGCATTAACCAAGGGCGTTGCGAATCTTGGTAAATCTATGGTTGGGCTTGGGAAGACAACGTCTACTACAGGTAAGATTTTTGCTGCTGTTTTTGGGGCTAATCTTCTTAGCCGTTTTGTTTATGATATTAAACATACGTTGGTTCGTGGATTGCGCAATGCAATATCAGAGTTTGTGGCTGCTAATGATGCTTTTGCTAGTTTCAGAGCTAGTATGACTGGTATTATCTCTGGTAGGGGTGGATTTGCTGATGCTACTGAGAGAATCAAAGCAATCAACGAAGAATCAACTGCTTGGTTTCAATGGGCTAAAGATGTTATTGCTTCCTCTTCATTAGAAGTTGTTGATGTACTCCAGACTATTCCTCAGATGATGAAGTATGGCTTTAATCCTGAAGAGTGGCTCTATCCCATGATTGAAATGGCTGCTTCTTTTAATGAGCCAGTTGATCGTATTCTTGAGGGTATACTGGCACTTAATAATAATCTTCCTAGCTGGCGAAAAACCTTTTATTCTATTGGTGTTCCGCTCATGGCCGTAACTGCTTGGATGAAAAAACTTTCCGATGGAACTTATCAAGCCGCTGCTCATGCCGATGTATATGATGAAGCTACAGGCAACCTTAAAAAGAATCTAAAAGCCCAAGGTTATGAAGAACTAAAACTTCTTAATGCTAATAATGAATTAAACCATAGCGTAAAAGATAGTGTAGAGTTGATGAGGGGTTGGGCCATGCAATCGTCAATGGTTGTTGGTCAGGCCGAAGAGCAGGCTAAGACTTGGGAGGGCGCAGTATCTAACTTAAAAGATGCTATGAGCCTAATGTCAGTAGCTCTTGGTGTGCCGATCTTTAATAGGTTGTCACTTATTCTTAGAGAGATTAATAAGCAGATTGCAGTATACAGTCCATACATTGATCAAATACTAGGGGGACTTGGTGGGGCTATTTCACGAGTTCTGGAGCTTATGTTTGAGTGGATCAAGGTAACTGGAAATGCTCAACGCGTATTTTTATCTTTCTGGAAGATAATCGAGAGCGTTGTCAAGCGCGACCCTGAACTGATTATCAAATACTTAAAAGGTTTGGTAATTGGATTTGTTAGTTTTGTTACTGATCTTATTAGTGGCTTGGCTTCTATGATAAATCGGATCATCTCCGGTGAGGCTGGTGGAGTTAGGGCGATTGGCGAAGAACTAGGGGAAAAGTTTGGAGCGGGTTTTGCAGCAAAATTTCAAGACAATGCTTTTGTGGGTTTTGATTATGGCTATGGAAAAGAAAAAGGAAAAGAGGTAGGTGATGGTATAGCTGATGGCTTGGGTGATTCTTCTGCGGGCAATATCTTTGCCAAGACATTTGCGAATTTAACTGGTACTGGATTACAAGACTTGGTATCACTTGCTACACAAGTTGGTTCTACCGCTGTTTCCGGTATTGATACTCTAATGAGTTTTGTACTGGGAAATATAGAGAAAGTGGGCGAAGAAGCAGTTGGTGCATCGTATAAGTTTAAGATACAAGTATTACAAGCATTGTCGGTATCTGGAGGAACTTCAGATCTTACTACAATAGCGACTGAATATGCTCAAAAATTTCTTGGACCATTAGCTTCTGTAGCTGAATTTGTCAGAGCTTCTATGGCGGCGGTTGTTGCTGGTGCTAATCTTGATAGAATAAAAAGTAGTATTGAGGCTGCTGAAAGAACTAGAGACGCAGCAATCAAGATTATAGAAGCTGAGACTACTCAGATTCGTGATCAGATCTCTGGCCTACAGCGGCGTGAATCTAATTTTGATAAAGAGATTCAGCGTATTGAGACTATGATTGATGAGCGTGTTGCCGAACAATTGCGTAATATGGGTATTGTAATTGATGAACAGCTAATTGAGAGATTACAGCTTCAGCTAGATTTGTTACAGTTTGAGTATGATATGAATAACAACAAGCTAGAGGCTTTGGTTAAAGAACGTGAATCTCGTGGTGTCAAAGTTATGTCACAGGAAGAGATTCAACTACGGGCCAATCAGCAAATATTTGAAGATAGACTAAAACAGTTGCAGATGGAGATAAGTGTTGAGGAAAAGAAATTAAAACAGAGAGATTTGTTAGCTGCTGAATTACGTATTCAGTATGCAGATCAAGTTAAAGCTATAGAAGCACAAAAGGAAGCTACTGCCAAACAAATCGAAGCTCTTCAGACTCAACTTGATGCTAAAAATGAAGATAAAGTTGAAATGGAGAAACGTTTTGCTCAAGAACGAGAGATTGAACAAGCTGCTCTTAGTACCGCTCAAGCAATTGCTGATCAAACTGCCACCGCAGTTAGTACATTATCTGAAGTTTACTCATCATTTACCAAGTCCGCGGAGGATACTAGCGAAGCATTAACGGGCGTATTCTCGGGGTTGCCCTCTGAGATAGCAGAGGCATTTAATATGGATGATTTAGAAGCTAAGATTGCTGCTGCTATGGGCACAGAACAGCAGAACATTGCTGATACATTGGGTAGAACCCTTCATGATTTTGGTAATGCCTTAGTTGATTTGATCGCTTCTGTTACTAATATGGTAATACAGTTATTTGGTGGTAAAAAGATTTCTGTTCCTAAATATCAATATTCACTGCAAGGCGGAGCGTCGGGCATACCAATTAAAACAGAACAAAGTGCTTTTGATAGATTGGCTTTATTGGTTGATGGTATAGAGGATTTGGCCGGTTTAAGTGAGGATAATGCGTTTAGAAAAATACCAGATTTGATTACTAGAATGGATGATATTACAGTTATTCTTTTAGAGTGGTTGGGTATGTTGCGTGGTGGGAATGTAGGTACTGTTAGTGCTGAAGCTGTGAAAGCAGGGGCCAAATTAGATATTGTGGATCAAGCATCCATGTTTTTTGGAACTGGACTTTCCGCCCTTTTTGAAGGCGAAGAGAAAGCAGCAGAAAGGTTACAAGCATTTTTAATAAGAAAGGGAGCAGATCCTAATTTATTTGCTGGTGTAGAGGCATCGGCCGAATCTACAACAAAAGCAGTAGAAGATAAGTTCAGTAAATCAGTAATTAAGATACGATCTGATTTAGCAGCAACTGATAATCCAGTTACTGAGTATTGGCAAAAAGCATATACTGATATTTATGGAAGAAGTATAGTACCAGATATGATAAACGGAATTATCAGTGAGTTTGGGCGTCTCAATACTTGGCTACAGTCTAATGTTATTTCTTTGTCTGCTATTGCTAGTAACTATAATGCCATTTTTGGTTCCTTTGGTGCTTTTGCTTCAATGCCAAATATTAGTTCTTTGGGTTCTGTAAATTTGCCCACTGCTGGTGGATTTGGCGGCGGCACTTTTATATTCGCCCCTCAATTGTATGTATCAGGTGAGGTTGATAAAGCAGCCATTGCAGATATATTAACAGAACAACAGAAGGAATTTGGAAAAACTATGAGAAATTTCGTGAGACAAGAGATTCGTAGATAATGACACTTCCAATCTATCTATATATAGATGATGACACTTTTACTATACATCAACATAAATTTAGTGGTGGTGAGCGTCCTAAGACTCTTACAGATGAAATAACAATTACTGGCAAACGTTCTCGACAATTTGGTTGGGGTCCAAGAGAGTGGCAGGTTACTGTATGGCTTACACCAGATGATAAAACAGCTTTGGAAATCTTGTGGGAGGAAGATAGTGCTGTTACGTATACACATAATTGGAAGATTGGTGAGGATGGTGATGAATATACAGTTACTTTGGATGAACTGGGATTCTCTCCTAAAGAGTCTGTCTGCGAACGCTATCTTGGAAATATAAAAGCGAAAGAATGGAGATAGAGGATAACATAACATGAGGAATGTAGGCAGTACAATTGTTAGTTTAAGTGAACAGGGCAATCGAGTACCAATCTCTAAAATAGAGTTTGATATATCTGGACTCTCTGAAGAGGAGTTGCTAGATTCTATTAAATTAACCTTTGAGGAGTTTACTCAAGAGGGCGGTACAGGGGCCGCTAATGGGTTCTTATTTGGTAGTCACGATGAGAATCAAACAGAGTATGTTAATAGTAGTTGTTTGGGTGTGTTTGATTATGATGTAATACCAGATGATGGAGGAATTATATTAGCGGGTTGTGTTGATGATGCTGGGGGTTGGATGTTAAAAATTAAGCAACTAACAGACCCTACAGATGCTTCACAATGGAGTTGGGACGGTGCAACAGATATAGGACCTTATGATGGGGACCTTCCGCGAAGTATTATGGTTTGGTATATTGGAGGAGTGGATAATAAAGTTGGGGTGTTGATTACTGGTGGAGAACGAACATCACAGGATATTGGTGTAAAGGCTGTTGGGGATTATGCTACAGATATATTAAAAATAGATGGGGATATTTTTATTGTTGGAAATTTAACTTTGGGAATAGCTAATGCAATAGTAAAATTTTCATCCATAGATAATCGTTTTCATACTGCTGTTGGCGGTGTAAGTGGGTTTCCAGAAAATTTTGTTGTTGGGGCGGAATCGAATCCTACTATTTATTCAATTGTTAAAACTTCAGATGGTATGATTTATATGGGTGGTTCCTTTAGTTTAACTGGTGATAGTCAATATTCTAGTTGTGTGGCTTGGCTTGATCCAGTAAATCTGGAATGGCATGTAATGAATGGGGGAGTTACTCAAAGTGGTTTAGGGCAGCCCTCAGATAATATTCCTATAGTTAATAGATTGGTGGCTACAAGTAATGATAATATAGTAGTTGTTGGTGATTTTAATTTCGCAGGGGGGAATTATACTCAAGGTATTGCCGTGTGGAGTCATATTGAACAACGTTGGTTACCGGATGCTTTGGATGGTATTGTTGGTACTGTTCAAGATATAGATATAGATAGTAATAATATAATTTATGTGTGTGGGGATTTTACAGGTTACGCATTGCAGGCTGAGGTGGCTAAGGCATCATTAAATGGGTCTTGGGAAGAGGTTGGAGATGGCATTAATCGAGTTGTAGAGAAGATTGCGGTTAGTGGGGATGGTAGCGATATTTATATAGGATGTGAAGCGTCAGTTACACGAGATTATGAAATTTTTAAATATAATATTGTAGGACCTGCATGGGATAGTTTAGGAGAATTAACTATTCATAAGAAACTTGAAAATATGCGAGTTGAGTCTGATGGGAATTTATATGTGGGAGGAGATCAGTTGACGATAGATGGTGATAATGTGCGTGGATTTGGTTATTATGATGGTGCATGGAAAGAATTAGGTGGTGGGATGCTTGGTTGTGATGTTATAGGTTGGGATTATCAATTAGCTAATGAGATTTTGGTTGTGGGAGATTGGTGGGCAGGTCCTAATGGGGCTAATTCTAATGTAGCGCAGTGGGATGGAACCAATTATCAACCACTATTATCTGAATCAAGAAAATTACACTATATAAAGTGTACAAATTATACTACTTTTGATAGTGAACTTACTTCATTTGCTGCTACTGAAGAACCAGCGCAACTCTTGAGAGAAGTTAAACCCATTTCAAGGAATACTGGGATATGGCCTGTGAGTGATGAAATAATAGCTTATGCAGTTTCAATAGATGGAGAAAATAATTTAGAATATATTTCTATTGCTGTTGGTATGTTTGTACTTGGGCATACCTTGGGAACGGTTGGCGTTTTCTCGGAGTATGAACGCCCATTAAGTGAGATTAGCAACCCAGATGGTGGTGGGTTTTATATATATATTGGTGGGCATCTCTCATTATCTATGATGGAGGAAGATGTAACAAATCTATATAGAGTGTATGTGTCAGGAGATAATGTTAGTCCACCTGAGCTTATTAAAACTTATCAAGGAAGTATTACAAGTTTTCAAGTTACTGGTATAAGTAATAAGTATTATTTATTTAGTAGTTTTACTGGGGAAGAATATACTGATAAAACTGGCGCATTAAATACTGTTTATCGAGAATTTGGAGAAATAGATAATCTGTCTGTTAGTGACTTTGTGTCTACTTATTACAAAACCAGATATGGGGGGGCTGGTGATTTAAGAACTATGCCTGGTACTATTTCGATTGTTTGTGACAACGTGTTGTATACTGTTGGGGGTTTGGGCCATGGAACTGTCTCTCCTTACGGACCACATTTTATACAAAAATTAGTAGAGACTGATCTTTTAGCCATTTCAGATGATATATTATCTTGGACTTTATCTCATTCAGGTCCAAACACTGCTGCCCAACTGTCTTTAGAAGTAGCTAATGCGAATGGTAAATGGAATGATAGTATTGTCTTTCATTTAGGTTCAACTTTAATTTTATATGCTGGTTA
>Ga0180008_1000461_pt1 | contig 34753 bp, 31 predicted proteins | sample MM_PW_MetaG_FD_121121 | JGI IMG/M metagenome (GOLD analysis project Ga0180008, IMG submission 121121) | Groundwater microbial communities from the Aspo Hard Rock Laboratory (HRL) deep subsurface site, Sweden - MM_PW_MetaG | ecosystem: Environmental > Aquatic > Deep subsurface > Groundwater... | reverse complement strand
TGCACACGGACTTCATTAGGGCCTGGTGCGGCAGGGGTGTAGTCGCGGTATTCGAGAACTTCCGGGCCGCCGTGGTGGCTGAACTGGATACGCTTGGCCATGCCGGTCTCCTGACGCTAGATAGGGGGTGCTATCCAATCCTCTCCATTGACCGGCGTCAACTGCGAGGTGGCGAATGCAAATGTTATGCTTGCCGCCGATTTCGCCGCTCAGCCCTCTGGCTGCTGAGCCGCCCTACCTGCTTTAAGGTGCCGCCGTGAGTGACCGTACTGAGGCCGTCAAAGCCTACCTGCTGGATCTGCAAGACCGTATCTGTAACACCCTGCAAGCCGAGGATGGCGGTGCCGAGTTCTTCGAGGATGCCTGGCAGCGTCCGGCGGGTGGCGGTGGCCGCACGCGGGTCATGGAGAATGGCGCGCTGATTGAAAAGGGCGGGGTGAACTTCTCCCATGTGTTCGGCGACAGCCTGCCGCCTTCGGCCAGTGCCCATCGCCCAGAGCTGGCCGGTCGAGGGTTTGAAGCCCTCGGCGTGTCGTTGGTGATTCACCCGGAAAACCCCTACGTGCCAACGTCCCACGCCAACGTGCGCTTTTTCAGCGCGGAGAAAGAAGGCGAAGAGCCGGTGTGGTGGTTCGGTGGCGGTTTCGACCTGACCCCTTATTACGGTAATGAGGAGGACTGCGCGCACTGGCACCAGGTGGCTCATGATGCCTGTGCGCCGTTCGGTGCCGAGGTTTACCCGAAGTTCAAAGCATGGTGTGACCGCTACTTCCACCTCAAGCACCGGGGCGAGCCGCGCGGCATTGGTGGGCTGTTCTTCGATGATCTGAACGAGTGGGACTTCGACACCAGCTTCGCTTTTATACGCGCCATCGGCGATGCCTATATTGCGGCCTATCTGCCCATCGTGCAGCGCCGCAAGCTGACCCCTTATGGTGAGCGCGAGCGCGAATTCCAGGCCTTCCGCCGCGGCCGCTACGTCGAGTTCAACCTGGTGTTCGACCGTGGCACGCTGTTCGGCTTGCAGTCTGGTGGGCGCACCGAGTCGATCCTCATGTCGCTGCCGCCGCATGTGCGTTGGGGCTACGACTGGAAGCCCGAGCCGGGCAGTGAAGAAGCGCGCCTGACCGAGTACTTTCTCACCGACCGCGACTGGCTGTCGGCCGCGCCGTAGGATGGGTTAGCCGCCTGAGCCGTGTTTGCAGTCGGCACGCGGTTTGTGTGGCGGCATAACCCATCACTGCGTTGCGCCCGCTGACGCCCTGTTGGGTTACGCAGCGGGTTAAAGTGTCTTCGTTGTTGCGCAGGTGTTCTCCTCTAACCTGCGCGGCGTATCGATCACTACAAAGGACGTTCCATGGACCGCTACGGTGTATTCGGTAACCCCATCGGCCATAGTAAATCGCCGCTGATCCATCGCCTGTTTGCCGAGCAGAGCGGTGAGCAGTTGAGCTATGAGGCCTTACTGGCGCCGCTGGAGGATTTCCCCGGCTATGCCCGCGCCTTCTTCGAGCATGGTCTGGGTGCCAATGTCACCGTACCATTCAAGGAACAGGCGTTTGCCCTGGCCGATCAGCTCAGCGCCCGCGCGCGCCGCGCCGGTGCGGTGAATACCCTGAAGAAGCTGGATGACGGCAGCCTGCTCGGTGATAACACCGACGGCGCTGGCCTGGTGCGTGATCTGACGGTGAATGCCGGGGTGCCGCTCAAAGGTAAACGCATTCTCCTGCTCGGCGCGGGCGGTGCTGTGCGCGGTGTGCTGGAACCGTTGCTGGCCGAACAGCCGGCGGCGCTGGTGATTGCCAACCGCACGGTGGCAAAGGCCGAGCAATTAGCCGGTGAATTCGCCGACCTGGGCCCGGTGGTCGCCAGCGGTTATGACTGGATCGATGCACCGGTCGACCTGATTATCAACGGCACCTCGGCCAGCCTGGCCGGTGATGTACCGCCGATTGCGCCGAGCCTGATCCAGCCGGGGCATACCCTGTGTTACGACATGATGTACGGCAAGGAGTTGACGGCCTTCAACCGTTGGGCCGCCGAACAGGGCGCGGCGCGCACCTTGGATGGGTTGGGCATGTTGGTCGAGCAGGCGGCTGAGGCCTTTACTCTGTGGCGTGATATACGCCCGGCCAGCGCTCCGGTATTGGCGGAGTTACGCCGTTTGTTGGCCGAGGGTTAAGCGCGTATGCGCCTGAGCGCGGAGCAGTTGGCGCAGATCAGTGCGCTGACGGTGCAGCATTATCAGGACTGCGCCGAAGACTTTCGTGAGGGCACCCGCGGGCACGATGTCAGCCAGAACATCGCCGCCCTGCTCGCGCCCATTCAAGCGACTGCGCCCTATCAGATTCTCGATTTTGGCTGCGGCCCCGGACGCGATTTGCGCACCTTCAGCGCCATGGGCCACACCGCCGTTGGTCTGGACGGCTGCCCACGGTTTGTCGAAATGGCCCGTGCCGACAGCGGCTGCGAAGCCTGGCAGCAGGACTTTCTCGCCCTCGATCTGCCGCTCGAGCGCTTTGACGGCGTGTTCGCCAATGCCGTGCTGTTCCATATCCCCAGCCAGGAATTGCCACGGGTGCTGGCGCAGTTGCATGCCACGCTCAAACCGGGCGGCGTGTTGTTCAGCTCCAACCCGCGTGGTGATAATCAGGAAGGCTGGCAGGGTGACCGCTACGTCGCCTATTACGACCTGAACACCTGGCGCGCGTTGTTAACCGCCGCTGGTTTTAGCGAGTTGCAGCATTACTACCGCCCAGCCGGCTTGCCGCGCGAACAGCAGCCCTGGCTAGCCAGTGTTTGGCGCCGAACCGACTAAGCCATGCGCAATACTTGGCTGTTCGCCGCACGGCATTGAAGCCTGAAGTTGCCGCCTGGTTTCAACAAAACGGTTGCGTCGACATCCCACACCTCCCGGTATTTCCCTCCTTCTGCTTATGTGTGGGCGTGCAGCGAGCACGAATAAATTTCGCCTATCGCTATGTTCTCTTGTATATAACGCGAGTTGTTGCGGCATTACTGCGATCACGTCACCCCCAGGAGTCGGCATGAGGTTTGGCATTTTTCACACGCTCTGTCCGCTGTTCGCGGCGCTGGCATTCACCGGTAACGTCCTGGCTGAGCAGGTACAGGTGGCGGTTGCGGCCAACTTCACCGCACCGCTGCAGGCCATTGCCAGCGAGTTTGAGAAAGATACCGGACACAGTGTGATCGCCGCCTTTGGGGCCACCGGCCAGCTGTATGCGCAGATTCGCAATGGCGCACCGTTCGAGGTTTTTTTAAGTGCAGATGAACGCACGGCGGCCAAGTTGGAGCGTGAAGGCTTGGGGGTCAGCGGCTCGCGGTTTACCTACGCGGTCGGCCGTTTGGTGCTGTGGTCGGCGCAAGCGGGGTATGTGGATGGCAGCGACGCAGTGCTCAAGGCCAGCCCGTTCAGGCACTTGGCAATGGCCAACCCGCAGGCCGCGCCTTATGGCCTGGCGGCCAGCCAGGTACTGGAGGCGTTAGGCCTGAGCGAGACGCTGAAAGACAAACTGGTTGAGGGGCAGAGCATCACCCAAACGCATCAGTTCATTGCCACCGGCAATGCCGAGCTGGGCTTTGTTGCATTGTCACAGGTATACAAGGAGGGTCAGCTCAGCAGCGGATCGTCCTGGCGGGTGCCGGCGGAGCTGCATACACCTATCAAGCAGGATGCGTTGATCCTTAAAAAAGGCCTACACAACCCTGCTGCGCTGGCCTTTAGCGAGTACCTGAAAGGCGGAAAAGCGACCACGATTATCCAGTCTTACGGCTACCAGCGTTAAAGGAATGTGCTGATGCCTCTGACTGAAGCTGATTTTGCTGCGGTACTGTTGACGCTTGAGCTGGCCGCCCTGACCACGGTCTTGCTGCTGCTGATCGGTACGCCGATGGCCTGGTGGTTAGCGCGTACCGACTCGCGCTGGAAGCAGCCGATTGGCGCCATCGTCGCCCTGCCGCTGGTGCTGCCGCCCACGGTGATCGGTTTCTACCTGCTGGTGAGCATGGGTCCGCATGGCGTTATCGGTCAGCTGACGCAGAGCCTCGGGTTGGGCACCCTGACGTTTACCTTTACCGGGCTGTTGATTGGCTCGGTGTTCTATTCCCTGCCCTTTGTTGTCCAGCCGCTGCAGAACGCCTTTGAGGCAATTGGTCGTGCGCCGCTGGAGGCCGCCGCTACGCTGCGTGCGGGGCCGTGGGATGCGTTTTTTACGGTGGTGCTGCCGTTGGCCAAACCGGGTTTTGTAACCGCCGCTATTCTCGGCTTCGCCCATACCGTTGGTGAGTTCGGTGTGGTGCTGATGATTGGCGGCAATATCCCCGGCAAGACCCAGGTGGCGTCTGTGCAGATCTACAACCACGTGGAAAGCATGAACTACGCCCAGGCCCATTGGCTGGCCGGTGGGATGGTGCTGTTTTCCTTTATCGTGCTGCTGGCCCTGTATTCCGGGCGCAGCAGCCAGCGGGTGTGGCGATGATCTGGCCGTTGCAGCGGCGCAATGCGCCGACGCCGACGCTCGGCGGCGCGGGCGCAATCCAAGCGCGCTTCAAGGTTGAGCATGCTGGCTTCACCCTGGATGTCGACCTCAACTTGCCCGGTCGTGGAGTGAGTGCCTTGTTCGGCCACTCGGGTTCGGGCAAGACCAGTTGCCTGCGTTGTTTTGCCGGGTTGGATCGGCCCAGCGAGGGCTATCTGCAGGTCAATGGCGAGGTGTGGCAAGACAGTGCCCAAGGCCTCTTTGTGCCGGCCCATAAACGCGCGGTGGGTTACGTGTTTCAGGGCGCCAACCTGTTTGCCCATCTGTCGGTGCGGCGCAACCTGGAGTACGGGCTTAAACGTATTCCGGCAGCGCAGCGGCGGATTGCCCTAGAGCAGGCAGTGGCGTTACTGGGTATTGGCCATTTGCTGCAGCGTTTGCCGGGCAAGCTATCCGGCGGCGAGCAGCAGCGTGTCGGCATCGCCCGTGCCCTACTGACCAGCCCGCGGATGCTGTTATTGGATGAGCCACTGGCCGCCCTCGACCTCAAGCGCAAACAGGAAGTGCTGCCTTATCTGGAGCGCCTGCACAGCGAGCTGCAGATGCCCATTATCTACGTCAGTCATGCGCCCGATGAAGTCGCGCGCCTGGCCGATCATCTGGTGTTGCTGGAAGACGGCAAGGTCAGCGCCAGTGGCCCCTTGAAGGAAACCCTGCTGCGCGCCGACCTGCCGTTTATTTTCGAGGACGATGCCGAGGCCGTGGTGGATGCCCAGGTCATGGCTCATGACCCCGCTTACGGGTTGCTCGCGGTGCAGTTGCCCGGCAGCGACATTAGCCTGCAGTTGCCCCATGGGCCGCTGCCGCAGGGTCAGTCGGTGCGGGTCAAGATCAAGGCGCGCGATGTCAGCCTGAGCTTGCAGCAGGCTCAGCACAGCAGTGTGCTCAACCTGCTGCCGGCGCGGGTGGTGGACTGGATCAACGTCGTCGAACAGGCGCATGTGCTGGTGCGTGTGCAGGTCGGGCGCGAGCAACTGATGGCGCGGATCACCCGTTACTCCTTCGACCGCCTGAACATCCAGCGCGAGCAATCACTGTGGGCGCAGGTCAAGTCGGTATCACTGCTGGGCGCCAGTTGACGGGCCGTCAGATTACAGCGCGCGGCGCATCTGGTGGATTGGCGCATCTTTCCGACGAAATCACTCTTTAGGCTGCTTTTCTGCGCTATTCAGTGCAGTACCCTGTGGCGCGCGTTTGTATTAGCTGACTCGACTCAGCGCTGCTCACAACAATAATAAGGAGCACCCCTCGTATGCGTTTTACATCGCTGTATCGCCCGCTATTGCTCGCGGTTATTGGCCTGCTGGCCGCTCTCTCACCACTGACCGCAGCTCATGCCGTGACCCCGCAAGAACAGGTGCAGGTACAGGCCAGCCGGGCCACCAGCAGCCTGATGCTGTTACGCGGTGAAGGTTTCCAAAAGAAACATCAGGATGCCCTTGAGAACGATCTGCAAGCCCTGGCGGCGGCGGTGCAAAGCCTGCCGCAAAGCAGCGATGCCCTGCGCGGCGCACATCAGGAGCTGGTGGTGCAGATTCGGCGTGGCGTGGCCTTTGGCCCGAACGAAGAAGACATGCCCTGGCGCTACCCCGAGGACCTCAGCAAAGCCCTGCTAGGCGTGCTGGAGCAGAGTCGCACACTTGCCAGCCCGGACGACAGCGAACTGTCCGCCAAGCTCGAATACCTCTCGGTGCAGTATTTGAGCCGCGCCTACTTCGGCAATTTCGAAACCGCCCGTGAGCAGCCCGATACCTACCTCGGTCAGGATGAGCGCAAGATCGTGCCCTCGGTGGATGCGCAACTGGCCACTCTAGACAGCAAGGCCAATCCGCAGGTCGGCAAGCTGAAAACCCGCTGGGATTATCTCAAGGCCGCCCTGGTTGACCTCAACAGTCAGAGCAGCGCCCTGCAGAGTGCCTCGGGCCGGCCGTTTGCGCCGATGACCGTGTATCGTCATACGCGGTCACTGACTGATCAGTGGATGGCGCTCTCCAAAGGCTGAACCGTACCGCGCGCTCAGTAGGGTTTAGGAGCTGGCGTGCTTGTCACGGATGCAGGTTGGCCCTGCGCGCTCGACGATGGCCTGCTCAACGTCTTTGCGCAGGCCCAGCAGGAAGGCGGCTTCGGCGGCGACGAACAGTGGGCCGATCACCAGGCCCATGACATCATCGACAAACGCCGGTTTGCGCCCTTCGTAGTAATGGCCGACAAACTGGATGACCCAGCCAATCACGAACAGGCCAATGCCGCTGCTGAGCCAGACTGGCGTCGATTGCAGCGCCAAGCCGGCGCCCGCCCACAGGCTGAGCGCCAGCAGCAGCGCCATCACCAGGCCGAAACGCCGATCCAGGCGCACGTAGAATGCTCCGGCGGCCAACGCCACCAATAACGCTGGGGACAGCCACAGCCCGAAGGCCTCACTGCCGGGACGGGAAAGCAGCACGGCTACGGCCAGCACAATCAGGGGAATACCGATAAAGTGGCTGAGAATGTTGCGTTGATCGCGGTGATACGCCGCGTATTGCGCCAGATGATCGACCAGGGTTTTCATTATTATTTTCCTCACGCAAGACAGGTGCTCAGCATGAACTCGCCTACTCGCACGGCTCTGTCAGCTAGCCGACAAATCGGGAGCCGTCGCTTCGGAAGCCGCCAATGAGCGCGGCGGCCTACGCTTATCAGGCGCGTCTGCGTCAGGGCCACTGGTTCAGCGGCTTGCCCACGGCGTTGCAGGAAGCCCTGTTGACAGCTGCCCAGGTGCAGCCGTTAGCCGCGGGCCAGGTGCTGTTTCGGCGGGGCGACAAGCCCTGCGGCCTGTATGCGGTGGTGGCCGGCGGTATGCGCATTGGTGCGGTCAGTGCGACCGGCAAAGAGGCGCTGCTGACCCTGGTCGAAGCGCCCTACTGGTTTGGCGAAATTTCCTTGTTCGACGGCCAGCCGCGCACCCACGACGCCTTTGCCGAAAGCGCTTCAACCCTGTTGTGGGTACCGCAGGCGCGCTTGCTCACGCTGCTCGAACAACAGCCGCAGCACTGGCGTGACTTTGCCCTGCTGATGAGCCAGAAACTGCGTCTGGCGTTTATCGCCCTGGAAGAAATGAGTCTGCTGCCCGCCGCCCCCCGGTTGGCTCGGCGCTTACTGCTGATGGCCGAGAACTACGGCGAAGGCGAGCCGCGCCGCGTCCTGCATTTGCCCCAGGAGCAGCTGGCGCTAATGCTGGCGATCTCCCGGCAAACCACCAATCAGATTCTCAAGGAGCTGGAAGGCCAGGGCATTGTGCGCCTGACCTATGGCGAGATCGAAATCCTCGACTGGCCGCGCCTGCGCCAAGCAGCGCAGTGAGGCAAACTGCCGCGACACGCTGCACCGACTGAACCTCTGGTGCACACTGGCGCTCTATTGCCGACCTGTATTGCCACTCGAGCTCAATGACCTGATGCCAACCACCAGCGCTGTTGCCCACCTTGACGTGCCCCCGGTGCTGGCTGGCCCGCTGCTGCGGCGCATGGAGCCAAAGCGCCTGGTGCTGTGGCTGGTCGGTAGTCAGCCACTGACGCTGAGCCTGCAGTTGGCGCATGGCGACGCTGCAGAGCCGCAGCGCTACCCATTGCAAGGCGACAGCTGCCAGGTCATCCAGATCGGCGAGCAGGCATTTATTCACCTGATCGACCTCAAGCTGGATACGCCGCTGCCCTGCGACGTGCAGATCGACTACGACCTGCTGATCGAACAGGCCGGCCAGGCCGACATGGGCATGGCGGAGTGGGCCCCGCACCTGCTGTATGCCGGCGCGCGCCAGGCGAATTTTGTCCTGCGTGCGCAACTTGATCACCTTCTGCATGGCTCCTGCCGCAAGCCGCATCACCCGGCGGCCGATGGCCTGCTCTGCGCCGACCGTTTGCTGGCTGAAGCGCACACCCCCGAACAACGTCCGGCCTTGCTGCTGATGAGCGGTGATCAGATCTATGCCGATGATGTCAGCGGACCGATGCTGCGGGCGATTCATCAGGTGATCGCGCGCCTCGGCCTGTTCGGTGAGCACCTGGAGGGCGCGGTGGTCGATGACAGCGAGGCGCTGTATCAGCACCCGGCCAGCTACTACCAGCGCGGCGAGTTGCTGCCGGCGCTGAAGAGCAACGAAACCCTGCGTGAGCGCTTCTTCGGTGGGGTGGAAAAGCCGGTGTTTACCACCAGCAGCGCCGACAACCACCTGGTCACCTGCGCCGAAGTATTGGCCATGTACCTGCTGGTCTGGTCGCCGCTGCCCTGGACGCTGCTCAAGGCCGAAATGCCTGAATTGAGCGTGGAGAAAGTCGCGCGTTATCAGGCTGAGCGTGAGCATATCGAGGCGTTTCGCGCTGGCCTCGGCGGGGTTGCGCGTGCCCTCGCCCACTTGCCGACCTTGATGATTTTCGATGATCACGACATCACCGATGACTGGAACCTCTCCGCGCAGTGGGAACAGACCGCCTATGGTCATCCGTTTTCCAAACGGATTATCGGCAATGCCTTGATTGCCTACCTGCTGTGCCAGGGCTGGGGTAACAACCCGGATGTGTTCGCCAAACCGCTGCAGATGATCCGCGCGATGACCGAGGGCCGTGATGCCGCCAATCATATGGACTGTCGGCCGCAGGACGCGCTGATCGACGAGCTGCTGCGCTTTCACCAGTGGCAGTTTGTGCTGCCCAGCACCCCGGCGCTGGTGGTGCTGGATACGCGCACCCGGCGCTGGCGCAGCGAGCGCAACCTCAAGCGGCCGTCCGGCCTGCTGGATTGGGAAGCGCTGTGCGAGTTTCAACAAGAACTGCTCGATCATCCCTCGGCGATTATCGTGTCCCCGGCACCGATGTTCGGCGTCAAGCTGATCGAGGCTATCCAGAAGCTCTTCAGCTGGGCCGGCCATCCGCTGATGGTCGATGCGGAAAACTGGATGGCCCATCGCGGCGCCGCGCAGGTGATGCTGAACATTTTTCGCCACTCGCGCACGCCGGGTAACTACGTGATTCTCTCCGGGGACGTGCACTATTCGTTCGTTTACGAGGTGCTAATCCGCCAGCGCAAACGCGGCCCGCAGCTCTGGCAGATCACCAGCAGCGGGGTGAAAAACGAATTTCCACGGCGCTTGCTCGACTGGTTTGATCGCCTCAATCGCTGGTTGTATGCACCGTGGTCGCCGCTCAACTGGCTGACCAAGCGTCGGCGTATGCAGGTCACACCGCGCATCCCCTCACGCAGCAAGGCCGGCGAGCGCCTGTGGAATGGCGCGGGGCTGGGGCAGGTGTTCTTCAACGACAACGGCCAGCCACGCGCGATCTACCAGCTAAATGCCGACGGCTCGCCAGCGGTGGAGTTTGTCGATGAGCGTGGTGAGGCCCAGGATCCCTGCGCTGATCCAACGCTCGCAGCTAAGGCCGCTCCTACAGACTCACACCTGTTGTAGGAGCGGTTTTGGCCGCGATTTAATACAAGCGCATGGCTTAGCGGAATTTTTCCAGCATCTGGTAGTACCACATGCCAGCCGCCAGTATCGGGTTGCCGAACACATCACCCAGCGGCACCTTGATGTGTTTACAGGCGGCGAAGGTGTCGTAATGACCCAGGGTGCCGGTCAGGGCGTTGGCCATGATTTCACCCATGATGTGGGTGGTGGCGATGCCGTGGCCGGAGTAGCCCTGGCAGTACCAGACGTTGTCCGAGAGCTTGCCCAGCTGCGGGATACGGTTGATCACGATGCCCATGGCGCAGCTCCACTGAAAATCAATGGCGACGCCCTTGAGCTGCGGGAAGGTTTGTTCGATGCCGGGGCGCAGCTCGGCGGCGATATCGCGTGAATCGCGCCCCGAGTAGTTGCAGCCGCCGCCAAATAGCAGGCGACCGTCGGCGGTCATGCGGTAGTAGTCGAGGACGAAGCGGCAGTCATACACGGCCAGGTCTTGCGGATTGATTTGCTTCGCCAGCTCACCCAGCGGCGCAGTGGTGACGATGCCGCCCATGGCCGGGAAGATCATGCCTTTGAGCTTTTTCGGCTCCAGCTTGTGGTACACGTCGCCGGCCAACAGCACCTGCTTGGCGTTGATTCGGCCTTGGGCGGTAACCACCGCCGGCTTGGCGCCATGGACGATCTCGAGCACCTCGGAGTGTTCGAAGATCAGCGCACCCAGGCTGGCGGCAGCCTTGGCTTCACCGATGCACAGATTCAGCGGGTGCAGGTGCATGTTGCGGGTGTTCTTCAAGGCGCCGTTGTACAGGTCGCTGGCCAAGTGGCTGCGCACACCCTCACGGTCAAGCAGGGTCACGTCGTCGGCCATGCCACGGCGTACGGCTTCAGTGTAGGTGGCTTCCAGTTCGTGCATGTGCACGGGCTTCATCGCCGCATGCAGGTGGCCGTGCTTGAGGTCGCAGTTGATCCCGTACTTTTCCACGCGGTTCTTGATGATGTCGTGGCCGCGCCAGCGCAGGTGCCAGATAAAGTCTTCAACCTCTTCGCCGAGGGTGTTGCGCATCTGCTTGGTCATTGCCGCATCGCCCGACAGGCTGCCGGTGACCTGGCCGCCGTTGCGCCCGGTGGCGCCCCAGCCAATCTTGTTGGACTCGACAATTGCCACTTTCAGGCCGCGTTCGGCCAATTCAACGGCAGACGCTACGCCGGTAAAACCGCCGCCGATAATCACCACATCGACACTGACCTCGCCTTGCAGGGTCGGGTAGTCGGTTTCTTCATTGAGGGTGGCGCTGTAATAGGACGGGCAGCGTTCGGCGGCGGGCAGCACGGGTTTGATTGCGGCGTTCATAAGACGATTCCTGGGTACAACATGCGGGGGCTGGAGCAGGCAGGGCTCAGCGTTGGCAACCAGCGGCGCTGGCTACAAGGCAATCAGACAGAGGAATAGCTGTGCAGCATCCGGTGGGCGCGCATGGCGGCAATGCCAGAGCGCCCAGAAGGCCAGGGGTTTTGGCAGCGTGGCATTGCTCTGCCGGGCGGCGCAATGGCGCCGTTTAGACAGCTGCGTGGCGCATGCAGAGGGGGCGGAAAACGCGGTGGAAGAACACATGGCCAGCAGGGTCACACAGGGCCAAGCATCGGTTAAATCTGATTTTTCACATGCTTGGTTGCTGTATCGCTAAACATTGGTCGGGCTTGTTTGGCTGATTCAGGCGCCGCGCAGATTGGCCAGTACCCGTTCGGCATTCTCGCTGCAGGGCATGCCTTCGGGTTTATTTTCGATGGTGGCGATGATCGTCAGCAGTTGTGCTTTGTTCTCGAGCAACCGCTGCTGCATGGCCTCGATTTCGACGACCTTGCGTTGCAGGCTGGCGAGCAATTCAGCGTGCCCCAAGCCTTGTGACTCGGTTTGCGGCAGCAAGCGGCGAATCTCGTCCAGGCTAAAGCCGGCTTGTTGCGCGCCGCTGATGATGGCCAGGGTTTGCACGGCTTGCTCGGGGTAGTGCCGGTAACCGTTGGCCTGGCGTTGGGCGTTGATCAGCCCGCTGGCTTCATAGAAACGAATACGCGACGCCGCCAGGCCGCTGCGGGTCGCCAGTTCGCCAATCTTCATGCGCTTCACTCCGGGCTATTGACCTTAAAGCTGAATTTAACCTTAGGCTTGTTTGATCTGCCACCCCGGAGTCGTCTATGCGCGCATTCGAAGCTCTGCAACTGCCCAACGGCAGCGTTATCCCTAATCGTATTGCCAAGGCGGCAATGGAAGAGAACCTTGCTGACGTGGCACAGGGGCCGTCCGCCGAGTTGCTGCGCTTGTATCAGGCCTGGGCCGAAGGCGGTACGGGCTTGCTGCTGACGGGGAACGTCATGGTTGACCGCCGCGCCATGACCGGCCCCGGCGGTGTGGTGCTGGAAGATCAGCGGCAGCTGGATAAATTCCGTGAGTGGGCGCGCATTGGCCGCTCCCACGGCGCGCAGATCTGGATGCAGCTCAACCATCCAGGGCGGCAGATGCAGGCCAATCTCGGTCAGCAAACCGTCGCGCCCTCTGCGGTAGCGCTTGAGCTGGGTGGCTTGTCGAAGATGTTCCCCGTGCCCAAGGCGCTGGATGACGCTGAGATAGCGGCATTAATTGAGCGCTTTGCCCGGTCTGCCCAGCTCGCCGAACAGGTCGGCTTCAATGGCGTGCAGATTCACGCGGCGCACGGTTATCTGATCAGCCAGTTTCTCTCGCCACTGAGCAATAAGCGCACCGATGACTGGGGCGGTTCGTTGGCAAATCGCGCCCGTTTGCTGCTGGAGGTGATCAAGGCCGTGCGTGCGAGGGTCGCGCCGGGTTTCAGCGTGGCGGTCAAACTCAACTCGGCGGATTTTCAGCGTGGCGGTTTTGCCGAAGCCGATGCCAAGCAGGTGGTGCTGTTGCTCAATGAGCTAGCGGTGGACATGGTTGAATTGTCTGGCGGCAGCTACGAGGCACCGGCCATGCAAGGTGATTCGCGCGATGGCCGCACCTTGGCACGCGAAGCGTACTTTCTCGAGTTTGCTGGCGAGATCGCTGCCGTGGCGCAGATGCCGATCATGGTCACTGGCGGTATTCGCCGCCTGCCGGTGGTCGAGCAGGTGCTGGCCAGCGGTGTGGCCATGGCCGGTATCGGTACGGCATTGGCGATCAACCCGGCACTGCCCAAGCAGTGGCAGGCGGGGCAGCGTGAAGCCCTGGCCGAGTTGCCGCCGATTCGCTGGAAGAACAAGGCGCTGGCCTCACTGGCGTATATGGCCACGGTGAAGTTTCAGCTACGCCAACTCAGCCGCGGTAAGCGCACCCATGCACAGGTGTCACCGCTGCGCGCCTTATTGCTGGAGCAACTCAAAGCGGCGCGGCGCACCCGTGTGTATAAGCGGTTGATGGCCAGCGAGGGTTAATCGGGCAGGTGCCCGGTTTTTACCCAGATCAGACAGCCCTGTTCACTGAACGGGGTGTGTTGCGACAGGTGTGGGCTGCGTAGCCAGCTGCCGGTAGGGTAGTCGCCGAACTCATCCTGAAAGGTGCCTTCGAGCACCAGAATTTCTTCGCCGCCCCAATGCCGGTGCGCATTGAAATAGGTGCCCGGTGCCCAACGCACCAGCGCCACATGCTCGGTGCCATGTTGATGCAGCGGCAATACCTGCAGGCCGGGGACCAAGCCCTGCCGCCATTCGGCGCGGTTGCTGTCGGTGACGACGTGTTGGTCATCTGCCGGGTCAAACTGCATGAGTTTGACGAAGATTGTGCAGCCTTCGCGGCTGAACGGCGCATGTTGGCTGCCGATTGGGTTACGCACATAGGTGCCGGCCGGGTAATCGCCGCGCTCGTCGGAGAACACGCCTTCCAGCACCAGAAACTCCTCACCGCCGGGGTGCTGGTGCGCGCTGAAGTGAGAGCCTGCGGCATAGCGCACGATGGAGGTCGCCCGTGCCTTTTCCTCACCAATGCGGTCGAGCATGCGCCGCTCTACACCGGGCATGGGCGATGCCACCCAAGGGCTGTCGTCTGGACGCACAAGCGCCCGCTGGCTGAAATCGGCGTTAAGTTGCATGGTTGAAATGACCTCTGGCTGGCGTTCAGCTTTATATACGCGGCACGCCAGCCTGTTTAGCGATTAGTGGCTGTTTAGCAGCGTGATCAGTGCTTCGGCGGTGGCCTCTGAGGACGCCGGGTTTTGCCCGGTGATCAGCAGCCCGTCGACCTTCACATGGCTGTGCCAGTCGTTGACGCTGGAGTAGTGGCCGCCATTGGCGATCAGCATGTCCTGCACCAGAAACGGCACCACTGTGGTCAGCTGCACGGCTTCTTCTTCACTGTTGCTGAAACCGGTGACCTTCTTACCGCTGACCAGCGGCTGGCCGTTGGCGGCCTTGGTGTGGCGGAAGATGCCAGGGGCATGGCAGACCGCAGCAACCGGTTTGTGTGCCGCGATAAAGCCTTCAATCAAGGCAATCGAGGTGGCATCTTCGGCCAAATCCCACAGCGGGCCGTGGCCACCGGGGTAGAACACCGCATCGAAATCGTCCGCTTTCACTTGGCTCAACGGCAGGGTATTGGCCAATACCTGTTGCGCTTCGGGGTCTGCCTTGAAGCGTGTGGTGGCCGGGGTTTGCGCATCGGCATCATCGCTTTTCGGGTCAAGGGGTGGCTGGCCACCCTTAGGCGAGGCCAGGGTTAGCTGCGCGCCGGCGTCCTTGAATACGTAATAAGGCGCGGCAAACTCTTCCAGCCAGAAACCGGTCTTGTGGCCCGTGTCGCCGAGTTGGTCGTGGGAAGTCAGAACCAGCAGAATCTTCATAACGTGCTCCTTGTGGGCAAATGCCCATGGCTAGCGTGAATGGCGTACAGCATAGGAGCACTGCGGTGATTCGATAATTCAAAAGTTTTAATGTCGAGTATCGAGAGAATGAATACCCGGCAGCACTTTAGTGCCTATCCGTGCGCCTCGCCGCCCTGGCCTGACAAGGGGGTATCAACGTGGTAGCGTCGCTCCGATTTAGGCCTGGGGCTTATAACCCAGGCGTAAACCACCCCAATGGCGGCCCTGAACCATGATCGGCACCGACAGATCGTGCATCAGCTCGCCGGTGTCGCGCATATAGGTTTGCAGCAGCAACGGCTTTTGATGGCTGCCGCAGCGGATGCCGGTGCGGTCGTTGAACAGGCGTTTGCTGCGGCTCTTCAGGGTGTCTACGGTACGGTCACCGCAGGGCGGATGATTGAAAGCGTTGTTGTGGGTCGGTACATAGCCTTGCGGGGTACAGGCGATGGCGAATACCAGGCCTTCATGCTGGCTGAGCAGCGGCTCCTGAATACTTGGCAGCACCTGATCGGCATAGCGATCGAAACGGGTGCTGTATTTGGCTGGGAAGCTACCGGCAATCGGTTGGTAGTGGCGGTCGAACAGGTCGCTGGCGCTGACCCGGCCCCCCTGCATGTCGCTTTCGAACTGCGCGGCAATCTGCGCGGCGGCGTTGCGCGCCAGATCAAAAATACGCTGGTGATAATCGTCCAGGCCGACTTCGGCGAGTTGCTCGCTGATGCTTTCCGCCTGGCCGACCAGGCGCTCGGCAGCGTTACTGAGTTGGCGGGTTTGCCCTTCGCTGTCGTCGACATCGCCGCGCAATTGGCCAACGGCGACTGACAGTTCGGCCAGGCGTTCGTGGTTATGCCGGGTGCCGCTGTCGATCTGCCCAACCTGGGCTTCGACATCCTCGGCCAGCTCGGCAATCCCCTGCAATTGTTCGCCGGTGTGCTCGACCTGTTGCGCCGCCTGGGTGAGCTGTTCGGCTTGTTGTTGCATGTGGCTGACCACGGCAGCGCTTTGCTGGCGGATATCGCCGACGATCTGCGCGACCTCCTCGGTGGCGCTGCTGGTGCGCCCGGCCAGGTTGCGCACTTCATCGGCGACCACAGCAAAGCCGCGGCCGAGCTCACCGGCGCGGGCCGCTTCGATGGCCGCATTGAGCGCCAGCAGGCTGGTCTGGCTGGCGATGGACTGGATCACCTGGGTGACTTTCTCGATCTGTTCGGTGCGGCTGCTGAGGCCGTCGATCAGCTCGCGGCTGGTCGCCGTCTGCGCGCTCAATTGCTGCATGGCCTCGATGGCTTCACGCAGCGCGTGCTGCCCGCTGGCGCTGTTCTGGCGCACGTTTTGCGCGGCCAGCAGGGTTTGCTCGGCACGCTGAGCGTTGTCCTGCTCGGTGTGGGTAATCGCCTCGGCAGCCTGATTGATCTGCTCGGTAGCGCTCAGCTGCGAGTGCAGCTTGCCGGCCAGTTGCTGCGCCGCATGGGCTACTTCGGCAGCGGCCAGGGCGTTGTGGCAGGTTTGCTGCGACAGGCTCTGGCTAAGGTCGTTGAATGATGGATGCGGCGCATTGGCCTGCGCCAGCGGCTCTTCATGTTGACGCTGCCAGGGCCCGAGCCAGGGCCAGAGCGCTAACAGCAGGAACGACGGAATGCTGACAAACCAGGGCAGCTGGACCTGTTGATAGGCCGCCATTAATCCGGCCAGCCCAATGGCGTGCAGCAGGCAAGCCTTGGGATAGGTAATAAACGCGGAGCGCATGACAAACCTCATTATTCTTATTCTGGCCCAAGTAAGACCAGAAACGGCCTGTGGCGCGCCGCTATGCAGTGGGCGAGCCATGCCTGCTGGAACCTGGGTGCGTGCAGCTCGATATGCCTGCTCAGGCAATCGGCCGCTGTCGACAATTCTATAGACCATAGTGGGTGACGTTCCCTGCGGCCAACCTTTACTGAGAGGTTGATTCGAGCAGCCATGGGCGTATTCGGCCATGACACTTTGGTCGCAGGTGGGTTAATCACTTAGCGTTTGGTTAACCCCGCGGGGCTAGAGCGCCGAGCGGTTAAAAACGATGACGCTGGATAAAACCCTTATCAAGAAAATCTTTCCAGCGACCATACAGTTGCCCGCCGGCGCTGTAGCCGTGCCAGTCCAGCAGGGCACCGCCGTCACCGGTGGCCAGCAGGGCCAGGCTCTGTCGCTGCGGGCGGTAGCGTTTGAGCGGCAAACCGCGCAGCGCCGCACTCAGGTTGGTGGCCAGCACCGGGCCCTGGCGCACCGCATACACCCCGCTCTTGCGTGCACCGGGCAGGCTGGCGCAGTCGCCCACGGCAAAAATAGTCGGGTGGGTGTAGCTCTGCAGGGTGGGTGCAATCAGCACAAAGCCGCGCTCATCGCAGCCCAGGCCGCTGTGCTGTGGCCAGGCAAAGGCCTTGGCGCCGCTGGCCAGCAATAACCGCTGGCCGCGCCAGACCGGCGCATTAGCGCTGAGCAGGCAGTCGTTCTCGATGCGGCTGATTGGGCAATCCTCGCGCACTTCTACGCGGTGTTGGCGCAAGTGGCCGAGCGCGCGCAAACGCAGCCCAGGGGACAAACCATCGAGCAGATGGCCGGCGCAGAACAGGGACAGGTGCGGCACTTTATCGGCCAAGGCCAGGGCCAACTCGACCCCCGCCGCACCGCCACCGAGAATGGCCATGGGCTGAGGCGTGGCCTGCCACTGCTGCCAACCGGCCAGGAATTTATCAAAGGGTTTGACGGCCAGCAGCTGCATGGCCTCGCCCTGCTGCGGCGGTGCGCTGATCTGCGCGCCGACGTTTAGCGATAACCAGCTGGCGTCGAGGGTGCGGCCATCATCAAGCTGCACCTGCTGCTGGGCGGCGGACAAGCTTTCCACCGGGCTGATGATCAGCTCAACCTTGGCCGCGCGACACAAGGCTTGCAGCTCTACCTGGCAATCAGCAGCGCTATGCCGGCCGGCCAGCAGCCCGGGCAACATGCCGGAATACCAGGCCACCGGTCCGGCACTCAGCAGGGCGATCCGCCCCGGCGGCCGTTCGACCAAGGCCCAGCGCCGCAACACCCCGAGGTGAGCGTGGCCGGCGCCGATTAATAGCAGGTCATAGTGATGAGTCACGCCAAGCTTCCATAGGTTGGGTGTCTGACAGTGGCTGCATGGTAAAGACTTACCCGCGCTGTTGTCAGGGCAGCTTGCGTATTTGTGGTGCGGCGAAATAACTGGTCACGCTTTCGCCGGTGTTGTCGCTGTCGGCAGCGAACACCACACCGAGGATCTTGCGTGGCGCGCTGCCGAAGGCGGCAGTGGCGTCGGCGCGTAGATCGCGGGATTCCGTCAGCCACTCGCCCAGTGCGGCTTCTGGGCCGCGCAGCACGCGCATTTCCACGGTTTCGGTGTAGGCGCTGCGGGCATGGCTACCGGGGGCTTCACGGTTATCCCAGACGTAGCTAAGGGTCGCCGCCGGCAAGTCGGGGTCGAAGAAGGTGCGCGCCAGCCGCAGCTTTTGCCGGGTGACAAAACTCAGCGAGTCCAGTGGGTAATCCAGCAGCACATAGACCCGTGCGGCGTAGTCATCGCCTTCGCGGGTGGCGAAACGGGCCTGATCCAGATGCTGTTCGGTGCGCCACTGCCAGCTCAGCTGCCAGGGCTGATCGCCAGGTAGATCGAGCGGATGTAACAGCCCGCCGGCAGCCGCATCGGCGTTGATGCGTAAGACAGATTGGCCGTCCAGCTCGACCAGCGTGCGCTGCGATGGCTTGAGTTTGGGAATGTCTGCCAGCTTCCACGGCGTCGACCATGCAGCTGCCGGCGGGCCTGCTGTCCAGGGCGTCAGCAGGTTCTCCGCCTGGGTCAGCGGTGCGGCGAGGATGAGCCCCAGCACTAACGTGCGCATCAGCTGCGCCGCCAGGTGTGGAAGTGCTCGACCAACCGCAGCAGCCCTTGCGGGGCATGGGCGCGTTTCCATTCGCCGGCGGCGTACTTGTTCGCCTCGCTCATGGTCGGGTAGCTGTGGATGGTGCCGAGAATTTTGTTCAGGCCCAGGTTGTACTTCATCGCCAGCACGTACTCGGTGAGCAGTTCACCGGCGTGTTCGCCAACGATAGTGACGCCGAGAATGCGGTCTTTGCCGGGCGTGGTCAGCACCTGCACATAGCCATGGGCGGCCTCATCGGCGATGGCGCGGTCGAGGTCGTCGATGCTGTAGCGGGTCACTTCATAGGCGACGTTTTGCGCTTGTGCTTCCGCTTCACTGAGGCCAACGCGGGCTACTTCCGGGTCAGTGAAGGTGCAGTGTGGAATCACCCGGTAATCCGCCTTGAAGCGTTTAAAACCGGCAAACAGCGCGTTGACCGCCGCGTACCAGGCTTGGTGGGCCGCCACGTGGGTGAACTGATACGGCCCGGTGACATCGCCCACCGCAAATATATTGGGGAAGCGCGTGGCCAGGTATTCGTCAGTCTCCAACGTGCCATTGTCGCGCAGCGTCAGGCCTAGCTCCTCAGCCCCGTAGCCGCTGACATTAGCTTTACGGCCGAGGGCCAGCAGCAGGCAGTCGAAGGCGATGGTCACCGGTTCGCCGGTGTCCAGGTTGCGGGCGATCATGCGGGTTTCGCCGTCGACCACTTCAAAGCGCTCGGCCTGATGACCCAGGCGCAGGTCGACGCCGTCGGCACGCAGGCTGGCCATTACCGCTTCGCTGGCGTTGGCGTCTTCACGGGGCAGCAGGCGGCCACCGCGTTCCACTTGAATCACTTGGCTGCCAAGGCGTTGGAAGGCCTGCGAGAGTTCGCAACCAATCGGCCCGCCGCCCAACACCAGCAGCCAGCGCGGCTGCTGGCGCAGGGTCCAGATGGTGTCGGAGGTGTAAGCCTGCACCTGCTCAAGGCCAGGAATATCGGGCACGAACGGCCGCGCGCCGGCGGCGATGATCAGGTTGCGGCTGCTCAGGGTTTGGCCATTGACCTCGACGGTCCAGGGCGAAAGGATCTTCGCTTCACCCTCAATCACTTCGACGCCCAGGCCGGTGTAGCGCTCCACCGAGTCATGCGGCTCGATGTCGGCGATCACCCGCTGGATGCGCTGCATCACGGCTGGGAAATCCACCTGGCCCTGCACGCCGGTAAAGCCCAGGGCTTCACCCTTTTTCAGTTCGTTGGCCAGTTTGGCCGAGCGCAGCAGCGCCTTGGAGGGTACGCAGCCGGTGTTGAGGCAGTCGCCGCCCATTTGGTGTTTTTCGATCAAGCTGACCTTGGCCTTCACCGCCGCGGCGATATAGGCGCTGACCAGGCCACCGGCGCCGGCACCAATCACCACCAGGTTGCGGTCGAAGGTCTTGGGTTTGTGCCAGCCGGCATACACCCGACGCGCCTGGATCAGCCCGAGCAGTTTGCGTGCAATCAGCGGGAACACCCCGAGCAGCACAAAGGCGCCGAGCAGCCCTGGCGAGAGGATGCCGGACAACGACTCCAGCTGGCCCAGCTCACGCCCGGCATTCACGTACACCAGGGTGCCGGGCAGCATGCCGAGCTGGCTGACCCACCAATAGGTGCGCAGCGGCAGGCGGGTCAGGCCCATGGCCAGGTTGATCAGGAAGAACGGAAACAGTGGCACCAGACGCAGGGCGAACAGGTAGAACGCCCCTTCCCGCTCGACCCCGGCATCGATGCTCGCCAGGCGTTTGCCGAAGCGGCTCTGCACCCAGTCACGCAGCAGAAAGCGGCTGCTGAGCATGGCCAGGCTCGCGCCCAACGTGGAGGCAAAGGAAATCAGCACGAAGCCTTCGATCAACCCGAACAGCGCCCCGCCGAGCAAGGTCATCAGCGCCGCGCCGGGTAAGGAAAGTGCCGTGACCGCGACATAGGCGAGAAAGAACAGCCCCGCCGCCAGCCAGGGCTGCTCGGCGACCTGGGTGTTGAGTGCAACTTGCTGCGCTTTCAGCGCCTCAAGGTTGAGGTACTGGCCAATGTCGAAGACAAAAAAACTGCCGAGCAATGCGAGGATCAAGCCCATCAGGGCGATTTTGCGGCTATTCATCAGTCAGCGCCTCCAGGGCGCAGAGGCTTTGGCACAGGCTAAAACCGGCCAGCAGGGCCTGCGACGGTTGATCCGCCACAGTGCCAAGAATACGTGAGCGATAGGACTGCGCCGCCGGGCTGTGGGCGGGCCACTGGCGGTCGAAGTCGGCGAGAAAGGCAGCGTGGTCGTAGTTCAGCGGCAGGGCCTCGATAAACAATCCGTCGCGTTGGCAGCGATACAGCGCCGCCGGGTGTGGCGTGGTGGCGATGCGGCTGAGCAGGCCATAGCGACCGCCGGCGAAGTTGGGCAGGCCGGCCGCGCCGTTATTGACCAACGCGCCATGCTTAAGGTTCAGCGCGACGGCGGCGCAGCTATGGCTGGTGGCCAATACGCGAATGTTCTGTGCGTGTAGCCAGGCATCAAGCTGCTGTTGGCGGGCCGGTTCACTCAGTGCCTCGCGCGAGCAATTCCAGCCGGCCAGGGACTGCTCATCGCCATGGCTGATGGCGATGCGTTGCCCGCCGACGCTGACCAGCGCTGTACTCGGGCGCGCAGCCAAGCGCTCGGCCATACCGGGCAAGCTTTGCACGGTGCCATTTAGCACCTGCTGAATGGCATTGGAACGTTCGACTACTTGGTCGTCCACGTTCATCGGGTAGGCGCAGCCGCAGCCGGCACCGCTGTCGTCGGCGCGGCCCAGCTCGGTTTCGACATTACCGCGCAGGGTCAGGTGTACGCTCAGCCCTTCTTCAATCTGCTGGAAAATTTGCGGGTCGCGGTCAAACCAGTGGGCATCGCCGTTGAACACCACCCGGGCATTGGGTTCGGCCGCCAGGCGCCGTTGCAGCGCTGCCAAGGCCTGACGGTTGCCATACAGGCCGCCGACGACATACAGCACTTGGCAGTCGAACAGCGGCTCGCCGCTAAAGGCCTCAGGTGCCAGGCGGTAATCCAGCGGGCAATCGCGGCCAGCGCGCATCAGGCTGCGCCTCGTTGACCGGCGCGCAGCCAGCCGGGAACCAGATAGCCCAGCACACACAGGCCCAGGCCATACAGGTTAGTGCCGAGTAGTAGGGCGTATTTACCGTCGCCGATGGCCCAGGTTTGTGGGATCCAGCCCAGCGTCAGGGCGACGCCCAAGCCTAGTCCGGTCCAGAAACTCAGGTGAAAGCCCAGCCGGGTTGGTGTGGTCAGGCCATGCAGGATAAACACCGGCGCCAGGCCGATGACCATGGTGCCGCTGATGGTGGTGGCCTTGAGAATGTCGGTGCCGGCGATCATCGGCAGGTTGCCGAGCAAGGCGAAGACCACCATGACGGCCATGCCGACGCCGATGGCCTTCTGCCCCAAGTCGCGACCGGCCAACTTAGGCAGCTCACGCCCGGCCAACTTGGCCAGGCTGGAGAAGGTTGAGTCCAGGGTTGAGCCCGCGGCAGAGACCATCACCACGGTCATCACCATCAACGCGCCGATGCCCATAGTCTTGGCCAGGGCAGCGGGCACGTTGTCCGAGGCCGCTAAACCAGTGAGCTGCGCATGCACGCCGATCAGGCTGAAGGCGAGGATGGCGATAAAGCCCAGAACCCCGGCAATCACGAAGGAGCGGCGCATGGTTTTCTCTTCGCTGATAAAGCCGCGATCCGTCAGTACCGGGTCATGGAAGCCATAGCTAAAGGCTTGCAGGCCGGCGACCAACAGCAGGTCGACGCCGGCGTTCAGCGCCCAGTGGCTGGTGCTGGCCAGCTCGCTGGGCGAGTGCTGTGGCAGCACCAAGCCGAGCACCCAGACCAGCGCGACGATAAAGATCGCCGCCTGCGCTGCATCGGTAAGGATCGAGCTACGCAGGCCGCCGCGCAGGCTGTAGGCCAGGGTCACGGCGGTAAACAGCAGAGCCGCGCCGATAAACTCAAGGCTGCCGGCGTCGCCGTAATAACCGCCAACCACGGCGGTGTTGCTCCACACCTCGTTAAACAGGCGGATCAGGATGGCAGCAGAAAACGCCAGCGCCGCGCCACGGCCGTAATGGCTGCTGAGAAAGCTCACCAGCCCCGTGGCCGCATAACGCCGACGCAGGCGGTAGATGACGAAGCCGGTCAGCGGAATCGACAGCCAATACATGGCGTAGGCCAGGCCGCCGATCAGGCCGTAACTGGCCCCCAGATTGGCGGCGTTGGTCACCGACTTGGCGAAGATCCAGCTGATAAAAATGCTTGAGGTCAGCAACCAAGGCGCAGCACTGCGGCCTTGATTGTCTTCACCGTTGAAGAAGCCACCGAGGGTCACGGCGCGCGGCGACAGCGCCACCATCAGCGCGCCATACACCAGCAGAAACCCCCAGAAAAACAGCCCGACCGTGCTGCTCATAGGTTCACTCCAAGCTTATTCATTTAATGCGCCGCCACAGCTGGAACCCTGTCCGGCGGTGCAGGCGTAGCAATGATCGCGGGTAACAATCGGGTTGCCGTCGAGTGTGGCGCCGAGCAGGTCACGCAAATGCGCGCGTTCGCGGCCAATCAACTGACCTTGCAGGGGGAGCGGCAGATCAAGCATCTGGTTGAAATCACAGTCGTACAGATAGCCCTGCCAGTCGACGCTGACCAGCGCACGGCACATCAAGTCGTCGAGGTTTTCCGGTCGGTAGCTGTCGCGCAGCAATTGCATGTAGTCGTTGAACTGGCCTTTGCTGACCAGGGTGCTGCCAAAGCGCGCAATCGGCTGGTTGGTAATGGTCAGCAGGTGGTTGAAGACGATGCCGAAATCTTCCGCCAGGTGCTGCTTATAGTCGGCCTCAAGGCCTTGCTGAGGAGGCGGCAGGCTTGGCCCTTGCGGGTTGTACACCAGATTGAGAATCAGGCCGCTGCCGGGTTGGCCGTAGCCAAGCGCGTTGAGCTGTTGCAGGCCTTTGATACTGGCCTCGAATACGCCATCGCCGCGCTGTTTATCGACGTTATCCCGTGAGTAACAGGGCAAAGAGGCACTGACTTCGACGCCTTGCTCGGCGAGGAACTGGGCCAGGTCTTCATAGCCGGGCTCACTGAGGATGGTCAGGTTGCAGCGGTCGATCACCCGCAGGCCTTCACGGCGCGCATGTACAACAATTTCGCGAAAGCGTGGGTGCATTTCCGGTGCGCCGCCGGTGAGGTCCAAGGTTTGCACCGGGTGCGCATCGATTACTTGATGCAATAGTGCAAGGCTTTCGTCGGTCATTTCCTCGGTGCGCGTCGGCCCGGCATTCACGTGGCAATGCAGGCAGCGCTGGTTGCAGCGGTAGGTCAGGTTGATCTGCAGCGCTTCCAGTGGCCCCCGGCGGATTGCCGGAAAAGCCAGTTGGTCGAGCAAGGGCAGCATGGCGTGCACAGTTGGCTCCTTTATGAGGGGCGCGCCGGGTGGGCGCAGCGGGCTGAATAGGCTCAGCCGTGATGTCGCCACTATAGAGAGTGCACGCGGGGTTTTGTTACACGGCTGGATAGAAGAATGCCGTGCAATTAGTTGTACGGATCTTATACAAATAAGGCAGTATCGGCTAACAGTCGTTAGCCTGGGGAGCATCAATGTTGCGTTTGAGTCTGTTTTTTCTCGCGGGCTTTCTGGCCGTGCCGTTTTTTCACCAGCCTGTGCTGGGCTTGCTGCATGCACTGGCAGTGGTGCCGTTTGCGCCGTTCAACCTGAGCCCTACTGCGCCATTGGGAGTGCCTGCGTTACTTTCGGCATCCTTCTGGGGTGGGCTCTGGGCGGTGGTAATGCTGCTGGTGCTGCGTTGGCAGGCAGGCACCCCACAACCTTGGCTCAAGGCCCTGCTGTTCGGCGGTATCGCCCTGACCACCGTCGCTTTGCTGGTGGTGTTTCCACTCAAGGGGATGGGCTTTGATCCGGTGAAGCTGCCGGGGCGTTTTCTGATCGGCTTTCTGGTTAACGCCGCCTGGGGTGTCGGCACGTTGATTTTTGCTCGAACCCTGTTGCCACGTTAATTTAATAAAGGAGATCACCATGCTTGTCCGCCTCACCTATGCCAGCCGAGCCAGTCACAGCGTGTCTGCTGAGCTGATTCGCGAAATTCTCGACAGTTCGCAGCGTAACAACCCGCGTAAAGGCCTGACCGGGATTCTCTGCTGCAACGCCGATATCTTTCTGCAGGCACTGGAAGGTCCGCGGACCGAGGTTAATGCCTTGTACAACCGTCTGGCCGATGACACCCGGCACAAGGAGTTGACCATCCTCGACTACGCCGAAATCAGCATGCGCCGTTACAGCAACTGGAGCATGGGTTGGGCCGGGGCCAAGCAGACCAACCGAGAGCTGTTTCTCAAGTATTCGGCCAGCGACCGGTTTGATCCGTTCAACATGAGCGCCGAGCAAATTACCGGTCTGCTACTGGAGCTGAGTGAGACCGTCAGCACGCTTAAATCGCCTGTTCTCAGTTAGAACCTCAGCGGCTCAGCCCACTGGCCGCTACAGCTTGGGAATGCGCTCTAGCAGGCTGATATCCAGGCGCAATAAGCGTACGCAGCGTTCGTCGCGTAACTCTTTGGCCGATTGATTGCAGCGTTGGCGTAGCAGCAGGCACACCAGATTGAGCACCAGCGCCTCGCGCGAAAAGACACCGCTACTGAGGGTGTAAAACGCGGTAATCAGCTCGCGCAGGCCGAACGGCAACCGCCAGCGGATGCGCAGCGCCGAGCCGAAGCTGGCGGCGCGTTGCTGAAGGCTTTGCGGGATTTGTTCGTCACGCAGTACGCCGCCAGCGTCCTGCCAATCTTGCAGGCTACGCAGCAATGCCAGCTCGCCGATGTTGTGCAACAGCGCGGCGGTAAAGCACAACTCGGCATCCAGATGCAGTTCGTTGGCCAACCAGCGCGCCAGGTCGGCACTGCGCTGAGCGTTTTCCCAGGCACTGTTGGCCAGCTCGGCCAAGCGCGGGTCGCTGAGTTGGGCGTTGCGCTGCACGGCCATGCCCAGAACCAGATTCAACGTGCGTGCCACGCCCAGACGCGGCAGTGCCTGGCTCAGGGTTTGACACGGCACGCCCTGATGCTGGGCAGCACTATTGGCGGCAGCGATCAGGCGCGCAGTGATTTGCGGATCACGGGAAAATACCTGTTCAAGCTCACGCAGGTTAGTTTCGTCGCCTTTCAGGCACTGGCTCACCGAGTCACGTACCGAGGCTAACAGTGGCGCACCCTGGCCTTCTTCACGCACTGCGTTGAGGTACTCATCCAGGCTGTCGACGAGCAGAGGGGCGTTAGCGTTCACCGCTGGCGCCTCAGCGCTGCCGAGAATGCCCAATAGGCGCTGGCGCAGTTGTTCGGCATTGAACGGTTTAGCCAGGTAGGCCGTCGGGGCCAGCGGCCGTGTAGCGCGCACGCTGTTGGCATCCAGGCGGCTGCTGATCAGGATAAATGGCAGTGCCGGAGTGCGCGGGTGACGGCGCAGTTGGCGCAGCAGTTCCAGGCCATCGACACCCGGCAGGTCGCCATCGGCAATCACCAGATCGGGCAGGCGACGTTTGCATTTGGCCAGCGCCGCTTCGCCGTCGGTGACTCGCAGAATGCGCGCATCGGGACGAACGTCGCGTACCAGTTGCACGAGCAGATCGGCAGTCCAGGGTTCTGCTTCGGCGATCAGAATCTCCGCAGCCTTGGCCGTCGCAGTCATGGAAACCTCAGAGAAAAGCGTATTAGCAAAAGAATGGCTTCACTGCAGCCAGCAGCGCGCAGTGTAAGGGGCCGCTAGCTAAGCGCGCATGCAAATCGACAAAATCTTGAGCACATAGCCAAGTTTACATCATGGCCGAATAGGCTGTTCTAGAGCGGTTTTGTTGGGTAATAAGAGCTGCATGAGGCATTTTGCCACGGTTCAATCCCTCCCCCTGAAACAGGTGCCACGCAGCCGTAAATTCCAGTGCTGAGCCGGGTTAGGCGGCAGAAAACAAAAGACCCGCCTAAGCGGGTCTTTTGCATGAACGGCTGAGTATCAGGCCAGTTCGTCGAAGCACTCGGCGAGGATCGCCAGACCCTTCTCCAGTTGTGCGTCTGGAATGGTCACGGGCATCAGGAAACGAATGACGTTGTAGTAGGTGCCGCACGACAGCAGGATCAGGCCCTTCTCACGTGCACGCGCAACGATTTTGCCGACCAATGCCGCCGCCGGGGTGCGCTTCTCGTCGCCCTCGAACAGTTCAATGGCAATCATCGAGCCCAGACCGCGGACATCGCCAATCACCTTGTGCTTGGCTTGGATCGCGCGCAGACCGGTTTTGACTTTCTCACCCAGCGCTTGTGAACGCTCCAGCAGGTTTTCTTCGTCGAAGACCTTCAACACGGCCAAGGCCGCTGCGCAGGCAATCGGGCTGCCGGCATAGGTGCCGCCCAAGCCGCCGGGTGCGATCACGTCCATGATTTCGGCTTTGCCGCACACGCCCGCGATCGGGAAGCCACCGCCGACCGACTTGGCGAAGGTGGTCAGGTCCGCAATCACGCCCAGTTGCTCGGTAGCAAAGAAGGTGCCGGTACGGCCTGCGCCGGTTTGTACTTCGTCAGCGATCAGCAGAATGCCGTGCTCGTCGCACAGGGCACGCAGGCGCTGCATGAAGGCTGGAGAGTTGGTGTAGAAACCGCCCTCGCCCTGCACCGGCTCGATGATGATGGCGGCGATGTCTTGTGGCTGCGCATCGTTCTTGAAGATGCGTTCGATGCTGGCGATGGATTCGTCTTCACTCACACCGTGCAGCTCACACGGTGCCAGCGCACGGAAGATACCGCCTGGCATCAGGCCCATACCGGCCGAGTAAGGCACGACTTTACCGGTCAGCCCGAGGGTCATCATGGTGCGGCCGTGGTAGGCGCCAGTGAAGGCGATCACGCCGGCACGGCCAGTGGCGGCGCGGGCAATCTTCACGGCGTTTTCGACCGCTTCCGAGCCGGAGGTCACCAGCAGGGTTTTCTTGTCGAAGTCACCCGGTACGCGCTTGGCGATTTCTTCGCACAGCTCGACATAGGGTTCGTAAGCCAGCACCTGGAAGCAGGTGTGCGACAGCTTGGTCAGCTGCTCTTGTACCGCGGCTACTACCTTAGGGTGCAAGTGGCCGGTGTTGAGTACGGCGATACCGCCGGCGAAGTCGATAAACTCGCGGCCTTCGACGTCCCATACGGTGGCGTTTTCCGCGCGCTCAGCGAAGATCGGGTGGATCTGGCCGACACCGCGTGGAACGGCAGCCATCCGGCGTTGCATCAAAGATTCGTTGGTCTTGCTCATGGTGTCCTCATTCGCCGTTTAATCGCGGCGTGGTTCAAGGATGTGTTACCGGGAGGGCTTGGCAGTATTCGATGATCGACTGCCGCAGCACACCCGGCCACAGGGTCTGTCCATATAAACGCAGAAGGTGCAGCGCTCTCGTGCACCTCTGCGCAGTTACTTCGCCGGGGGTTAGATACCCAGGCAGAGGTATTTGATTTCCAGGTAGTCCTCAATGCCGTACTTGGAACCTTCGCGGCCCAGCCCAGAGGCCTTGATGCCGCCGAACGGTGCCACTTCATTGGAGATCAACCCGGTGTTGACGCCGACCATGCCGTATTCCAAGGCTTCGGCCACACGGAACACACGACCCATGTCACGGGCGTAGAAATACGAGGCCAGACCAAATTCGGTGTCGTTGGACATGGCGATGACATCGGCCTCGTCCTTGAAACGGAACAGTGGCGCCAGCGGGCCAAAAGTTTCTTCCTTGGCCACGGCGGCGTTGTTCGGCACGTCGACCAGAATGGTTGGCTCAAAGAAGCTGCCGCCCAGCGCATGTGGCTTGCCGCCGGTGAGCAGACGCGCGCCTTTGCTCAGCGCGTCGGCGATGTGCTCCTGGACCTTGGCCACGGCTTTGTCGTCGATCAACGGGCCGGTTGTGGTGCCTTCATCCAAGCCGTTACCGATCTGCAATTTAGCCACGGCGGCGGCCAGTTTCTCGGCAAACGCATCGTAAACGCTGTCTTGAATATACAAACGGTTAGCGCAGACGCAGGTCTGGCCGTTGTTGCGGTACTTAGAGATCAGCGCGCCTTCAACGGCTTTATCCAGATCTGCATCGTCGAACACGATAAACGGCGCGTTGCCGCCCAGCTCCAGCGACACCTTCTTGATGTCCTTGGCGCACTCGGCCATCAACTGGCGACCAATTTCGGTCGAGCCGGTGAAGCTCAGTTTGCGCACGATCGGGTTGCTGGTCAGCTCGCCGCCGATATCGCCGGCGCTGCCAGTCACCACACTCAGCACGCCTTTCGGAATGCCGGCGCGCTCAGCCAGAGCAACCAGGGCGAGGGCGGAGAATGGTGTTTGCGACGCGGGCTTGATCACCATGGTGCAGCCAGCGGCCAGAGCCGGGCCGGCTTTACGGGTGATCATCGCCGCCGGGAAGTTCCACGGGGTAATTGCTGCCGTCACGCCAATTGGCTGCTTGATCACGATCAAGCGCTTGTCTGGTTGGTGACCGGGAATCACATCGCCATAGACGCGCTTGGCTTCTTCGGCGAACCACTCAATAAAGGAGGCGGCATAAACGATTTCGCCTTTAGCTTCAGCCAATGGCTTGCCCTGCTCCAGGGTCATCAGGCGCGCGAGGTCGTCCTGATTTTCGATGATCAGCTCGAACCAGCGACGCAGTTTGTTGGCGCGGTCCTTGGCGGTCAGTGCACGCCAGGCCGGCAGCGCTTTCTCTGCGGCTTCAATGGCGCGGCGGGTTTCGGCCGCGCCCATTTTGGGGACCGTACCGAGAATTTCGCCAGTTGCCGGGTTATTCACGTTGATGGTCTGGCCGCTGTCGGCGTCCAACCAAACACCATCGATATAAGCTTGCTGACGGAACAGCTGGGTGTCTTTCAGTTGCATGGCAGTCTCCTCAATTCCGACACCCTGGCATCGGTACCTGTCATCGAATGCGCCGCACTACAGCGTCGCTGGATTTGATCGTTGGGCTCATGCTGCTTAATAAACGAGCGAAAAAGCTAACCGCAGATGATTTCAGCAAGAGCGTTTGAAATCTCAAACGAATGCTAGGGTTAAGAGGGGTAAAGGGCAATAGTATGTTCGAAAAAATTAACGAGACCTGTGCATATTCCCTGCTTGCGGGCGCAGATAGCCAGGCGGCGGTTCCCGTGCAGAATCACGAACAAAGTAGCGGCATGGACGCCCGCCAGCGAGATGCGTATGATTGCGCCGCGTTGCACCAGTAGCTCAGCTGGATAGAGTACTGCCCTCCGAATGCGGACGTCATTTGCGGTAGATGACGAAAAACGACTACTGCACTTGCTGTACAATTTCCAAACGCACCAGTAGCTCAGCTGGATAGAGTATTGCCCTCCGAAGGCAGTGGTCGTGGGTTCGAATCCCGCCTGGTGCACCAAATACCCTTCAGAATCAAATAGTTAGCAACGCTACCTAACAGTTAGGGATGCGTTACTACTATTCTCTCGACACAAAATCTCTACACAACTACTTCCGTCGCCCAGCCGTGCCCTAACGCTGGCGGACGTCGTGCAATTTTTCGCACACCATCGCGTGCCCAATCCGTGCCCATCTGGTGCCCAACCCGTGCCCGCCTCATTTCAATTACTCGCCGTACTGACTACTGCTTGCTGTGCCCCTCGCCTCGCACATCACACATAGTCCTTGAATCCCGCTATTTAGCCGGCACGGATCACTCGACTGCCAGACTCTGAACATCAACCATGAACTATTGCAGCTGTGCTGCGCCCACCAACAAACCTAAAGATTTACTTTGCTAGCTGGCTGCGTAATTACGTGGACAGACTTGACCAGTCAATTGCACGACTACAAACCAATCGTTTGCATTCGACTTGACCAGCGCACGCCGTAGTGACGGCCGGCAGAAAACAGCTGAAATCGGTCTCTCCTACATTCAAGGAGTTGTGCAAGAATCGTCGCAAAGGGAGAGGGATCGTATGACAAAAAAAACAGTATTCAAGGGCAGTGCTGCCATCGGTAATTCCGGAATTAAAAGGCACTTCAAGAATGCGGAGCCTTGGCAACCTCTGTTCGAGCTGGTTTGGAATGGCTTCGATGCTGCTGCGAGTTTTGTATCGGTCGATGTAGCCGAGAACGAGATGCATGGCCTGGAGCGGGTTGTTGTGTTGGACGATGGTGATGGCATTGAGTTCGACGCACTGAACGACACATTCGGTAGCTTTAACGACTCGGCGAAGAGAACGAACCTCTCGCTGAAGGGCGAGCATGGCCGCGGACGCCTCGCGTTCCATATGATTTGCCGCAACGCCTCATGGTTCACTAGATGCAACGGCGTCGACGCAGTTATCTACGTTGCCGAGCCGACCATCAAAGACTTCGAAGGTCGGCTTCTGGAGGGGGCTGAGCAGAACGCGGATCTGTTGAGACAGGGAAAAGGCACTCTAGTAGAGCTCACGGACTTCACAGGCGCTCTACCAGAGTTGGACGCGCTACGCGAAAAGTTCTCCGTTGAGTTCGGTTGGTACCTTGCCGTACATCCCGAGAAACAAGTAGTGCTAAACGGCGTCACTATTCAGATTCCGGAGCATGAAGCCTTCCAGAAAGAGATCGCGACCGACGACGCTATCTTCCAGGCTCAGGTGATTCGCTGGGAGCAACGGCCCACCTCGGAGAAGTCGTACGGTAATCCTGCTCAATTCTAGCGGCGCGCCAGTCTACAAAGTGTTGAGCTCGCTTAACCAGAAGCCTAACTTCTTCACCAGCGTGTGCGTAACGTCGGCATGGGCTGATACCTTCTCGAGCGAGCAAGATCTGCTGAATCCAGGGGCACATACACTGGCATCGCCAACCTGGAAGAAGTTCAAGTCCGAGCTGGACCGCCTGAGCCAGTCCATCTATGACAAATTCCTGCGCATGCGAGCCGAAGAGGTGGTGCAGGGCTATGAGGATGAAGGCTACTTCCCGAGCTATGTAGGACTGGATGACGCGGAGAAGGCATGGCGACATCAGCATACTCGCGGCCTGGTGCGGAACCTCTACATAGCCGAGCCTCGTGTGTTCAGCAACGCCACCAAGAAGCAGGCAAAGCTCATTATTCGCCTGTTGGACCGGCTCGCTGTTTCAAACGAGAACGACGCGCTCTTTGAGGTGCTAGAAGGCGCGCTCGACCTCGATGCGAAGTCGATGCAAGTCCTCGCGAAGCAGCTGCATCGTACGACCTTAGAGAGCATCGTCGCGAGCATCGAGGTGCTGCAGCGACGAGCCACTGCAGTGCAGCAGCTGCGACACGTCATGAACGAGCACTACCGCGAAGTTCGTGAGACTCCTGATCTGCAGAAGGTCATCGAGAACAACACATGGTTGTTCGGACCACGCTACGAGACTATTGGTGCGGAAGAAGACACCTTTGCAAAAGTTGCTCGTCGAATGCGCGACGAGGTCATGGCTCGAACCTCCCTGAGCATGGATGACGTAGACGATGAGGAAGATCTGCCGGGGGCAAGGCGGCAAGTAGACCTCTTTCTGGCACGTAAGTTTCCCTCTACTGATTCCCTGGGGAATAAGGTCTACAGATGTATCGTGGTGGAGATAAAGCGACCGGCGATTTCCCTGAACAAGAAGCACCTTCGACAGCTGGAAGACTATGCAGACATCATCAAGCGTCAGCCGGAGTTCAAGTCAGAAAAAATGCATTTCGAGCTCATCTTACTCGGGCGCCAAATATCGTCAGCAGACACCATCATTCCTAGTCGCTTGAACAACCTGATTGCACGTAGCGATCCCGGGTTGGTGGCAGACGACCCACGCATGAAGCTATACGTCATGAACTGGTACACGTTGCTCGATGGGTTTGAGTTGACGCACGGCTTCATGCTCGACAACCTCAAGCTCAAGCGAGATGACTACACCGCAGCGTCCAAGGATGACCTAGTTGCGGAGTTGCAGGCAGAACACTGAAAAAAGAGCGCCACACCGAACGAGCGTGACGAGATGGGAGGGTAGCTAACCAAGCGCCGGCAGATTTTAAGTAGCAACGCAGACTTCAAAACCGAGCCTGCGTTTTTACACAGCCTGGGCCAAAAGCAGGCGCTGGTGATAAGGCGCAAACAGCCAAGAATCGACGCTCAGAAGTGTCTACGAAACTAGGGACGATTCAACTCTCAATTCCTCCGCTACTAGCAAAACCTCGTTGAACCCTTCGTTCTGAAGAGCCTCGTTGATTGCTGCCTTGAGTTTTTCGAATACTTCAAGCGCAGAGTGAGCTGTCATGGGGGGCTCCTTGAGTCCGTATGAGGCAATTAGCCACGATATTTTTACGCGATTCTCAGCACCTTCGGTAGGTGTTGTCATAGCGAAGTCCGTCAGCGAGTAGTGAAGCATCTACCGTACTGGTCCGTGACGGGTAATGCGACCTGATGATTGACCGGTCGGTCAGTACACGCTAATGTTTCCACTGTCAGAGTATCCAGTGAGATGCAAACCATGGCCTCACCAAGGTTTGCGAATAAAAAAACCGCCCCTCAAGGCGGTTTTTTGGGCTAAGGCCTTGTTACGTGTTGCAACGAGTAAGTCGAGACACAGATACCTTCCGCCTCCGGCACCGGCGCCGCTTACCTTGGGCGTTAGCGACTGTCTGCAATGGGTCGATTCTGTTGAAAAAGTAGCTTCAGCGGCAGCCAACCGGTCATGAGTGCCTGCTGTCGAAGTGGCTGCGAGCCACTTCAAGTTGCCTTCCGGCGTTTCACTGAGCGTCCTTGCTCAGGTTTAAGGGTTAATTTGAGGGTTTCTGCTCGTAGCAGGCATACCTATCCCGTGATCGGTGGCCCGTGAGGCAGCAGCTTGGCCATACGTCTCAGGTTTTGCACAGTCGCGGCCAAGGTGAATTCGTCAGTCGCACCCGTCAGTCCACGCAGTCGTAAACGGTCGAGTTTCATGATCCGTTTGAGGTGGGCGAACAGCATCTCCACCTTCTTCCGTTCGCAACGAGAGACGAGGTATTCCGGTGTCTTGGCGATGCTTCGCGCCATGTCACGGGCCGCTTCATGGATGCTCCGAGCGATCTTGCGGAATGTGGTATTGGGGCAGCACTTCGCTTTCAGCGGACAGGTGGCGCAGTCGCTTTGGCTGGAGCGGTAGATGATGGTGTTGGCCTTGGTCACCCGAGACCGTAGCTGGGTGAAGGCACGCCATTCACTGCGTAGTGGTTTGCCGGCTGGGCAGCGGTATTCATTGGCCTCCGGATTCCAGAGGAAGTCGTTACTGGAGAGGCTGTCGTCCTTGCGCTCGGTTTTGTCCCACACCGGCACATGCGGTTCGATGTTCTTTTCTTCGACCATCCAGGCCAGCATCGGGGCAGTGCCATAGGCGGTATCACCGATGAGTCGTTCCGGCGTGAGGTCGAACTGCGATTCGACACGCGCCACCATCGTCCTGGTCGAATCGACTTCGGCGGTACGGTGCGCCGGGGTAGCCTCCACGTCCATGATCACACCGTGTTCAGTGTCGATCAGGTAATTCGTGGAGTAGGCAAAGTAGGCCGGGCCGCCTGGCGCTGCTGTCCAACGGGACTGAGGATCGGTGAGCGAAATCTTCTTGGGAAGAGCCTCAGCCAGCGCCTCTTCATCAAGGGCTTCGAGGTATTCGCGTACGGCGCGGCTGCTGAGTGCTGGATCGCGCCAATCGACTTCATCTCCCGCCACCCCACGTTGCCGGCTGGCATCCGCCTTGATGATGCTGGCGTCGACGGCGAAACCTTCGCCCTTGACTAGGCCAGCTGCCATGCAGCGCCGCAGCACTTCATTGAACAACCAGCGGAACAGATCGCTGTCACGAAAACGGCCATGGCGATTCTTTGAGAAGGTCGAATGGTTGGGTACTTCATCTTCCAGGCCCAGCCGGCAGAACCAGCGATAGG